>Ga0182024_10001661_pt1 | contig 56505 bp, 54 predicted proteins | sample P32metaG_FD_120480 | JGI IMG/M metagenome (GOLD analysis project Ga0182024, IMG submission 120480) | Permafrost microbial communities from Stordalen Mire, Sweden - P3-2 metaG (Illumina Assembly) | ecosystem: Environmental > Terrestrial > Soil > Wetlands > Permafrost | place: Sweden: Stordalen...
CTTGGCGAGACGTCGGCTGCGACCGAGCCACGCCAGGCTGCGCTCCACCACCCACCGCCTAGGCAGGAGTTGGAAGCCTTTAACGCCGGGCGGGCGCTGGACGATTTGGATCGTCCAAGGTCCACCGCGCGACCATCGATTCCTATTCGGCGTTTCGCGAGAACGACCGGAAGACGCCGACGGGGCTCGCCGGCTATCTGCGCGAGCGCGGCTTCGAGCGGGTGACCTTGTGCGGCCTGGCTACGGATTTTTGCGTGTTCTTTTCGGCGATCGACGCGCGCGCGGCCGGTTTTGCGACCGCGGTCGCGCTCGACGCCAGCCGCGCGATCGACATCGACGGCTCGCTCGCCCAGGCGCTCGCGGCGATGCACGAGGCTGGGGTGGTGCTGCTCGATTAGCGGGATTTGGCTCGGCTACACGCGGCGGGGCAGCGGGCGGCGCTCGACCTGGAAGCTCGGCGTGCCGCGGCGAATCGGGCGGCGCACGATTTCGAAATCGGTGCGCGGCGGCGGTTCGATCTCGGGCATCCCCTCGCGCGCCAGCTGGCTCTGTGCCGATTGGCTTTGTGCCACCGGGGTTTGTGCCACCGGGCTTTGTGCCACCGGACTTTGTAACTGCCGTGACGGCGTCTCGGCGGCGGGCACCGGCACCGGGCGCGGCGGCGCGGCGGCGTGCGACACCCCGTTCGGCGGGGTGGTGCGCAGCGCCGGGCGGCGCGGCCGGGCACCAGTCGGCGCCTTTTTTGCGCGCTCTCTTGCCTTGACATTGAGCTTGCAGCCGTCGATCTCGCTGCCGTCGAGCGCGGCGATCGCCTGGGTCGCGGCGCGTTCGGTGGCGATGTCGACAAACCCGTAGCGCAAGCGCGCCCCGGTCGACGGGTCGCGCGCGACGGCGGCTGTCAAGACGATGCCGAACGGGTCGAACGCCTCGGCCAGCCGCTCATCGGGAAAATCGGGCGGCAAATTGCCGACGAAAACATTGCCTTTGTTGTTACGCACCCACATGCACCCCGCCTTCGCGGCACCTCCGCTGGTTTTTCGGCAAATTGCGGCGGCGCGTTCGCCGCGTCAACTCGCCGACCGGATATGGCACCGCATTGCTGCAATGCAATGACAGTGGCCCGCCCGCCAAGCAGCCACTCAGGCGGGCATTGCGTTCGGGCCGCCCCGCGAGTCAGCATCCTTGCCGGCAAACACCGGGAGGAAGCCATGATCCCGCGCGAACGTGCAGCCTTTTCCGCGATCGTCGATCGGCCGCCGCTCAAACTGCCGGGCGGCGCGCGACTCGTCGTGTGGACCATCGTCAATCTCGAATTCTGGGACATTTCGCGGCCGATGGCGCGCCAGGTGCTGCCGGCGCCGACCGGCCAGGTGCTCTTGCCCGACGTGCCGAACTGGTCGTGGCACGAATACGGCATGCGGGTCGGGGTGTGGCGCTTTTTCGAATTGTTCCGCCGCCTCGGCATCCGCCCGACATTGTCAATCAACGCGCGGGTCTGCGAGGATTATGTGCGGGTCGCGCGCGCCGCGCGGGAGGCCGGCTGGGAGTTCATGGGCCATGCCTATGAGCAGATGCCGATCCACCGGGTCGACGACCAGAAGGCGATGATCGAGCGCTCGCTCGCCGTCATCGAAGGCTTCACCGGCGAGAGGCCGGTCGGTTGGCTCGGCCCGGGGCTGACCCAGACCGAGGACACCCCCGAACTCTTGGCCGCCGCCGGAATCAAATACATCGGCGACTGGGTCTATGACGACGAGCCGACCGAGATCCACACCGCCAACGGGCCGCTCGTCACGCTGCCCTACACGGTCGAATTGAACGACATCCCGATGATGCTCGTGCAGCACCACGAATCGGCCTATTTCACGACCCGCTGCATCGACAGCTTCGACCGGCTCTACCAGGAGGGCGCCGAGCGCGCCAAAGTGATGGCGATCGCGATCCACCCCTATATCAGCGGTCAGCCGCACCGCATCAAATACCTCGAAGCCGTCTACGACCACATCGCCCGCCATGCCGGAATCGTTCACTGGCAGGGCCGCGAGATCCTGGAGTGGTATTTGTCGTCGAAAAAGGCCGGATAATCTCCGCCGCTTTCGCTGCACTGAGACCGCAGAGGATTTGCCGATGCTCCCCACCGAACGCCTCGATTATTCCGCGATCCCCGAAAGGCGGCGGCTCGTCCTGCCCGACGGGGCGCGGATCGTCGTTTGGGTCATCGTCAATGTCGAGGAATGGGACCCCAAGGAGACGATGCCGCGCACCGTTCTGACCCCGCCGGCCGGCGGGGCGCCGATGCCCGACATCCCGAACTGGGCCTGGCACGAATACGGCAACCGGGTCGGATTTTGGCGGATGGTCGAGATGTTCGACGATCTGCGCATCCCGGCGGTTCTCGCCATCAACGGTTCGGCGATCGCGCGCTACGGCGCCATTGTCCGGGCCGCGGCCTCGCGCAACTGGGAGTTCATCGGCCACGGCTTTTCGCAGAAGAACATGCAGAAGGTCGCCGACGAGCGCGACGACATCCGCCGGACCAGCGCGGCGATCCGCGAGGCGACCGGCCGGAACCCGCGCGGCTGGCTCGGGCCGGGCCTGACCGAGACCTGGGAGACCCCCGACCTCCTCGCCGAGGAAGGCTATGATTATGTCTGCGACTGGGTGCTCGACGACGAGCCGGTGGTGCTGAGGACGCGCGCGAAGCCGATCGTTAACCTGCCCTACACGCAGGAATGCAACGACGTCGCGATGATGCTGATCCAGCACCACAAGGCGAGCGAATATCACGACCGCGCGGTCGACCAGTTCGAGCAGCTCTATGCCGATGCGCGCCACTCGGCGCGGGTCATGGCGCTCGTTGTGCACCCCTACATCATGGGCGCCCCGCACCGGCTCAAATACGTCCGCAACGCACTCGCCCATATCCGCGCGCACAATGACGTCCTCTTCTGGACCGGCGAAGAGATCCTCGACTGGTACCTGGCGCAGCATTGAGGAGGGCCCGGGTGAGCGTCGAAAACGCGACGATCGCCGAATTGCAGCAGGCGCTGGCCGAGGGCCGCACCATCGCGAGCGCGCTGGCCCGCGCCTATCTGGCGCGGATCGAGGCCTATGACCGGGCCGGGCCCGGGCTCAATGCGGTGCGCGAGGTCAACCCCGAGGCGCTTGCCATCGCGGCCAGCCTCGATGGGGTAAAGCCCTGCCGGGACCGGCCGCTCGCCGGAATCCCGATCCTCCTCAAGGACAACATCGCGACCGGCGACCGAACGCACACGACCGCCGGCTCGCTTGCCTTGGCCGAGGCATGCGCAAAGCGCGATGCGACGCTCGTCGCAAGGCTGCGCGCCGCTGGGGCGGTCGTCCTCGGCAAGGCGAATCTGACCGAGTTCGCCAACATTCTCGCGATCGACATGCCGGCCGGCTACAGCTCATTGGGCGGGCAGGTAAAGAACCCCTACGCCCCGGCGCTCGACGAGAGGGGGGTGCCGATCGTCTCGCCGGGCGGGTCGAGCTCGGGCTCGGCGGTCGCGGTGGCGGCGGGGTTCTGCGCGGCGGCGATCGGCAGCGAGACCTCGGGCTCGCTCCTATCGCCGTCGACACAGAACGGCCTCGTCACAGTGAAGCCGACCGTCGGCCTCATAAGCCGCGCCGGGATCCTGCCGATCGCGCACAGCCAGGATACCGCCGGTCCGTTGACCCGCACCGTGCGCGACGCCGCGATCCTCCTCAATGTGCTGGCCGCCCGCGATCCGCGCGACCCGGCGACCCGAAATCTGCAACGCCCCGACGACTACACCAGCTTTCTCGATGCGGACGGACTTGAGGGCGCGCGCATCGGGGTGCCGGCTGATCCCGCCGACCCCGGCAACGACGTCTATTACGGCAAGCTCGGGCAGCGCGCGAGCGCGGTCATCGGCAGCGCAATCGCGCTCTTGGAGGCGCAGGGTGCGGCGATTGTCCGCGCCAACATTCCGACCGAGGGGTGGATCGCCGGGCCCGGCACCGAGATTTCGATCCTCAACCGCAACCCGGAGAGCCCGACCCGGCACGAGCCGGTGCGTCGGCCGATCGTCTTCGTCTACGAATTGAAGCACGATCTCGACCTCTATCTGCGCGACTGGCTCACGGAAACGGCGATCCGCAGCCTCGACGACATCGTTGTGTTCAATAAGGCGCATGCCGAGCGGGCATTGCGGTTCGGTCAGGACATCTTTCTCGCGGCACGCGCAACGCGCGGCGATTTGCGCGAGCCCGAATACCGCGCGGCCCGCGCGATGGATCTGCGCACCAGCCGCGCCCAGGGGCTCGATCTCTACATCGACCGACACCGGCTCGACGCTGTCATCTTCCCCGGCGCCGCCGGCGCGGCGATCGCGGCCAAGGCCGGCTATCCCAGTGTCCAGGTGCCGGCCGGGTTTATCGCCGGGAGCGGCGGCCGGGAGACGCCGGAGTATCCGCTCGGCATCACCTTTACCGGCCGCGCCTGGAGCGAGCCCACATTGCTGCGCCTCGCCTATGCCTTCGAGCAGGTGAGCCAAAGGCGGCGGCCGCCGCCCGGCCTGGGGTGAATGAAGCGGGGCGGTGCCGGAAAGTAGCCCCCACCCCAACCCTCCCCCGCAAGCGGGGGAGGGAGTTTTTTTACAACCCTCCCTTGCTTGCGGGGGAGGGAGGGGCCCGCGCCGGAGGCGTGGGAGGGTGGGGGCTGTCACGGCACTCTCCGGCCGGTCTTGTTTCAATCGGAAGACCATATTAGAATGAGTCTAGTGTATAGGAGAGGAGATCCGGCATGCGCACTCCCTCGTATGAGCCGCTCGACGCGGCATTGGACATTCTGTTCGGTTACGGTCCCAGTCTCGCCAACGGCAATTTCAGTCATGCGCCGATGGTCGCCGAGACGCTGTGTGCGCTCGGGCATCCGGAGGCGGTGATGCCGTGGATCGAGCGCTACGAGGAGCGGATCGTGGCGCGCGAGCCGGCCGGCGAACCCGCCGCCGGCGAGCCTATTCGTCCGCTTGAGTGGCGCGGCGCTCTCGGACAGCGCGACCGTTTCGCGGCCTGGAGCGCCCTTTTCGCCGAGGAGCTGCGGGATCGAGGATGGCCGGAGGTGCTCGAATTGTGGGTCGGACGCCTTGCTCCCGGCGTCTCGACAGCGGCGACGCATGGCGCGATCCGCGTCGGCCATGCGGTGCGCGCCCTAAGCGTCGGCCAATCGCCGCAGCGCTTGCGCGAACTCGCCGATGCGCTCGCCAGCTGGGCGAGCCTCTATAGCGAGCTGCCGACGATCGGTGATCTCGCCAACGGCGCGTTGACGCCGCGCCAGGCGATCATCCTTGTGCCCATCGTGCCGCCTCAGCGCCGCCGTCCCGGCAACATCGCCGCGGCGCTCGCGGGGCTCGGCGAGTTCCCCGAATTCGCGCCGGCGATCAACTTCGCCGATCTCGACGGCGACATCGATTCGCTGCTCGCCGAGCTCACCGAGCTGTTCGCCCGCGTGTACCTCGCCAATGTCAGCAACGGCCTGACCGCGATCGTGTTCGTCCACGGCGTGACCAGCCTCACTGCGCTCGGCCATATCGTGCCCTTTGTCGGCGACGCAACCGCGCGGACGCTGCTGCGCTATGGCTGGCAAGCGGGGTGCGGCCTTTACGCCTGCTTCGGCAACGGCGCCGGCTTCGTCGCGGAAGTCGCGGCGGCGGAGGACGAGGATGCGCAATCCTTGAGCGCCCGGGCCTTGATCGACCGGGCGCTCAGCCATGGCGGGGAGCACGTCATCAAATTCACCGAGGCGTGCCTCTTGCGCCATGCGCTCCAATCGTCGCCGGCCTACCCGGCGGCGGTCGCCAACGCGCTGAGCGCAATCGGCACCCGCTAAGCCCGAAGGGCGTTCGGCGACGCGCCGGCGGCTGATAAGCGCTCGACGCGGGGATGCGCCGCCGCATTTTCGCCAAACAACGAGTGCGTGGTTAGGCAGGATCGAGGGGCAATCCGGGGGATGTCCGTGCACGAGATCATTGCAAAAGTTGCTCGCTTGGCGGTCAGCAAGGCCGCGGGGTTCAGCTATGCCGTGGCGGTCGGCGTCGCCGCCAACCTGGCTTTCCACTTCGTGCAACCGCACCAGACGGAGCCGGTGGCAATGACGGCACCGCAGGAGGCGCGTCCGGCGGGCGATGGCGCGGCGGCAGGGCCGGCCGACGCTCCGGCGTTTGCATCAAGGCCGGTGCTGCCCGCCGCACCCCCGAGCCTCAGTCCGACCCCGACCCATGTATCGCTGTCCCCTGCGCGGGCGAGGCCGGCGGCTCCCGCCTCGGCGGTTGCGCCGGCCGTGCTCTTGCCGGAGCCGCCCGGCGAATCTTCGCTGCCGAGCGCCGCCTCGCTACCGGCCCCTGCCCTCAAGCCCGCCTCCGTGCCGAGCGAGGCGACCCTCAACCCAACTCCGGCCCCGGCCCCTGATGCCGCACCCTCGCCGGCGCCACAACAAGCGGTTGGGCTGCGACCACTCGGTCCGGCAATCGATGTGGCATCCCCGCCGACGCCGCCAGTTCAGATCCCGATACCGCCAACCCGTGCCGCGGTGCCACCGGCTGCCGCGATTGAGACAGCAACGACCGAGGGACCACCGAGCGGATTTGAGCTGGGTGATGTCTGGCATCCCGGCCGGGCGGTCGAAAAAGGGCTTCATTGGGCAGCGAAGCAGGTCCCGCCGATCGGCGATGCTGAAATCGAGCCGCATTCCAAGGCGGCAGCGCCGGCGGCGCCGATCCCGCTCTTTCCCTCAGCGACGAAGCCCGTCTCGTTGGAAAGGAGCGACGCCGCGCCATCGCCGAAAGAAATGGCGGCTCCCGGCCCGGGCAGCGGCGGGCTCTATTGACGAGCGCATTTCCTGACGAACCCATTTCCCTGGCCACGAAACATTTTCGAAAAAAATCACGCGATCACACCCGCCTCGCGCAACGCGGCGATCTCGGAGTCGCCGTAGCCGGCGCCGCGCAGCACCTCATCGCTGTGCTCGCCGAGCTTGGGCGCGCGCCGCGGTTGGATTTTTTCCTGCCCGGCGATCTCGATCGGGCTGTTGACGGTCATGAAGTCGGCATCGGCGAACGCTACGAGATGGCCGGCGGCGAGTGCCTGTTCATCCTCGGCGATGTCCTGGGTCTCGGCGACGATGCCGAAGATGATGCCGGCATCGTCGAGCCGGCGCCGCCAGTCCGCCTGGTCGCGTGTCGCGAAGATCCGGTCGAGGTTGGCGAGCAGTGCCCCGGCATACGCCTCGCGGCTTTCGACCGTCGCGAAACGCCGGTCGTCGAGGGCCGGGTCTTCGAGGCAGGCCTTGAATTTCTCCCAGCGCCATTCGTCCGAGGCGATCGACAGGAGGAGCCAGCGCCCGTCACGACAGCGGTAATGCGTGCGCAACGCATTCTGCGCCGCTTCGCGCGGCGGCTGCGGCACCACCCGGTCGCCGCACAAGGCTGCCTGCACCGAGCAGCCATTGGCCCAGAGGCCGTTGGCCAAGAGCGACGAGCTGACGTAATTGCCCTTGCCGGTGCGCTCGCGCTGATAGAGCGCGGTGACGATCGCGCCGTAGGTCCCCATCGCCGAGGGATGATCGCCCATGCCAGGGAGGGAGCGCGCCGGGGTCGCCTCCTCGCCGGCGCGCACCAGGTGCATGAGGCCGGTGCGCGCCCACCAGGCGGTCGCGTCGAAGCCGGGCTTGTTGGCCTCCGGGCCGGTCTCGCCATAGCCGGTGAACGAGGCATAGATCAGCCGCTCGTTGAGCGGCGCCAGATCGTCATAGGTGATCCGGAGACGCTGGCGCACCGGCGGCGGATAGTTGGTGATGAACACGTCGGCGTTGCGCACCAGCCGATAGAGCACCGCGCGCCCCGCCTCGGCGCGCAGGTCGAGCGCGAGAGACTGCTTGTTGCGCGCGTCGAGGATGAAGCCCGGGTTGAGCGGCCTCTCGGGTACCGGGACCGCGCGCCGCCGATAGGGGTCGCCCATGCCGGGCGGCTCGATCTTCACGACCGCCGCGCCGAAATCGGACATCACGGTCGCCGCCGCCGGCCCGGCGATAAAGCTGGCGCAGTCGATGACCTTCAACCCGTCGAAAATGCGTTCGGTCACGCGCGATTTCCTTTTGTTGAGGCGCAGGATTCACACGGCGAGCCGGTAGGCGTCGCCGTCGCGCACGATATGGCCGGCGGTGGCGCCGGCGAAATGGGTGCCGATCACCAGGACCGGCCGGCCGCTGAGTTCGGCCAGCATATGCTCGCGGGTATGCCGTGCCATGTCGGGATCGCTGTCGGCCAGTGACGACCACTCGGGATGCGCGATCTGACAGGGATGGTGCATGAAATCGCCGGTGATCAGCGCCTCCTCGCCCTCCGATCGGATGCGCACGCTGACATGGCCCGGGGTGTGGCCGATCGTGGGGACAAGGCTCACTTCGTCGCAGATCCGATGGTCGGTCTCAACCAGATCGGCGAAGCCGGCCTCGTGGATCGGCGCGACCGAATCGGCGAAGACCGCCGCCATGTCGTCGCGCTCGCGCTCGCCCTGCCAATGCGCGAACTCGACCCGGCCCATCAGATAACGCGCCCGCGGGAAGGTCGGAACCCATTTCCCGTCAATGAGCATCGTGTTCCAGCCGACATGGTCGACATGGAGATGAGTGCACAGAACCGTGTCGATCGACTGGCGGGGGAACCCTGCCGCCGCGAGGTCGGCGAGGAACGGCCCCTGGAGATTGTTCCAGGTCGGGATGCGGCGGTTCTCCTTGTCGTTGCCGAGGCAGGTGTCGACAATGATGCGGCGGTCAGGGGTTTCGACGACGAGCGCGTGGATGCTCATCTTCAGCCGGCCGCGCTCGTCGGCGAAATGCGGCTGCAGCCATCCTATCGGCAGGATTTCCTCATAGGTCGCCTGGGGCAGGATGAAGCGGCTGCCGCCGGTCACCTCCAATTCGACGATCTTGGTCACCGTGACCTTGCCAATGCGCCATTTAATCTCGGCCCCGCTCATGGCTTCGCAACGCGCCCGGCTGCGTCCCGATCGGCCGGGCCACCGACAGGATCGGGGGCTTTGCCGTGCGCCTTTCCACCCGTGCCGATTGCCCCGCAGGCATCCCTCCGCTCCATCGCGCCGAAATAGCGCGGCAGGTACAGCGTGACCGTCGTTCCGCGGCCGGGCGTACTATCGATGATGCAGCGGCCACCGAAGCGCGTGACGAAACCATTCACCTGAGAGAGGCCCAGGCCGGTACCCTTGCCCGCCTCCTTGGTCGTGAAGAACGGGTCGAAGGCCTTGTCGCGGACCTCTTGCGGCATCCCGCACCCGGTATCGCCGATGGAGATCGCGACATAGTCTCCCGGGCCGATGCTCGGGTGCATTTCAACAGCGGCTTCCTCGACGTGGCAATTGGCGGTTTCGATGGTCAGGCGGCCGCCTGCGGCCATCGCGTCGCGGGCATTGAGGGCGAGGTTGAGGAGGGCGGTCTCAAGCTGGTTGGGATCGACAAAGACCGGCCATAAATCGTCGGGCAGCCGGGACGTGGCCGTGATCTGGTCGCCCAGCGAGTGCCACGCCAGGTCTGACATACGCGTAATCACCTCGTTGATATCGACCGGCTGCGGATCCACCGGTTCGCGGCGGGCAAAGCTGAGCAGACGCTTCGTCAACTCCGATGCCCGCTCGCAACCCGATAGTGCCGAGGTCATGAACCGCCGATGCTTTGCATCGGTGGTATCCAGATCGGCTTCCAGCAAGGCGATGTTGCCCGACACGATCGTCAGCAGATTGTTGAAATCGTGCGCGATACCCGAAGTCAGCAGCCCGACGGCCTCCATCTTTTGCGCCTGGTGCAGCTGCGCTTCGATCGCGGCGCGCTCAGCGATCGCATCACGCGCCTCCGCCAGGGCCAACTGCTCCCGGCGCGTGTGGCGAAGAGCGAGCATGCTCAACAGCATCAACCCGATGGCCGCGGGAACGCCAATCGCCGCATAGCCGGCCATTGTCTCGAGCCATTCGCTCACGATGGAGGCCCGCGTCCGCTCGATCGTGACGTAAACCGGGTAATTCGCGAGCCGCTCATAAGCGACCAGGCGGCCCTCTCGAGTGAACGGCGCGCCGCCGGCGATGATTCCGGCGGTTGCCTTGCCGGCAATCGCCGCCGCCAGCATCTCGTCCTCTTGCCGCGACGCGGGGGGGGCCGCGCTTTCGGGATAGTGCGCAAGACTTTTGCCATCATCGAGCAGCACGCTGGCGGCATATTGCGCCGATCCGCCGAGCAGCGAGTCATAGAAAGAGGCGACATAGGCACCCGACACCGCGACGACGATAATGCCGTGGAAGCCGCCGTCAGGTGCCTGCCGACGCTGGCTCACGGTAAAGAACGGTTGGTAGTCGCCACGACCAAGGCTGCGGGCGCGCAGCGCCCAGATAAAGGTGTGGGAGCCAGCGTCCTGCAGCGCGTGAAAATCCTCGCGGCCGGAATGATCGAGGTCGCGATTGACCGGGAAAACCCGCGCGCTGACCAGCTCGTGTCCCTCCGCATCGATGACCCAGGCCGCGGCAACCTGGGGGAGGCCTTCGATCTGTTGGGTAATCCGCTCGTGCAGCGTTTTTTCTTGGGCACGGATCTGGGAATCCGTCAGCCCGGTGAGCAAGTCGTCGATGCGCGCCGCGACGAGGATGTGCGTGTCGAGTATCTTGGTCGTATTCTCTTCGGCGACGGCAACCGCCTCGGCGAGCGCCGCCGCAGCGGCGTGGTAACTCGCCTGGTAAGAGAAATACCCCCCGATTGCTGCCAAGAGGAGAGGCACTATGATTGTGCCGACCAAGAGGACCCGCAGGGTCCGGATCGCCCCAAACGCCGCTTCGTTTCGCGACGCCGGCTTTTCGGGTTCCAGTGATTTAGCCTCGCCGGAACTTTCGGGAGCTGCCATGTACCGCATTGAAAAACTTCTCATGCGTCATCCATCCACTCGGGAGCGTCGCTGGCGCACCCTCATGAGCCTCTCCCGGGCTACCGCCGATTGTCACCACAGCCGGCGCCCTCCGGTCAATCTCGGGGAGCGGAAAAGCGCCATGCTCGAATGGTTCGAAGCCGTAGCCTGACGCTTCCGAGTGGGATCCGAGCCGAGGAATGGGGCGATGCGCAGGTGGTATTACCAAGGTTTGGTCGCATGGGCATGCGTGGCGCTGGTCGGCTGCGCTGAGCGGGCCGACACCGTCAAGCCGGCGGAAGCCCTGGCTCAGCTGCGAGCCGGCCGGCCGCTCCTCAATTGCCGCGAACCCTGTCTTGCCGAATGGCGACGCGCCCAGCCGCAGGCGGCGCAACTCGATGCCGGGACGCGCTGGCAGGATCTTGCCATGCTGCTGACGCGTGTCGGATACCAGGATGATCTGTCGCTTTATTATCTCGGCCGAGCTGCGGAAGGCCTCGGCTCTCGGGAGGCGGCCGCCAGTTATTACCGGCAGAGCACGCGCCTTTCAGGCACGTCCGGCTCCTGTCAGTCTCTCAGTCGGCTGTGCGGCGGGGTCACTCTGCCGAGGGCGGCTGCATTGCGCGTGGCGGCCGTCGAACGGGAACTCGTTCGGGCAAGGCCCCGGCGAACCGAGCCGGCGCCGCAAGGGCCTCAAACGCCCGCGGCCCCGGTGGAAGCCGAGGCGCCGGCGCCAAGCCCGGTCTCGATGCCGGCGGGCCCGGCGGCCTCCGAGTATATCGAGCCGCCTCCCGCCGCGCGCTGAGCCGGCGCCGAGGGTATGGCCGAGGCCGCGTGACCGAAAGACGGCGGCGCGGTAGCATGACATCAGCCAGCCGGGAGCCCGCCATGAAAGCCGCAATCCTTCACGCGCCGAACCAGCCCCTGACCATCGAAGAGGTTGCGGTCGAGAAGCCGAAGAGCCGCGAGGTGCTGCTGCGCACCGCCTTTGCCGGACTGTGCCACAGCGACCTGCATTTCATCGAGGGGCTCTACCCGATCCCGGTTCCCTGCATCCTCGGCCATGAATCCTCGGCCCTGGTTGAGGCGGTCGGGGACGGCGTCAGCTATGTGAAGCCCGGCGATCATGTCATCACCTGTCTCTCGGTGTTCTGCGGCACCTGCTCGCAATGCCTGACCGGGCACCCCAACCTTTGCGAGAATACCGATGTCAAGATGCTGCCCGGAATCGCCCGCCGGATGACCTGGAAAGGCCAGCAAATGAACCAGGCATTCAACCTGTCGTCGTTCGGCGAACAGATGCTGGTGCACGAGAACTCGATGGTGAAGATCGACGACGACATCCCGCTCGACCGCGCGGCCCTCGTCGGCTGCGGCGTGATGACCGGGGTCGGCGCGGTGTTCAACGCCGCCAAGGTCGAGCCCGGCGCGACGGTCGCGGTCATTGGTTGCGGCGGGGTCGGGCTTTCCGCCGTCAACGGCGCGGCGCTCGCCGGCGCGGAGCGGATCATCGCGATCGACCGGGTTCCCTCGAAGCTCGAAATCGCCCGCGAGATGGGCGCAACGGACGCGAGCAATGTCGATGCGGTGGAGCAGGTCCGCGAGATGACCAAGGGCGGAGTGCACTACTCGTTCGAGGCGCTCGGCACCAAGGCGACCGCCGAGCAGGCCTTTCAGATGCTGCGCCCAGGCGGCACCGCGACGATCATCGGCATGGTACCGTTCGGCGTGAAGATCGAGCTGCACGGCTTCGACTTCCTGCGCGACCGCAAGATCCAGGGCACCTCGATGGGCGGCAACCGGTTCCGGGTCGACATGCCGCGCCTGTTGTCCTTATGGCGGCAGGGCCGCTTGAAGCTCGATAACCTGCTTTCGGGGAGGCTCAAGCTCGCTGAGATCAACGAGGGGTTCGCGGCATTGAAATCGGCCGCGCCGGTCCGTCAGCTGATCGATTTCGGAGCGTAATTCAGCTCCCCCGATCGATAAAGCGGCAGGCGCGGACGCAACATGGCCGCGAGCTGGCGCGCCAGGGCCCGCGACGCGACCAGGCGCACCAGCACGAATACCGCCGGGGCGCACAGCGCGAGTGCAAAGGGCGCTTCGCCGACGAGGTCAAAAATATCGAGACCGACACCAATCGTCAGTGGGATAAGGAAGATCACGATTATCGGGGCGAGCAGAATGGCGGAAGCCGCCAGACCCCAAACTGTGCAAATCCGAGAATTGGTCATCGATCTCGTCCGGCTGTATCGTTCGAAGCCATCCTAGGTTGGAGTGAGTTAATGAAACATTGCTCGGGGTAAACGTAAATACGGGATTTGACTAGATGCATTAAATACAGCATTTGATCCAAAGACTATTGATGCTACGCCGCGTCGAGCGGGGGAAGTCGCGGATGCGTCAGGCTGCGCGGCAGGATGCCGCGGGTGCGCGGGTCTTCGAAGCGCAGCTTCTGGCGCGCGTAGACGACAAACCCGGCGCGCTGATAGTGGCCCAGCGCCTTCGGGTGATCGAAGCTGCGGGTGTGCACCCAGAGCCTCTGGATCGGACGCGACCAGGCCCGGTCGATCGCCGCGCGCAAGAGGAAGGGCCCGAGCCCGCGCCCGATGAAGTCGGGGATCAGCCCGAAATAGCACAGCTCGGTTTCCTGCGGCGCCGCCGCATCGAGCTCGAAATAGCCGGCCGGAAGCCCGCCGACATAAAGCACGAAGATCTCGGTCGTGGGCTTGGCGAGCTCGGCGGCGAGCGCGGTATCGGCGAGCAGCCGGCGCTGGTACCACAGCCAGGGCGTGCCGACGGTTTCGTAAAGGTAGCGGTAGAACGAGACGGTGCAGTTCTCGGCACGCATCAGCGCGAGCTTGGCGAAGGGCGCCGGTATCCGCGGCGTCTGTGGCGGCTCGCGCATTTCCAGGTAGGTGATGACGTCGTCGAGGAGGGCCATCGCCGGGCGCTAGCGCGGTCCTATGATCGCCGGGCCGGTTTCGATCGGCGTGTCGCCTGGTAGGCCCCATTCCGACCACGACCCGTCATAGACCGCAGCGCCCGGGTGGCCGATCAGATGAAGGGCAAAGGCAAGCGCGCAGGCCGTCACCCCCGAGCCGCAGCTGGTGACGATCGGGCGATCGAGGCTGACCGCGGCGTCCTCGAAAAGACGCTGCAGCTCCTCGGCGCTCTTCAGTTGCCCGGTGCGCGGGTCGGTGACCCGGTCGAACGGCACATTGCGGCTCTTCGGGATGTGGCCGCGCCGTCGCCCGGGCCAGGTCTCCTCGGCGGTCCCCTCGAAGCGGCCGGACGCCCGCGCATCGACGATCTGCTCCCGGGCGCGGGCGAGGGCGAGGTCGGCGATGAGCGCCCGCTTGTCGCGCACCAGCGCGGGGTCGAAGCGGGCGACAAAGCGGCGCGCCGGAATGAGCGGCGCCCCCGTATCGAGCGGGCGCCCCTCGGCCCGCCAGCGAGGCAGGCCGCCATCGAGAAGCGCCACGTCGGCGTGCCCGAAGAGGCGCAGCATCCACCACGCCCGCCCGGCCGACGAGAGGCCAACGCTGTCGTAGACGATGACCCGGTCGGCATTGCCGATGCCGCGCTCTGCCATCTTGCCGGCGAAGCGCTCGGCCGAGGGGATCATATGCGGCAGGCTCGTGCCCAGCATGGCGACATCGTCGATGTCGAAGAACACCGCCCCCGGGATGTGGCCGGCATCGTAATCCGCCCGCGCGGTCGGGGTGATGCCGGGCTGCTTATAGGAGCTGTCGAGCACCCGGACATGCGGGTCCGCGAGATGCGCGGCGAGCCATTCGCTGCTGACGAGCGCCTCGGGTCGGGCATAGGGCATCACAAATCTCCAATCCCTGGACCGCGGCCGGCCCGGCCGCATGCCCCCACCCTTCCCTCCCCCGCAAGCGGGGGAGGGTTAGGGAGGGGGTGCGAAGGCGACGATGACCCGGCGGTTCTGCCGGCCCTTGTTCTCGATCTTGGCGATCGTCACCGGGCCGATCTCGGCGGTGTTGCGGATGTGGGTGCCGCCGCACGGCTGCAGATCGACCTGCCCATCCGGGCCGGCGACCTCCATCAGCCGGACGCGGCCGGCGCCGGAGGGCGGCTTCACCGACATCGTGCGCACCAGCTCGGGGCGGGCGGCCAGCTCCTCGTCGGTTATCCAGCGCGGCATGACCGGGTGGCCGGCGCCGATCAGCGCGTTGAGCCGGGCGGCGATCGCGTCCTTGTCGAGGCTCGACCCGGGGACGTCGAAATCGAGCCGGCCGCGACCGTCGGAAACCTGGCCGCCGGTGACCGCGCCGGGCACGACCGCGCATAGAAGGTGCAGGCAGCTGTGCATGCGCATCAGGCGATGCCGGCGCTGCCAGTCGAGCTCGGCGACAAGCTCGGTGCCAACTTCGGGCAAGAGGGTGCCCGGCGCGGGCACATGGATCACCTCGTCGGGCCCGTCGCCCTTGCAGGTGTCGATGATCGCGATCGCCGCGCCGGAAACGAGGCGCAAGGCGCCGATATCGCCGGGCTGGCCGCCTCCGGTGGGATAGAACACGGTGCGGTCGAGCCGGATGCCGCGCTCATCGACACCGGTCACCCGGGCGGCGCAGGACCGGGCGTAGGCATCGTCGCGGAACACGAGTTCGGTCATGCTTGTTGCATCTCCTCCTCTAACCGCTGTCCCGGCGAACGCCGGGACCCACCGTGCCCTGGCACGAACGTCGGAGCATCACCTCGATATATCGGAATAGCGATCGATCCAATGCGGATTGTCCTGCTCGATCAGCTCGATCTTCCAAACCCGTTTCCACCCCTTGATGCGCTTTTCGCGATCCATCGCTGTTTCGCGGGTATCGTGACACTCGAACCATACCAAACGGTCGACCCCGTATTTTGCGGTAAATCCCGGGACGGCCCTTTCCTTATGTTCCCATACACGCCGCACGAGGTCTGAGGTCCACCCGGCATACAAGGTGCCATTGGGTTTGCTAGCCAGCAGATAGACGAAGAACATTGTGCGGGCCGTGGAATGGGTCCCGGCTTTCGCCGGGACAGCGGTAATTGCAATTGAACGATGGCTGGGAGCACATCACCTGTCGAGCCAGGGCGGGATGGGCAGGTTCTTTTCCTTGAGGAAGGCGGGGTTGAACAGCTTCGACTGATAGCGCGTGCCGGAATCGGCGAGGATCGTGACGATGGTGTGGCCCGGCCCCAGCTCGCGGGCGAGGCGGATCGCGCCGCAGACATTGATGCCGGTCGAGCCGCCGAGCACCAGCCCCTCCTCCTCGACCAGGTTGAACAGGATCGGGAGCATCTCCTCGTCGGTGACCTGGTATTGGCCGTCGGGCGCAAAGCCGACGATGTTGCCGAGCTCGTGATTGTTGCCGATACCCTCGGTGATCGAATTGCCTTCCGGCTTCCATTCGCGGCGCGCGTACCAGCTGTAGATCCCAGACCCCATCGGATCGGCGAGGTAGATCTTGACGTCGCGCTTGCGTTCCCTGAGCGCGATGCCGACCCCGGACAATGTCCCGCCGGTGCCGACCGAGCAGACAAAGCCGTCGATCTTGCCGTCGGTCTGGGCCCAGATCTCGGGGCCGGTCGTCTCGTAATGGCCGCGCCGGTTGGCGAGGTTGTCGAACTGGTTGGCCCAGATCGCGCCGTTCGGCTCCGCTTTCGCGATCTCCTCGGCGAGGGTCCCGGAATAACGCGCATAGTGCATCGGGTTGGCATAGGGCACCGCCGGAACGAGCCGCAGATCGGCGCCGCACAACCGCAGCATGTCCTTTTTTTCCTGGCTCTGCGTCTCGGGCATGACGATGACGGTGCGGTAGCCGCGCGCATTGCCGACGAGCGCCAGACCAATCCCGGTATTGCCGGCGGTGCCCTCGACGATGACCCCGCCCGGCCTGAGCTGCCCCTTCTCCTCGGCGTCCTTGATGATGGCGAGCGCGGCGCGGTCCTTGACCGAGCCGCCGGGGTTCAAAAACTCGGCCTTGCCGAGGATCGTGCACCCGGTCTCCTCCGAGGCGCGGCGCAGCTTGATGAGGGGGGTGTTGCCGACCGAGTCGACAAAGCCGTCGCGGATCTCCATGCCTCGCCTCCGTACCGGGCTCTCGTTGCCGCTATATAGGCACAACACTATCGAGCAGAGGCGACCAAGGGCAAGCCGCGGCTCCGATGCCGGCTTTGCGCGCCGGCCAACCCACCCAAATCCCGGCGACCGCGGGACAATAACGGGGATCTTGCGAATCCGGCGCGGCCGGTCAGCCGGCCAGGAGGCTCTCGATCTTATTCATCTCGGGCGTGTCGATGCTGTTCTTGCGGAACATCGCGAAATCGTCCCTGACAGTTTCGCCAAAGGTTTTGCCACCCGGCACAGGCTTGTCCTTATCTTCAAGGTAGATGGCCTTGGCCTCCTCGTAGCGGCCGAGAAACAGCAGGGCGTGCGCCCGGTTGGCTTCGATCCAGAGGGTGGAAGGGTCGAGGGCAAGCGCCTCCTGTCCGCGGTCGAGCGCATCCTGTGGGCGATGGTTGAGCAGGAGCATAAACGAGACAGCGCCCAATGCGTCGCCAAGAGCGGATTTGGTGTCCTCGGTCGCGGATGCCGCGTGAAGCTTTCGCCGGAGCGCGAGTTGCTCCTCATAGGCGGCGAGCGCGCCCGCTATCTCGCCTATCCCCAGCTCAACCCCGCCGATTGTGCCAAGTATATAAGCGAGATTGCTCTGATACCGAGTATTGCCGGGGTCTTTCAACGCCAGCGCCTTCCGGATGGTGAGACTGTCGCGAAAGGCAGCAAGGGCGCCCGGCAGATCGCCCTGCGCCTGGAGCACGTCGCCGATATTGTTGTCACTGACCGAGAGGTCGCGCTGCCACAAGGTATTGCCGGGGTCCTTGGCCGCTAGCGCCTTCCCGATGGTGAGACTGTCGCGATAGGCAGCAAAGGCGCCCGGCAGATCGCCCTGCGCTTTGAGCACGTCGCCGATATTGTCGTCACTGACCGAGAGGTCGCGCTGCCACCCGGCATTTCCGGGGTCCCTGGCTGCCAGCGCCTTGATGATCGCAAGGCTGTCGCGATAGGCGGCAAGCGCGCCCGGCAGATCGCCCTGCGCCTTGAGCACATCGCCGATATTGTCGTCGCTGACCGAGAGGTCGCGCTGCCACCTGGTATTGCCGGGATCCTTGGCCGCCAGCGCCGTCCTGATCGCAAGGCTGTCGCGATGGGCGGCAAGGGCGCCCGGCAGATCGCCCTGCGCCTTGAGCACGTGGCCGATATTGTCGTCGCCAACCGAGAGATCGCGCTGCCACAAGGTATTGCCGGGGTCATTGGCCGCCAGCACCTTGATGATCGCGAGGCTTTCGCGATACGCAGCGAGCGCGCCCGCGAGGTCACCCTGCGTAAGGAGCACGCCGCCGATGTCCTGGTCGCTGACTGCGAGATCGCGCTGCCAAGCGGTATTGCCGCGGTCCTTGGCCGCCAGTGCCGTCCTTATCGCAAGGCTGTCGCGATAGGCAGCGAGAGCGCCCGGCAGATCGCCCTGGGTCGCGAGCACGTCGCCGATCTTGTTGTCGCTGACCGAGAGATCGCGCTGCCACGCGGTATTGCCCGGGTCCTGGGCCGCCAGCACCTTGATGATCGCGAGGCTGTCGCGATAGGCAGCGAGGGCGCCCGCCAGATCGCCCTGGTTCGCGAGCACGCCGCCGATGTCCTGGTCACTGACCGAGAGGTCGCGCTGCCACAGGGTATTGCCGGGATCCTTGGCCGCCAGCGCCTTGATGATCGCAAGGCTGTCGCGATAGGCAGCGAGGGCGCCCGCCAGATCGCCCTGGGTCTCGAGCACGTCTCCAATCTTTCCCTCGCCGACCGCGAGATTGCGCTGCCACAGGGCATTGCCGGGATCCTTGGCCGCCAGCACCTTGATGATCGCAAGGCTGTCGCGATAGGCCGCGAGGGCGCCCGCCAGATCGCCCTGGGTCGCGAGCACGCCTCCAATTTTTCCCTCGCCGACCGCGAGATTGCGCTGCCCATCTGTATTGCCGGGATCCTTCGCCGCGAGTGCCGCACTGATCGCGAGGCTGTCGCGATAGGCAGCGAGGGCGCCCGGCAGATCGCCCTGGGTCGCGAGCACGTCTCCAATCATTCCCTCGCAGAAAGCGAGATCGCGACGAAAATCAGCGGCGTCAGGATCGGCATCGGCCAGGGCCTGCAGGATGTCGCGCGACTGTTTCGCCGCAGCCAGCGCCTCGGGAGTTTTGCCAAGTGTGAGCAATATATTGGCTATTTCTCCCAGGGCAGCCGCCTCGCTGCGGCGTAGGTCGGGCGAGGTTTCGCCTCCCGCCGTGAGCTGTTCCTGGAGCTTGCGGGCGCGTTCGAGGATGTCGGCGACCACGGCGGCCGGCAGCCCCGTATCGCGGAATTTTTGCGCCAAATCGAAGATCAAACCGTTGGCGGTCTGCGTTGCCAATTCGAGGCTGTGCTGGGCACGTTCGCGCTGCGCCTGTGCCTCTCGCCGCTGCGCCTCGGCGACGCGCCACTGCCAGCCGGCGAGAACAAGCAGCAGGACCAAGGTGGCGACCGCTACCCCGGCGAGCCGCAAGGCGCGGCGCTGCTGGCGCACTTCTTGCGACAGCAGGTCCTCCTTTGGCACACCGTGGATCGCCGCGGCGAAATCCGCCGCCGAATCGGCGAACCGAGCATCGCGCGCGCTCGCCCCCTCTCGGTAGACGCGCAGGTCAATCCAGCGCGGCTCGGTGTCAAAACGGCGCCTCAGCGCCGGCGGCAGCGGCGTCGACTCCGACGAGCGGAAATCGCCCGTCGCGTCATCCCAGGCGAGATCGCCGTCGGCCAGGGCGATCAGCACCGTGTCCGAGCTGTTATGGTCGAGCCAATAGGCAATTTCCTTATCGACCCAAGGCGAGGCGGCCGCCTCGGGCGAGGCCATCAGGATCAGGAAACGCGACCGACCGAGCGCCTGCTCGATCGACGGCCACAGATGCGGGGTCGCGGTCAGGCTGGTGTCGTCGCGGAACAGCCGCAGCGCGCGGCGGCGGTACCACGGCTTGCCGAGCCGCTGCATCGCCGACTGCAACGCCGAGGCCACGGCCTTGTCCTTGGCGTGGCTGTAGGAAATGAAGGCGTCGTAGATCGGTGCCGCCGCGGTCTCGGCGGTTGCCGCCAACCCGGCAGGAGCGGAACTAACCAAGGCGGAAGGCGACGAGGCCAGCGGCGGCATGGGATGCTCCGGCAGATCCGCCCCGTTCCTTTGGCAGGCTGTGGGTTTGCCACAGTCTATCAGCAGGCATCAAGCCTACCTTGCTATTCCCGCGCCGCGCCGCTTGGCTTAGAACAAGCCGTCATTGCATGCGGAGGATTGTCGCCGGATGAACGAGGCGCCGACGGGGACGCTGTTCCCGATGCCGGAGAGCGAGGGTTCGGCCGGGGAGTTGTTTCCCCCGCCGCAACCGCGAGAACTGGAGCACGCCACCGGGATCCTGCCGTCGCAATTGTTGCGCGACGCGATCGAGCGCACCCGCGAGATCCAGTCGCTGGAGCCGATCGAGGACGATCAGATCCAGCCCGCCAGCCTCGATCTGCGGCTCGGCAATACGGCCCACCGCGTCCGCGCGAGCTTTCTGCCCGGGCGGGAGCGCACGGTCTTGGAGGGGCTGAAGAGCCTGTCCTTACACAGCCTCGACTTGCGCGAGGGCGCCGTCCTCGAACGCGATTGCATCTACATCGTGCCCCTATTGGAGCATTTGGCGCTGCGCTACCGCGCCTCGGGGTCGGCCAACCCGAAAAGCTCGACCGGCCGCCTCAACGTTTTCGCCCGGGTCATTACCGATTACGGCACCGAGTTCGACCAGGTCAGATCGAATTACTCCGGGCCGCTTTACGCCGAACTGTCGCCGCGGTCCTTCAGCGTCATGGTGCGAAAGGGCTCGCGTCTGGTTCAGCTTCGCGTCCGGCGAGGCCGGCCGACCTCGAGCAACGCGGCGCTGCGCCGGCTGCACGAAGAGGTCGGCTTTACCGTCGTTCCACCGGGGTTTCCGATCCAGCAGGAGCTGCTCGAAGGCGGTCTCGCGGTTACCGTCGATGTGACCGGCGATCGCCGCAGCGGCTTTGTCGGATATAAGGCGAAGAAACATACAAGAGTAATCGATGTCGACCGGATCAACCATTACAATGTCCGAGAGTTCTGGGACCCGGTATTCACCCGCCGCGGTGAAGGAATAATATTGGACCCGGATGATTTCTATATCCTGGCGTCGCGCGAACCGGTCGTCGTACCGGCCGACCAGGCGGCGGAGATGCTGGCCTACGACACGCTGGTCGGGGAATTCCGGGTGCATTACGCGGGGTTCTTCGATCCCGGCTTTGGCATGGCCGAGACCGGCGGAGCGGGCAGCCGCGCCGTCCTCGAAGTGCGCTCGCACGAGGTGCCGTTTCTGATCGACCACGGCCAGATCATCGGGCGCCTCGTCTATGAGCGATTGGTTGCCCGGCCCGACCGGCTCTATGGCGGCGCGATCGGCTCGTCATATCAAAGCCAGGGGCTCGCGCTCTCCAAGCATTTCAAGAAGGCGGCGAAGGGGTGAGTTGCCGCTTCCCTCTCCCGCGCCGCGGGAGAGGGTAAAGAATGGGTTCGCCTTACGCGCCCGGCCAATTCGTGCGCAGGCGGTCGCGGTGGCGCAAGAGCCAATAGAGCGAGATCAGCGTGTGGGCGCTGTCGATCTGCCCGCTATCGAGCATGGTCTCGATCTCGGTCACTGTCTTGACGACGACGCGGATGTCCTCCTGCTCGGCCGCGAGCCCGTAGATCCCGGCGGCGCCGCGGCTATCGACCCGGCCGCAGAACAGAAAGACCCTTTCGTCGAGGCTGCCGGTGGCGGGCATCATGGTTTGGATCGGCAGGAGCGGGCCCAAGGGATCGAGACCCGCTTCCTCGCGCGCCTCGCGGCGGGCGACCGCTTCGGGCGTCTCGTCGGAATCAATGAGACCCGCCACCGCCTCGACCTGCCAGGGCGAGCGCCCGGCATAGAGCGCAGCCACGCGGAACTGCTCGACAAGGACGACGCTGTCGCGCTCGGGGTCGTACAGAATGACCGCCGCCGCCGCGCCGCGCCGCACCACGTCGAACACCCGCTCGCCGCTCCAGCCGCCGGCAAACAGGCGATGGCGGAAGCGCACGATGTCGACCCCGAGATGGCGGGCAAAGCCGGTCTCCTCGCCGAGGATCTCGACATCCGGATGCGATGGGGCGGGCGCGGGTGGGCGCCGCTTGGCGGTCATGACCACTCCGCGCGGTTAGCACACAATAGGGGTATCGAGCACAGGATCGGGCCGCTCGCTCTCGATCTCGACGACCCACAGATCGGGGTCGCGACCGCGCTGCCGGGCGATATAGGCATCGGCGTCGGCTTCGGCCACCGGGGCGGGGCCGGTCGCGCGCATCCACACCAGCGCGCCATCGGCCCGGCGTGCCTGCGCCAGCACCGTGCACCCGGTGCTGCGCCCGCTCAGCTTCAAGAGGATCGCGCCGGCGTCGCCGTCGCCGCGCGCCACCACGGCGACCCCGATCGCGGCAAGATCGCAGCGCCGGATCAGCGCCTGAACCCAAATCCCGCTTTTGAGCCGAGCTTCCATTTGTCGGGCTTCCATTTGTCGGGCTTCCATTTGCCGACTTCCATTTGTGGGGGGCGGCGCCCTCTTACAGCCGCGACAGGCGCTCGATGCCGGCGATGTCGCGGTCGCGATAGATCGCCACCAGACCGCGCTCGTCGATGAGGACATAGGTGCTGTCGCCCTCGCCGCAGGTCAGCTCGGCGACCGGATAGTCCTGCGCCACCAAGAGGCTCGCCAGCTTGCCGCGCAGATCGGGCTGATGCGGTGCCAGCCCAATGAGCGCCTCGCGGCTCTTGCGGCCGTACCCGAAACGGAACGCGCCGGCGCAGGATTCCGCCCCCATCGCCGTCGGCTGAGCGTCCGGCGGGCTGAGGATGACGGTGTTGTCGCGAAACGCGATCTGCTGACGCTCGGCGGTCGTCCAGGCGCCGGCGAACGGATTGGCCGGCGGTTGCGGCGCGGCACAGCCGATCGGCAGCGCCGCGGCAAAGGCCAGCACGGCGAGACGCGGCAGCGATGTCACAATCGACCTCATCAATACGCCCGATCAAAAGATACTACCGCGTTCGATAATTTATCCGTCATTCCCGCGAAAGCGGGAATCCAGGAGACCGCGGCTAGATCGGTTGCTCTTGATCCCCGCCTGCGCCGTTTTGACGGAGCAGAGGGGAATTTTAGAGCCGGTCGAGCGACCCCGCCAGCCAGAGCTGGCGGCTCAGCCCGCGCTGGATCTTGCCGCTGGTGGTCTTGGGCAATGCTCCCGGCCGCAACAGCATGATCTGATCGGGCACGATCTCGTGCTCATTGACGATTGCCTCGCGAATCTGGCCGATGATCTCGTCGGGTGCGATGCGGTTGCGCTCGGTGCGCTCAACCTCCTGCACGACGATAAGCTTCTCCGCCTCGTCCCCCTCGCGGACGGTAAACGCAGCCCCGCCATGAGGGCGCAGGGCGGGATGGCAGCGCTGGACCGTATCCTCGATGTCTTGGGGATAGTGGTTCGCCCCGCGGATGATCACGATCTCCTTGATCCGCCCGGTAATGAACAATTCGCCGGTCGCGTCGACAAAGCCGAGATCGCCGGTGCGCAGCCAGCAATGATTCGCCTCGCCGTCGATATCGGCACTGAATGCGGCGGCCGTGGCTTCGGCATTGCGCCAATAGCCGCGGGCGACGTTGGGCCCGGCGACCCAGACCTCGCCGACCCGGTCGGCGCCCAGCCGCGAGCGGCTGGCGGGATCGACGATCGCGATCCGCTCGCCGGCGAGGGCGCGGCCGCACCCGACCATTGTCTGCCTGTCGCCGGCATCGCGCGGGGCGAGCGCGCGATGCTGCTGCAATCCGTCGCGGCTCAGCGCGCGCATCGCCGGCCCCGCGCCGCGCCGGCCGGCCGAGATCAGCACGGTCGCTTCCGCCATGCCGTAGGCCGGGTACATCGAGGACGCGGCAAAGCCGTGCGGCGCAAAGGTCTCGCTAAAGCGCCGGATCGTATCCGCGCGCACCGGCTCGGCGCCGTTCAAGGCGAGCTTCCAGCGCGACAGGTCGATCCCGTCCATCTGCTCCGGGCGATACCGCGCGACGCACAGATCGAAGCCGAAATTGGGGGCGACCGCGACCTCGGCGCGATAATCGCTGATCGCCCGCAGCCAATTGAGCGGGCGCTGGATGAAGGCGACCGGCGCCATGAGCACGCACAGCGAGCCGACATAGAAGGATTGCAGGACGTTAATGACCAGTCCCATGTCGTGATAGAGCGGGACCCAGCTCACGTAAGTCGACTGCGTGGTATTGCCGAAGGCGGTTTTTAACATGGCCAGATTGGCCAGGAGGTTGGCGTGGCTGACCATGACGCCCTTGGGCGTGGAGGTTGAGCCCGAGGTGTATTGTAGCAGCGCCAAATCATCGCCCGCCGGGGCCTGCGGAAGATCCGGCACCGCGGCCGGAACATCGTCGTCGACCGCCAACCATTCGAGGTTCCCGGCGAGATCCCCGGCAGCGACTCGGCCGACAAGGTCGCCGCGTCCGCCGTCAATCAGCGCACGCGGGGCGAGGGCGAGGCGAGGCGCGCAATCCAGGACGATGCCGGCGCTGGCGTCGCGCGCGCTTTGCCGGCGCGGCAGCATCATCGGGACGGCGATGACCCCGGCCAGAACGCAGCCGAACAACCCGATAATGAATTCAATGCCGGTTGGACACAGCAGCAATGCCCGCTCGCCTGGTGCCGCGCGCGCGGCGATTCGCGCAGCCAGCACTCCGGCGCGCCGCTCGATCTCGGCGAAGGTTATTTCCGCCCCCTCGGCTCCCCGGTCGGAGAGCACGAGGTACGCGCGATCGTGCGGTTGCTTCGCCGCGCGGTAGTGGAGCAAATCGGCAAGCGAGGTCAGCGCCGCGGGGGCGAGTGCATCACGATTAGCCGGCATCGACATTCCCACCGCATGAATCCTGTCGAATCGCTGCAATATCCATAAGTGCGCGAAGGGAAACAACCACAGCCAGCGGTATCGGCACATCGACGCGGTACGCGCCCCGGCGGTGACAGCACCGTCAACCCAATGTTATGGTGCGCTCCTGGCAGGGTAACTCACCACCGAAAATCACGTGCCGCTTCCCGACCGAACCGTCATATCCAGTCCGTACTTGCATCGCCTGCAGCGGCGCCACTTCATCCTTTTCGATGTTCTCCCCGCGCTCGGCACGCTCTTTGCCGTCGCGCGCCTGTTCAGCCAGCCGATCGGCGGCGAGGATATGGCGCTGTTCGCGGCGATGTGGCTGTTGACCGGCTTGGGGCTTACCGTCGGCTATCACCGCCTGTTCGCGCACCGCGCGTTTGCTGTGGCCGCGCCTGTCGCCGCCCTGTTGCTGATCCTCGGTTCGATGGCCGCGCGCGGCCCGATGATCTCATGGGCGGCAACTCACCGTCGGCATCACCAATTGTCCGATTCGGACGGCGATTCTCATTCGCCGAACCTGCACGGCACCGGGACGGGCGACCGGCTGCGCGGCTGGCTCCACGCGCATTTGACCTGGATGATCCGGCACGACTACCCGAACCCGCGGCATTACGTCCGCGATTTGTTGGCCGAGCCAGGCCTGGTTCGGATCAACCGCCTTTATTACGCATGGGTCATGCTGGGTCTCATAGTGCCGGCGGCGATCGGCGCCGGGTTCGGGCGCGGGCTCGACGGCCTGGTTGACGGTTTCCTGTGGGGCGGCGTGGTTCGGCTCTTCGTCGTCGAACAATCGATGTCCGCGATCAACTCCTTTCTCCATCTGTTCGGCGCGCGATCCTTCGATACCCCTGCCGACAACAGCCGCAATTCGCCCTGGCTCGGCGTTCTGGTGTGGGGCGAGGGGTGGCACAACAATCACCACGCCTTCCCCTATTCGGCCGCGTTCGGCCTCAAATGGTGGCAGCTTGACCTGGGATTTTGGCTTATTCGCTCGCTGCACGCGGTCGGGCTGGCCTGGGATGTGAAGCTGCCGAAAGCGCGAGCCGTCGTCGCGCGGGTGTGAGGCGGGCTCTCCGGCCCAAGGAGCATGACGCGCAATGCCGTGTGACATAACCGTTGCGGAGATCCGCAGTTGGTGCATCAACCACATCGCCACGATCCTCGAACGCGGTGCCGCCGAGATCGACCCGGATGTCAAATTCGCCCGCCTGGGGCTCGATTCGGCGACGATAATCAACCTGATCATCGCGGCCGAAGAGTGGCTCGGGATCGAGATCGACCCCGACACAGTCTATGAATATCCCAGCGTCAATGCATTGTCGGAGCACCTCGCCAGCCTGATCGCCCGCGCAGCGAGCCCCGGCGGAAGATCGCCGGGTTGACCGGAGAGATCGCCATAGCCGCGACGATGCCTGAGGATATTGCGGGCGAGACGCTGTCGCGGCCGGTGCCGGCGGCGGAGCGCGGCGAGCACCAATCGCACTGGCGCCTGCTAGGGCATCTCGAAAACGCCGCGATCGGACAGCGGGCGCCCGACGGCTCGATCGCGGTCCGCCGCGGCGAGCCGGCCGGATGCATCTTGTTCGGGCCCTATCTGCATCTGCCGGAAGGACGCTACCGCCTCAGCTTTCGCTGCCGCAGTGGCGCACCGCGCCTGGCGGCGCAGCCGGTGCTCGGCGTCGACGTCATCGTGCTCAGCCGGTTCCAGCAGATATGGCGCGACTTCACCGCCGCCGAGCTAGACGCCGGGGTGGGCTCGCTGGATTTCGCGGTGTCCCCCGAACACAGTATCGAGGGCGAGAACCAGGGGCGTTTCGAGTTCCGCTTCTTTCATTTGGGCAATGCCGACCTGGCGATCACCGCCGTGGAGCTGGAAAGGCTGCCGCCGGAGCAGGTGCCGGCTGCCGAACCGTGCTTGTGGCGGATGCTGGGTCGCCTGCAAAAGAGCTGGCTCGGGAGACGGTCCGGCGACGGCAGCGTCAGCGTTAGGCGATTCGAAGCCGCCGGCGTTCTGCTGTATGGCGGGTGGCCCTATCTGCGGCTGCCGGGCGGCCGCTACCGGCTGATCCTGCGCGGCCGCACCAGGACCCGACGCCGACCGGGTCAGGTGGTGCTCGGGGTTGAAGTTTTCCTGCAAAGCCGCTGGCGCAGCCGCCGCTGGCTGATGCGGCTGGCACGGCGGCCCGAGACCAACGGCGAGCAACAGGCGTGGCGCGAGATCACCGCCGAGGAGATCGATGCCGGGCCGGTCGCGGTCGATTTTACGGTGCCGACCGAGATCGCGCTCGAAGCGGGGGCCGACGCGCCGCTCGACATCCGGCTCCATCATCTCGGCAATGCGACATTCAGGATCGAGTCGGTCGACCTCTTGAGGCTCGATGCCGACCGGATGCCGGCCGTGCCGCCGCCATCGCTTGCGAGCGCTGCTCCGCGTCGGCCCGAACGCTGCCGGATCGTCATGATCGGCAACTGCCAAACGGAAACGCTGCGCCAGGGCTTCGCCCGCATCGATGTCTTGAACAAGTTGTTCGACGTAAAATACCATTTTGTCCACCTGCCCGAGAAGCATTTACGTGAGTTCGCGGCAAAGGACATCGAGACTTGCGATATTCTGCTGGTCCAGGACAATCGCATGTGGGACGAGTTTCCGCTGCGCGATTGCCTGCGGCCCGGAGCGGATGTCCGCAAATTCCCGCTGATACGGTTTGCCTCGTTATGGCCGTTCGACGCCTGGAATGGCCCGGGTGACAGGCAAGCCCATGACCGGGAAGCGCCAAATCTGACCTTTCCCTATCTCGACGGCCTGCTCGGCCGGCTACGCCAGGAGATCCCCGACAAGAACGCCCGCTTTGACGCCTATCGCGCGTTGGGTTTGCCGGGGAGTTTGCCGGGCGTGATCAATTATCGCCGACTCCATCAAATCGAGCATCGCCGCCTTGCCGACATGGACAAACAGTTCGGCATCTCGATCGGCAGTTTCATTCTGGAAAATTTTCAGAATCGCCGGATATTTCACACAACGGTGCAGCCGAATTGGGAAGTTTTCAGTCTTCTCATGAAATTCGTGGCGAAGTTGGTCGGAGTAAGCGAGCCGATTTCCTTGAGCAAGGGCATCGACGCCGGATTGCGCAACCCGCAGGTCCCGATCCACCCGAAGGTCGCGCGCGATCTCGGGGTCAAATGGGCCGACGAGAACACGCGTTATCTCGATCACGGGCGGCAGATCACCTGGGAGCGCTACATCCGCAGCTACATCGACCACTACGGCTGAGCGGGGACGCCTTCGGGGGAGACTGGATGAGCCTTTACGATCGCATCGGCATTGATATCGGGCATAAGCTGCCCCTGGAAGATGCCGTGGCCTGGGCATCGGCGCATGATTTGCGGTTTGTCGATGTCCAGCTCGACACCGGGGCGAACGCGCTCGGCACGATCGACGAGCGCCGTGCCGCGGCGCTGCACGCCACCTGCGAGCGGCACGGGGTCCATCTCGGCCTCCATACCTCCTCGGCGGTCAATGTCGCCGAATACGCGCCCTATGTCGGGGATGCGGTCGAGCAATACCTCACCGCCTATGTCGATGCCGCTTGTCGGCTCGGCGCCGAGTGGATCGTCATGCATGCCGGGTTTCATTTCACCTCCGACCGGGAAGAGCGCATCGCGGCGGGGCGCGAGCGCCTCCGGCGCATCGTCGCCTATGCCGAGAGGAAGGGCGCGCTTGTTCTCCTCGAAAACCTCAACAAGGAGCCGCCGGAGGCCGAGGTGCACTACCTCGCCCACACGGTCGAGGAGTGGCGCTCATATTTCGAGCGCATCCAATCGCCGGCGTTTCGGCTGTCGTTTACCGTCAACCACGCCCATCTGGTGCCCGAAGGGGTCGCCGGGTTCATCGACGCGATCGAGATGGACCGGGTCGAGGAAGTGCGGCTCGCCGATTGCTTCCGCAACGGCCACGAGGTGCATCTGAAGCCCGGCGCGGGCGACCTCGACTTTGGCGACATGTTCCGGCGGATCGAGGGCGCGGGCTTCCGCGGCCATTACATGAATGCCTTCGGCTCGCTCGACGACATGCTGAAGGGGCGCGACGAGCTGGTGCGCCTCGCCGCGGCGGCGGGGGTCGCGGTCTAAAAAATCGCATCCCCGGCGAACGCCGGGGTCCACCTGTCCACCTCTCCGCGGCGGATCAGTGGGTCCCGGCTTTCGCCGGGAAAGCGGGCTTTAGAATCTTGCTTCGAGACTATTCGCGCGGCTCGACGTCGAGCCTGACGGCGATCCCTTCGAGGTCCGGCCTCGGCGCCGGATAGCGGCGCAGCACCAGCGGGTCGTGGCCCGGGATGACATGCCGGGACGAGCTGGCGAGGCGCTTCAGGCTGGTGAAGCCCTCGAGCATGTCGCCGACATTGTAGACGGTGGCATAAGCCCGCATCTCTTCGAAATTCGCGTAGAAATGCGAGGCGTCGGAGGCGAGGACGACCCAGCCGCGCCCGGTCTTGACCCGCGCGAATTGCAGCCCCGCGGTATGGCCGCCGACGTGGTGCACGGTAATGCCCGGTGCGATCTCGCCGACGCCGTCGTGAAACTGCAGCCGGCCCTGGTACAGACGACCGACCATCGCCGTCACATCGCTTGCCTCAAACGAACGGCGCACATCGCGGTGGCACATGTACCGGCCGGTGCAGAACGCCATTTCGCGGTCCTGCAGGTGAAACGTGGCGTTCGGGAACAGATCGTTGTTGCCGGCGTGGTCGTAATGCATGTGGCTGATGATGACGTCGCCGACCGTGGCGGGGTCTACCCCGATCGCCAGGAGGCCGTCGCGCGGGTTGCGCAGGAACTCGCGCCCGCGCTTTTTCGCCATAGCCGCGTCGAAGCCGGTGTCGAGAATGAGGGAGCGGCTTTCGCCGACGATCGCCCAAACGAAATAGTCGAGCGGCATCGGCCCGTCATGCGGGTCGCCGCCATAAAAATTCTCAGCTGCCCGGCGCTCGTGATGGGCATAGCGCACGGCATAGATCTCGTAGGTGTCGGCGGTCATCGACTCACCATTGGCGTTGCCTGCCCCTCACCCCGACCCTCTCCCCGCCAGCGGGGAGAGGGAGAGCAGCGGCGCCCTCCCCCAGAAAATCGATCGATAGTTCAACCCGGCATCGAAACCGCGTTCCCTCTCCCCGCCAGCGGGGAGAGGGGCTCTCGGTGGCGAACGCCTAGGTCCGCTTGAACAGCCGGTCGGCGTTGCCCGCCATCAGCTTGGCGCGCACGTCGGGCTTCATGTCCCAGGCGAGGAAATTGTCGACGGTCTCGGGGAACTGGCATTCCGAATGCGGGTAATCGGAGGCGTACATCAAGACGTCGTCGCCGATGAAGCCGCGGACCGCATCGAGCATGTCGGCGCCTTCGTGGCGCTCGACGCTGCAGAAATAGCGCCCGCTCGTCAGGTATTCGCTGGGCTTCATCTTGAGCTGCTGGGTGCTGCCCACATAGGCGTACTGCTCATCCATGCGGCGTCCCCAGAACGGCAGCCAGCCAAAGCCGCATTCCAATGTGCCGACCCTGAGGTTGGGGAAGCGGTCCATGATGCCGCCGCCGATGACCGAGGCGATAAAGCGCATCGCGCCCCACGGGTGCGAGGCGAGGCGCCCCAAAAAGATGTTGTCCCACAGATCGAAGACGCCGGGGAAATAGGGCGGCGTCCAGGTGAAGCTGTGATGCACGATCGGCAGATCGTGCTCGTCGGCGGCGCGCCAGATCGGGTCGAGCTTGGGATGGTCGGCCGGAATGTCCTTGGTGACGAGCGGCATCACCGCCACGGCCCAGCGCGATTTGCCCCACTCGCGGATCTCCTTGACCGCGGCGTCCACGTCGCGCGCCGAGGCGACGATCATGCTCTGCAGCCGGTCGGGGTGGTTGCCGCTGAAATCCGCCATGTGCCGGTGGAACGCGCGGATGATGTTGACCTCGATCGCCGGGTCTTCGTGGCCGACAAAGCTGGTCCACGAGGTCGGGATCAGGAAATGCGTATCGGTTCCCTCGTCGTCCATGTCCTGGAGCCGGCTCGAGGCTTGGTCGTCCTGGGTCCCGACGCGCGGCTGCTTCGACCCCATCCACTGGGTATCGCGGCCGCTATGGGTTTCGCGCGGCGCCGCCTCGCCGAGGATGCGCTTAAAGGAGATCTGGCCGTACCGGTAGACATGGCGGCCCGGCGCCCCGCCGGGTGCGCCGACCCTGACCGGCTGTTTGTACTGCGCCAGTTCGGCCAGGCGCGAGCGAAACCCGGGATCGACATAGGTGTCGAGGACTTCCGCTGTCGGCTCGACATGGGTGTCAGCATCGAATACGCGCAACCCTTTTCTCATCACCCGCCTCCCTGACTGGCTCGTCACCGATCTCTATACACAAGCGGGCCCCCCGCGGAAACGCCGCTCGGAAAATGCTCGACCAGGCCCCCTAGATTGCGTAAGGCTGGCCCTCCATAGGCCTGAGCGAGGACGACCAGTACCATGCCGCGAGTGACGTATATCAGCCAAGACGAAAAAGCGACGACGCTCGACATCGCCGTCGGCACCAGCGTCATGCAAGCCGCCGTCTTCAACGGGGTCGACGGCATCGTCGCCGAATGCGGCGGCTCGTGCATGTGCGCGACCTGCCATGTCTACGTGCGCGAGGATCTCTTGGCGATGATCCCGCCGATGGAGCCCGACGAGGACGCGATGCTCGACGGCGCGGCGAGCCCGCGCCGCCCCAACAGCCGCCTCTCCTGCCAGCTCGTGGTGACGCCGCAAATGGACGGGCTCGTCGTCCACCTGCCGGAGACGCAGACTTGATGCGGAATGCCTGAATGGCACAGGACCCAGTCATCATCGTCGGGGCCGGCCATGCCGGTTTCCAGCTGGCGGCGTCGCTGCGCCAGCACGGCTTCGAGGACGGCATCACGCTGATCGGCGACGAAGCGGTGCTGCCCTACCAGCGCCCGCCGCTGTCGAAGGATTATCTCGACGGCAAGATCGGCCTCGACCTCCTCTTGATGCGGCCCGAGGCCTTCTACCGCGACCACCGCATCGACTACCTCCCGGGAACCGGGGTGAGCGAGATCGACCGGGCGGGGAAAACCGTACGTCTCGCCTCGGGCGAGCGCCTCGGCTACTTCCATCTCGTGCTCGCCACCGGCGCGCGCAACCGAGTGCCGGCGCTGCCCGGCATCGAACTCGATGGGGTGTGTTATCTGCGCACCCTGGCTGAGACCGACCTCTTGCGCGACCGGCTTGCCGCGGCGGACAATGTCGTGGTGATCGGCGCCGGGTTCATCGGCCTCGAATTCGCCGCGGTCGCGCGCGGCAGCGGCAAGCACGTGCACATCGTCGAGCTGACCGACCGGGCGATGGGCCGGGTCGTGTCGGTCGACACCTCGCGCTTTTTTGCCGAGGCGCACCGCCGCGAGGCCGTCGAGTTCAGCTTTGGCGCCCAGGCCGCGCGGATCGCCGGGGCTGATGGCCGGGTCGACCATGTCGAGCTCGCCGGCGGCGCGAGGCTGCCCGCCGACCTCGTCCTCGTCAGCATCGGCGTCGTGCCCAATGGCGAGCTCGCCGCGGCGGCTGGACTCGCGGTGGCGAACGGCATCGTCGTCAATGAGGAGCTGGCGACCGGCGACCCGGCAATCTCTGCGATCGGCGATTGCGCGGCGTTCCCCTGCCGTCACGCCGCGGGCCAGCCGACCCGCCTCGAAGCGGTGCAGAACGCGGCCGACCACGCGCGTTGCGTCGCCGACCGGATCGTCGGCAAGCCGCACCCCTATGGCGCGCTGCCGTGGTTCTGGAGCGAGCAGGGCAAGCTGCGTCTACAGATCGCCGGGCTGACCACGGGACACGACCAGACCGTGCCGCGCGGCACGGTCGAGAGCGGCGAGTTTTCGGTGTTCTGCTACAAGGAGGGCGCGCTGCTCGGCGTCGAATCGATCAACCGGCCGGCCGACCATGCCCATGCGCGGCGCCTCCTCTCTTCCGGTCGCGAGGTCTCCCCCGACGAGGCCGCCGACGAGAGCTTCGACCTGCGCGCGGCGGCGAGCGCCCGGGCGGCGTAGCTCAATCCGCATTCCCGGCGAAAGCCGGGACCCACCATGCCGCGCCCGAGACGTTGCAGGGTGGGTCCCGGCTTTCGCCGGGAATGCGGTTATTTTTGGTTAAGCCTCCGGCAGCTCCGCCAGCGCGCCTTCGGGGACGATGTGGCGCGAGGGGTCGAGGATCATCGTCGTGCGCTTCATGAGGCGGCGCGCGGCCGGGTCGAACGGCTCGCGGCGATGCATCGTAAAGCCGTTGTCCCACAAGAGGAGGTCGCCGACCTGCCAGTGGTGGGTGTAGATGCATTCCGGCCGAATTGCGGCCTCGTAGATCTCGTCGAGCAGGGCCGCGCCCGCTTCCTCCGCCATACCGGCTATGCCTGTCGTCGTCGTCGAATCGAGATAGAGCGCCTTCGCGCCGGTCACCGGGTGGTTGTGCGTCAGGTTGTGCGCGACCGGCGGGGTCTGTTTCTGGGCTTCCGCGGAGATCACCCGGTCCTTGCCCTGATAGCCGGCGAGCCGCTTCACATAGCTGAAGACCGCGCGCCTGCCCTCGATCGCCCGGCGCAAACGCTCGGGCAGACCGCCATAGGCGGCGCGCAGATCGACCCATGACGTCGTCCCGCCCTCGGGCGGCAGCTCCACCGCATAGAGCGCGGCGCCGGTCGCCGGGTGGATCATATAGGACTGGTCGGAATGCCACTCGATCTCGCCGTCGCCCAGACCGCCGATCGGCCTGCCCTGGCCGTCCTTCAGATTGGAGATGACGCCGATTTCCGGCACGTTCGGAGAGGCCCAATCGGTGCGCACCGTGCGCTCGAGCGGCCCGAAGAGCGCACAGAAGGCCGCCAGCTCCGCTTCCTCCAAGGCCTGGCGGCGGAAGACGAGGACACCCCAGCGGGACCACAATTCCCGCAACCCCGCGATCGTCTCCGGCTCCAGCGCCTCCCACAATTCTAAGCCGCGGACCTCGCAGGCGAGGCACGGATGCAATGGCCGCGTCTCAAGGCGCATGATGGTTCTCCCGATCGTCTGGGTGATGATCCACTTCCCCTCGCCCCTGGCAAGAGCGCAGAGTTGGGGGCCATGAAACCTCACAGCCATGAGACCTATCCCGACGCGTTCCTGCGCGACATCCTCCTAAGCGTGCGCACGATCGCGGTCGTCGGCGCCAGCCCGCGGCCGCACCGGCCGAGCCACGGCGTGATGCGCTATCTGCAGCGCCACGGCTATCGCACGATCCCGGTCAACCCGTTTGCCGCCGGCGACACGATCCTCGGCGAGCGCTGCTATGGCGCGCTCGCCGAGATCGGAGAGCAGGTGGATATGGTCGATGTGTTCCGCCGCAGCGAGGCCGCGGGCGCGGTCGTCGACCAGGCGATCGCGATCGGCGCCAAGGTGGTGTGGATGCAGCTCGATGTCGTCGATCTGGCCGCAGCGGCGCGCGCCGAGGCGCGGAGCATCAAGGTGGTGATGGACCGCTGCCCGGCGATCGAGATCCCACGCCTCGGGCTCGGCGCGCGCTGAGCCGCTACACGTCGCGGATAGCCTCGCGGCAGACCCGGATGCGGCGGATTTTGCCGACCGTGCACAATAAGGGCGCCTCGCGCGCGGCAGTGCCCTCGCGCAAGGCAATCGCCTGGGTCAGCATGAACTGGGTCACGTCGCGGAACGGCGCCAGCGCCCGGCGGCCGATCGGGTGCCAGCCGACATCTTCGAGTTCGTCGGTCGACACGGGATCGCCAAAGACCGCGCTCGAATCGCCGAGGAAGAACCGCGTGTTGAAGCGGCGAAATACCGGGGTCGGGGTGATCGCGCGGCCGACATAGGTCAACACATCGAGCGCGGCGGTGATGCCGCGCTCGGCATAGGCCGTCTCGATTTGCGTCAGCCGGGGGAGGGTCACCCCGGGCGCGGCGGGCGATGCCGGATGGTATGCCGCGTCGCGCCGGCCGACCAGCACCCCGACCTCTTCCCAGGTCTCGCGCAAGGCGGCGCGGGCGCAGCCTAGGAGGCGCGGCGGCAGCGCGTCGCCGCCCGCCTCGACGCGCCATTTTTTGCGGTCCCCGGGGTCGATCGCCCCGCCCGGAAACACCCAGACGCCGGGCATGAAGCGGACATGCCCCGGCCGCCGTCCGGCCAACAGTTCGAGGTCCTGCCCCTCGCCGCGCAACAGGATCAGCGAGGCGGCATCGCGCGGGCGCACGATCGCCGGCTTGGCGCGGACCGATTCCGAAACATCGTTCATCGGCGGTACTATGCTTGAAGCGCGGCGATCTGAACACACGCTGTTGACGCGGGCGTGACAATCCGTGAGCCTTTTTCGGCGATAAGCTTGGGAGAGAGAGCGCCATGCGCTTCGGCATCGGACAGCCCGCGACGCGCAAGGAGGACCGGCGCTTTCTGACCGGGCGAGGGCGCTATGTCGGCGATATCGATCTCGCGCGCCAGGCCTATGCCGGGTTCATCTTTTCGCCGCACGCGCACGCCCGCATCCGGGCGATCGACACGAGTGCCGCGCGATCGCTGCCCGGCATCGTTGCCGTCCTCACCGGCGCCGAGTGGGCGGAAGATGGCCTCGGCACGATCGATCCGGAGGTCATGCCCGAGGATATGGGCGGCCCCAAGGGCTTTCGCACCAAGCGGCCGCCCCTGGCGATAGGCCGGGTGCGCTATGTCGGCGAGCGCGTCGCCGTCATCATCGCGGCGAGCGAGGTGCTAGCGCGCGACGCCGCCGAACTGGTCAGCGTCGATTACGAGGTGCTGCCGGCGGTCGTTGGGGCCGCGGACGCGGTGCGCCCCGGCGCGCCGATAATCCATGACGGCGCCGCCAACAATACCAGCCTCACCTTGCGCATGGGCAACGCCGAGGCGGTGGCGCCCGCCTTTGCCCAGGCGGCGCACGTGACCCGGCTGGCGCTCTTTAATAATCGGCTGTCCGCGGTGACGATGGAGCCGCGCGGCGCCATCGCCGAATACAATCCCGGCACCCGCCGCTACACCCTCTACACCAGCACGCAAAACGTGCACGGGGTGCGCCACGGCCTCGCCCACCAGATCCTGCACGAGCCCGAAAGCCGCATCCGGGTCGTCGCCCGCGACGTCGGCGGCGGGTTCGGCATGAAGGGCCAGATCTACCCCGAGGAAGCAATCATCGTCTGGGCGGCGCGGCGCGTCGGGCGCCCGGTCAAATGGATTCCCTCGCGCGCGGAATCGCTGCTCGGCGACAATCAGGCTCGGGATCTCCGGGTCGAGGCCGAGCTGGCGCTCGATCAGGGCGGCCGGTTTCTCGCGTTGCGCTGGACCGGGCTGACCAATGCCGGCGCCTATATCGAGGGCGCCGGCGCGATCCCGCTACTCTTTTCGCTGAAGCTCGCCTCGACGGTTTATGACATCCCGGCGGTTTCGGTGACGAGCAGCCTGGTCCTCACCAACACCGCGCCGACCGTGCCCTATCGCGGCGCCGGCCGCCCCGAGGCGGTCTACATCATGGAGCGCCTCGTTGACCAGGCGGCGCGCGAGATGAAAATCGACCCGGCCGAATTGCGCGCGAGGAACCTCGTGAGGCCGGGCGCCTTCCCCTATCAGACGAAGACCGGCTGGACCTACGACACCGGCAACTATGCCGCGGCGATGGCCAAATGCCAGGCGCTTGCCGACTGGCCGGGCTATGCCGCGCGCCAGGCCCTGAGCGAGGATGGGGGCAAATGCCGCGGCCGCGGCATCGTCTACTATGTCGACAATACCGGCATCTTCAACGAGCGCATGGAATTGCGCTTCGACCCCGACGGCGAGTTGACGATCCTCGCTGGCACGCTGTCGCACGGCCAGGGGCACGAGACGAGCTATGCCCAGATGGTCGCCGACTGGCTCGGCGTGCCGGAAGACAAGATCCATCTCGCCCAGGCCGATACCGACGAGGTCGCGATCGGCCGCGGCACCTATGCCTCGCGCAGCATGATGGTCGGCGGCAGCGCGTTGCGCGCCGCGGCCGACGAGGTGATCGAGCGCGGTAAGCGCTTCGCCGCGCATTTCCTCGAGGCAGACGCCGCCGACATCACCTTTGTCGACGGCAATTTCACGATTGCCGGCACCGATCGGGGAATGCCGATTCAGCAGGTGGCGCAGATGTCGTTCATCCCGGTGGGGCTCCCGGCCGAACTCGGAATCGGCCTCATGGGCGCCGGCGCGTTCGCGGCCGATGTGCCGAGCTTCCCCAATGGCTGCCACATCTGCGAAGTCGAGCTCGACCCCGAAACGGGCGCGGTGGTGCTCGACCGCTATGCCGTCGTCGACGATATCGGGACCGTCGTCAACCCATTGCTGGCAAAAGGCCAGATCATGGGTGGGGTCGCCCAGGGCGCCGGCCAGGCGCTCGTCGAGGACATCGTCTATGACACCGCGAGCGGCCAATTGTTGACGGGCACGCTGATGGATTACGCGATCCCCCGCGCCGACACGATGCCGGCGATCGCGGTCGATTTCAGCCCGGTCCCGAGCTTGTCGAACCCGCTCGGCATCAAGGGCGTCGGCGAGGGCGGCACCGTCGCCGCGACCCCGGCCGTGATGAACGCGATCCTAGATGCGCTGGCGCCGCTCGGCGTCCGCGACGTGGCGATGCCGGCAACCCCCGAACGCATCTGGCAGGCGATCCAGGCGGCGCGGGCGGGCGCCGCCGCGGCGGAATGAAGGGAGAATACGCGATGCAGATCGTCGATGCTCAGATCCACACCTGGGGCACCGGGTTGCCGAGCAACCAGTCGCATATCCAGGTGACGCATTTCACCCCGGAAGAGGCGATCCTATTGATGGACGAAGCCGGGGTCGACGCCGCGGTCATTCACCCGCCGGGGTGGGACCCGGGGTCGACCGAGATGGCATTCGCCGCCGTGCGCAACTACCCCGGACGGTTCGCCATCATGGGGGCGGTGCCGCTCGACCGGCCGGAATCGCGCGCCCGCATCGCCCGCTGGAGAGAACAGCCGGGGATGCTCGGCCTGCGCTATGGGTTCCTCGGCGATCCGGCGCGGCGCTGGCTGCATGACGGCACGATCGACTGGCTGTGGGCGGCGGCCGAGGAGGCCGGGGTGCCGATCGCCGCGCTGGCGACGGATTCCTTGACCGCTCTCGGTGGAATCGCCGAGCGCCACCCCGGGCTTCGCCTCACGATCGATCATCTGGGCGGCAGAGGCGGCACCTCGACGCTGAAAGACGCCGCGGCGATGACGCACATCCCGGAGCTTGTGGCGCTGGCGAAGTTCCCCAATGTGGCGGTCAAGGCGACCGGCGTGCCGCACTATTCGGGCGAAGCCTATCCGTTTCCCGCGCTGCACACTTACCTGCGCCAAGTCTACGATGCGTTTGGCCCGCACCGCATGTTCTGGGGCACCGACATCACCAAGATGCCGTGTTCGTGGAAGCAATGCGTGACGATGTTCACCGAGGAGCTGCCCTGGCTCAAGGGCCGCGACCTCGAGCTTGTCATGGGAGAAGCGCTCTGCGCCTGGTGGGGCTGGGACCGGGCGGTCTGAACGGCGGATTACCCCCGGCCTCCGCCCTAGGGCGCTGGCTAAAGCACGCCCTCGATATCGGTTTTTGCGAAATCGCCGCCGACATAGAGGAGGCGGCAGGCATGTTCCTTCGCCAGCTCGTAGGCGAAGCAATCCCCGAAATTGAGGGCGGCCGGGTGCAGCCCCCTGCCCCATTGCTCGTAGGCTAGACCGATCCGCCGCGCTGAAGCCGGTGTGACGGATATGATCTCGCAACCAAGCCCGTCGATCAGCCGAGCCATCGCGACACCGAAATTGCGCCGCGCCGAGACAATCAGCGCTTCGGCGACGGTGCCGGCAGAAATCAGGATTTCATCCTCGGCTTCGAGCGCGGCGACACAGGCTGGAGCAAGTGGTTCCTTGAGCACGATCGCCATCAATGCCGAGGTGTCGACTGCGATCACCTCGGCAGGCCGTCATCATCGTAGAGGAAGTCCTGGCTCCGCGCCGCGCAGGGTCCAGGGGTCGGTTTGGCCGAAGCTTGTATCTCTTCGATCAGCGCTCGGAGGGCTTTCGGGTTTCGCGGCCGCTTGACCGGAACCAGCCGCACCGTCGGATGGCCATGCCGGGTCAGCACGACCTCGTCGCCATTTTCGGCGCGACGCACCAATTCGGTCAGCTGTGCCTTGGCGTCGGTGACGGATATGTGCACCGGAATTCTCCGCCGATCATTGGCTCGTTGAATAAATTAGACTGGAGACTAGTCCAATTCAAGTCGCGCTACGCCGCTGGCGGCGCGGCGCATTCCGCCGACGGCGGATTACGCTTTGCTCATCCGCTCTACGGAGTCACCATCCGAGGGAGCTCACCCTAAAGGAAATTCCGGGATGAAAACAAACTCGAAGGATAAGCCCGTCGCGGTGGTGATCGGGGCCACCTCGAAGTGGCAGTCGGATGGCCGCAATACCTTGCTGGCGCACGGGCATACGGTGGACGACAGCGAATTGCCGGTCGGGGTGCGCTGGGGCGTCGGGGGCGCCATCGCGCAGAAATTCGCGCAGGAGGGTTTCTTTACCGTGCTGACGACCAGGAAGGAGGCCAATGCCGCGCGACTGGCGGCGGCCATCCGCGAGCAGGGCGGCGAGTGCATGATCGTCGAACTCGACCTCACCTTGCAGGATTCGATCGCGGCGGCGTTCGCCACGATCCGCGGCGAGGCCGGCGACCCGGACGTCTTGGTCTACAATGCGGGGTACCTCGAAGGCCGCGATCTTCCGCCCGAGAAGGAACTCCTCGAACACATCCCCATCGAGATGTTCGACACGACGCAGCACATCGCCTGCCGCGGGCCCTTTCTCGTCGCCAAGGAAGTGCTGCCGGCGATGCGCAAGAAAGGCGCGGGGTCGTTTTTCTTCTCCAACAATTCGAGTTCGCTGCGCGGCAAGAAGCGCATGACCGGACAGTCGCTCTACTACCCCAGGGTCATGATGCGCACATTGGCGCAGGTGCTGACCGAGGAATATTCCGAGCACGGCGTGCACGTCGCCAACATCGTGATCGACGGCTCGATCGACTCGCCCGGCAGCCGGGCGTTGCCGCGCAACCAGAACCGCCCCGATCTCCAGATCAGTCCGGTAAAGATCGCCGAGGCGTTCTACTACCTGCACACCCAGGACCGCTCGTGCTGGACGCACGAGCTTCAGCTGACGCCGTTTTCGACCAAACCAAGCTTTTGACCGATGGATAAGACGCCGTTCAGCGTCCGCCGGATCCTGGCCGGCGAGGCGCCGGCGGAGGGGTCGGTCACCGCCCGGGGCTGGGTGCGCACACGGCGGGACTCGAAGGCGGGGATTTCGTTCGTGCACCTGTCTGACGGATCCTCGTTCCATCCGCTGCAGGTGGTCGCGCCGAACACGCTCCCTAATTACACGCATGAGGTGCTGCGGCTGACCGCCGGTTGCGCGGTCGAGGCGACCGGGAGGATCGTGCCGTCGCCGGCGAAGGGGCAGAATTTCGAGATGCAGGCGGAGGCGCTCCAGGTGATCGGCTGGGTTGACGACCCCGACACCTATCCGATCCAGCCAAAGCCGCACACGCTCGAATTCCTCCGCGAGGTGGCGCATCTGCGGCCGCGCACCAACGTCATCGGCGCGGCAACGCGGGTGCGCCACACCTTGGCAAAGGCGATCCACCGCTATTTCGACGAGCACGGGTTTTTCTGGGTCAACACGCCGATCATCACCGCCGCCGACGCCGAGGGCGCCGGGGCGCTCTTCCGGGTGTCGTCGCTCGACTTCGCCAACCTGCCGAAGACGCCCGAGGGAGGGGTGGATTTCGCGCAGGATTTCTTTGGCCGCGAGGCGTTCCTCACGGTCTCGGGGCAGCTCAACGTCGAGGCCTACTGCCTGGCGCTGACCAAGGTCTACACGTTCGGGCCGACCTTCCGCGCCGAGAACTCGAACACCAGCCGCCACCTCGCCGAATTCTGGATGATCGAGCCGGAGATCGCCTTCGCCGACCTCGCGGACAATGCGAGCTTGGCGGAGGGGCTCCTGAAGTACACCTTCGAGACGCTGCTCAACGAGAGGGCGGAGGACCTCGCCTTCTTCGACGAGCGGATCGAGAAGGGGCTGGTCGCGAAACTGGAGGGGATCGTCGGCTCGGAATTCGTACGGATGGATTACGGCGAGGCGATCGAAGTGCTCGAACGCGCGAAGGGCGAGAAATTCGAGTTCCCGGTCGCATGGGGCATCGACCTCCAATCGGAGCACGAGCGGTATCTCACCGAAAAACATGCGAAAAAGCCGGTCGTCGTGATGAACTACCCGAAGGACATCAAGGCCTTCTACATGCGGGTCAACGATGACGGCCGCACCGTCGCGGCGATGGACGTCTTGGCGCCGGGGATCGGCGAGATCATCGGCGGTTCGCAGCGCGAGGAGCGATTGGAGGTGCTTGACGCGCGCATGGCCGAGCGCGGCATCGACGAGGAGCACTACGCCTGGTACCGCGATTTGAGGCGATACGGCACGGTGCCCCACGCCGGCTTCGGCCTCGGCTTCGAGCGCACGATCGCCTACTCGACCGGCCTCGCCAACGTGCGCGACGCGATCCCCTTCCCAAGGACGCCGGGGAATGCAAGGTATTGAGGTGCGCTGTCTTCCGATCCGCATTTCCGCCTAGCGGGTTCCGAGCGGAACCCAAAGCGGCGGTCGTAGTTTCAAGGGAGTGAGATGTTGAAATCTAGGATCCTGGCCTGCTTACTGACGCTGTCCGCTATCGCGGCCACGCCGGCGGCGATCGCACAGACCGCTCCGGATTACGCTGCAATTGTCGCTGCCCCCGACCGAAGCGACGCGGATCGCAAGCTCGACACCAACCGCGCGCCGGCGCAGTGGCTTGCGTTCATTGGCGCGAAGCCCGGTATGAAAATCCTCGACATCGAGGCGGTATATGGATGGAAAGCGGAACTTCTGGCGCGTGCCGGAGCGCCGGGCGGCAAAGTTTATGCGCAAAATTCGGAAGCGGCCTTTGCCCGCGTCAAGGATCGGCTCGAGGCGCGGCTCAAGACCCCGGCAGCCGCCAATATCGTCTCGGCGGTGCGGCCATTCGAGGATCCGGCGCCAGCGGGGATGGATGATTTCGATCTCGTGACGTTTTTCTATGGCTATCACGACGTTACCAACCTTGGTGTCGATCGCGCCAAGATGAATAAGGCTTTCTGGGACGCGCTGAAGCCGGGCGGCGAATTGGTCATGGGCGATTACTCGGCCAAGCCCGGTGCGGGCACCAGCGCCGCTCAGACCCTGCACCGTTCGGATGAAGCGCTGGCGAGAACAGAGATCGAGGCGGCGGGGTTCAAATTGATCGACCACGGCGATTTCCTCCGCGTTCCCGGGGATGCAAGAGACGCCCACTCGCATTCCTCGGCTCAACCGGTCGATATCTACGTGCTGAAATTCCGCAAGCCGGGCTGACCGCGAAAAGCGCCGGCCCATTACCGAGGTTCCGGTTGCCGTCCTGCCGGCGCTGGCCCATCATATGGAGCCCCGACCGCCCCCCGGAGGGATCCCGCCGATGATCACCTCGCCGAACCTGCCGCCTGATACGCAGCGCGAGATGCTGCGCCGGATGCTGACGATCCGGCGCTTTGAGCAGCGCGCTTCGGCCGATTACCTCGCCGGCAAGATCTACGGGGTCGTGCACTGCTATATCGGCGAGGAGGCGGTCGCCACCGGTGTGTGCACCGCGCTCAAGGACGGCGACCGGATCATCTCGACCCATCGCGGGCACGGCCACTGCATCGCCAAGGGTGCCGATTTGAACCGCATGATGGCCGAGCTTTACGGGCGGCAGACCGGGTACTGCAAGGGCAAGGGCGGCTCGATGCACATCGCCGATTTCGCCATCGGCATGCTCGGCGCCAACGGCATTGTCGCCGGCGGGATCGCGATCGTCACCGGCGCGGGGCTCGCGGCGCAGATGGAAAAGAAGGGCGGCGTCGCGGTCGCGTTTTTCGGGGACGGCGCATCGAACGCGGGGCCCTTCCACGAGTGCCTCAATATCGCGGCGACCTGGAAGTTGCCGATGCTCTATGTCTGCGAGAACAACATGTATGCCGCGAATACCGCGGCCGCCGCGACGCATGCCCTGAGCGACGTGGCGGCGCGCGCCGCCGGCTACGGCATCCCCGGGGTCGTCGTCGACGGCAACGACATCTTCGCGGTCCATCAGGCGGCCAATGCCGCGGTGGAGCGGGCGCGTTCGGGGGGCGGCCCGACCCTCATCGAGTGCAAGACCTACCGCTGGCGCGGCCACACCGAGCGCCGGGGGCAGGCCGATTCCCGCGACGCGGCGGAGGTCGAGGCGTGGAAGCGACGGGACCCGATCGCGCTCCTCGAACGGCGGCTGCGGGACCAGGGCGAACTCGACGATGCCGGACTGCGGGGCATCGAGGGCGACATCATGGGCGCGCTCGAAGCTGCGGTCGCCTTCGCCGAGGCGAGCCCCTTCCCCACACCCGAGCAGGCAACCGACGACGTCTTTGCGGCGTGATGCAAAATGAAAAGAGAACGCTTTAACGCAAAGGCCGCAATGGATACGCGAAGGTCGCAAAGGCATTGTGCGGCGCGAAGCGCCAGTCAATCCTGCCGGCAACAATTGTTGCGCGCTGCGCGCGCGAAAGGCGCCTTCGCGTCCTTTGCGCACCCCTTGCGTCCTTCGCGTTTAAGCGTTGTTTTTTTGCGCGTGAGGCGAGGATCGGACGATGCGAGAGCTGACGTATAACGAGGCCGCGCTCGAGGCTATCGCCGAGGAGATGCGGGCGGATCCCAAGATCTTTTATATGTCAACGGACGCGCTGCCGCCGCTCTTGAAGGAGTTCGGGCCCGAACGGGTCAGGGCGACGCCGATTACCGAAGCCGCGCTCACGGGGATGGCGATTGGCGCGGCCGGCTGCGGCTTCCGCCCGATCGTCGACTGGCGGCAGGTGACGTTCTGTTTTGTCGCGATGGACCAGATCGTCAATCAGGCCGCGAAGATCCACTACATGTTCGGCGGTCAGGTATCGTTCCCGATCCTCTATCGGGCGGCCGTCGGGGGCGGCGGCCTCGTAGCGGCACAGCACTCTCAGTCGCCCTATTCGATGTTCATGAATGTGGCGGGCCTCAAGATGTTCCTGCCCTCGACGCCCTATGACATGAAGGGGCTCCTGAAGACCGCGATCCGCGACAACAACCCGGTCATCTCGTTCGAATCGAGCCGGCTGATGGGGAAGAAGGGGCCGGTGCCGGAGGGCGACTATACGATCCCCTTCGGCAAGGCCGACGTCAAACGCGAGGGCAGCGATGTGACGGTCGTCGCGCTTGCCTGGCTCGTGCACGAGGCGCTCGCCGCGGCCGACGAACTGGCGAGCGAGGGGATTTCGGTCGAAATCGTCGACCCGCGCACGCTGGTGCCGCTGGATACGGAGACGATCCGCAACTCGGTGCAGAAGACGGGGCGCCTCGTCATCGCCGACGAGGCCGGGCCGACGGCCGGCTTCTCGGCGGAGGTCGCCGCAATTGCCACCGAGGATGCGGCGACTTTCGCGCGCCTGCGGGCCCCGGTGAAGCGTGTCTGCGCGCTCCAGGTGCCGATACCCTACAGCCCGGTCCTCGAAAACCATGTCTTCCCCGACCGCAAGCGGATCATCGCCGGGATCCGCGAGGTGCTGCGAGGCGGGCGGTCCGCCGAGGCGGCGTGAGGAATTCAGGGGCCCGGATACATCCGGGCCCTGATCGCCCGTAGCTGTGCGATTACTTTCGGGTCGGCGATCTTGGTGAAACGCTGCACCTCCTTTCCCTTCACGATCGCCGGTTCATAGAACATATGCAAGGGACGCAGGTCAAACATGCCGCCGTTTCGGTAGACGTATGCCTCGTACAACGGACGGTATACTTGCATAAAGGCGTCCTCCGGCCGGCAATTATCTTCAGTGTGGTGGCCGATACCGTAAATGTAGTAGGCGTAGTTGTTTAACGGCCCGTTCGGATCATGCTTGTAGTGATAGTAATATCCCGGCTCGGGGCGTCTTTCGGGAGGGGGTACGTCGTATGCCATAGCGTCCTCTCATGGCGGCCTGCGATATTTCGGCGAGACAGAAACGCCGCCGGCGATGATAGTGGCGATCTGGATTTCTGAGGATCCGATCGATGATCACAAAATTCGACAGCTCGTATTACGGCACGGCCGACATGGAGGATCTCGGCTACCTCGGCACGCCGATCAACGCGCGCCGCTATTCGCAGGCGCAGTTCGCCAAAGCACTGCGCAAGGTGGTGGCCTACGCCAAATGCATGGACGAGCGCGGCTTCAACACGTTCTGGATGGCCGAGCACCATTTCCAGCCCGAGGGCACGGAATTGATTCCGAACCTCTTGATGATGGCGATGCACCTCGTCAACGTGACGAAGAACCTGAAGATCGGCTGCGGCTTCAATGTCGTGCCGATGTGGCATCCGCTGCGCCTCGCGGAAGACTATGCGATGGCCGACATCCTCTCGGGCGGGCGGGTGATCTTCGGGGTCGCCCGCGGCTATCACACCCGCGAGGTGGAAAGCTTCGGCGCGCCGTTGATCGACCAGACCGCGAACCGCGAGATGTTCGAGGAAGGCGTCGATATCCTCTTCAAGGCCTTCGAGGGCAAGCCCTTCTCGCACAAGGGCAAGTTCTACACGATACCGCCGGAGGTGCCCTATCGCGGCTACACGCTGAAAGAGATCACCCTGGTGCCGGCTCCCGAGCGCCTGCCGGTCGAATGCTGGCAGCCGATCCAGAGCGGCTCGGACCGCGCCTTCGATTTCATGGCCAAGCACGGCATCTGCGGCGTCATCGGCGGCGGCTCGGCCGAGGGTGGCGCGGTGGAGCGGCACATGATCGGGTTCCAGGCCGCTTACGCGCGCCGCGGCATCAAGCTCGAGCTCGGCGAGCGCCTCGCGCTCGGCTTCCAGTTCCACATTGCGAAGAGCCGCGAGGAGAGCATGCGCGAAGCGGCGAAACACTACGAAGAGAACATGAAGATGTTCGGCGAGTTGCGGCTCGTGCGTGCGCTCACGGACGAGCAGATCGCCGCGATGCGCGATCCCAAGCTCGCCGCCACCGCCAAGCTGCCGCGCATCGAGGACGCGGTGAGGGCCGGCGGCTTCCTGGCCGGCACGGCCGACGACATCATCGAGACGCTGAAGGCGGTGGAGAAGCGCTATCCCGGCATCGACCGCGTGATGTGCAGCACGCCGCTCGGCACGCCGCTCGAAATCCAGTTGGAAGACCTCGACCGGTTCGCGACGGAGGTGATGCCGGCGTTCCGCGGCGCAACCGTCGCGGCCGCCGCCGAATAGGACAAAGTCCGAGCCCATTACTTGAAATAAGCGCGGGACATGAAATAAGGGCGGGCCCATGAAATATGACGTGGTGATCGTCGGCGGGGGAGCGGCTGGATGTGTGTTGGCCGGCCGATTGGCCGCAAACGCGCAGACTTCCGTGCTGTTGCTGGAAGCCGGGGCCGATTACCCTGATCCAGCCAATCTGCCGGACGAAGTCAAGTTCGGCCACACACGCTTTGCCGAAGCCCCGGACTCGCGCCACAACTGGGCCTTGCGGGGCACCATCACCGAGGAACAAGGCGCGATCCACGTCGCGCAGGGCAAGGTGATCGGGGGAGGCTCGTCGATCAACGGTCAGGCCATGCAACGGGGGTTCCCCGAGGATTTCGACTCCTGGGCGGCACTCGGCAATGACGAATGGTCGTACGACAAGGTCCTGCCGTATTTCCGTAAATCGGAGCATGATCTCGACATTCAGGATAATTATTGCCATGGCTCGGACGGACCGATGCCAGTGAGGCGCCGTCAGTCAGGCCCCTGGCCTGCCATCCAAGAGGCGTTCCATGCCGCCTGTGTAGAGGCGGGGTTCGGCACCACGAACGATAAGAATGGCCTACACCCCGCCGGCCTCGGGGTGTCTCCCTCGAACAACCTCGACGGCGTCAGAATGAGCACCGCGATGACGCATCTGGGTCCGGTGCGTCACCATCTGAACCTGACGGTACGGGGCGGGGTGTTCGTCCGGAAGATCGTGATCAAGGACGGCAAGGCCGTCGGTGTGGAAGCCGAAAGCGGCGGCAAGGCATTCTCTATCGAAGCCGACCGGGTGGTGCTGAGCGCCGGGGCGATCCGGTCGCCCCATTTGCTGATGCTCTCGGGCATCGGCCCCGAGGACCAGCTTCGGCAATTCGGGATCCAAACGGTTCGTCATCTCCCCGGCGTCGGCCAGAACCTGATGAACCACGCCAGCGCCCAGATGGCCTTCAAGGTCAAGGACGGCGTCTCCCTCGACGTTCATCGCGACGCAGCGCATTTTTCCTTGCACTACACCGCCGAAGGATCGAGCGCCGTCAATGACATGGTGCTGAGGACCAGCACGATGGTCGACGAGCGCCAGGAACGCGTCCCCGGGGTGCGGACCAAGTACCTGTGCGGTGATGTTCCACCGGAGCGCGCGGCCCGAATTCATTGCACGCTGGGGTTGCCCGACGGGTCCGGAGACGTCAGCCTCGCTTCGGCCGACCCCAGCGTCCAGCCGGCCTTCAACTATCGTTATCTCCAGCATCCAAACGACCGTCGGCGGGTGCGGGAGGGCCTGCGATTGGCGAAGAGACTGCTGGAATCCGAAATGTATAAAGACGTGGTCGATTACCGGATCCAGCCCACCGATGACATTCTGGCCAACGACGACGCGTTGGACCTCTGGATGCGCCAAACCGTGGGCTCGGCCAGGCACGTGTCCGGAACCTGCAAGATGGGACCGGACGGGGACCCGATGGCGGTCGTTGACCAATACTGCAGGGTGAAGGGCATCCAAGGATTGTTCGTGGCTGACGCGGCGGTGATGCCGCGCATTCCCAGATCAGGTGGCGCCCATGCGACGGTGATCATGATAGGTGAGCGTGTCGTCGACTGGATTGCGGCGGGTTAACCCCGCCTCCTGCCCAATCCCGCCTTCTGCCCAATGAGGAGTCTCTAATGGCCGTAACTCCCGTATCGCCCGGTTGCCTCTCCGGCATTCGCGTGCTCGACCTCACGCAATTCGAGGCCGGGACGACCTGCACCGAGGCGCTTGCCTGGATGGGCGCCGACATCGCCAAGGTGGAGCCGCCGCGCGGGGAGGCCGGCCGCACCGGCTTTGGCGATGCCTATTATTTCATGATGTACAACGCCAACAAGCGCTCGCTCACCGTCAATTTGAAATCGGAGCGCGGCCTGGCGCTCGTGAAGGAGATGGTGACAAAGGCCGATGTCTTCACCGAGAACTTCGCGCCCGGCGCGGTCGAGCGATTGGGGCTCGGCTACGACGTCGTCAGCGCGATCAACCCGGGCATCATCTATGCCCAGGTCAAGGGCTTTGGCGACGGCAGCCCCTACGAGAAGGGCCTCTCGTTCGACCCGATCGCCCAGGCCGCGGGCGGGGCGATGAGCATCACCGGCGAGAAGGATGGGAAGCCCATCAAGCCCGGGCCGACGATCGGCGACACCGGCACGGGCATGCTGATGGCGTTCAGCATCGTCAGCGCCCTCTTCGATCGCGCGCGCACCGGCAAGGGCAGGCGGCTCCAGGTGGCGATGCAGGATTCGGTCATGCATTACAGCCGGGGCATGTTTATCACGCATGCCCGCACCGGCAACGCGGCGCCGCGCCGGCCGCCCAGCAACAACCCGCCAGGCGGCACCTATCCGTGCAAGCCTGGCGGCCCCAACGACTACGTCTACATGATGACCAGCCGCGCCAACCCCGAGCATTGGCCGCGCCTCCTCAAGCTGATCGGGCGCGAGGATTTGATCGGCGATCCGCGCTACGACACCCCTGATGCGCGCCTCAAATGCGAGGCCGAGGTCGAGGAGATGATCACCGGCTGGACGATGCAGCGCACCAAGCACGAGGCGATGGCGCAGCTGAGCGCGGTCGGCGTTCCGGCCGGCGCGGTCCTCGATTCGATGGACCTGACGAGCGAACCGAGCTTCCGCGAGCGCGGCATCCTACAGACGATGACGCACGGCGAACGGACGATGACGATGCCGACCTGGCCGGTGCGCTTCGACGGCGTCCCGACCGAAGTCAAATCGGCGCCCTTGCTCGGCGAGCACACCGCCGAGGTGCTCGCCGACTGGCTCGGCCTCGACGCCGCCGCGGTCGCCGCATTGCGCGAGGACGGTATCGTCTGAGGCGGGAGCGGGGGGGAGGGTTAAGGGCGCTAATAAAGCACGATCCGCTTATAATTGAAGCGCCGACCCTTTACCCCCTCCCGCGGGCTTGGCCCGCGGGTCCACGTCTTTGTCAGCGCGAAGACGTGGGTGGCCGGGTCAAGCCCGGCCAAGGGGATAGTCAAACCGAATACGATCGGCGATGACGCGAAGCGCGAGCGCGGTTGTCTTGGCCCGCGCTTCGGCTTCGGTGACACCGTAGGCCAGGACCCCCGGCAATTCCGGAACCTCGCCGATCCAGCGGCCGTCTTCCTCGCGCTCGATCTCCATCCTGAGCATCGGCTAGGCTTCCTTGCCCGGCTCGGCGACGGCCGCCGACCACGGGGACATGACGTCGGTGACGCCGTAATTGAGGCCGTCTTCGCCGCGCAGCACGAGGTTCGGGCAGGCGAAGCGCGATGGCCACACCGTGTGCTCGACCACGGCCGCGCCGGTCCGGGTGGCGAGGCGCTCGCGGATTGCTTCGGAGAGGCGCCGGTCGATCGCGATGCCGCTCTCGCCGCTGACATCGATGCGCGGATGGTGCGCGGCCTCCTCGGGGGTCATCGCGAAATCGATGATGAAGCTGGCCATCTGCACGACCGCGGCGAGGATGCGCCGCCCGCCCGACGCGCCGACCCCGAAGCGGGCGCGGCCGTCGCGCGCCCCAACGAGCGGGCACATATTGGTGAGCGCGCGCTTCCCCGGCGCCAGCGAATTCGGGCGGCCGGGCCTGGGGTCGAACCACATCACCCCGTTGTTCATGAGGATCCCGGTCCGCGGCAGCACATAGCGGCTGCCAAAGGTCGACAGGAGCGTCGTGGTCAGGGCGGCGATGCCGCCTTCGCGGTCGATCGCGGTGATATGGGTCGTGCAGCTCTCGCCGGCCGGGTCGATGTCGCCCATTCCTTCGAGGCGGGCGTGATAGGCCTGCTGCAAGGCATCGATCAGCGTCTCGAAATAGACCGCGTCGGGGGCCTGCGGGTAGCGCTTGCCGGCGAGCCGGTCGAGCACGTTGGCCAGAGTCGGCGCCGCGGTCAGCCCGCGCGCGGCATGCAACGAATAGTCGCGATAGGGGATTTCGAGCGAGGGCACGAGGCGCGCCCGGCAGGAGGCGAGATCTGCGGGTGAGAGGACGCCGCCGCCGTCCCGGACATCGGCGGCGATCGCCGCGGCGATCTCGCCCTGGTAGAAATCGTCGGGCCCATATTCGGCGAGCCGCGCCAGCGTGTCCGGAAGGTGGCCGAGGCTGAGCGACGGTGGCTCGCCATTCGCCGGAGCGGCCGGCGGCAGCCCGTCGGGCAGCCAGACCCGCCGGCTTTCGTCATAGCGTCGCAGATCCGCGGCGGCGCTGGCGCTCTTCAGCGTCACCCACCAGTCGATCGGCAAGCCCTGGCGGGCCAGCGCCGCGGCGGGCGCCACCAGATCGCGCCACGGGGTGCGCCCGAAGCGCTCGACCGCCAGCGCATAGCCGCGCACCGCGCTCGGGATCGCGACGCTGAGCGGCCCGTGCATGTTGCGGTCGGCTTCGACGCGCGGCCAGGTAAAGAGCTCGGTAATCGTCTCGCCGGTCAACGGATACGCAGCCGGATCGAGCCCGGCCGGGGTAATCGGCCCGAAATCGACGATTTCGGCGCGGCCGCCGCCCGGCGGGGTGACGACCATGAAGCCGATCCCGCCGAGCCCGCTGTTCCACGGCTCGCGCACCGCGAGCGCGAAGGCGGTCGCGACCACCGCATCGACCGCGCTGCCGCCGGCGGCGAGCATCTCGGCGCCGATTGCGGCGGCGACCCCGTTTTGCGCCGCGACGACGCCGCCGCGCGACGCGGCGACCGGCTTTCGGACCACCCAATTCTGCGTCAGCGGCGCCATCTCACGAGACCTCGATCGAATCGACACGGCTCTTGTAGAAGGCGTAGTGCCCGGCCAGCCCCACCGCCTCGTCATAGGGGGTCCGATAGCCCCAGACGGCGTTTTCCGACTGGCGTTTGGCGCCGCCGCCCTCGATTTCGACCGTCCAGTAGGAGCAGTCGCCCTTGAACGGGCAATAGCTCTTATGGTCGGTCGGCCGCATCAGGTCGAGCCGCACGTCCTTTTCGGGGACATAATGGACCGCCTCATGGCCGGTTTCCTCAACGCGCACGCTCGCCAGGCTGTCGGCGATCACGGTGCCGGCAAGGGTGACGCGCACCCGCCGCTTTTCGGGCAGAAGATCGACCCGGTGCTCGGCATTTTTGGCATAGCCGGGGGCAGGATTAGCCATCGCGACCGTCTCCTCTGTTCAACGGATCGTTTCGGAGGGCGGCGCCCTGTTCGAACGCCGCTGTGGGGCGGCGCCGCATTGTAAGGAGACGACGCAGCTCTGATGCAGCTGGGGATCGTCGAGCGGCCCGCATTCCTCGGCGATGCGCTTGGCGCGAAACGCCGGGTTGGTGCACAAGAGGCGCTCGTATTGCTGGCTCGCGCGAACATTCGCATTAGCGTTCGGATCGAGCGACGGCGGCTCCGAGGCGGTGCCGGCGGGAGGTGCATTAACTTGTTGCGCTGCAGGTTGCGGCGGAGATGGGCAGCCCGGCAGGTACGACCCGGGAGCTCCCTCTGGGTTGCTTGCCGAGCAGGAAACCGCGTGCACCTCGACCGACGCTATGCACCGGAAATCCCCGAATGGCGTGTAGGCTTGGCTGTCGACTGCGCCCTTGCCGTTGAGCCCGCCAACCGACGTGTTCTGGGAATACCGCTCCCCCTTGTTCGAAACCACTGTCCAAGAAATTCCGATCACCCGGCGCTCAGGCCGCGCATTGGCAATATGGAAGCGGATTTTCTGTCGGTCATCGGTACCTGGCAGGCGCGTCATCGTCCAGCTGACATTGACCTCGTTTTCCGATTGTCGGCCGACTGGCGCGCGCGACCAAGTGTCGGTATTGTCATGCACGAACCGGGCACCCTGGTTGTCCGGAACATTGCCGAACACACAATTTTCCGCCTTCGCCTGCTGGGGGCCGGATGCCAGGTCGTGGATATCTTCCAAAATTCGCTTGGCCAGGTCGAATTGGCCGCTGCTCAGCAGAAACACGATCCCCGGCCGTGTAGCGGTCGGCTGCGTGGCCAAATGTCCTGCGATCGGGACGGTCGCCGGCGATTTGAACGCGATGAAAATCGAGATGTCGGGGGTCCCGTCGGGTTCCTGAGAGTTCGAGCTGTCGATCACCATCCGGTTTACGTCGATATTCGCGATAGAAACTGGTCCATACTCGAAGGAACGCTCGGTCCAGCTAACCGACGAACCGTTAAGTGCGATCGTGCCGTTCCCCGGCTCAGCCGGCATGCGCCCCGACCAGGTGCGAATCGAGTTCTGCACCTCGGCCAAGGAGCGCCCGGTCCCATGGGCCTGGTAGAGAAGATCGGCATCTGCGGAGGCGACGACCGCGAACAGCGAAGTCAGCAAAACCGCCAAAGCCAGGATAAAACGCACCATATATCGCTCGCTCCCCTTGTTCCCTTCGCAGCCCAAGCCAGGCGAATATTCTTAGCTGGGATCAATGTTTTCTAGTGACGGCAGTGGGTGCCGGCCACCTCCTGCGTTTCAGCCGACCATCGTCAAGCCGCCGCTGACGCTCAACACCTGGCCGGTGATGTACTCCGAGCGCCGGCCCAGAAAAAACATCACCGCCTCGGCGATCTCCTGCGGCTGCGCGATCCGGCGGAACGGGATCGCCCGGGTCAGCGCCTCCTTCATGCGCTCGGGCTGGCGCTGGAACAAGGGCGTGTCGGTCGGACCGGGGCACACGCAGTTGACGTTGATGTGGTAGCGCGCGAGCTCGCGCGCCAAGGATTTGGTGAACGCGATGAGGCCGCCCTTGGCCGCCGCGTAGACGGTCTCGCCGGTGCTGCCGACCCGCCCGGCATCGCTCGAAATGTTGACGATCTTGCCCCCTTGCGCCGCGACCATCGGCGCCAGCAACGCCCGGGTCAGCCGGATCGCGCCTAAGAGGTTGATCTGGATCAGCTGGTCCCACATTTCCGGGGGGTTTTCGAGAAACGGCTGGATCTTGTCCCAGCCGGCGCCGTTGACCAGGCCGTCGATCCGCTCGGCCCGCGCCTCTACTGCCGCGGCAAACCCGGCGATCGTCGCGGCCTCGGTCAGATCGAGCGGAATAAACTCGAGCGCCAGCCCCTCGCCCTCCGCCTCTGCCGCGACCGCGCGACCGCCCGCCTCGTCGACATCGCCGACCAACACCCGGGCGCCTTCGCGCGCCAGGAGGAACGCCGTCGCCCTGCCGATTCCCGACGCGCCGCCGGTGACGACGACAGTGCGGTCCTGCATCTCCATCGCGATACGCCTTTCGTCAGCCCACGCCCGCGGCGGCGATGTTCGGCGCTGCCGCCCGCCGATGTCAATCGCGTCGCGCCGCGGCGGGCGGCTCAATCCGCGGCCGGCGCATTGCGCACCATCTGATCGCCCGCTTCCCGCGCTCGGTCGTGCATCTCGCCGATCCCGCGAATTATCTCGCCAATTGCGCTGGAGCTTCGGCTATCATGCGAGTGTCGAAGAGATCGACTTCGACCGGAGAAGTCGCGTGATCACTGCGCCGTCCTCGTGCAACGTCCTGTTGGTCGCGCCCCGTTTCAGCGGTCAGTCTTTCTGGAATTTCGAGGCGGCCTGCGAGGTCTATGGCGCGAGCTTTCCAGCGCCGCCGCTCGGCCTCATCACGGTCGCGGCGCTCCTCCCGGAATCGTGGCAATGCCGCCTCGTCAATCGCAACACCGAAGAATTGAGCGAAGCTGATCTGGACTGGGCCGATCTGGTGATGACGGGCGGGATGCTGCCGCAGCAGCGTGACGCGCTTCGGGTCATCGAGCTGGCGCACGAGCGCCATAAGCCCGTGGTGGTGGGCGGACCCGACGCGACCTCGTCGCCGGAAGCGTACCTCACCGCCGATTTTCGGGTGCTCGGAGAAGCCGAGAGCGTCATTGGCGCGTTCATCGAGGCCTGGGAGTCGGGCATCAGGCAGGGCGTGTTCGAAGCCGAGAAATTCACCACCGACATTACCAAAACCCCGATCCCGCGCTTCGATCTGTTGAAGCGCGGGCAATACACCTACTATGGCGTTCAGTTCGCGCGGGGCTGTCCGTTCACTTGCGAGTTCTGCGACATCATCGAGCTCTACGGGCGCGCGCCGCGGGTCAAGACCGCTGAGCAGATGCTGGCCGAGCTCGATCACCTTTACGGCATCGGATACCGCGGCCATCTCGATTTCGTCGACGACAACTTCATCGGCAACAAGAAGGCGGTGAAGGCGTTCCTGCCGCATTTGATCGCCTGGCAAAAGGAGCGCGGCTATCCCTTCGAGTTCTCGACCGAGGCGTCGATCAACCTCGCCGATGACGATGCGCTCTTGGCGCTGATGCGCGAGGCAAATTTCTTTACGATTTTCGTCGGCATCGAGAGCCCGGACACCGACACGCTCGTGGCGATGCAGAAAAAGCAGAATACAAGGCGGTCTCTGGCTGACGGCGTGCACAAGATCTACCGGGCCGGAATGTTTGTGAACGCGGGCTTTATCGTCGGATTCGACAGCGAGAAGGGCTCGGTGGCCGAAGGGATGATCGACTGCATCGAAGCGACCGCGATCCCCTTCTGCATGGTGGGCCTCCTCTATGCGCTGCCGAACACCCAGCTGACCCGCCGCCTTGGGCGTGAGGGGCGTCTGTTCAGCGCCGACTACACGATGCGATTGGCCGACAAGGAAGGCGCCGGCGACCAATGCATGGCCGGGATCAATTTCGAGACCGCACGGCCGCGGCGCGACATCCTATGGGACTATAAGGCGATCCTGGCGCGGGTTTATCACCCCGCCGCCTATTACGAGCGCGTGCGGACTGTCGCGCGCCTGCTCGACCGGCCCCTCTTGGACCGGAGCGCCAACAAGGACGCTCCCGCTCCTCGCCTTTTCGGCATCCCGAAGCGCGATTTCAGCCTGCTGTGGCGGCTCCTGCGGCGCATCGCCGTGCGGCAGCCGGCAGCGCTCTGGCCGTTTTGCAAAGTTTTCTACGAATGCGTCAGGAACAATCCCCGCGCGATCGACTACGTCGGCATACTCGCCGCGTTCTACCTGCATCTCGGGCCGTTCTCGCGTTATGTCATCGCCGCGATTGATCGGCAGATTGCCGAAATTGACTCCGGGGAGTGGCAGGCGCCGCTGGTCACGGTTGTCGAGCATGCCCCACAAGCAGCAGTGCCGCAGACCCAGCCCGCCTGATTGCGTCAATCAAAAGCGATGATGCTCTGACTAACGAGTGTGGTGGTACTGAAGTTCGTTCGATCTGGATCGTTGTTTTCCTTCCTCGTCATACCGGCGAAGGCCGGTACCCACGGCAGAGATGGGTCCCGGCCTTCGCCGGGATGACGAGATTGGAGATATCGCGAATTTCCGAATCGGGACACTAGGGTCGAAACCCAATCGGGCCAACGCACCGCGGGCGCCGTCGAAGAATTGCTCTACGAGCACCGTTGCGTAATTGCGCGTGCCCGCAACCCGGCCCGCCGGATTACCGGACCGGCCTTCGACGAACTGTCGCTCTGCGCCGCGTTCCACCTGCACCTGCTGAGAATCAGCAGGCATCCATGCGCCTCCTCGACGGCCGCGCGACCCGATCCGGATTGCGGTATTGTGAAATATATACCGCCATCTCTGATTTGTCAAGAACAAAGAGAGTACGGCTGCCGTTGTATGATCTGCGATCAGACCCTTCCCGGTCACTCAGCATCGCATTGTGGAGTGGCCCTTCTTGCCCCCGAAGCAGACCGTCAGCGCAACGCCGCGGGTTTCGCATGATGCCCCCTATGCGTCATTCGAGACCGAACGATTGAACCGCCGGGTCCCGTGGAGAACGGTTTTTCGCTCAGGCTGATCAGAGCCCAGGGAATGCCGGTGCTAACCGGTCGTTGGGCGGTTTGGTCCGCGGCAGGCCTGTGGGCGCAGAAGCGAACGTTCAACGCCTACCAGGCCGCGCCGGCTCGAAACCACTGTATTGATCAGCGGTGAGGCGCATTCCTCCGGGATGGAGCGACGGTTGGGTGACCACGGAGCCCGGTCCGGCTCCGATAGCCCTTAACAACATATCCGCTTCGGATATGCCAAGCTCTCGAGCACGCTGGTACCAGTGAGCAGCCATTTCGACGTTCGCCA
>Ga0182024_10001662_pt1 | contig 56451 bp, 50 predicted proteins | sample P32metaG_FD_120480 | JGI IMG/M metagenome (GOLD analysis project Ga0182024, IMG submission 120480) | Permafrost microbial communities from Stordalen Mire, Sweden - P3-2 metaG (Illumina Assembly) | ecosystem: Environmental > Terrestrial > Soil > Wetlands > Permafrost | place: Sweden: Stordalen...
GCCGATGTGATTTACGAATTCGGAGAGGAAAGGAGGTCGCGGAGAATCGCCAGAGCCATTGTCCGGTCGCGGCCGATACGATCTACCGCACATCTTGCGGATGTCATATCAGCCGCGGCCCGGTCAATGAAACCGGAGCGAATTCATCCTGCGACCAGAACCTTTCAGGCTCTTCGAATCTTCGTAAACCGCGAACTGGACGATCTGCGGGCGCTGCTGGAAGCGGTGCCCCGGATTCTGAAGCCAGGGGGGAGAGTGGTGGTGATCAGTTTTCACTCGCTGGAGGATCGCATCGTAAAGGATGCCTTCCGCGAGGGCGCGATAAGGGACAAGCACTTTCGTGTTCTAACCAAGAAGCCGGTAACGGCAACTGAATTAGAGAGCGATCGCAATCCGCGGGCACGCAGCGCGAAATTGCGGGCGGCGGAAAAAGTTTGAAGAAGGCTTCCGGCTCTCGGTGTCCGGCTCCCGGAACGAATAGCTGGAACAGGGTTGGCGGAAGCCGGAGGCCGGAAAGCGGAAGCCGGTTTCAAAAGTTTAGCTCCGGAAAACCTGCCGGAGTTCCCGGCACAGCTGTAATGGCGTGCCGGGCCTTCAAGATTCAGGTCAAGGCGGACAAAGATCCGCCGGGCGGGAAGCAACGGGTTCCGTGGTAGGAATCCAAGTTGAGGTAGCGGGAAATGTACACCGGAACATTGATCAGCGATTTGATGGCGACGGTAGAGCGGATCGGGCAGGCGGCGACACAGCAACAGATCGCCGACGAGCAGGAACTGCAGTCGATTTTCGCCATGCAGATTTCAGTGACACAGGGTGACCAGTTACTCATGGGGGCGGCATAATGGCAGCAGCGGCGGCAACAATTCGCAGCGCGGGTCCGGTGACAGAGCGTCGTTCGTTTTGGACAGGTACACCCGAGATCTACTTCTCCAAGGCGATCGACAATTCGCGACTGGTCAAGATGGAAGATCCGCGGCGCAACCGTGAAATGAAACAATTTGGCACCGCACTGGCTTGCCTGTTCCTGCTGGTCTTTACTTATGCCTGGCAGCACTTCAAGGCCATCGAGTACGGTTACCAGATCGAATCGGCCAAGCGTGAACTCACGGATCGAACCGAGATGAACCATGCGCTGCGCCTGGAAGATGCCTCGTTGCGCGACCCCGAGCGCATTGACGTTCTGGCACGGCGCATCGGCTTAGTTCCGCCGGAGCCCGGACAAGTGATCCGCATGGACGCCACCTCGGCTGATGGTCAAGGCCCAGTGATGGCGAGCGCCGCTCCGGTGATGGTGATTCCGGGTCAGTAGGCGATTGAGTAGGTTTTGTGTGGGTCCGGGTCGGAGCTTGCCCCTGAGCGAAGTCGAAGGGACCCGGACAGGCCGAGCAAAGCTCGGCTGCATCTCGGTGGCGGCCTGTCTGTACGCAGGCCGCCAGGTTTGTCTAAAGTCTTTTTCTTTGTCATTCCGAGGAGCGGCCGCGACGAGGAATCTGCTGTCTGCCGGCGCGAGAGGAAAGCAGACTTCTCCTCTGCGCTGCGCGCATCGTCGGAATGACAAGATGTGACGATCGGTAATCATGGCGACTAATTCCAGCCTCGGCAAGAATTTCCGCCTCTACCTGCTGAGCGCCGTACTGGTGCTCTGGTGCGTCGCCATCTGCGGCCGTCTGGTTTTCCTGCAAATTTTCAGCTACGGCAAGTTCGTCAAGCAGGCTGGACATCAGCAGCAGCGCGCCATCCCGCTGGCCGCCAAGCGCGGAGTCATCTACGACCGCGCCGGCCACGAGTTGGCCATGTCAGTGCTGGTTGATTCCGCTTTCGCCGTCCCCACCGAGGTTAAAGATCTTCCCACCGCGGTTTCTCTCATTACCCGCATCACAGGCGACGACCAAAACGTGGTGCTGGCGGATTGCCGCGCGCACAAAACGTTCTGCTGGGTGGCGCGCAAGGCCAGCGACGAGACCATCCAACGCATCAATTCCCTGAAGCTGCAGGGCATTCACTTCCAGAAAGAGCCGAAGCGTTTCTATCCCGCACGCGATCTGGCCGCGCAGGTGCTCGGTTCCGTCGGAATGGAAGATTCCGGCCAGAGCGGCATCGAGCACGAGTTCGACGACGAGCTCCGCGGCCGCCCGGGAAAGATGTTCATCTCGGTCGATGCGCGCCGACAGTGGTTCGCGGATGTTGAGACTCAGCCTGACCCCGGCGAAAACCTGGCCCTGACCATCGACAAAAACATCCAGTACATCGCCGAAAAGGAATTAGATCAGGCCATTCACGATACGCAGGCGATCGCGGGCACTGTGATTGTCGAGAACCCGCACACCGGAGAAATCCTGGCGCTTGCCAACCGTCCGACGTTTAATCCGAATCTGCGCAAGCAGATCACGCCCGCTGCGCTCACCAACCGCGCGGTGAGTTACGCGTATGAGCCGGGATCGACGTTCAAGCTGGTCACGATTTCGGCGGCGTTGGAAGAGAAGCTCACCAATCCCGACGAACTATTCGACTGCCAGATGGGAGCCATCGTCTACAACGGAATGCGCATTCGCGACTCGAAGCCGCACGGCCTGCTGCCGGTGTGGGGCGTGCTGGCGGAGTCGAGCGACGTGGGCTCGATCAAAATTGCGCTGCGCCTGGGCGAGGACCGTTATTACAAATACATTCGCGCGTTTGGATTCGGGCAGCCGACTGGCATCGAGCTGCCGGGCGAAACCCGCGGCATGACCAAACCGGTGAGCCGCTGGTCGAAGGTTTCGATTGCCGCGATTTCGATTGGACAGGAAATCGGCATCTCGGCGATTCAGTTGACCGGACTAATTTCGACGTTTGCCAATGACGGCGTGTGGGTCGCGCCGCGCATTGTTGCCGGCAGGGTGCCTCCGAATACCGATCCCAAGAATGCGTTGCAGACGGTTGCGTTTCATCCCGCGAACTCGCACCGCGTGATTTCTTCTTACACCGCTGCGGAGATGCGCTCCATGATGGAAAAGGTTGTGCTCGATGCTCACGGTACCGGGCGCAGGGCGATTCTCGAAGGATATTCGTCGGCGGGAAAAACGGGAACGGGGCAGAAAGTGGATCCGGCCACGGGGGCATATTCGAAGACCAAATACATCGGATCGTTTGCCGGATTCGCGCCGGTGAACAATCCGCAGATTGTGGTCGCGGTGATTCTCGATTCGGCAGTGGGACCGCACCAGGGCGGCCAGGTTGCTGCTCCGGTATTCAAACGCATTTCGCAGCAGGTGCTCGAATATTTGCATGTGCCGCACGATCTGCCGCTGGCCGCGCGGCATCAATTGCTGCTGGCGCAGACGAAGATGAAAGATAAAGATCTGGAGGAAGGCACTCCGGATCATCCCGGCGAGCCGCTGGAGACCGCGGAAGTGAACAGCGAGCCTTCCGTACAGACGAAGCCGTCAAGTGTGGCGCGGGCGCCCACGCCCGCGAATGCCGGAGCCACTGGAAACGTCGTGCCAGCGGCAATGCGCGAGCCCGTCCCAAACGTTGGTGTAGAACCGGGCAGCCCGGCACAAAGCAAGGCACCGGACACATCGACCTCGGCTCAAGTGCAATTGCCATCCACCGGAACCGTGGTGCTGGACGTGGAGCAAGGCGGAATCGAAGTCCCGTCGTTCGTTGGCAAGACGGTGCGTAGTGCCGTGGAATCCGCCCAGGATATTGGCCTGGAACTCGATGCCGTCGGCAGTGGCGTAGCCCGCCAGCAGTCTCCCGCCGCCGGAACGCATGTGGCCATAGGGGCGCGTGTGACGGTGCAGTTCGGGAGATAAACCCAAAATCTCAACCACAGAGGACACAGGCGCGCACAGAGGAAGTCGAATGAACTCCTCTGTGCCTGTGTCCCCTGTGGTAAGACCTCTTCCGGTTTGACCCGCAGAAAAACCGCGTGATACGGTAAACAGTCAACACCATCCCAGCAGGCCAGCCGCTGCCCGCTGATTGAGGTCTATTTTGTCTTCGGTTGAGGCGACGCCCGTCATCCGCAAAACTGCGCTGAACGCCGTCCATCGCCAGATGGGCGCGAAGATGGTGGAGTTCAACGGCTGGGACATGCCGGTGGAGTACCCCGCGTCCGTGGGCGGCGGAATTATCGCCGAGCATATGGCTGTGCGCACCGCCGTGGGCACCTTCGACGTCAGCCACATGGGCGACATTCGCCTGGCCGGACCGCAGGCTCTCGCCGCAGTGCAGCATATCTCCATGAATGACGCTTCGCGGCTCGCCGTGGGCCAGGCGCAGTATTCCGCGCTGCTCTATCCCGAAGGAACATTTGTCGATGACGTGATCGTCCATCGCCTCGGCGAGAACGAATACCTTCTGGTCATCAATGCCGGAACGCGCGAGAAAGATTTCACCTGGGTGCGCGACAATACACGCGACTTCGACTGCGCGGTCGAAAATCTGTCAGACGACTTCACCCAGATTGCGATCCAGGGCCCGAAGGCCGTGAACCTGCTGCAGAAGATCACCGAGGCTGACCTGAGCACGATTAAGTTTTACTGGGTAACACGCGGCAAGCTATGTGGCCTCAACAATATTCTTATGGGACGCACAGGATATACCGCCGAAGACGGCTTCGAGATTTATGTTCCCGCCGACGAAGCAACTAGCGCGCGCGTGTGGAATGAGATTCTGGTTGCGGGCAAGGAATTCGGCGTCGTGCCTTGCGGCCTGGGATCGCGCAACACGCTGCGACTCGAAGGCAAGCTCCCGCTCTACGGCCACGAGATTTCAGATACCATTAATGTCTGGGAAGCCGGGCTCGACCGCTTCTGCAAGATGGAGAAGCCGGAGTTCGTTGGGCGGGCCGCTCTCGAGAAAGCGAAAGCCGCGGGCCGGAAGCGAATTCTGGTGGGCTTGGAGATGACGGAACGCGGCATCGCCCGCGATGGATATAAAGTGCTCGATACCGCTGGCCGCGAAATTGGATACGTCACGAGCGGATCGCCCGCGCCGTTCTTGAAAAAGAATATTGCGCTGGCCTACGTGCCGCCAGAATTGGCCGAGGCCGGCACGGCGCTGAAAGTAGAGATTCGAGGTCAAGGCGTAGGAGCGGTAGTCGTGCAGACGCCGTTTTATAAGCGGCAAAAGAAAACTGCATAACCACAGACAACGCAGAGCAGCACGCAGGATTTTACTAGAAGCTTAGGAGCTAGAAGCTTTCATGGCCTATCCCACAGATCGCAAATACACAAAAGAGCACGAATGGATTCAGGTAAACGGAACTTCTGGCACGGTTGGCATCACCGAGTACGCGCAGCAGTCGCTGGGGGACATCGTCTTCGTCGAGACGCCTAAGGTGGGCGCCGAACTCACCGCCGGCAAAACGTTTGGCACGGTCGAATCGGTGAAGGCTGTATCGGACCTGTTTGCTCCCGCGTCGGGCACGGTGACTGAGGTCAACGCGGCCCTGGCCACATCCCCCGAGAACGTAAATAAAGATGCGTACGGCTCGTGGATGGTGAAGCTCACGCTGAAGAATCCAGGCGAATTGAATAGCCTGCTCTCTGCCGCGGACTATGAGAAATTTGTAGCGGAAGAGGCGGGACACTGAAAAACCTGACCTCAGTCGTCAGACCACAGTGGAAACTTGCCGAGGTCTGAAGTCCGAGGTCCGCGGTCTGACGCCGCCGAGATGAATTTTGCCCTCGATTCAAACCATGCAAGCGCGCACTCAATCCAAATGACCCCGAGACACATCTAAACAATTTCTATGCGCTATTTACCCAAATCTCCCGCCGACCGCCAAGCCATGCTGAAGGCAATTGGCCTACGCTCAGTCGACGATCTGTTTGCACCGATTCCCGCCGAGTACCGCCTGACCCGCGACCTCAACATCCCGCGCCAGATGGCAGAGTCGGAAATTGTCGACTTCTTCCGCCAGCGTTCGCGCGAGAATGGCGACGACTACACCAGCTTTCTCGGCGCAGGCGCCTACTTCCATTACCGTCCCGTCATTATCGATTCGCTAATTTCGCGCGGCGAGTTTCTGACCGCCTACACGCCCTATCAGGCCGAAATTTCCCAGGGCACGCTGCAATCTATCTTCGAATTTCAAACCATGATTTGCGAACTAACCGGCATGGAAGTGGCGAACGCTTCGATGTATGACGGTTCCACTGCTGCCGCCGAGGCTGTGATGATGGCGGTACGAATGAGTGGCCGCCGGTCGGTGCTGGTGGCGCGCAGTCTGCATCCCGAGTATCGCGAGGTACTGGCCACCTACGCGACGCATCAGGGCATGCCGTTGTCGGTCGCCGGTTTCACCGACGATGGCCGGATGAACTTAAAAGAACTCGAGAAGTCGATCACTCCGGAGACCGCGTGCGTAATAGTCCAGTCGCCGAACTTCTTCGGCACGATTGAAGACATCGCAGCGATTGCCGAGATCGCACACAAGCACGGGGCGATGCTGGTGGTCTCAATCGCGGAAGCGGTGTCTCTCGGAATCGTGGAACCTCCGCGGCAAGCGGACGTCATCGCCATGGAGGCGCAGTCCTTCGGCGTGCCCTTGGGATTCGGAGGCCCATACTGCGGCGTCATTGCTACGCGCGAGAAATATGTGCGGCAGATGCCAGGGCGGCTGGTGGGACAGACTGTCGACAAACAGGGCAAGCGCGGATTCGTGCTGACGCTAGCGACTCGCGAACAGCACATTCGCCGCGAGAAGGCGACCTCGAACATCTGCACCAATCAGGCGCTCATCGCGCTCATGGTCAACATCTTCATGACGGTGTACGGAAAAATAGGCTTGAAAGAATTAGCCAAACAGAATCTGGCGAAGACGGCTTACGCGGCCGAGCAGTTCGCGAAGCACGGCAAGGTTCTGTTCGGCAGTACGTCACGCTTCAACGAATTCGTGGTGCAGACCAGCGAGGATCCCTATGCAATTAACGAGCGGCTGCTGGGGCACAAAATGGTCGGGGGTTTACCCCTGAAGAAGTTTTATCCGGAACTGGTAAACGCCTCTTTATGGTGTTGTACCGAACTGACCACGCGCAGCGCGATTGACACCGCCGCGGGCTTGGTCGCCGAGAGCGAGCGTTCGATGGGGTCTTCCAAGGAACAGGATGCGGAAGAGGTGGCGCGATGAAGCAAATAACCCGCAAAGCGACCCGCCACGTCAACCAGAACGAAGGCTTGATCTTCGAGAAATCGTCGGCGGGGAAGGCCGCCTGGAAGTTGCCGCCGCTCGATGTGCCGGAAGTGGATACCGCCAAACTCCTGGGCGCGGCAGAAAGAAAAGATCTCGGCAACATGCCGGAAGTGAGCGAGATCGAGATCATCCGCCACTTCACCCGGCTTTCCACGTGGAACTATGCCATCGACCTGGGTATGTATCCCCTGGGCTCATGCACCATGAAATACAATCCGCGCGTGAACGAGGTGGTAGCGCGGGTGGAAGGAATCGCGAACGGGCATCCCTACCAGCCCGAGAAGATTTCCCAGGGTGCCTTGTACATCATCAAAACGCTGAGCGAGCAACTGATCGAAATTACCGGCATGGATGCGATCACGCTGCAGCCCGCCGCCGGTGCCCATGGCGAGATGACCGGCCTGCTGATGGTGCGCGCCTATCACCAGTCTAAGGGCAATGCGCGCAAGAAAATTCTCATTCCGGATTCGGCTCACGGAACCAATCCGGCCACGGCCGCGATGGTGAACTATGCCGTCGAGAATCTGAAGTCGGACTCGCGAGGCATGGTCGATTTCGCAGCGCTCGCCGCGCAGATGAACGAAGATGTTGCCGCACTCATGCTGACCAATCCCAATACGCTGGGCGTCTTCGAGCAGGACATCCACAAGATTGCCGACATCCTGCATGCCAAAGGTGGTCTGCTGTACATGGACGGCGCCAACATGAACGCGCTGGTCGGCAAGGTACGCCCCGGCGACTTCGGTGTGGACGTCATGCACCTCAACCTGCACAAGACGTTCTCGACCCCGCACGGCGGTGGCGGCCCCGGATCGGGCCCGGTCGCCATCAAAAAAGCTCTTGAACCATTCTTACCGACGCCAGTGCTGACGACGAAATCGGATGGCACACTGGCCTTCGACTATAACCGTCCGCAGTCCGTGGGACGCGTGCGCGCTTTCTATGGCAACTTTGGAATGTTCGTGCGTGCGCTGGCTTACATTCAGGCGAATGGCCCGGATGGCCTGCGGCAAACCACCGAGGACGCAGTCCTTAACGCCAACTACATCCGCAAAGGCCTCGAAGGTACATACGATCTCCCGTATTCCACGCCCACGATGCACGAAGTCGTCTTCAGCGACAAGCTGCAGTTAAAAAAAGGCGTGCGCACCATGGACATCGCCAAGCGTTTGATCGATTACGGATTCCATCCGTACACGACGGCGTTTCCGCTGATTGTGCCGGGCGCGCTCATGATCGAGCCCACCGAGAGCGAATCGAAAGAAGAGATGGATCTGTTTATCGAGGCGATGAAATCGATTGCGGAAGAAGTCGAAGAAGATCCGCAGATGGTACTCGATGCTCCGCACTCAACCCGGGTTTCGCGGCTCGATGAAACTGCCGCGGCCAGGAAGCCTGTCTTGCGCTGGAAACCGGCGAGCTAGAATTGTTGATTGCTGATTCTTGATGGTTGATTGAAACCCATCGATTTCAAGTCTCGTGAAGCGGTTTTCAATCAACCATCAAAATCAGCAAGCAACAATTGTGTTTCCCACCGTCATTTCGCGCTGATATCGACCGATGCGCGAGTGCTCTCCCAGTCGATCCGCAAAGTGCAGCCGCTGCCTGACTTGTCGTAGGCGACAGTGAAGTTCTCCACCGGCGCGGGCAACTTCGAGACTTTCATGTCCACGCGCGCCAGTTCGTCGCTCTCATATGTGTAGGGGATGCCCCATTCCCCGGTCTTCTTGTTGATGATGAGCGTCCACTTGTCCGCGGTGGGGACGGTGAAGATCGTGTAGCTGCCGGCCGGCACATCCTTCCCGCCAACGACTACATCGCTGCTCGGAACGAAGGTGGTCGCTTCGTTCGCCCCGGTGCGCCATACCTGGCCGGACGGTACGAGGTCTCCATAAATCTTGCGTCCCTTCATGCGGGGGCTGGAGTAATCCGTCTTGATGGTCTTGCCACCGCCGATATCGCACGACGCGGAAGCGGCTGGACTGGGTTTGCTTTTCTGGCAGGCGGCGAAAACAGTGAGGATGAAAATCATGCCCATGACAAAGGCAATTCGTTTCTGCATGGTCTCTCCTTTTGGATAACGGGTAGTGCTAAAAGCTTTGACGTGTGAGTAGGATTTATGTCAGCGGCCCCATTATGCGCCACGCAGCGCCGCAGTTACAATCGGGGCATGCCGGTATTCGACGAGAAGCAGGAAGAACTGGAACACTACCAAACCATGATGGGCGTACCCCGCGGACGCCTCGCCGTCACGATGGACACGATCACCGACGCCATGGCGTTGGTCGGCCAACACGGCGTCTATTGCCAGAGTCAGCGTTGGCCCGGCAAGCCCGTCATGGATATTCAAATCATCATGAAGAGCCTGACCGATGCGAAAGAGCTAATCCAGAGCGTGATGGAAGAGTTGAAAGACAAGCGCTCCTGATTTTTTGTATCCTTGGTCAGCAGGTCGCGTCTCTAGATCCATCTCCCCAGGAGGATGCTTGTGCAAGCAAAAAAGGCTGCGGTAATTCTCGCCCTCGTAATGCTGTCGATGGCTCTGACTTCAGCCATGGCACAGACCGCACTGCAAAGTGCGCAAACCACACTCACTTCCGAAGAGCGCGCATCAGCGCTGCAACAGTTTCAAACCACGCGCGACAATGTTCTCAAGTCCATTTCGGGGCTCTCGCAAAAGCAGTGGACGTTCAAACCTGCCCCGGACCGCTGGTCGGTGGCTGAGGTAGCGGAACACATCGCGGTCTCGGAATCGACCATTTACGGATTGGTGCAGAAAATGATGCAGTCCCCTGCGACGCCAGAAAAACGCGAACAGGTGAAGGGTAAGGATCAAATGATTATCGAGAGGGTGCCCGACCGCAGCCACAAAGCGCAGGCGCCCGAGATGCTGCGTCCCACAGGCCGCTGGGCCACGCAGGCGGAGTTGACGAAGGCATTTGAAGACAGCCGCAAGCTGACGACGGATTACATTGGGACCACGAATGATGATCTCCGCGACCACTTTTCGACCATCCGGCGTTTGGAACCCTGGATGGCTACCAGTGGTTGCTGCTGATCTCGGCGCACAGCGCCCGCCACACCGCACAGATCGAAGAAGTGAAAGCGGACCCCAACTTCCCAAAAGAGTAGATGGAAGAGCTAATCACACAGGGCACTGGGATCCACGAAGATCCTGATCAGAAGAGGCTCCGTTAGCACTACCTCAATGTCCTGTTCTCTGCTGTTTAAGGTTTCACCGTGATCATCAACACACCGTGCGACGCCACCGTCGCTGAGAATTTGCCCGTGAACTTTCCCAGGTCCTTGTGTTGCCACAAGTCGCGTACCGAAGCGCTGATGGCATTGGGATAACCGAGATCCTCCCAGTTCGCGGAAACTTGCCGGTCGGCTCCACTGCGATTGAGCAGCGCCACGGCGCGGCTACCGTCCTTTAGCTGCTTCGCCCAAACTTCCAGGTCGCCGTTCTTCCCGACTCGTTCGCCTTGGCGTCCCAGCGAATCCTGATCCACGGCAATCACTTCCTTATTCGTAAGAATGTCGTGAATTTCCGGCCGCATGTTGCGCAGGTCATTCCCCGCGATCAGCGGCGCCGCCAGGATCGCCCACAAACTGAAATGAGAGCGATACTCCACATCCGTCATTCCGCCGTTGCCCACTTCGAGCATGTCCGGATCGTTCCAGTGCCCTGGGCCGGCGTACGACTGCAGTCCCGCTTCCTGATCTAGAATCGCCAGCACACCATTGGAACAGCAACTGCCGTCCTTCCATTTCTCCTGGCCTCCCCACTTGTCGCTGATGTCGCCCGTGCTCCGCCACAGGTTTCCGCCGACTTCTTTGCCCCACAGCCAGGGCTTGGCCGTGCCCCACTCGCAAATGCTGAGCACAATCGGACGCCCGGAAGCGTCGAGTGCCCCGCGGATGTTGGCGTACGATGCCTTCGCATCCTGCGTGGTCGTGTTGCACCAGTCATACTTTAAATAGTCAACTCCCCACGCGGCGTATTGGATGGCATCCTGATACTCATGCCCCAGGCCTCCGGGTCGCCCTGCGCAGGTCTTCGATCCCGCGTCGGAGTAGACGCCGAATTTCAGTCCGAGCGAATGAATGTAATCGCCCACCGGTTTCATGCCATGCGGAAAGTGCTGCGGGTCAACGACGATGTTGCCGCTCGTGTCGCGGCTGACCTGCCAGCAGTCGTCAATGTTCACGTACACATACCCAGCATCTTTCATGCCCGACTTCACCACGGCGTCGGCCATGCCCTTAATCAGATCCTCGCTGACATTGCAAGCAAACTTGTTCCACGAGTTCCAGCCCATCGGGGGTGTCAGCGCCAGATTCGCGGATGGAGAAGTGCTCTCTTGCGCGACAAGACTGGCGACGAGAAGCAGCACGCAGAGGAACAAGAACATGGTAGAAACCACGCGGGTCGTTTTCATGCAGACCTTTTACCAGAAGCGCCTGCAGATTGGTATCGAAAGATGGGGGGTCATCCTGACGGGAGCCGTTTTTCAGGCGGACGGAGGGATCGGGCGCGTAGACGGACGCGTCCAAACGGACCCCAAAAATCAAACGTCGGACACGCCTCTTGCGCCGGTCCATTTACAATGCCGGTGAATCATCTCGGATTGTACCCGACGGAGGATCTACATGCGCAGTCTTCGCACTTTCAGTTTTCGTAATCTGACGATGGTCGCGCTCATCAGTTGTATTTCCGCCATGATCGGCAATCCCGCCTGGGCGCAAAGTGCTACAGCGCCAGTTGGGATCTTCGAAGGTCACAGCGACGTGGGCACAGTCTTGCACGCAGGCTCCGTCGACTACGACGCTTCCAAGCAAACCTATACGATCAGTGGCAGCGGCGAAAACATGTGGTTCGCGGCGGATGCTTTGCAGTTCGCTTGGAAAAAGATTTCAGGCGACGTGACCTTGACGGCCGACATTTCTTTCCTGACGACAACTGGAAACGAGCACAAGAAAGCGGCCCTGATGCTGCGGCAAAGTCTGGATGCCGATTCGGTTTATGCGGACGTGGCCTTGCACGCAAGCGGCCTGACCTCACTGCAATTTCGCGACGAGAAGGGCGCAATCACGCGCGAGATTCAATCGAACAGCTCAGCCCCCAAGCGCCTGCGCATCGCCAAGCGCGGCGATTATGTCTACATGTCCCTGGCAGCGGACGGCGAACCCAAAGTAGCCGGCGGCTGGCTGCGCATTCCCCTGCAGGGAAGTTTCTATGTCGGCCTCGGCGTGTGTTCCCACGACAAGGATGTGGTGGAAAAAGCAGTCTTCTCCAACGTCGAGTTAACGCAACCTTTTCCCGCCGCGGGCGGCCAGACGACTCTCTACAGCACGCTCGAAACCATCGCGATCGCTTCCGCCGACCGCCGCGTCGTCTATCTCGCCCCAGGACGCTTCGAGGCGCCGAACTGGATGCATGACGGCAGCGCGTTTCTCTTCAATCGCGACGGCCACATCGAGCGCCTGACCGTTGGCAGCGATAAGCCCGCGACGATCGACACTGGTTCCGCAACCCGCTGCAATAACGATCACGGCATTTCGCCAGACGCCACGCAGATTGCCATCAGCGACAACTCGCAGGGCGACCACAATTCACTCGTCTATCTCGTGCCCATCGCCGGCGGCGTGCCTCGCCGCGTGACGCAGAAATCTCCGTCGTACTGGCACGGCTGGTCGCCCGACGGGAAGACACTCGCGTTTGTTGGCCAGCGCAACGGCGACTTCGATATCTATGCCATCCCTGCAGCCGGCGGCGAAGAGACGAGACTAACCACTGCCAAAGGCCTAGATGACGGCCCGGAATATTCACCGGACGGAAAATATATCTATTTCAACTCCGAGCGCACCGGCCACATGCAGATCTGGCGCATGAAGCCCGACGGCAGCGAGCAGGAGCAAGTCTTCTCCGACGATCTCAACAACTGGTTCCCGCACATCTCTCCAGACGGCCAGTGGATGGTCTTCCTCACTTACGGAGCCGACGTAACCGGCCATCCTGAAAACAAGGACGTGATGCTGCGCCGGATGTCGCTCAGCGATTCCAAAGAGAACGATAAGAAGATCACGGTGCTGGCTAAATTATTCGGTGGCCAGGGAACAATCAACGTCCCGTCGTGGTCGCCCGACAGCAAGCAAGTCGCATTCGTGAGCTACCTGCTCGTGCCAGAGGAGAGCGCGGGGAACGGCAGGTAGATGTCGGACCCATACAAACCTGACGCGTGACAGATAGGTCTTGTTGTTGACGAAAATATAGCGATTACACAACAGACTCTCATCTGACTGGTAAGACGAATTCTACCGCCCGACGCGTTCATCGAAAAACTTCGCCATCAGTTCCAGTGCCTCCCTGGTTTCAGGCAACTGGAAGTGATACCAGAAGGCGTGCGGCAGGGCCTCGAACACGATCAGGTGCGCGTCAACTCCTGTGCGCAGCAGCGCGCGATGAAACGTGGTCGTGTCACTCAACAGAATATCGCGTGTGCTGGTGACCAGCAGGCTGGGTGGCATGCCGTGCAGATCGGCGAACAGCGGCGACAGCACCGGATCTTTCCGATCCGTCTTGCCGACATATTGATCGTCGGGCAGATGATTGGGATCGATCGGCTGCATTTCGCCGGGAAGACCGTTCAGCGTAAACAACTGCCGGGAGTCGCCCACGCGGCTGAAGTCGCCGAGGCCGGAAAAAATACCGAGCGCCGCGGGAAGCGGCAGACCCAACTGTTTGAGCCGGACTGCAACTTCGGCAGTCAGAATCGCGCCCGCCGACGTTCCGAAGATTCCAATGCTGCCTGGCTTGTACGTCTTGAGCAGTTCCTTGTAGACCGCGACCACATCGTCCACTGCGGCAGGGAAGGGATTTTCCGGCGCGAGACGGTAATATACCGACACAACTTTCGTCTTGGCCAGGTTCGCGATCGGAATGCCTTCAATCAACGAGCCCGAGTCGGAATTGAATCCGCCACCGTGCAGGTTGATCAGCACGCGATTGCGATTGGCTTCGGGGATCGTGAGCGGCGCGATGATGTCCGTGCGAACTCCCGCAGTTGTCGTCTCCTCAACATTGGCGGGATAGTACTTCCGCGCTTCCCCGGAGCCAAACTTCCGCCATTCATCCGTCCGCGCGCGCCGCTCCGCCAGCGTCTGTTTTCCGCCCTTGCTCTTGGTAAGCGACGCCAGCCATTGCTGCGCCTCCGGAGTGATGGTCGCAGGCATGGGCACAACGCGTGTGATGTGAGCGGTGCCGTCCGGATCGAAGGTGGCCGTGTCCTGCTGCGGGGCTGCATTCGACTGTGCGGCCAGAGACTGGGAAAGCACGAATGCGGCAAAGAGGTGCAGCACTGGGATTTTCATCGTGACATTTGTATCAGAGGAGTGGACACAAGCCAAAAACTAACCACAGAGGACACAGGGAGCACAGAGGACTCTAAGTCGCTCTGTGAAACTCTGTGTCCTCTGTGGTTCAGATTTGCGTAGTTCAGTTTTACGCCAGCGTGTACTTCCCCCGCTCGATCATCTTCTGCGCGATCTGCTGCCGCAGTTCGATGGTGTTGAACGGTTCGTACTTCGCTAGCCGCCGCAGAATCGCCAGCTGCGTTCGCATTATATCGCCGTCGGCCACCGCGGCAATTACCTTCCGGGCCGCGGACTCGACTTTCTCCATTGCCTGCGACAGATAGACTCGCGTCATGGCAATCGGCAAAGCCGCGCCCCCCTCGCCTTTCGTCTGAACGATTTTCTGCGCCCGCAGCACAGCTGATTCCATGGCGTAAGTCTCAATGGTCATGTCGGCGATCGCGCCCATGATCTCCTGCTGATCCTGAATCGCCTGCATGTATTTCTGCGTGGCCACGCCCGCCGCAAACAGTCCCAGCTTTTTGGCCTGCGCCACCAATCTGCGTTCTTCCGGCAGAGCGCCTTCCAATTCTTCGGCCATCGATGGACCCGAGAGAACTTCATCCATCAGCTTCTTGATCGCTGGCATCAACGGCAACTGTCCCGTCATCGCCCGCTTCAGCAGAAAGCCCGTGATGATCAGCCGGTTAATCTCGTTCGTGCCTTCGAAGATGCGATTGATGCGGGCATCGCGATATGCGCGCTCGGCGGGATACTCCTCGACGAATCCATACCCCGCGTAAATTTGCACCGTCTCGTCGACGACGTAGTCGATCATCTCCGAGCCCCACACTTTGATAATGGAGCACTCGACGGCATACTCCTCAATCGCCTTCAGCGTCTGCTTGCCCGCGTCGGCGGCCGATTTATCGACGTCGCCTAGAGCCACGTCCATCATCCCGACGGTTCGGTAGACCAGCGATTCGCCGACATAAAGCAGTGTCGCCATATTGGCGATCTTCTCCCGCACCAGCCCGAAGTCGGCAATGACCTTGTTGAACGCCTTGCGCTGCTTGGCATAGCCAATGGCGTTCTCCAGCGACACCCGGCCTCCGCCCACGCACATCGCACCCAGCTTGAAGCGGCCCACGTTCAAAATGTTAAAAGCGATCACATGGCCCTTGCCGATCTCGCCCAGCAGGTTTTCCACCGGCACCTTGCAGTCATTCAGAATGATGGGGCAAGTGGAGGAACCGCGAATCCCCATCTTGTGCTCTTCGGCGCCGACGGAGAAACCGGGGAAATTCCTCTCGATCAGAAACGCGCTGAACTTTTCGCCGTTTACTTTGGCGAAGACGGTGAACAGGTCGGCGAAGCCGGCGTTGGTGATCCACATTTTTTCGCCGTTGAGCACGTAGTGCTTGCCATCGGACGAAAGCTCGGCGCGAGCCCGGCAGTTGAGTGCGTCGGAGCCAGAGGAGGCTTCCGACAAGGCGTACGCGCCCACAATCTCACCGGCGGCCAGGCGGGGCAGGTATTTGTTCTTCTGTTCTTCGGTGCCGAAGTAGACGATGGGCAACATGCCGATGCCGCTATGCGCGCCCCACGTAGTGGCGAAGCCTGCGTACTTCGCGATGTGATCGGCGATGACCGCGGCGGTCACCTTATCCATTTCGAGGCCGCCGTAGGCTTCAGGGATTTCGACCCCGCTTAGACCGAGTTCGCCGGCTTTTTTCAGAAGATCCCGAGAAACCGAGAAGTCCTTGTGCTCAATCTTCTCAACATTCGGCAGGATCTCATTGACGGCAAATTCTTCCGCTGTCTGGCCAATGAGTTGGTGTTGTTCGCTGAAGTCTTCAGGCGTGAAGACTTCTTCTGGCTGCCGGGATTCCAGCAGAAAGCTGCCGCCGGAAATCCTGGTCTTCGGAATCGCCGTGGTCGTTGCCATGTCTATCCCTCGATAAATTAACCGCCGCGTCCGCACACCCCGCGGAAGGCACACTGCAATTCTAAGCGGAAAGGCACAGTAAAGATAGGCGGGAATCCCCGGTGTTCATAGGGGTTTCGTCCCTGAATTGTAGGCGTTCTCGAATTTGTCCCTTGCTGAAGTTTGCCGGCGACCCTTCCCAGCGGTGCTCCTCTAACGATGATCCAAGTCCATCCCCAACCGATCGAACAACCGGCCCGGCGAATTACTCCAGCCTCCCAGGCCGCTAAATGGGTAAGCTCTCAGCGACCGCTGCTGGCACTGGTTGTACCGGTCCTGCCACGACCGATAGAGACTGCCTTCACTCTGCGCCGTGCTGCTCAAGTCTGAGCATTCCTGGCTCGATCCTGTGGAGCAGGCGTTTTGCCGCGCTGCCTCGGCCGCCTGCATGCGCTGTGCCTGCCGTTCCAGCACCGTGCGTAGTCCAACGCAGTCACCCAGAAAAGGGGTTTGCAGCAGGCAAGCGCCGCCATTCCAAACCTCTCTGTGCGAACAGAAGTTCCGGTTGTTCGTGACCAAGATTCCCACACATCCGCCTCCGGCGTGGACCTGTCCTGCGGGACAGACCGGGCACGGGCCTTTGAAACAGATAGGTCGCCGCAGGTCGGCGACGGGCTTGGGCTTTGGCTCAGATTTCCGGAAGGGACGCCGCAGGAATGAGAAGAATGTTTTCTTCCCAGGCGCGACGGTCTTGCTTCGCGCCGCTGCATTTGACTGACGGATGGAGTGCGAAGGATTCGAGTGAGATAGATGTGTGTGCGACGAGGCCGATCCTGAGGTCGAACTGTGCCCCTTGGCGCCGTGCGAAGCTGATGAACCGTGCGAAGCCGAACCGCCGGAACTGTGGCTGCTCCCGGAACTCCCCGAAGAACTGGACCCGCCAGAGGAACCGTGGGACCCTCCGCCGCCCGAGCCGCCGGAACTCCCGCCGCCTCCCGAGGAATGTTGTGCGAATGCTGCCGATGAGAAGATGAGAACTGCCGCGAGACCAAGGCTGGAGAGCCGCATAAAGCACCTCTTACCCAACCGAAACCAGGGCTGAGGATGCCCTGTTTTCTTTGGACGTTTTGCGTCCAACTGAAGCATACCCTCGAATCGTGTCAAACAGCGTAGCAATTGGGTAAAGAAGTGTTACAAAAAACGATCAACGTTCCAATGAAACCGGTCCTCTTCCCACTGTAGTCTTCACTCGGTACCGGGACGCTGGCTGGCAGGTCGAATAGCCAGTCATGTGCGTGGAATCGGAATCCTTGGAATCGCGTGCGACCACATAGCTACGAATCGTGTAGCAGGTCGTATCGCCATCCAGTGGTCCGTCCAAGCCCATGACCAGTGTTCGAGTCTTGGTTTCCAACTTCGAGCGGCCGGTGCGGAAATCAACCTCGCTCTGATCGAGACGGTACTGATCAACACGAATGTGGTTCATCGAATGGGAACTCAAGTCCGAAGGGGGATTCGGAACGATCCTCCAAGGCTCCGAGGGTGTGGACGCTGCGTCCCTGTTAGTCACAAACGCGGAAACGCCATTGCCCGGTATCTGGGCCGTTTGCCGTTCTTGACTGAAGGCAGGGAAAGCGCAAAACAGCAGCGTGACGGAGAGAAGGCGGGCGAGAGTCATAGGAACCCTCCTGACGCGAATTATACCCCCGTTGTCAGTTTAGATTTTCGAAGATTCCCGCGGCTCCCATGCCGCCGCCTACGCACATGGTCACCATGCCATAGCGACCCTTTCGCCGCTTCAGTTCGCGGATCACGCTGGCCGTCAGCTTGGCTCCCGTGCACCCCAGCGGATGCCCCAATGCAATCGCGCCTCCGTTGGGGTTGACCTTCTCCGGGTCCAGTCCAGCTTCCTTGATCACCGCCAGCGACTGCGCCGCGAAGGCTTCGTTCAGTTCGATCACATCCATATCAGAGAGCTTCAGCCCAGCCATCTTCAGCGCCTTCGGAATCGCGAACACCGGCCCGAGCCCCATTTCTTCCGGCTTATATCCCGCCGTCGCGAACGATACATACCGAGCCAGCGGCGTAATGCCCAGCGCCTTCGCCCGCTCGCCCGACATGACCACGGCAGCGGCCGCGCCATCCGACATCTGCGACGAATTCCCGGCAGTCACTGTGCCCTTCAGGTGAAACGCCGGCTTCAGCGCGAGCAGCACTTCCAGCGAAGTGTCCTCGCGCGGCCCTTCGTCCACTTTGAACACAATCTCCTGCCGTTTCGGCTTGGAACCATTCGGCGTGCTGAAACGCACGGGCACCGGCACCACTTCGTCGTCGAACTTTCCCGCTTGAATGGCCGCCAGAGCCTTCTGGTGGCTGCGCAGCGAGAACTCATCCGCCGCCTGCCGCGTGATGCCAAACCGCTGCCCCACGCGCTCCGCCGTGAGTCCCATGGAAAGATATGCGTCAGGATAGTGATCGACGAGCCACGGGTTGGGCGAAATCTTGTGCCCGCCCATCGGAATCATCGTCATCGACTCCGTTCCGCCGGCAACAATCACCTCCGCGCCCCCGCTCATGATCCGCTCGGCCGCCATGGCAATCGCCTGCAGTCCCGACGAGCAGAATCGGTTAATCGTCAGCGCTGAGAGTTCCACCGGCAGTCCCGCCCGCAGCGAGGCAATGCGGGCCACGTTCATCCCCTGCTCGGCCTCAGGCATGGCGCAGCCGAGAATGACGTCTTCGATTTCTTTGGGATCAAGCTGCGGTACGCGCTCGAGCGCGCCTTTGATGGCGACCGCCGCGAGTTCATCGGGACGGGTGGAGCGAAGCGTGCCCTTGTAGGCTCGTCCCACGGGCGTGCGGACGGAAGAAGCAATAATGACTTCACGCATAAGATTTCTCCGTTGTTGGTAGGCTATTCATTAGATGCCAGCCATTCAGCGCCAGCTTCAGGCGTATGAATATCACTTCACAGGCGCGAAAAAATAATAATCGGCGGTGTAATCGCTCTTTGTTTCCGCGCCTTTGTGCGACTCGTCGCAAGCGTCGTTCCCCGGCTTGCCGCCGTGCGTATGGACGCGCTGAATGGTCGTCACATTCGTCAGCAGACCACTCTTGCCTGCATGGCTCTCGACATTCACCAGCAGCCAGGGAATCGAGTCCGCGTCCAACGAGTCGACGTGACCCACAGCTTTGCCCGTGACTTCGCTGCCATCCTTCAGCTTCCAGGTCGGCAGCTTCGTTGTCGGATCAGCGGAATGCTGCCCAATCACTTTATCCTTCCGATCCTTCAACTCCGCCTCCGGACCCTTGAGTGTCCAACTCAACTTGCCATCCGCGCCCGCCTGGCAGGTGTATATCTGCGATCCCTTGGCGCGCACGAACAGCACAGGCTCGAGGCCTGCGGGAACAGCGATTGCATCCGGCACGTCCGGCGCCGACTCCTGCGCGGGAGCATCTTTCTGTGTGTTGGCTTGAGCGTTAGCGAGTGAGGTTGCAGGAAGGAGGACGGTCAGACCGATGACCACAGAAGCTAGCACAGGTCTTCGCATGAGGCGATTGTAGCAGCCACGAATTTTCCGTTGGAGTCGAGAACACACCCGCGTGGGCCGATACCGCCTTCGCCTAGTCCTGCCAAGACCATTTTGGCAGCAGTCTGCGGCGCGCGACTGAAGTCGTACCGTCCCAGTTTCGACCAATCGTCTATCGAAACCTGGCAATCGTCAGTTCCTTAGCGTTTTCCCCGTCTTCAGCGTGAACTGAATTCTCTCCTGCGTTTTCTTCTCGCCGCACAGCGATTTGAAGCCCTCGCGCTCTAGGTCGAGGATGTACTGCTCGCTCACCGGCGTGCCGGGAGTGACGTTGCCGCCGCACAGCACTTCGGCGATCTTCCCGCCCAGTTTCACTTCGTAGTCGGTGATGAAGTCGCCTTGCCGCATCAGATGAACGCCCATCTTCAGAGCGGCCAGAAGGCTTTCGCCCGGCGCAGGAATGTCGGTGCGCGGCACCGGCGGCTCGTATCCCGCACGCACGAGTTCGAGCGCCCGCGCCTTGGCATCGGAGAGCACGCGCTCGCGGTTCATGGTGATGCGGTCGGAATCGGAGAGGAAGCCGAGCCCGCGAGCTTCGTGCGCCGAGGTTGCAACCTTGGCGGTGGCGATCGCCTCGAAAGCTTTCTTCATCGCCTCCATCATTTCGACGGAGCCGGCGAGCGCTTCGCCCGAAACTTTCCCGCGCGATGCGGCCGCGCTGTCAACGGCGCGCAGGAGCATCTCCTTGCAGCCTCCGCCGCCGGGCAGCAATCCGACGCCAACTTCGACCAGTCCCGTGTACAGTTCGGCATGCGGTTGCCGCGCCACAGCGTGCAAGGAAATTTCCGTTCCACCGCCCAGGCACAGCCCGAACGGCGCGGAGACAACCGGCTTCGGCGAGAACTTAATCGCCTGCGTCATCCCCTGGAACTGACGGATCGCCAGGTCAACGTCGTCCCACTCTTCTTCTTGCACGCTCATGAGCAGCATCATCAGGTTCGCGCCTACGGAAAAATTCGTCGCGTCGTTGGTGATGACGAATGCGTCGAAGGCATCGCCGGGCCCGCCGGGCTTCAATGATTGAAGAATCAAACTAATAATGTCTGCGCCCAGCGAATTCATCTTGCTGTGGAACTCGATGCAAGCCACGCCGTCGCCTAGATCCACCAGCGACGCTCCGGAATTCTTCTTCACCACCCCGGTGGATTTCTTCGCGGCCGTAACCGACCACACGCCGGAAGGAACTTCAACAGGTTGCCAGTTGCCGGTTGCCAGTTGCCAATAACTGCGGCCGGACGGAGTCTTCGGGTCGTCGGCGTACCAGGACTTTTGGCCTGCGGCCAACAGCGTTTCGACATTAGCCGGCGCGGGCTTGCCTTCCTTTTTCATGCGGGCAACCGTGGCTTCGACGCCGGCCGCGTCCCATAGTTCGAACGGCCCGAGTTCCCAGTTGAAGCCGAGACGCATCGCGCGATCGATTTCAACCACCGAGTCGGAAATTTCAGGCACGCGGTTGGCGGAGTAAGTCCAGAGATCGGAGAGTGCAGCCCAGAGAAATGCGCCAGCTTTGTCGCCCTTCTGCGGGCCGCTGCCATCCAGCCCCAGCAGCGTGCGCAGCCGCGCTCCCGTCTCCTCGATATTCTTCGCCATATCGAGTGCGGGGAATTTCGGCTTTTGGCGCGGATGGTATTCCAGCGTCTTCCAGTCCAGCGCGAGGCGTTCGTCTTCTTTGGCCGGTTCGGCGGGCGAGGGCGACCGCCCCACATTTTTCTTGTAGAAGCCGCCTTTGGTTTTGTCGCCCAGCCATTTACGCTCCAGCATCTCGCCGAAGAAGTCTGGCAGTCGCAGGTCGCTGCGCTCGTCGTGCACGTTGGTGGTCATGTTGCCGACCACGTGGCCTAGAATGTCGAGCCCGACCAGATCGATGGTGCGGAACGTGGCCGACTTCGGCCATCCCACGGCCTGTCCGGTGAGCGCGTCAACTTCTTCGATGCTCAGGCCCATCTCCTGCATCAGCCGCATCACGTTCAAAACCGAGAACGTGCCGATGCGGTTGCCGATGAAGTTCGGCGTATCTTTGGCGATGACGACGCCCTTCCCCAGGCGTAGGTCGCAGAAGTGAGCAACGGCATCGATCGCGGCACGGTCCGCCTCGGGCGTGGGAATGATTTCCAGCAGCCGCATGTAGCGCGGCGGATTAAAGAAGTGCGTGCCAAACCACGCGCGCCGGAAGTCGTCGGAGAATCCTTTCGCGATCTGGCCAACCGGCAGGCCGCTGGTGTTGGTAGTGACGATCGTCCCGGGCTTGCGGATCGCTTCCACTTTCCTCAGCAAAGTTCGTTTAATTTCGAGGTTCTCCACCACCGCCTCAATGATCCAGTCGACGTCGGCGAGCTTCTTGATGTCGTCTTCGAAATTGCCTACCGTGACGAATCGGGCAAGCGAAGGTTCCATAAACGCGGCCGGCTTGGATTTTCTTGCGGCATCGAGCCCGGCGGCGGCGATTTTGTTTCGCGCCGGACCGTCGGCGTCAGGAGGAACAATGTCGAACAGATAACTGGGTACGCCGGCATTGGCAAAATGCGCGGCGATGCGGGCGCCCATGGTTCCGGCGCCGAGAATGGCGACTCTATTGATGCGCTTCATAATCAGGCCTCAAGATGAATACGTTCGAACCCGGCAGGAAACGGAGAATAGTCTGAACTTGCAATGATGGAAGATGGCATGGTTTTCGTCCCCGGCGGGGACTTGCAATGGTAATCGCCCCGACGACAATTTATCCAGCGCCCTGCAGCGCCGGCGTCTCGCTGGCTGTCGCGAGCGCGTAACGCGCTCGCATTCCCCGATCACAACTCCGTGTGCGCTCCAACATATTCCAGCGCCTGCCGCGCCATTTGTTTCTCGCCTCCATAAGCCAGTAGCTTGGGCGCGTCCCTGAGCGTCACCCACTTTGCGCGCCCGACTTCGACCCGCATCTCGTCGGCGATATCGTCGATCCGCCCCGATTCATAGCGCAACAAGTAGAAGCTGACAATCTTGAACACGCGCTCGCCATCGCCCCACGACCGCACGTACACATACTTGATATCCGCCAACTTCGTAATCGGAGCGGCGGTAATACCGGTTTCTTCGCGAACTTCCCGCAGGGCTGCAGAAAGCGCTTTCTCGCCCGGATCAATCAAGCCTTTCGGGAGGCACAAAACCTCCTTGGTTTTCGAGCGAACTGCTCGCTTGCTGGGTTCGGAACCCGCGTCCGACGCCACAGGCAGCTCAATGACGGCTACCCACCAGACTCCGTCTTCCTTCCGCAGGACCACGCCCCCGGCAGAAATCTCGCGCATCATACTGTCCGCAACCTAGCAGGTCTAAAGGATTTTCGTCACGCGCCTGCTGTTCCAACGGTAACAGTTACTGTACGTGGGGGCCTTCCCAAAGTAATAAAAGTGTGGCACCGTTGTGCCCTTACAAACATCTATGCAATTGTGGCATCTTACATGCTAGGTATAGTTGGTTAGAGCGGGCCGGAAACGTGGGGTTTGCCGTGAATGGTCTGGAGAAGATTATTCGGTCAGTACAAGCCTTCGGTCGGGAACTTTCCCGCCAGGCTGCCCCGATTTTGCCGTCCCGAATTCCAGCCATTGGCGTGGCTTTGGGCGGAGGATTTGCCCGCGGTATCGCGCACGTCGGAGTCCTGAAGGTCCTCGAACAAGAAGGCATTCCTATTCGCGTCGTCGCGGGCACTAGTGTGGGCGCGCTCATCGGCGCGGCCTATTGTAGCGGTGTCTCGCTCCAGGAATTGGAAGACATGGCGGCCAGTGTCCGCTTTACCACCTTCGCCCGCTGGACGCTCTCGCGTTGCGGCTTTGCCTCCAACGATCGCATGATCTCATTTCTGACCCGCATCTTGAAGGTGAAGACCTTTGAGGAACTGCGTATTCCTCTCGGCGTGACCGCAACCGACTTCAACACCGGCGAAGGCGTAGTCTTTCATTCCGGTTCGATCATCGATCCCGTGCGCGCCAGTTGCGCCTATCCTGGAATGTTCCTGCCGGTGAAGATTCGCGACCAATACCTGGTGGATGGCATGCTCTCGCATCCGGTGCCTACGCGTCCCCTGCGTGAAATGGGCGCCGACCGCGTGCTGGCCGTGCATCTGAAAGGGACGTGGTCCAAGGGCGGACCGCCGCGTAATCTATTCGACGTCATCGGACAATCGTTCGCTATCGCTCAGGATGCGATGTCCTGCGTGTGGCGCGAAGCCGCCGACTTGGTCATCGAACCCGATGTCGCCGGCTTCGCTTACGATGACTTCAAGCGCGCCGACGACCTGATTCGCGTCGGCGAAGCTGCCATGCGGAGTGCGCTGCCCGAAGTGCGCAAGTGGCTGGCGACGCCCGAGGAAACGCCGGTTCTTTCGAAAGCTCGCCCCGTAGTGGCGCGACCCGCGCCCATGTCGGCGGATTAATTAAAGAATTCACTGTTTTACTTCGGCGTTCGATCCAGCAGGCTTTCCCGCTTCTTCTTGAATCCGCTTCCACGCGTTCTCTACATGCCGCGTCTGCGTATTGGTCTGACCAACGCAAAGCCGCAACGTCAACTTGCCGTTCAGCTTGGTGTGCGTCAGGAACAAATCACCGCTGCGGTTCAGCCGATCAAGCATCGTCTGATTCGCCGCATCTCCCCCTTTGTGCCGGAAGCAAACCAAATTCAGCGGCGCCGGCGCGGCCAACTCAAAGCGATCATCGTTTCTTATTCCGTCGGCGAACTGCTGCGCTAATTTCACATGCTGACGAATGTGATGCTGCAGCCCTTCCACGCCGTAGTGCCGAATCACGAACCATAATTTCAGCGACCGGAAGCGCCGCCCGAGTTGGATGTGCCAGTCTCGGTAGTCGATAACCGCACCCGATTCCGTCGCCTGATTGCGAAGGTATTCCGGCAGAATGCTCAACGTCTGAATCAGCGCCTTCCGATCCGCGACCCAAAAGCAACTGCAGTCAAAGTTGGTGAACATCCATTTGTGCGGATTGAAGTTGTAGCTGTCGGCGAGTTCGACTCCGCTCTGCAGGTGGCGGAACTCCGGGCAGAGCATCGCGGTGCCCGACATGGCCGCATCCACGTGCAGCCAAAGACCGTGCTGCCGGCAGACTTCCCCGATCGCGCCCACGGGATCCATCGCGTTCGAGGACGTGGTGCCTACAGTTGCGCACACAAAAAACGGAGTGAATCCGGCGCGCCGGTCCGCGTCCACTTGGCGTGCCAGTGCATCAGGCCGCATCGCGAGATTCTGGTCGACTTCGATCAGCCGCAGCTTCTCCACGCCAATGCCCGCAATCATTGCAGCCTTTTCCAGCGAAGAATGGGTCTGGGTCGACGCGTATGCCACGAGTCGCCCGTCGCACCCTTTCCTATTACTCACATAATTGGTCGCTCGCTCGCGGGCGGCCAGCAAGGCGCAGAGCGCGGCACTCGATGCCGTATCCTGAATGACGCCGCCGCCCGACTGCGATGACAGGAATTTCTCGGGCAGACCAAGCATTGCGACGAGCCAGTCCATCACGTGCGTTTCGAGTTCCGTGCAAGCCGGGCTGGTCGACCACAGCATCCCCTGCACGCCCAGACCGGAAGAAAGAAGATCCCCCAGAATTCCCGGCCCCGACGCGTTGCACGGAAAGTATGCGAAAAAATTCGGCGATTGCCAGTGCGTAACGCCCGGCATAATCAGCCGCTCCACATCTTTCAGCAGCGCGTCAAACGGCTCGCCCTGCGCCGGAGGACTCTTCGGAAGCCCAGCGCGAATCTCTCCCGGCTTTACCTGCGAAAGGACAGGAAACGATTCGATGCGCGCATGATAGTCGGCGATCCAGTCCACCACAGCATGCCCGTGTCGCCGGAATTCGTCGGGCGTCATATGAAACGATTTTTCGTCGGACAAATTGTTCTCCAGGTTACTTCAATCGTCCAAAGTACACTCGCGTCTTGTAATCGAATGTCACGCGGCCAGCAATGGCATGGGCCTCGAAGATGCGTCGCAGTTCGCACAGCATCGGCGCATGATTCGCATGCTCCGGCCCCGGCGCATAGGACGACGACAGCAGCCGCCCCTCAAGCCCGGCACAGTCGAACTCTTACCTCATCTCAAACACCCGCTCTTGAAACGGCGCCGGATCGAAGAATTCATTCACCGCGTCGGCGGTCCGCTCATGCCGCACCTCTTCGTAATCCGTGCCGAAAGTCAGTAGCAGTTGCTTATAGTCCTGCAGGAACGCAGTTGAATGCGTGAGCCGCTCGTTCCACAAAAGCACCAGCCATCCACAGGGCTTCAGAATGCGCATAAACTCGCGCCGAGCCCGCTCGCGATCGAACCAATGCGCCGCTTGGGCTGCTGTGATGAAGTCCACGCTGTGATCTGTCAGGCTGGTCGCTTCAACACTGCCCGCAACGCTGGTGAATTTCGAAAACGCTGTTAGCTGCCGCTCGCCCGCCTGGCGCATTTCGGCATTGGGTTCGACGCCGAAAACCGTATTTCCATTCTCCAACAGAATGCGAGTCCAAATCCCCGTGCCCGAGGCAATGTCGGCAACCGCGTGATCAGGTGCAAGCCCGCACTCGCGCTGCAAGACTCGCAAGGCCTCCAGCGGATATCCCGGCCGGTGACGAATATAGTTTTCCACGCGATCGGAAAAACGGCCGGTTGCGTTGGAAGCTGGCATTACAATGCAACCGGGCAAGATTTATCACCTTGCCAGAAAGCCATTCTAACGGCAGGATAGAGATGTTGTCCCTCCACTCTGGGGTCGCCGGGTTCTCCGAGCCGGAGTTTCGCGGCAGCGAAGAAAATTGAATTCGCCCCGGCCTATCCAACTATGCGCGTGGTGATCAAAGTCGGCACCAGTCTCATCGCTCCCGGCGGGCAGATTGACATCAACCTACTGCGCGGTATGGTCGATCAGTTCGATCTCTCGAAGAACGAATACCTGGTCGTCACTTCGGGCGCAATCGCCGCGGGTATGTCGGGCTTGGATCTGCAGAATCGCCCCAGCAATGTTCCGCGCATGCAGGCCTGCGCTGCGGTCGGCCAAAGCAAGCTGATGCATACCTACGAGCGCCTGTTCTTCGGCAAGAAGGTGGTCGCGCAATTGCTCCTCTCGAGCGACGACTTCACTTCTCCTGTGCGCTATCGCAATCTGCAGAACGCAATCGGCGAGTTGCTTGCTCTCGGCGTCGTGCCCATCGTGAACGAGAACGACAGCGTCTCCGTGCGCGAACTGGAAGGCGCCTTCGGCGACAACGATGAACTGAGTTCGCTGCTGGCCACGGCCGTCAAAGCGGACTGGCTGCTGCTGCTGACCAACGTCGACGGACTCCTGGTTCCCAACGGCCGTAAGAAACCCCGTCTGCAGCGTGTGATTCGCAAACTCACTCCCGCGCTCGAAGCAAAATGCAATGGCAAAAGTTCGCTAGGCCGCGGTGGCATGATTTCGAAACTGCGCGCCGCCAAACTGGCGAGCGAGGGTGGAGTCCACGTGGCAATCGTGAACGGGCGTCATCCCAAGGCCATCACGCTGGGCATGGAACGCAAAATCGGGACCTATTTCCCGCCGCACCAGGACAGATAAAAAAGACAAGTGGCCGCCACTCTCACCCCCGCCGCTTCCACGCAGGAAAAGTTGCTGCGCGCCCGCGCCGCGTCGGCCAAGCTGGCGTTGCTGTCCACGAAAGAAAAAAACGCGCTGCTACTGGCGATTGCCGGTGTGATAGAAGCGAACGAGAAAAGCATCCTGGCGGCGAACCGCGAGGACGTGGAGAATTCCGGTCTCGATGGCGCCATGCGCGACCGCCTGTTGCTGACTCCGTCGCGGATCAAAGACATGGCGCGCGGCGTTCGCGAGGTTGCGGCCCTGCCCGATCCCATCGGCGAGACTCTGGCGGAGTGGACCAAATCCAACGGCCTACGCATCCGCAAGGTGCGCGTTCCCCTGGGCGTGATCGGAATCATCTACGAGTCGCGTCCGAATGTGACCGTCGATACCGCGGTCCTGGCGCTCAAAACCGGCAACGCGATTGTTCTTCGCGGCGGCAAGGAAGCGGCGCGGAGCAGCCAGCGCCTGATTGAGATTATGACGGTCGTTCCTGGCTTGCCCGAGGGCGCGATCGAGTTGCTCGATTCGAGCACGCGGCAATCCGTGCAGGAGTTGATTAAGGCCCGTGGCCTGGTCGACGTCATCATTCCGCGTGGCGGCGCGGGACTCATCAAGTTTGTCACGGATAATTCCGCGGTTCCTGTCATCGAGACCGGAGCAGGAAATTGCCACATCTTGGTGGACGAATCGGCAGATTTCGATATGGCCGACCGCATTGTCATCAATGCCAAAACACAGCGCCCATCGGTGTGCAACGCCGCCGAAAAGTTGCTGGTGCACGAACGCATTGCTGCCGAATATGTCCCGCGCATCGTGAAGAAGCTAATCGAAGCTGGCGTCGAGGTGCGCGGCGATGGCAAAGCCCGCACCCTGGCTGCCGGATTGCACGTCGCTCCCGCGACCGAGCAAGACTGGTACGAAGAATATCTGCGGCTGTGTATGGCAGTAGCCGTAGTGGCGAATGTCGAGGACGCGATCGCGCACATCAACCATTATTCCACCCGGCACAGCGACTCCATCGTCACCGGCGATGAGGCCAACGCCCGCAAGTTCCTGCGCGGCGTGGATTCAGCTGCCGTCTACTGGAACGCCTCCACTCGCTTCACCGACGGCGCAGAATTCGGCTTCGGCGCCGAAATGGGCGTCAGCACCCAAAAACTCCACTGCCGCGGCCCCTTCGCGCTAGCTGAGTTGACTTCCTCAAAGTACGAAATTATCGGGACCGGGCAGGTGCGCTAGTTGAACGACTGGGTTTTCGCTTCTTTGGTAGAAGGCCCGTCAGGGAAAGGTCGTGCTTCTCACTTACGTCGCTCCAGCCACTGCAGCCTTTCGGCTTGATTTTCAGGGGTTTAGTTGCACGCTTCATAGGGTTAGGTGTGAAGCTCGATTACACTATGCTACCTTACTACCTTTCACAGCAGGAGCCTGATGAAGCTTCTCTTATCCGCCGTTCTGTCTTTCGCACTATTCCTTTCGGAATCGTCTCCGACAGCGGGCGGCAACGCCTCCGCATCTTCCAGTGCAACTCCGGCCATCATTGGTTTTCGCGACGCCGCCCTGGAGCAGGCCACGGAGTCGCGTTTCCTGGCAGTGCCCGATTCCAAACTTGCCGAAGAACATCTGCGAATCCTCACCAAAGTTCCGCACATGGCGGGAACCATCGAAGACAAAGCCACCGCCGACTATGTCGCGCAGAAATTCCGCAATGCCGGACTCGAGACTGAGATCGTTGAGTACAAAGTCTGGATGAACTATCCCGCGGAAATCAAGGTCGATATGACTGCGCCTGCCGGGATTGAAATGCACGGCCCTACGCGCGAACGCGTGGACAACGATCCCTATCAAGACGATTCCCGCGTAGTGATGCCTTTCAGCGGCATGTCGCCATCTGGGGACGCCGAGGCTGACGTGGTCTACGCCAACTACGGAACTCCCGAGGATTTCGAAAAACTCGACAAGCTGAAGATCGACGTGCGCGGCAAAATCGTGCTGGTGCGCTACGGGCAGAATTTTCGCGGAGTCAAAGTGTTTGTCGCGCAGGAACACGGCGCCGCGGGCGTGATCATCTACTCGGATCCCGCAGATGATGGCTGGCGGAAAGGCGATAAATATCCTGAAGGGCCATGGCGGCCGGACACCGGCGTGCAGCGCGGGTCGGTGGGATACATGTTCGAATTTCCCGGAGATCCAACCACTCCGGGAGTTGCGTCGGTGCCGTCGTTGCCGGAGGCGCAGCGCCTTTCTCCGCAGCAATCGGCGCAGATGCCGAAGATTCCGGTGACTCCTTTGTCGTATCACGACGCGTGGCCGGTACTGCAGCATTTGGGTGGACCGGACTCGCCGCGCGATTGGCAGGGCGCGCTGCCGTTCACTTACCACGTGGGTCCAGGACCGGCAAAGCTGAAGATGCATCTGCGACAGGACTACCAGTTCCGCACGCTGTGGGATGTCATTGGCCGCGTTCGCGGTAGCGAACTGCCGGACGAATGGGTGGTCGCGGGCAACCATCGCGACGCCTGGGTCTACGGCGCGGTTGATCCTAATAGTGGGACGGCGGCGATGCTCGAGGCGGTTCACGGCGTGGGCGACCTGCTGAAGTCGGGTTGGCGGCCGAAACGCACATTGATCTTCGCCAGTTGGGATGGCGAGGAAGAAGGCCTGATGGGCTCGACTGAGTGGGTGGAACAGTACGAGGCGGAACTGGCGAATGCGGCGGCCTATTTCAATATGGACGTCGCCGTTTCTGGGCCGAAGTTCGGCGCGTCGGCTGTACCCAGTCTCAAACAGTTTGTGCGCGACGTAACCAAGGTTGTGCCGAGCCCTAAAGGCGGAACTGTTTACGAAGCGTGGCAGAAGGCGGCGCAGCCAGACGCGCCTTCGACGCAGTCTCCTACCGAGGCGATCGGAGACGGGCGTCGCCTTCCGGCGGCGCAGGTGAAGAGCGACGTTCCGGTCGGAGACTTGGGCAGCGGTTCTGATTACACCGCGTTCCTGCAGCATCTGGGAATTCCGTCGAGCGACGTGAGTTCGAGCGGTCCGTATGGGGTGTACCACTCGGCTTTCGACGATTTCGCATGGTTCAAGAAATTTGGCGATCCGGATTTTGTCTACGAACAGCAAATGGCACGCGTCTTTGGACTGGAAGCTGTACGCATGGCCGATGCCGACGTTCTGCCCTATGACTACGAGGAATACGGGAAAGAGATTGCCGCGTATGTGGACGCAGCGCGCAAGCGGGGGCAGGACAAATTTGGCGAGCACGTGCTCGACTTCCACGCGGTGGACGCGGCTGCTCGCCGTTTTGAGACGGCGGGCGTGAAGATACTGGCGAAGCAGAAGAATCCGCCGCAGGATGTGAGGCGCTTGAACCAGGCTTTGCGCGGGGCAGAGCGGGCGCTGCTCGATCCGCAGGGACTTCCGCATCGTCCGTGGTTTCGTCATGTGATTTATGCGCCTGGGGAATACACGGGTTACGCCGCGGTGGTGATTCCGGGAGTGAATGAGGCGCTCGACAAGGGCGACAGCGAGCGGGCGCGCCAGCAGTTGGCCGCACTCGCGGTTGCGCTCGATCGCGCGGCGAAAGCGCTGGAGGGGTACCGGTAGCGTATGACTTCCGCTCACGCCCTTGGACAATTCCTGCGCACGTTGCCGGCTTCGGCGGCGGCGACGTTCCTTGCGCTGTTTCCGATTGTCGATCCCTTCGGTGGCATTCCCATCTTCTTCACCATGACCTCGAACTGGAGCGCGCGGGACCGGTATCGCACTGCGTTCAAGACCGGGCTGTGGGTGTTCGTCATCCTGGTGGCATTTCTTTTCTTCGGACGCTTCGTGCTTCACTTCTTCGGCATCTCGCTGCCGGTGCTGAAGATCGCGGGCGGACTGATCGTGGCAAACACAGCGTGGGGAATGGTGACCTCGACTGCACGTATTACGCAGGCGGAGAGTCACGAGGCCGAGAGCAAAGAGGATATCTCCCTCACTCCACTGGCCATGCCGCTGATGTCGGGACCGGGAGCGATTGGTGTCGTCATGGCGCTCGCGGCTCATGTGGACAACGCGGCAGCCTATTTCGGAATGGTCATCGGAGTCGCGGGAATCGCGCTTAGCGTTGCTCTCTTCTTTTGCATGGGGGGACCGCTCGTGCGGCGTCTCGGTCCCAGCGCAGTGGGTGCGATCAACAAGATCTTCGGCTTTCTGATTCTGGCCATTGCCGTCCAACTGGTGTGGGACGGCGTTGCTGATTTTGGGAATTGACTTGGCCGGGAAGTTTCCGTGAACTTCAGTCGTTACGTCCTCGTACCATTACTAGGCGTTCTTGCGCCCGGGAGGTGCTTCATGCCCGGAAGGTCTTTTGTCCGCTTCAATCCACTTCAGCAGACAGTTCTGCTGTGTCTTTTCCTGGTTCCGTTGTGCGCGGTTCCGTTGTGCGCGGCCAACGATCGAAACTACGAAGAGACGCACAACGATGGCCGTGAGTTTGTTGCTGGCGGATTCGTGCACGTGCGGCTGAGTGTGGGCAGCGTGCACGTTCGGCGCGGGGATTCCAACAAGATCAGCCTGCGCTACACCATCAAGTCAGACCACGAAAGGAACGTCAAAGACGCACATGTGGATTTCGACGTTCGTGGCAGCGATGCCACGATCCAGTTTCACGCGGCTTCCGGCAGTAATACGGAGTTTGACGTGGAACTCGAAGTGCCGCAAAGGACGAATCTCGACGTGCATGACAAAGTCGGCGACCTGACCGTCGAAGACGTTGAGGGCGACAAGGATCTGACTCTGGGCGTCGGCGACATCCGCGTAGCCAAAGGAAGCTCGGAATATCGGCTGGTGAACGCGAGCGCTGGCATCGGCGATGTGAATGGCGATGGCTACGGCGAGACTAGCGGATGGCTGGGCAAAACGTTGAAGTATCACGGCGAAGGCAAGTACGAGCTGCGGGCCCACGTTGGGGTGGGAGATATTCGCCTGGAAGGGAAGTAGGGTTTCGGGCGTGCTTACGGAGAGCAGCGAGCCTCAGGGAGGGGCTTTAGGAGTGTGCGGGAGAATCTCTGCAAAGGACGCGAAAGGATGGGCGCCCCCGCGGATATTTTTACAGGGGCAGGAGCGCTCCTACGGAACCACTCGCCGGGTCGGTCGAGACGGCAGCGGAAATCGATACCGGTGTAACGGTGAAAACTGGCGCGGCACTCACTTCCTGGTGAACGCAACTGCTCTCCGGAATCCTGACGTGAACCAGCATGCCGGGATTGCAATTTTCCAGGTGTAATTCGCCCCCAAATTCCTTAACCCGTTGGCGCATGCCGCCGATACCGACGCCTATACTGTCGGGCCGACACTCCACCACACTGGTGCTGATTCCCTTTCCGTTGTCGCGCACGGTAACGAGCAACTCGCCATCCCGTTGCTGCAGAGCAACCCAGGTGTTGCGCGCTCCAGAATGACGGAACACATTGTTCAAAGCCTCCTGGACGATGCGAAACACCGCGGTTTCCGCTTCTGGGGCAAACCTGGGGAATGCGGGGGGGTGCAGATCCAGAGAGGTCGCGATGCCGCTACGCTTGGTGAATCCTTCGAGGAACCAGGCGATGGCGGAACTCAAGCCGACCTCATCGAGCAGAGGAGGATGCAGGAGATGTGAAAGGCTGCGCACCTGCTGGAGGGCGCGATCGAGCATGGCACTGGCGTCAGCGGCGGCGAGTGCTTTCCGTGAGTCTGCGGCCTCATCCTGAAGAATCATTCCATCCAGAACCATCTTTGCGGCGGTGAGTTCCTGACCCAATCCATCGTGCATGGCACGGGCGATACGGCGTCGTTCGTTATCCTGCGCTGCAAGCAGGTTGTTGGAAAGACGACGGAGTTCACGATTCAGCCCTTCCAACTGCTGCGCCCGGCGGTGCAATTCGGCAAAAACCGAGACCTTGGCGCGCAACAATTCAGGACTGACCGGCACAGAAATATAATCCACGGCCCCGGTTTGATAGCCCTTGAGCCGGTCGAGATCGGTGACACATACGGCCGAAATAAAGATAATGGGCATCTGCTGGAAGCGCGGATGCTGGTGGATGGTGTCGGCCAACTCAAAACCATCCATTCCGGGCATGCTGACATCGGTCAGAACGACCGCAACATCATTTTTCAGGAGCAGGTTGAGCGCCTCGCTGCCGGATTTGGCTGGGATGAGGTTTTCGCCCAACTCGGCGAGTATGGCTTCGTAGGTGAGCAGTTTGGCGGGCTGATCGTCTACCATCAGCACGTTAACTTTTTCTTTGGCGGGCATGGATCGTTCTTCGATTTGAGACCGCTTTCGGTCGTAACGTTCGGAGTTTTCAGCTTTCAAGATTCTTACTCCCAGTTTTGCGAACCCGCGCCACGACCGGCTGGGGAGCGAACACTGGGCGAATTTTATCACGAGGTGAGGCAGAAAGCCTTACGGTGTTTGCTGTAGGAACTTCGAGGAAGATCGAAAACCCGGCCCTTGTCTCTGCAAAGAACGCAGGGACAAGAAGAGACAAGAATGGGGCACCCCCCCGGACGATTGAGCATTGCGAGCAGAGACTGCCATAACCCGCTGTCCTGTCGAGGAATATTCCGCGGGGATGAAGAGTTCTGCACACATGCTGCACTTAATTAGGGGCAAAAACGCGTATGGCGTTGATGTAGCGCTTGCAGCTTTGGCCCGCTAAGTGCACAATCTAGGCTGTCATGCATGGCCATCCGCCTGGAGTGGAGGCCTCCGATGTGCCACTAAGAAGGTCGAAAATGAAAAATCGCATATTCCTGACACTACTCTTGTCCACCGCATTTGCGCTCCCGGGGTTCGCGCAAACCAATTCAACCGTCAGCGCACAGCCGGCGGCCACTGGTGATCAAACCGCTCCCGCTGCTTCCGCTTCTCAGAGCGCGAGCACCAGCGCCAGAGAACCGATTCCAGCCCCGACTTCCACGAACTTCTGGGACGGCGACGACCCCAACCTGGTCAATCTGGTGACGCACCCGTTTGCCAACAAGAAGTACGTGCAGCGGCAGGTGGGACCCATCCGGGACCGCATCAACGAACTGGACCAGTTGACCTCAGACAACAGCAGGACGATCAAAGACGTGGATACCCGCGCGCAACAGGGCATTCAGCTAGCGTCGGAAAAGGTCAGCTTGGCGGACCAGCACGCGACGGAGGCCGGCAGCAAGGCGCAGATGGCGCAGACGAGTGCGACCCAGGTCTCGACTCGCGTCGCGACGGCGGAGCAGATGGTGGGTAATCTTGATCAGTACAAAGGGGAGGCGCAAACGGAAATTCGCTTCCGTGCGGGACAGAGCGTTCTGAGCAAGACGGCGAAGGACGCGCTCGACCAGATGGCCGCTCCGCTGAAGGACCAGCGCAGTTACATCATCGAAGTCCGCGGGTTCGCTGCGGGTCGCGGCCAGGCTGCGATTGCAAGCTCGCGGAAGATGGCGGATTCGGTGGTCCGCTACCTGGTGCTCAACCATGAGATCCCGGTGTATCGCGTTTACGTGATGAGCATGGGAAATGCGGCCCCTGCCGGGGCGGATGGAACCATGGCGAACCACAGCAGCGGGGGACGGGTGGAAATTAATGTGATGAAGAATGATCTGGTGGGATCGGTGCAGCACTGAAAGTTCGGCACAGTTGCAGGTAGAGACGTAACAAGTTGCGTCTCTACGAGAGGGGCGAGTCGATGAGGACTCGCCCTTTTTTATTTCAGGGTAACTGTTGCTGAAGTGCACATTAGTAATTTGTAATTATGTGAGGTTCGCAGGCAGAATCAATGTGCCCACCACTTCGAAGTCCAGCAATCGCAGCTTGCTGGGGAGCTGCGGCGCTGAACCAAACTAGACCTGGCCGGAACGGAAGTTGAGAAGTCATGTCTCGCGCAAAGGCAACTATTCTCTGTATTGACGACCACTGGAACGGGCTTATTGGGCGCAAGATGCTGCTCGAAGAGAGCGGGTATCAGGTTCTAGAGGCTAGCGGCGGGGACGAAGGGTTGAAGTTGTTCTGCTCGCAGCCGGTGGATGCGGTGGTGCTCGACTACCAGATGCCGGGAATGAACGGCGACGTGGTGGCCGCGAAGATGAAGCGCATCAATTCGCACATCCCCATCATGCTCTTGTCGGCCTACGAACCCCTGCCGAAGAACAAATTGAGTTCGGTGGATTCGTTTTTATCGAAATCTCAACCGCCGAATATTCTGTTATCTACGCTTCAGAATATGCTGGGCGACCGTCCCAAACCATTCTTCTCCCGTTGGCTTGAACATTGGAAAAGCCGAAACCAGGTGGTGACCCATTGAACTTCTTAAAGAATCTTCTGGGGCGAGGTTGTACGCATCGGTTCTCGTGGCCGCGCAGCGGCGACGATGGCCGTTATTATCAGATATGCCTGGCTTGTGGAACGGCGTATGAGTATGACTGGACAGGGATGCGGCGGACGGATCGTCTGCTGACAGCGGTCATCCAACGTGGGTTGCAGGGGGATAGTTGCTCCCATGTTCGTGGTCTGCTTCGGTAATGAATTCGAATCGTTCATGACTGACTCACTCCAACCGCGGGCACGAACGCGCGCGCCCCGCGTAAGTCTGGGCGGGAGTATTTCAGCCCTGGTTCAGCTTGAAAATCTGCGGCGTGTTCCTGGCAAGTTACATCAGCTTTCGATCACGGGAGGGTTGCTGGAACTTGCAATGTACCTGGACGAGCGAGCCAAGGTTGGCCTGACGATTCCGGTGGGTTTGAGCACTGTGCGTCCCAAAGCTGAAATGCTGTTTCCCATGCGCGGCGCCCACGGATATATGCAGCCGTTTCGATTTACTTCTATTTCGGCGGAAGAGCGTCAGATCCTCGAAAAGGAATTAACAGAACGGCTCAAGCAAAGCATGGCGCCCGACGCCGCAGGCCACGGATCAGGCTTCCGGCCGCCGCGCTTCTACCTGGAATCATTCTAGAGTCATCCTCCGCCAATCATTTGTTCCCTAGGGCTAGCGCCGCGAATGGACCCATTAGTTAGCGAAGCCCTGGCGGATGGAGTACGGGCAATGTCGCCTGGCAGAAACCACCCGGCATTCTAATCCGATCAATTCTGCTCAGCTTTTCCGAGTGCAAGAAGCAGAGACTGATAGGGAGGGCGACTGAGGGAATCCCATGAAATGAAAGGTTGGCTATGAGTTTTGCCGATCGAAGGGAAACCATTGCAAGGTACGTGTACTGGCTGCAGACTCGGTCTCGAAGGTATGCCTTCGCGCTGGTAGCCGCGACCGCGGCGAGCCTGGCGCAATACGGGCTGAATGTCGCTCTCGGGTTTACCCAACCTTTTATCTTGTTTTATCCCACGATTATTCTGATCGTCCTGCTGACCGGGTGGGGACCCGGTCTGTTGGCCACCTTTCTATCGGCGGCGATCGCCTCATACTTCTTCCTGGAGCCGCTGAACTCGTTCGCGGTCCGAAATCCGCGCGACATCGTCGCGGTGGTGTTGTTTGGGTTGGTGGGGGTCGCTATCAGTGGGATGGGCGATCTGTTTCGGCGACGGACGAAAAGATTGCAGGAATTCGAAAAGGCGGTGGAAGGTTTGGAAGAGATGATCACCGTGGTGGATCGCGACTATCGCTATGTGATCGCGAACCGTGCCTTCCTGAACTATCGGGGGATGGAAACAAAGGAACTGATCGGCCGGCGGATTTCGGAAGTATTGAAACCGGGAGTTTTTGAGACGACGATTGAGGACAGGCTGGATGAGTGCTTCCAGGGCAAAATCGTGCAGTTCGAAATGCGGTACCAATACGCGTCGCGGGGAGAGCGGGATCTTTTCATTTCTCACTTTCCGATCGAAGGGCCCGCAGGGGTCGACCGGGTGGTGAGCGTGTTGCAGGATGTCACTGAGCGCAAGCAGGCGGAACTCTCGCTGAAGCTGTTCCGAACGCTGATTGACAGGTCCAACGATGCGGTGGAGGTGGTCGATCCGAAAACGCTCCGCTTCCTGGATGTGAATGAGAAAGCCTGCAAGGACCTGGGCTATACGCGGGAAGAGTTGCTATCGCTGACAGTGTTTGACATCGATCCGAGAATTGACGAATCGATGCGGGTGAAGATGCTGGAGGACTTGTGCGATTCCGGATTCGTTGTCCTGGGGAGCGTCCACCGGCGAAAGGATGGGTCGACGTTTCCCGTAGAAATTAGCGTGAAACGAGTCGAACTGGACCGAAGCTACATAGTCGCCGTTACTCGTGATATTAGCGATCGGAAACGGGCGGAAGACGCGCAGCGCGAGAGCGAGGATCGGTATCGTGACCTGGTCGAACACAGTGAAGATTTGCTGTGCACGCACGATCTGGAAGGTAGGCTGTTGTCGGTGAATCCCGCCCCCGCACGAATTCTGGGGTATACGGTTGAAGAACTGATGAAGATACCGATGCGCGAATTAATCGCGCCCGAGTGTCGCGAACAGTTCGAAAAATATTTGGACAGGATCAAGACAAGCGGAGCAGACCAGGGGTTGTTGTGCGTTGTAACGCGGAATGGAGAGCGCAAGATTTGGGAATACAACAACACGCTTCGCACCGAAGGGGTGGCATCGCCCATAGTGCGAGGGATGGCACGGGACATCACTGAACGCAAGCGAGCAGAAGACGCGCTCCGCAGGTCGGAAGAACGCTACCGGCTGCTGTTTGAAAAAAATGTCGCAGGAGTTGCGATCTCGAGTGTGGATGGGAAGGTGCTGGATTGCAACGATGGGTGGGCGCGCATCCTTGGCTATAAAACGGCGGCCGAGGTTCGCGGCCGCCCGGCGGCGGAATTCTATTTCAACGCAGCCGACGGGGAACCACTTCTGCGTGATTTGAGGCAGGAGGGCGCTTTCTTCAGCCGGGAGATCCAACTGAGGCGAAAGAATGACACGCCGGTTTGGGTCTTGTTCAATACGGCGATAATTGCCGGCGGTCCCGACGGCGCGTCCCTGGTGCAGGCCACCGCGATCGACATCAATGAGCGAAAGGTGGCGGAAGAGGCGCTGCGGCGACGCGAGGAAGACTATCACAGCTTCGTGGCGCAAAGTTCGGAAGGAATATTCCGCGAGGAGTTAGACACGCCGGTCGCAATCGATCTTCCCGAGGACGAAATGGTTCACCACCTCCTCCACCACTCTTACATGGCGGAGTGCAACGATGCCATGGCCAGAATGTATGGTTTCACGTCGGGGCAGGAACTTGTGGCCAGGCGGCTGACGGAAATGCTGGTAGCGGACGATCCGCGCAACATCGAAATGACTCGCGAATATATTCGGTCAGGGTTCAACGTAGTGGAGCGAGAGTCGCACGAAGTGGATATCCGCGGCAATCCCAAGATGTTTCGCAACAGCATGATCGGGATTGTGGAAAGCGGGATGCTGGTGCGCACGTGGGGCATCCAACGCGATGTTACGGAGCAGGTGAAGGCGGAAGAGGGGCAAAGAAAGGCAGAACAATCCCTGACAAAAAGCGAAGAACGGTTCCGGGTCGCACTCAAGGATTCTCCCATCACGGTCTTCAATCAGGACCGCGACCTGCGTTATACCTGGATTTACAACCCGCAGAGCTACTGGCAGCACGAATCGATCGGCAAGACCGATGCAGAAATCGTTGGGGCAAAGAAGGCAGCGAATCTGGTTGAACTCAAACGGCGAGTTCTCAAAACCGGGACGTCGTTGCGGCAGGAAGTAGTGATTCCGCATAACGGCAGGAACGATGCATTCGATATCACGATTGAACCGTTGTTCGATGCCGGCGGAAACGTCATTGGAATTACAGGCGCTTCCATGGACATTGCACGCCTCCACGAAATGACGGATCGTCTGCAAGACGCAAGGGACAAGCTGGTGCAGGAAAAGTTATATCTGGAAGGTGAGATTCAGACGGAGCTCGGGTTTGAAGAAATTATTGGCCAGAGTCCCGCGCTACGCGAGGTATTGAAGAACGTGCGGATAGTGGCCCCGACTGACTCTACGGTCTTGTTATTGGGGAAGACCGGTACCGGGAAGGAATTGGTGGCGCGTTCGGTGCACTCGCTGAGTTCGCGGCGCGACAAGAATTTCATCAAGCTCAATTGTGCCGCGGTGCCCGCCGGATTGCTGGAGAGCGAACTCTTCGGACATGAAAAAGGAGCGTTTACTGGCGCTGTTAGTCAGAAAGTCGGGCGCATTGAACTGGCGGACAAGGGGACGTTGTTCCTGGACGAGATTGGGGAGTTGCCGCTCGATCTGCAGCCGAAGCTGCTGCGGGTGCTGCAGGATCGCGAGTTTGAACGGCTGGGCGGGGTTCAAACCTTGCACGTCGACGTGCGGATCATCTCCGCCACGAACCGCGATCTGCATCAGGACGTTGCTGACAAGACGTTTCGCGAAGACCTGTTCTACCGTCTCAATGTTTTTCCCATCGACTTGCCGTCGTTGCGGCAGCGGCGAACCGACATTCCAATCCTGGTCCATCATTTTGTAAGCAAACATTCTGCGCGCATGGGCAAGCACATTGACACCGTCCCGGACGAGACCATGACTGTGCTGCAGAACTGGAACTGGCCCGGCAACATCCGCGAGCTCGAGAACATGATTGAACGGATGGTCATCCTGAGCAAGAGCCGGACGCTGGCTGCGCCGCCGGTGGAATTGGATGCGCCGCAGGAAGTCACGGACGATAACCTCACGGAAATGGAACGCGATCACATCGTTCGCGTTTTGCGGGAGACCAATGGGGTACTGTCGGGGACGGATGGGGCTGCCGGGCGGCTGGGGATTAAGCGCACAACGCTACAGTCGATGCTCAAGCGATTCGGGATTGAATTGCAGGACTACCGGCGAAGTGGGACGTACGGTTCTATTTAGAGTGAGTGGGTCAATTCCTTCGGAATAGAGAGACAAAAACCCCTTTGGAATAAAAAGTCAAAAACTCCACCCTCTCGTAAAAAACGCGAGAAGGGTGGGGCACTCGCGACTATTACCCACGATTACTTTAAGCGATTGTATTTCTTCAGGGCTTCGCGGAGGCGGTCGTGGGGTAGGGCGATCACCGTGTGATTGTCGATGCCGGTCATGGTTTCGGCGGCAACCATGGCGTTGACTACTGCTTCTTCGGTGGCCTGGACAGTCGCCAGAAAAATCGGATCGAGCGAGTCGTTTGGAAGCATGGTGAGTTGGTGCAGTCCCTTGGTACCCACGGCGCCGGGATTGGCGGTAGAGAAGGCGATGAAGATGTCGCCCGAGCCGTCGCCGGAATAGCTGCCGTCGCGGCCCAGGCCGAGCGAAATCTTTTTGGCGACGCGCTTGAGTTGTGTGGGAATCAGCGGAGCATCGGTCGCGAGGACCACGATGATCGAGCCTACGTCCTTTTGCCAGACAGTGTGCTCGGGAATGTCGCGGCCCACGTTGATGCCCGCGATACGAAGCTGCTCGCGCGAGCCGTAGTTGCATTGCACGAGGACGCCGATGGTGTACCCTCCGGCTTTAGCGCTGAGCACGCGCGAGGACGTGCCGATGCCGCCTTTGAATTCGTTGCAGATCATGCCGGTGCCGCCGCCCACGTTGCCTTCTTCCACCGGGCCGGAGTGCGCGGTGTCGAGGGCGTGGAAGGCGTCCTCGGGCTTGACGTGGAATCCATTGATGTCATTGAGATAGCCATCCCAAGTTTCGGCGACCACGGGAAGAGACCACCAGTAGCCTTCCATGTCGGGGGTACCGTGTTTAACCTTCCAGGCGATGACGGCGTCGCGCACGACTCCTACGCTGTGCGTGTTGGTGATCATGACGGGGCCGTTGAGAAATCCCGAGTCATCGACCCATGTGGTACCCGTCATTTCGCCGTTGCCGTTGAGGGTGAACCAGGCGGCGAAGACGGCGTCGTTGCTGGCTTTTCCGCGGGGATGAATGGCAGTGACGCCGGTCCGAACCGGGCCTTTGCCCACTTCGAGTTTGCCTTCGCCGGCGATGAGCGTGGTGTGGCCGACCTCGACTCCTTTCACGTCGGTGATGGCATTGTTGGGGCCGGGAGTGCCATCGAAAGGGACGCCCAGATCGCGGGCGCGCGGCTTGGTTTGGGCTGCCATGGTTGTGGCCAGAGCGACGGTCAGCAGGAATGCGGTCAGGCGATGTTGCAATGGGAACATGCGGCCTCCGACAAAGCAGGAAGTATAAAGGATGGGAAGGGGCTATGGGTGCGGCGTTTGGTGCGTTCGGGCCGCGGCGTGCTGCGGTACAATCGCAGCAAGGCATGTCTTTTGAGGGGAAAATTATGGACTCGTGGAAAAAAGCGGTGTTTCTTGCTTCGGTCGGAGCGGCAGCGATTTTGTTTATGAAGAAAAGATATCCGGCCGGTATGTTGGCTACGGGCGTTGGCCTGGCGCTGCTGGCGGCGGAATATCCGGAAAATTTCGAAAGAGTGCGGCAATCGCTGCCAGACTATTTCGAACGCGGCATGCGCGTGATGGACATGGCAGGGCAAGCGGGAAAGCGGATAACCGAGGCCGCGGGGCGGAGCGGTGCGGGAGCCTGGGAAGAAATCTTGGGATAGCCGACGCGGAGAGCTTTTGACCGCAGAGATCGCGAAGACGGAACGCCAAGGACGCGAAGAAAAGCGACGCAACTGCTTTGCATTCTCTAGCGGGATTTCTTGGCGATCTTAGCGCTTGAAGCCTTTCGATGGAGGCTGGAAACCCGCGGTTGGGGTGCCGTTACTCGATGCCGAGTTGTTTTCTGGCTTCCGGGCTCAGGCGTTCGGGGGTCCAGGGCGGAGTCCACACCACATTCACGGTGCAGTTGCTGACCCCGGATAACTGCTCGACGCGGGATTTAACCTGGGCGCTGATGTTCACGTGCTCGGGGCAGCCTTGCGCGGTCAGGGTCATTTCGACGGTGACATCCTGCTTCGATTCTTCGGGTTTCTCGGTGGGCGCGGAGGCAAAATCCACTTTGTAGATCAGGCCTAGGTCGACTATGTTGACCGGAATCTCCGGATCGTAGCAGCTCTTCAGGGCGCTCAGGACGTCTTGTTCGGTGATAGCGGCCATTGCGGGAATTACCTCTCTTCCAGTTTACCTTATAGCTGCGGCCTGACGGGTTGACCCCGGCTGCGGCTGGAAACTTGGTACAGTTCTCCCATGTTCAGTGCAGAGGCGAAGCACAAGTTACAACTGGCACTGCTGCTCGCAATGGTAGTTGCGGGATTGCGTGCGGGCTACATTCTGTACCAGCGCCATGAAGATAAGGTCGCGGCCGAGAAACCGAAGCAGGCGGTGAACGTTGGTTATTCTAATCCTGACTACTACGTCAACCCCAAGAAGCTTTATCCCTACGATCTGAAGAGCGCCAAACAACTTACCCAGCAGCCGGTATGGGTCAAAGAAGGATATCGCTATACATACTATCGCTACGACGGGGCGGACAAGCAGGTTGACTTCGTGCACGAGGCGGGGATGCTGCTGCCGATCGAAAAATTGCTGGTCCAGGATGTGGTCACGGCGAAGCCTGCGGGCCCCGGCCAGCGGTTGCAAGTGATGGCCGTATTTCAAAACGAAGGGAAGACGTACGCGGTGCCGATTGGGTTTGAGGCGGACGGGCAGTACAAGATTTATTCCGACGAGATGTTTTTCGTGGAGGATCCGCGCGACTTGTACAAGCACTGGTCGGCCGACGTGTGGCAGGCGGTGGAGCAGCACCAGGTGAAGTTAGGAATGAACGAGATGCAGGCGGATTTCGCGATCGGCATGGGCGTGCCGGACTCGGGAAGTTCTTATGAAAAGACGGTGCGCTATCCGAATGGAGGGAAGCCGCTGGTGATTCTCTATCACGACGGCAAGGCGGCGGAGATCAAGGCGGGTTCGCCCGGATCGTGAATGCAGTCTGCCTCCGGGGCTGAAGGGTGTGCGTGAGAACCTGTGCCGTTCTCTACGGATGGACGGGCGAGTCGCCCCTCCCCACACGGCCTGTGCTTGTGCGGGCATATTCGCGAGTCAGGCTCTGGGAGCGGGTTTTGCCGGGGGACGCTAGGAGCTCTTTCAGATCCGAGGGATTATCGACGTCGACTGCAATTCCCGAGAGTTGCAGCACGATGCACGGCTTGCCGGTGGCTTGCGCGGCGGCGTAATGCGGTTTGAAGCTGTCATTGCCGAAGCGCAGCGGGAAGAGATTTGCGGGACGGCGGAAGACGGCGTTGGTGCCACGTCCGTCGGCGGCGGGGACGAGTACGCTGCCTTCGGCGGGCGCGTACTTCAGGATTTCGTCGAGCTCCCAGGATTGAATCAGCGGAATGTCGGCCGGGATCACCAGCGTGCTATCAGCGCCGCGCTCGACGCAGATGCGGGTGGCCATCTCGATCGCGCCGGTTTCTCCGGGATTGTCGACGTCGGGGATGATTTCGAATTTATATTCTTCGGCCAGCTTTAACGCGTAGGGATCGCTGCTGACGACTGCGACTTGCGACCGATTTTTCCAGTTGTGCAGCGTGGCGAGCACGTCATGCAGCATGGCCTGCGCCAGCGCGGTGCGGGACGGCTGATCGAGAACGGCCGCCAGGCGCTGCTTTGCCGAAGACAGATTCTTGACCGGGACGAGAATCACGGCTGAGGATCCAAACGTCGAAAGGCGGCGCCGGCCCGGGGCTCGTCGGGTGTGCGGGGAGCTTCCGAAACGTAGGAGAGCACCTCGCGCGCGAGAGTCGCTTTGTCTTCGGCGTTGCGCATGATGGTTTGCGTACACTGGACGCTCAAGCCGTTGGCGCGGAGTAGTTCGGCAGCGCGGGTGTCGCGGTTGTCGCAGACCAGAATGTCGATGAAATCCTCGTAGGCATGGGCTACGCCGACAATCGAGCAGGGGAGCCCTTGCGCGGCCATAAGAATACCCGCCGGACCCGCGACGGGAGCACTGCCGACGATTGGGCTGATGGCGGCCACTTTTCCACGAGCGCGCAGCAACGCTTCGCGAATGCCGGGCACGGCCAGGATTGGACCGATGCTGGTGATGGGATTGCTCGGAGCGATAATCACTGCGTCGGCGGAGGCGATGGCGTCGATCACACCCGGCGCGGGTTCCGCGTCGGAGGCTCCCGCGAAACGAACCGAGTTCACCGGGTCCTGATACCAGCGCTGCACGAAATATTCTTCAAAGCTCAACTCGCCGACGGGCGTATCCACGCGGGTCTCGACGCGCGAATCGCTCATGGGGAGAACGCGCGCTTTCACGCCGAGCTTTTCAGAGATGACCGCCGTGGCATCGGAGAGCGTCTTGCCTTCGGCGAGCAGACGCGAACGCAGCAGGTGCATGGCGAGATCGCGGTCGCCGGTGTGGAACCATGTGGGCTCGCCGAGTTGTCCCATGGCCTGCAGGCAGAGGAAGGTATCGCCTTTCACGCCCCATCCGCGTTCGCGGCTGAGCATGCCGGAGAGCACGTAAGTGATGGAATCGATGTCGGGGGAAACGTAGAGGCCCCACCAGAGCAGGTCATCGCCGGTGTTGACGACCAGGGTGATTTCCTCGGCGGGCATAACCTGCTGCAGTCCATCGACGAACTTCGCGCCGCCGGTGCCGCCGCTGAGGACGCAGATCATTCGGGCCTCTTTGTTTTGACCAGACCGTGATCGTCTGAGGCGGCGCGCACTTTTTCTGACAAGAGGCCGGGCCGTGCGGTTACGGCGGAAAGAAATTCGGGGTACACCGGAAGACGCTGGCGCAAGGCGAATCCCTTGGCTTCGGTGCGCAGACGCAGTTGTTCCAGGTGCGGCCAGGGCTTTTCCGGATTGATGTAGTCAGGGGTCAGTGGCGAAATTCCTCCCCAATCGTTGATCCCAGCATCGACTAAGTCATCATAGTAAGGCGCGGAGAGATTGGGTGGGGCCTGAATATTGACGTTGGGGAGTAACAAGCGAGCTACCGCCACGGCGCGGAGCATCTCGCCGCGGGTGGGCTCGGGCCAGTTGGCCATGGGAATGGCGGGCTTGACGCGGAAGTTTTGCACGATCACTTCCTGGATGTGTCCGTAGCGCTCGTGCAAATCACGGATCGCGAGCAGCGTGTCGACGCGGTCTTCTGTGGATTCCCCGATTCCGATTAACAAGCCCGTGGTGAATGGAATATTTTGTTTGCCGGCGTCTTCGATGGTGCGCAGGCGCTTGGCCGGGACTTTGTCGGGAGCGCTGTCGTGAGCCGCGCCTGCGGCCAGCAGCGCGGCGTTCGTAGTTTCGAGCATCAGGCCCATGCTGGGCGAGACGGCGGCCAGTCGCGCGATCCATTCCGCGCTGAGCAGGCCGGGATTCGGGTGTGGCAGCAGGGTGGTCTCGCGCAGCACGAGTTCGCACATGGCCTCGAGATAGTGCAGCGTGGACTTGTAGCCGAGGTGGCGCAGGGTTTCGCGCATCTCGGGGAAGAGTAGTTCGGGCTTGTCGCCCAGACTGAAGAGGGCTTCGGTGCATCCGAGTTTTTCGCCGGCGCGGGCGACCGCGAGGACTTCGTCGGGAGTCATGGTGTGCGCGCCGGGATCGCCGGGATCGCGGCGGAAGATGCAGTATCCGCAGTAGTCGCGGCAGAGGTTGGTCAGCGGCAGAAAGACTTTGCGTGAGTAGGTGATGACGCCGGGCTTGAAGCGCTTTTTGGCGGCGCGGGCGGCGGCGAGGAGCTTGGGGAGATCGTCGTCGGGGCAGCGAATCAGCTGCAGCGCAGCCTCGCGCGAGATGGGGATGTCGGGCCGCACGTTGGCGAGCACGGAGGCGCATGCAGAGCGGCTGTCCGATGCGGGCGACGTGATGGAGGTGACGGCCACGTTGATGGAATGATACAACGGCGGGGCATGGTAATGTAGGCGGTTGCGGCGACAACTCGTAGAGGCGTAGCTTGCTACGTCTCCACTGGCGGCACCAGGAACGATGGTGAGAGAGACCTTGCAAGCAACGTCTCTACGATATGGGCTTGGATTCTTCAGAGTTTCGACGAGCGATGGGATGCTTCGCCACCGGGGTGACGATCATCACTCTGGACCTCGACGGCGAGGTCCATGGCATGACGGCCAATGCATTTGCCTCGGTGTCGCTCGATCCGCTACTGGTGCTGGTTTGCGTGGATCACAACACTCGGACCCACGCGCATCTGCACGCCAAGAAACGATTCGGGATCAATGTGCTGTGCGAGGATCAGCGCGCGATCTCGGAGTATTACGCGCTCCCGGAGCGCACGCACGAACACGCCGAGGTGGAGGCTGGGGCACGGTTTGAACGCACCAAGCACGGAACACCAATGTTGCAGGGGTCGCTGGCGTACTTGGAGTGTCGTCTGCATTCGGCGGAGGAGGCTGGCGACCATACCATCTTTATTGCAGAGGTAGAGGATGTGGTGGTGCGGGAGGGCGAGCCGTTGCTCTTCTTCCGGGGGCAGTATCGGAAGGTGGGAAAGGATGTGGAGAATTAGGGTGTCACTTTTGCCGGATTGAAACATCCAATCCTTGTCGAAACGAATGATCAGAATGGAGTTGATTCATGGTCGAAAAGACTGCAGAGAAGATCGCGAAAACTGAGGCGGAGTGGAAGAAGCACCTGAGCGACGAGCAGTATCACGTGACGCGCGAGGCGGGGACCGAGTGCGCGTTTACCGGGAAGTATTGGAACACGAAAGAGCCGGGGATGTATCACTGCGTATGCTGCGGGGCGCCGCTGTTCGATTCGCAGACGAAGTTTAACTCCGGGACGGGTTGGCCGAGTTTCTATAAGCCCGGGGAGGCCAGCAATGTGGTCGAGCATCGGGATTCGAAATTCGGCATGGTGCGGACTGAAGTTCGCTGCGCGAAGTGCGACGCGCATCTGGGGCATGTGTTTGAGGACGGTCCGGCGCCGACGGGACTGCGCTATTGCATGAATTCGGCGGCGTTGGATTTCAGGGCGGCGGAGAAGAAGTAAAGAGCAAACCTCAGGGGCTAAGTGTGTGCGGGAGAACTAAATTTCGGGGCAAGAGGCGGAATGAAACTACAAGATTCCAGCCCCGAAGGGTCGGCATGGGAAAGCCCGGCACGGCAGTGCCGAGTGGGAGCGGGAAAGGCACGCGAGTCCCGCAGGGACGGCACATGTTCTCACGCACACTCTAAAGCCCCCATCTTCTTGGGTCCTAAACGGTCACGACTGAAGTCGTGCCCTTCCCAAAGACGATTCGACAAAAACTTGCTTACATAAAAAGGGCAAGGGCACGCGCGAGCGTGCCCTTGACTTCTTGTCGGAGAATCTTCGCGCTAATTATGCGCCGGCCGTGGCAGCGTGGACCTTGGGAGCCTCGGCTGGCTTAGACTGATTCTGGGCTTGCGAATCTTTGTGTTTTCCCTCGCTGCTGCGGACTTGAATTCCGCCCTTGAGTGCTGCGCCGTCTTCGACGCTGATGCGCGAGGTGGAGATGTCGCCGTGGACCGAGCCTTCGGCGCGGATATCGACGCGATCGCTGCACTCGATGTTGCCCGTCACCTTGCCCATGACCACAACTTCGCGGGCCTGGATGCTGGCGTCGACCTTGCCGTTGCGGCCGATAGTGATTCGGCTCTCGGGCATGAGGATTTTGCCTTCGATGCGGCCGTCGATGTAAAGAGCTTCGGAGCCGCTGACTTCGCCCTTGATGAACAGAGTGCGGCCGATCGTGGCCTGATCCACGGGAGCGGTGACGGTTTTGATGGGATTGTAAGCGTTGGGATTGGAAGCCGGCGAGCCGGCCTTTGGGTTGAACGAGTTCTCCGACGACTGAAGCATGTGACCTTCCTTGGGTCTCCGCGCGGCGCCTCGCCTTACTGAGCACGGAAAGCGCCTGACACCTGGTCATGCGGGTGGTTTGAAATTGGTGGCCTTCGGCAGTTGCTGGCCTAGTGGCCAATCCGAATATCGCACAGACGTAAGTGGGAGCGAGAGATTACGGAAGATGCTGTACGGGTGCGGCTGAGAGATTTAGAGCTACTCGATTCCTTGCAGGGCCTGGGCCATCTCTTCCCATTCCTTGATTAGCGATGCATGGCTGGCCTTGTGCTGGTCGAGTTCCTGCGACTGGCGCTGGCTTTCATCGGCGCTGACGAAATTTTGCATTGCTGTTTCGCAGTGGACAATGGCCGCTTCAACGCGGCTGATTTCTTGTTCCAGTTCATGGACGCGATCTTCCATTTGCCTGCGCTTGATGGGGTTCAGGCGCTTCTTCCCCGCTTCCGTAGATTCCACGGCTTCGATGTTTTGATTTCCATTCGTGGGCGTGCTTGGCGTTGCGGCTTTCGGTGCTGACCGATCGGCTTTCGGAATCCTCGCTCCGGGAACGTCGTCGAGCGTGGGCGCGACGTGCTGTCCGCCCTGCTTGCGCCAGAGGTAGTCTTCGTAGTTGCCGGGGAAGACTTCGACTTTGCCGTCTCCGACTTCGAAGACGCGCGTGGCCAGTTTGTCGATGAAGTAGCGGTCGTGCGAAACGAAGACGACCGTGCCGGTGTATTCCACGAGCGCGTTGAGCAGCACGTCTTTGGCGCGCAGGTCGAGGTGGTTGGTTGGCTCGTCGAGCAGCAGGAAGTTGGCGGGATGCAGCAGCAGGCGCAAGAGCGCGTAACGGCCGCGCTCCCCGCCGGAGAGGACGCCGATCTTCTTGAATACGTCGTCCTCGGAGAAGAGGAAACAGCCGAGCAGGCTGCGTAGTTCGGTTTCGGAGCGAGGAGAGGCTTCGCCGAGATCGTCGAGGATGCGGGCGTCGGTATCTAGCTCTTTGTATTGGTCCTGCGCGAAATAGTCGGCTTCAACATTGTGGCCGAGGCGGTATTCGCCGCGCGTGACCTTCTCGGTGCCAGCAAGAAGTTTGATCAGTGTGGACTTGCCCGCCCCGTTGACTCCGACCAGCGCGATGCGATCGGCGCGCTCGATCATGAAGTCGACGTTGCGGAATACTTGTTTCTCCGCGCTTCCGTTCTTTCCGGGATAACTTTTGGCCACGCCTTCGAACTGGGCGACGATGCGTCCGCTGGGCTTGGGCTGCGGGAAAGAAAAGTGGATCGTTTTTTCTTCCGGCGGAATCTCGATACGCTCGATCTTTTCCAGTTCCTTGATGCGGCTCTGCACCTGCTTAGCTTTCGTGGCCTGATAGCGGAAGCGATTGATGAAGACTTCAAGCTGCTCGATGCGGTCGCGCTGGTTGCGATAGGCGGCCTGCAGTTGCTCATTGCGCTGCGTCTTCTGGGCCAGAAACTTGTCATAGTTGCCGGTATAGAACCAGAAGCGCTTGTTCCAGATTTCGGCGATCTTGTTGACCGTGACGTCGAGAAAGTAGCGGTCGTGCGAGATCAGCACGAAAGCGTGCGGATAGTTTTGCAGATATTCTTCGAGCCAGTTGCGGGCTTCGAGATCGAGGTGGTTGGTGGGCTCGTCGAGCAACAGGAGGTTGGGCTGCTGCAGCAGGAGTTTGGCCAGGGCGAGGCGCATCTGCCATCCACCGGAGAATTCATCGGTCAGGCGCGGCCAGTCTTCTTTGGTGAAACCCAGGCCCATCAGCACTCGCCCTACTTCCGCTTCGATGGAATAGCCGTCGCGGGTGCGGAACTCGTGTTCGACGCGGTGGTAGCGGTCGGCGACGGCGGAGTATTCGGGGCCGGTGTGGTCGAGTTCCGCCATGCTGTGGGTCAGCGATTCCAGTTCAGTTTCCATGGCGCGCAGGTCGTCGAACACCGACATGCACTCGGCGAAAACACTGCGGCCGGCGAGCGTAAGGCCGTCCTGGGGGAGATATCCAGCGGACGTGCCTTTGGCGATGGTGAGGCTGCCATAGTCGAACGTATCCATGCCGCCGAGAATCTTCATGAGCGTGGACTTGCCGGTGCCGTTCCCGCCCACCAGGCCGATGCGGTCGCGAGGCGTGATCAGCCAGTCCGCGTTTTCGAAGAGGAGTTTGTGGCCGAAACGTTTTCCGGCGCCGGAAAGCTGAATCATGGGCTGGAGTTATCGTCTCATAAAACCGGGGTTCTCCGGACGCTGGCAGGGAAGAGCATAACCACCGAGGGCACAGCGGTTCACGGAGCAAAAATGCAATCACGGCCAGACTACATTGGCGATGGGATCTTTGGAGGCGGTAGCGGGGCGGGCGTTGCGTGGTCCGGGGTCAGCTTCCCACATCTCGTGGTGGAACCGGATGCGTTCGAGCGCGCGGTCGATCACGGCTTCGAGTTCGCGGGAATATTTTACTTCGCGGCCTTTGGCCAAGCGGCGTTTCGCTTCTTCTGCGCTCACCCAGGTGGGGCGACGATTGCCTTCGTCGGGGCGTCGCATTTGGTGGATTTCCATGAGGAAGGCTTTGATTACGAATTCCTGCACGCCGCCGGGCTGCCAAAACACGCCTTTGGAGTGAAGGTAGAGATGGAAGTGACGCGGCTCAATGGTGCCGATGGCGCCAGCCTCTTCGGCAGCTTCGCGTTCGGCGGCTTGACTGTGCGAGAGACGAGGGTCCGTCGATCCCTTGGGAAAAGTCCACTTGTTGCCACCGTTGGTGTTGACCAGGAGGAACTCCACGGCCGTGCCGCGCCTGCGATAACAGATCGCAGCCACCTGCAGCGGCAAGGACTTCGCGACGCGGGCTGAACCCATGGCGCCTCCTGAAATAAGGCTACATCCAAGATATTTCATCAGTATTAAAGTGCAACAAAAATTGTGCATCCAGGAGGGTTACGAAAGGGTTACATGCCCTCACAGTCCTTTTCCATACACGGGGATTGCCGCTCCGGTTACGTCTTTGGCGGCATCGCCGGCGAGCCACACGATCAGGCTGGCGACCGAGGCGGGCTGCACCCATTCGGACGTGTCGGCGCTGGGCATGGCTTTGCGATTCGCGAGAGTATCCATAGTGCCGGGCAAGATGACGTTCGCGGTCATGCCGGCGTCTTTGTTTTCGAGTGCGACGGTGCGGATCAGCGATACCAATGCTGCCTTGGAGGCGCTGTAGGCGCCGACCGTAGGCCCGGGAGCTTCGGCGGCGCGGCTGCCAATGGCGATGATGCGCCCGGCTCCCGCTTTGCGCATGGGGGGAAGGACCGCGCGCAATATGTGAAATGCGCTGTTGAGATTCATGTCGAGCATGCGCTGGAAGGTGGCATCGTCGGTGTCGGCAACAGTCTGGCCTCCGGCGAAGCCGCCGACCAGGTGGGCCAGAACGTCGATCTTTCCGAAGCGGCCGATCACCGTGTCGGCTGCCTGCTTGGCGGCCGCGAGACTGTCGAGCGAGGCCGGGAGCGCGGTGAAATTTGGATGATCAAAGTCGGAGGACTGGATTTTAGGCGCGAGTCCGACCACGGTAAAACCGGCGTCCAGCAAGGCTTTCGCGACGTAAGGTCCGAGGCCGCCGTTGGCTCCGGTAACAAGGGCAGTTTTTTCGGTCATGAGCTTTGATCCTCAAGTGGAACTCATCATAAAGGGCGCGCCCAGGCCAAATACGTCTCCTCCAAAGCTCTTCTATCATTGTCAAACAGAGGCAACCATGTACGAACTGTCCCAGACTATCCCAGATGCAAAGGTACTCCTTGCCATGGAGCCTGAGGAACTGGGAGCAAAGATTCTCTTCGTGCTGCGCAAGCGGAGCAACAATATGACTCGCTCGCAGTCATTTCTCTTCTCGAGTCTACTGGCCGAACTCTGGCCGCAGACCAGTCTGCCGGGCCAACAGCCGCCTTATCCTTGGAATCTGCAGAACGAGATCAACCTCGCCCTGGGGGAGGCTTGGGCATGGCTAGTAGCACAGGGTTTGCTCGTTCCTGCCGAGGCATCTGGGAGACTCGACTGGCGAGTGCTTAGCCGTCGGGCGCGGCGCTTCGAGGATGAGACTGAGTTTGCCCGCTACGCGGTCGCTCGCATGCTTCCCAAAGATGCGTTACATCCACGGATTTCAGACAAGACGTGGTCCGCCTTCATGCGCAGCGAATTCGATGTTGCGGCCTTTCAAGCCATGAAGGCAGTCGAGGTGGCCGTTCGTGAAGCTCGGGATTGTCCAACGACTTGCTTGGAGTCAAGCTGATGCGGAAGGCCTTTGACCCGAAAGACGGTCCGCTAACCGATATGCAGGCGGACGACGGCGAGAAAGAGGCGCGTTTCGCACTTTTTGCCGGCGCAATCGGTTCATACAAGAACCCCCATTCGCACCGTGATGTTCACAGATCCCGCCGAGGCAGTCGAGATCATAAATGCTGGCCAACCATCTTCTTCGCATCGTTGATGCTAGGACAAAGACAAAATCATGAGAATGATCTCGGGTTGGGTCGCGATTGTTGACATCGTTAGAGTCGCTCGCAGTTCGTTGCCGGTTCCGCTCGGCTTCCCCTTCGCGGGACGGCCGAGGCGGCCGTCTCCACATGGGATTGCTGCTACATTTTTTCTAGTTCCCCGCAGACTGCAGCGTTTTCACCAGCCAGGGGATGATGACCTGCTTGAAGATCAGCGGGTCGGGCCACACTCCCACCTGCCGGCCTAGATGACCGCCATGCGGATTGATCCATGCATCTTTCGGGACGTCGCCTTTGCTCAGGAGCAGGTATTCATCTTCGATGGGAACCTGCGTGTCGAGAACTCCTGCGATCACGAGCATGGGCGCCATCGGCTTGCCCAGCAGGCCCTGGTGAACCAGGGACATCTTCGGCAAGTACTCGCCCATCTCGTCGAGGGAGTGAACGCCTTCCAGAATGTTCATGAGCGCGGGCACCTGATCGAAAAGATATTCGCGATTGCCCAGGAGCGAGTTCATCAGGAAATCTTTCTGGAAGAATTTGTCGACTGGCGGCGACTGGGCGCTGGCGCCGCGTAGGCGGGCGCGCTCGACGATCGCCATCTTCGTCGCCCAGTATGCTCCCCAACTCACGCCGTGCATCGCGATGCGGTTCTTGTCGATCTCCGGGCGGGACTGCGCGTAGTCGATGACTTTGGAGAGCATGCGCTCGGAACTTTCGCTGACTTTGATCGGCGCCTGGCCAGTTCCCGGGCCGTCGACGGCGAGGAATGCGATGCCGAAGGGAAGGATCGCGCCGAAGCTTTCGGTCAGATCTTCTTTGCGGCTGTCGAGGCCGTTGACGGCGATGACCAGCGGCACCGGGCCTTTCGCATTTTTCGGCAGGCGCAGATATCCGATGATCTCTTTGCCTTCGAACGGAATGTGCACGACTTCGAGCGGCGGATCGTAAAACTTCGCGTGATCGAGAAATGATTCGATGGCTTTTTCGTAGGAATGCTGTTTGCCGGGAGACGAGGGAATCGGCCAGCGTCCGAACGAATAGAGGCGCCAGGCGCGGATGTAGTCGGCATTCGCCTTCGGTGGGTCCGTCTTCTCCAGTGACTTGGCTTCGTTGAAATAGCGATCCGCGACGCGCATGAAGCCTGCGGCCCACTCGTCTTTGTCGGCGGTGTGAATGTTCTCGAAGGCTTCTTTAACGTCGGTGGGATCAAGGCCGATCAGCGGGTATTGTCCAACTTCGGCGCGATGAATGGCCTCGACTTTGACTTCCTCGATGGTGCGCTCGCGGCGTTCCTGGGCCAGAGTACGTCCCGACACTAACACTGCGCCTGCCAGTAATAGCGCTAAGAGAGTGAAGGGAATTTTGTTTTTCATGATTTGTGATTCCTCTGTGACAAAAGACTGCCGTAGAGACGTTGCTTGCAGCGCCGATGCTGCCGGGCAAGAGCCGTAGCGAGCTATGTCTCTACGAAGATTTGATCGGACCTGCGTTCTAGAACGTGAACTTCAAACCCAACTGAACAGCGCGGCTCCCGCCTGAGCCGATGACGGGATTGGCCGCGGCTACGTCCGGCGTGGCACAGCCACAGCCGAACGGCTGCACCGAAGGATCGTTCAAGCCGAATCCATTCTGGCCGCCGTACGGATTGGCAAAGTTGGGATGGTTGAGAATATTGAAGAACTCGGCGCGGAATTGGGCACGCAGTTTTTCGCCGAAGTGCCAATTCTTGGCCAGAGAGAAATCGAAGTTTCTGAAGCCGGAGTCGGGAAACAGATTGCGCGGCATATTTCCGAATTGTCCCAGCGGCGGCGGAATCATGATTGAGTTGCCCTTGGCATAGCAGCCGAACGAACTCAGAGACGCCGTTGACGTTCCGGGAGTTCCACCATCCACGGTCAAGGCTTGAGCCGCACACGTCGCATTCGATGCGCCGGGAAAAAACGGAATCGCGGTCGGCCCCGATTTAAAGTCGGACGTCTTGCCATAAAAACTCCAGCGGATGGGCGCGTTCGCCGGCGGACTTACCGGCAGCGGGCCAGTTCCTGCGGCATCCGTACCCAGATCAATTGGCCCCCAGAATTGCGAGCTCTCCAGCGTCACGATGGAGTTGAGTTCCCATCCTTCAAGCATTTGCCCGAAGCCGCTTCGTCCGGGGATGGCATAAGTGAGCGAGAGCGTCAGACGATGTCGAATGTCAAAGTCGCTGTTCGCGTATTCGCGTCCGACGTTGTAAGAGTCTTGCGGCAGACCTGCGCCATAACCGAAGTCCCAGTTCGCGCCGACGTCGTCGAGTGCGTGGGCGTAGGTGTAACCCGCAACCATGCTCAGGCCGTGGTAGTTGCGCGAATTCAGAGTGACTTGCAATCCGTTGTAGTTGGATCGGTAGACGTTGCCCATCTGGAAAATATTACTCAGGTAAGGAAACTTGGCATTGTAGGGACGAGCATCCTGGTCGCAGTTCGGGTCGGTCACGCAGGCGGCGGAATAGTCTGTGCCGACAGGCGGCTGGTTGATGTCCCGAATTCCCGTCAGATTCGCGCCGTGATTGCCCACGTAGGCAACTTCCATCGACAGATTCGGGGTGAAGGCACGCTGCAAATTCAGCGTCCAGTTCCAGACATAGGGAGTGGTGATGTTACGGTCCACGCTCATGATGGGGCAGGGACTGGCAAAGCAATTAAGCGTGCTCGTGCTGACATTGGCGCCATAGATCGGTACACCACTATCCCACTGCGGCATGCCGGGGGGGATGGACAGATTGCCGGCCGTGATCGTGCCTCCGGCCGTGTCGCCTGCGGCATCGATGATGGCTCCAGTGGGAACGTTGCTAAGGCCAAAGGCATTGTTAAAGGCGAGCAGCGCTTCCCAATTGATGGTTTCGTATACCATGCTGACGCCGCCGCGTAACACGGTATTTCCTTTGCCGGTTGCGTCCCAGGCAAAGCCGAAGCGCGGAGCAAGATTCTTGTGATCGGGATTGTACGGGCCACTCACGCCCTTCATTCCGGACTGAATCAATCCGGTGGCTGAGTTGGGATCGAAATTGCCCAGCAGGTTGTGGGAATCCTTGATCACCGAGCTGAATTCATAGCGCAGGCCCAGGTTTAATGTGAGATTCTTCGTCGCTCGCCAGTCGTCCTGGAAGAAGGCCCCATATGCCCAGTTGTGGATCTGCCGGGTAGGATCGCCAACTTGTACCGATGCCTTGAAAGGATCTCCGGCGAAAAAATCTTCCAACGCTGTGGAGTTAGCTAAAGCCACGCCGCCTAAGAACGTGATGCTGCCTCGGGCGTTGCCGAAGGCGCCGCCGTTGACGCCGTTGCGGTGAAGTTCGCCGCCGAACTTCAGCGAATGCTTGCCCGCGGTATAGGAAACATGGTCGATGAACTGCGTGATGGAGTCCGGCCCCTGGAACTTCGGCCACTTGAAGCCGCCGAGGCCGGGAACGAAAGCTCCGGCGAAGCCGATCCGCGGCAGTCCTCCGGTGAACGGCCCACTTACGCCGGTGTTCAGACCGTAGCCTGACGCCGGCGTGTTAAGGTCGCCGGGCAGCGTGGGCTGGTAGAGGCGGTTGTAGCCGACACGGGCTTCGTTCACC
>Ga0182024_10001663_pt1 | contig 56445 bp, 57 predicted proteins | sample P32metaG_FD_120480 | JGI IMG/M metagenome (GOLD analysis project Ga0182024, IMG submission 120480) | Permafrost microbial communities from Stordalen Mire, Sweden - P3-2 metaG (Illumina Assembly) | ecosystem: Environmental > Terrestrial > Soil > Wetlands > Permafrost | place: Sweden: Stordalen...
ACGTTCGACGCTACGGACATGATCGTCGGAGCATGGCCGACTCGGATCGGACAGGTCTTCGTAAAGGCCGGAGCGCCGGTGACGCCTGGAGAGCCGATCCTCTCGCTCACCGAACCGAACCTGAGCGTGACACTTCAAGCCACGGCAGCGGATCGAAGCAAACTGAGGGTCGGGCAGCACGCCACCGTCCAGATCGACGGCGAGAACAACATCGCTCCGGGAACGATCACCGAGCTGGACGCCAGTCCGACCGCGGTCAGCTCAGGTTCCTCAGGCCAGTCCCAGCAGGTCTATGAGGGCCGGATCGAGGTCTCCAATCTCTCCGGTGCCGACGGTTCCCAGGTCTCGATCACCGTGATCGACCAGCAGGAGAACGACGCACTGACGGTTCCCATCGCAGCAGTCAAGCAGAACGGGTCGGGCGCGTCCGTCGTCCGTGTGATCAACCTGGCCAACGGCCGGATCACCGAGGTTCCGGTCACGACCGGTCTCACTGAGGGATCCTATGTTCAGATCACGAAAGGTCTTCGGGTTGGTCAGATCGTGATCGTCGAAGTGGATCAACCGAGTTGAGCACCCAGCCATTTGACACTCCGCCCTACGGGGTCCCGAGGACCGACCCTCTCGGGGATCCGAGGACCGTCGCCGGGAGCGGCCCCAGCGCCAACGGGGAGGCGCTCCTCGAACTCGAGAGCGTGTCCCGGGTCTACGGCGAGGAGGTCGAGGTCTACGCGCTGCGCGACGTGTCCCTGAGGATCCTGCCTGGCGAGTTCATGTCGATCGTCGGACCTTCGGGGTCTGGGAAGTCCACCATGCTGGGGCTTCTCGGAGTCCTCGACCTTCCGACTGCTGGGACCATTCGCATCGCCGGACAGGACGTGAGCACCCTCGACGACACGACCCGTTCGAAGCTCCGGGGCGAGTCCATCGGCTTCGTCTTCCAGCAATTCCATCTCATTCCCCACCTGACCGCGCTCGGCAACGTCGAAACAGCGCTGCTCTACCGGGACATCCGGCCGAAGGACCGGCGCGAGCGGGCCCACGAGGCGCTCAGTCAGTTGGGTCTCGCCGCGCGTGCCCATCACCGACCCGTCCAGATGTCGGGCGGAGAGCAACAACGGGTGGCCCTCGCCCGGGCGATCGTCACCAACCCGCTCATGATCCTCGCCGACGAGCCGACCGGAGCGCTGGACTCCGCCAACGCAGCCCACGTCCTTGAGATCTTCAGGAGCCTGGAATCTCCCCAGCGCGCCGTCGTGATGGTGACGCATGACCCAACTGTCGCCGAAACGGCACGTCGGAAGGTCTCCATGCGCGACGGCCGCATCGTGGCTGACGAGCTGCGGGAGGATGTGCCGGCATGAGCCAGCTCGGCGACCTTGTCGGCGTGGCGTGGTCGGGCCTCAAAGCCCGCAAGATCCGCACGTTGATGATCATGCTCGGACCCATAATCGGCGTCGCTGCGATGGTCAGTGCGGTGGGTCTGACCGAGAGCGCCAAGGGTGCCCTGCAGGCGCAGCTGGCCCAGCTCGGCACCAACCTGGTGATCGTCCAGGCCGGGGGCACGTTCGGATCGCAGAACCCGACCCTTCCGAGCAACTCCGTGCAGCGGGTGGAGAACATGTCGACGGTGACCAGCGCCGCCGCCACCTCGAATCTGTCGGGGGTCATCGCGGTCCCAGTGCAGGGGGCCAGCACCTACTACGAAGCCTTCCCCGTGCCAGTGCGGGCCGCTGACGACAACTTGCCATCGGTCCTGCAAGTACCGACCATCGACGGACGGTGGCTGAATCCGACTGACAACCGTCTCCATCTCCGGTCGGTCGTCCTGGGCGAGGGGATCGCCAAACAATACGGCTATCTGCCCGGAGAGACGAGAACGATCCGGCTCAATAACACCAACTTCGGGGTGGTCGGGGTGCTCGGACCGGTCGCGTTGGACCCGGAGCTGGACAACGCCGCTTTCGTCACCCAATGGGCGGCCAAGCACGTCCTCGGGACCAACGGCCGACCGAATCAGCTCTATGTCCGCGCCATCCCCGGGACCACGCAACAGACCGCCAACGCCCTTCCGACTGCGATCAACCTGGGCAGTTCGACCCAGGTGTCCACCCAGATACCAACCGATGTGCTCCAGGCAGCGGCGCAGGCGAACAAGACGCTCCAACAGGTGGCTCTGCTCGCCGGTCTGCTCGCGCTGACCGTCGGGGGGATCGGAATTGCCAATGTCATGTCCATCTCGGTCATCCAGCGCTCCTCCGAGATCGGGATACGCCGCGCCGTCGGCCACAGCCGCTCCAAGATCGGGGCACAATTTCTCCTCGAGGCGCTGTTCGTCGGGGTGCTAGGTGGGATCATCGGTGCTGTGGTCGGGGTGGGGGTCGTGTATGCCGTGTCGGCGATCGCCGGGTGGGTGGTCGTGATCGCGTACCGAGAGATACCGATATGGATGGGCCTGGCCCTCCTGGTAGCGGTCATAGCCGGTCTCTACCCCTCGATCAAGGCGGCGCGACTTGAGCCTCTCGAGACGTTGCGCCTCGGCTGAGACGATCGTGGACCCCGGCTCCTCCGACGCCGGGTGCAGCCGGGGGAGCGTGCCGCGCCCTGGGGACGCTGGGACGGCTCCGACCCCCGGGCCACGATGAGCACCCGTCTGCTCCGCCCGGGGGATCGGGCCGAGCAGGACCTCGGTGACCGGTCGGCCCGGCCGGTCCGTCGAGGGTCCCTCTCTCCGCAGTGGCTGGTCGTCGCAGCCGCCGTCCTTTTCAATTACTGGTTCCTGCGAGCCGTGGCAGCGCCCGTCGCCTACCTGAACGACAGCTCGGTCCACGAACAGATGGTCCGATTCGCCACGAGCAGGATCGAGGCCGGACACCTCCCACAGACGAGTTGGTTCCCGTACCTCGGCCTCGGATCGCCGCAGTTTCTCCACTACCAGAGCCTCCCTTCGACCATCACCGGGCTTGTCGGGGTGGTGATCGGTCCGGATCGAGCATTCGCCTGGAGCCTCTATCTCCTGTTGTCCCTGTGGCCGGTGAGTGTGTACGTGGGGTCCCGGGCATTCAGGTTGGGCCGGTGGACGTCGGCCATGGCCGCGCTGCTCTCCCCGCTGCTCATGAGCAGGATCGGCATCGGCTTCGAGGCAATCGCGTACGTGTGGATCGGGTTCGGCGTGTGGGCGCAGCTGTGGGCGATGTTGACGCTCCCATTGGCCTGGGGTTTCAGTTGGCAGGCCATCACCGAGGGGCGCCGGTACTTCCTGGCGATCCTCTTCGTCTCTTTGACGGTGATGTTTCATTTCGAGACCGGTTATTTGGCGTTATTACCGCTCGCCCTGTTTCCGTTCCTCAATGTGTCGGAGATGTGGCTGCGCTTCCGTCGGGCGGTAATCGTCGCGGGTGCCGTCTGTCTGGCCACCGCCTGGGTGACCGTGCCCCTCTTGCTCTCCAGCAAGTGGGCCTCAGTGAACGAAATCCTCCGCGGCACTCCACTCGAAAACGGCTACGGAGCTCGGCAAGTGATGAAATGGCTGCTCACCGGCCAACTGCTCGACTCCGGACGGCTGCCGGTCGTCACGCTCCTGGCGGCGGTTGGCCTGATCACGTGCATCGTCAACTTCCGGCGAGACCAACGGAGTCGTGCGGTGATCGTGCTGCTCGTCATGAGTCTTATTCTCGCATTCGGGCGTACGACCTTCGGGTCCTTGGTGGACGTCATTCCCGGAAGCACCGACATCTTCATGAGGCGCTTCATGATGGGTGTCCAACTCGCGGCCCTGCTCCTCGCTGGAATCGGGGCCGCGACCGCAGGTGCCTTGCTTGTCCGGGAGGCCCGTGAGCGCTTGCCAGGCCTCGTGGCCGGTGTCGAGTCACGAGCCTGGATCCGCCGTTCGGCCGTCGTCGGTGCCATCGTGGTCGCACTTTTGGCGTTGGCCCCTGCTTGGAGCCAGATCGTGTCCCGTGATCGGGACAACGGCAGGGCCATCAAGTACCAACAGGAGGCTGATACCGAGCTGGGAGCAAGGATCGCGCCACTGCTGGAACGTGTTCGCCGGTCTGGAAATGGGCGGGTCTACGCGGGGCTCCCGGACAATTGGGGCACGCGATTCACTGTCGGATCAGTACCGGTGTTCAAGTACCTCGAGAGCCTGGACATCGACGAGGTCGGCTACACCCTCCGGACCGCCTCACTCATGACTGATCCGGAGTACTTCTTTGATCAGGGAAATATCGGGGACTACACGATCTTCGGAGTTCGCTACATCCTTGAACCCGCTGGGCGACGTCCTCCGGTGCCGGCACGTCTCGTAATGCTCCGCACCCCTTATGCCCTATGGGAAGTGAAATCGGTCGACTACTTCCACGTGGCCAAGGACGTGGGCACACTGGCCGCTGATCGCTCAGACGTGGGACTGAGATCCGCTGCCTACCTCCGCTCGCCATTGCCGGGGATGGGTGAGGCGCTCGCCGTCGACTTCGCCGGAGCCCACTCCGGGATCTCCCGGACCGGGGATGCTTACCCGACTCGCCCCGCTGGAACGGTGATCTCGGCGAAGGCTGAATTCGACATGGGGACGGCACAGGCGGTAGTCCGGTTACACGAGCGCGCTCTGGTCGTGCTCTCCACCTCCTTTGATCCGGGCTGGCAGGTACAAGTTGACGGCAGGAGCGCCGCGACCGCCATCGTCGCTCCGGCGCTCGTCGCGGTGGAGATTGGCCCGGGAACTCACCGTGTCGTTTTCACGTATGTCGGATTTCGGTACTACGTCCCATTGTTCGTCGTCTCGGGACTGGTGCTGGTGAGCTCGCTCATCCTCGACCGTCGCTATCGGGCCAGGCGCCCGGAGGGCCTCGCAGTCTGCTCAGGTGCCTCCGGTGGCACCCGATCCGGCCCCCGATCCGGCCCCGGCTCCGGTACCGGCACCCGCTCCGGTCCCGCCCCCCGCTCCGGCCCCGGCCCCGGCTCCGGTACCGGCACCCGCTCCAGTTCCGGCACCCGATCCGGCCCCGGCCCCGGCACCCGCTCCGGCCCCGGTGCTCCCTGAAGGCCCGGCGGCGCCGTTGCCGCCTGCTCCTGATGGTCCGCGGCCGGCCCCGGTGCTCCCGGCCCCTCCCGCGCCGGTGCTCCCGCCCCCTCCAGCGCCGGTGCTCCCGCCCCTGCCGGTCCCGGTACCGCCGGCAGCTCCGCCACCACCCGCTCCGGCCCCGGTGCTCCTGCCCCCACCGGTCCCGGTACCGCCGGCGGATCCGCCACCACTCGATCCGGACCCAGTGCTACCGGAGGAGGCCCCAGCTGCGGTACCCGTTCCGCCGGTGGCACCCGAAGTCCCCGATCCTGACGTGACCCCGACACCCGACGGGTTGGAGCCGGTGCCTCCGTGGTAGCTCCCGCCGCCCGAGGAGGATGAGAGGAGGGCAACGGATATACCAATGGCAAGGAGCACCACGATCCCGATGATGGGTACAGCGCTGGGGTTCCTCTTCCACCAGCCCTCTCCCGATCCTGACTCGTCAGGCCTCGGAACAGCGGGTTCATTCATCGACGGCCCCGGACGCTCGGAGAAGGAGATCCAAGATGACGGGCACCCGAGCGCTGATCCCGCACGAACTGCAACGACTCATCACCCCTCCCGTGCTCTGGTTCGCCATTGTGCCCTCCAGCCGGGCATCCGTCGAACGATCTACGCCTGAACCATCCCCGTCAAACCGGGCGCCCCATTCAGCCTGACACCAAGGAGTTCCATGTCGAGACCTCTCGACTCCGGTCTGTGACAGGCTGACGGAGCGGACATGTCGGGACGGTGTCACCGCCGGTCGGTCAGGTCAATGGGGAAGGAGGTGTGCGGTGCCGGGCGCCCTGCAAGCCGTGACGGTCGTCGACCTCAGTTGGGGTGGGGCCGGGCCGTTCGCCACCGGGCAGATGGCCGACCACGGGGCCGCTGTGGTCCGGGTTGAGCCTCCCGGGGGGGACCCCTACCGGTCGATGGTGGCGAGGGCGGCCTACGACCGGGGCAAGCGCAGCGTGGTGATCGACCTCGGTCAGGATCGCGGCAGAGAGGTGCTGGACCGTCTGCTCGACGACGCCGACGTGCTGGTCGAGAGCTTCCGTCCCACCGTGGCCGACCGACTGGGGATCGGGTACGAAGACCTGCACGCCCGGCATCCGCGACTCGTGTACTGCTCGATCTCGGGCTACGGCCGCACCGGCGCCGATCGGGACCGGCCCGGCTACGAGTCCCTGGTCCTGGCCCGGGCCGGCGTGATGGCGGAGGGCCAGGGGGGTGGCGGGGACCCGACCTACCCCGCCGTACCGATCGGCACCATCGGGGCGGGCCTGCTGGCGGTCATCGGGATCATGGCCGCCCTGGTGGAGCGGGAGGACACCGGGTTGGGCCAGCACGTCGACACCTCGATCTTCGACGGCACCCTGTCGTTCATGAACATGTTCTGGGAGGAGCTGGAGAACCTGCCGGACGGTCGCGGCCAGCCGGACTTTCCCGTCATCCCCACCAACCGGCGACTCTTCGTGGGGAGCTTCGAATGTTCGGACGGCGAGTATCTGGGCGTGCACACGGGGGCCAACGGCTCCCACGCCCGCCTGATGGAGGCCATGGGACTCTCGGACCGGGTCGCACCGGCGCCGGGGAACCGGGAGAAGGCCGTGCCGCTGACCGAGACCGAACGCGAGATCGTGTCCACCGAGGTCCCGCGGTTGCTGGGCAGCCGGCCCCGCTCCTACTGGCTCGACCGTCTCCGGGACCACGACGTGTGCGCCATCCCGGTCCTTCGCCAGTGCGAGGCGCTGTCCGGGTCCCAGGCGGTCGCCAACGGGGTCGTCGTCGAGCTGGACGACCCCGAGCTGGGCCGGGTGCAACAGGTCGGGGTCACCGCCAGGCTGGCTGAGACCCCGGGTGCCGTGCAGGGCCCGGCCCCCGAGGTGGGGGAGCACACCACCGAGATCCTCGGCGAGCTCGGCTACGACCGCGACACGATCGCCCGATACCGGAGCGACGGGGTGGTGGCGTGACCGGGGGGAACCGGTGCTGAGCACGCTCGAGGATCTGAAGGTCCTCGATTTCGGGCTCTACTTCGCCGGCCCCTACGCCAGCCGGCTCCTCGCCGACTTGGGGGCCGACGTCATCAAACTCGAACCCCTGGACGGCGACACGCTGCGTCCGACGACCAAGCCGTTCAACGGTGCCCAGCGGGGCAAGCGGTCGATAGCCGTCGACCTGAAGCACCCGCAGGGGACCGAGGTCGCCCATCGGCTCGCCCGTTGGGCCGACGTCGTGAGCCACAACCTGCGTCCGGGGGTGGCCGAGCGGCTGGGCATGGGGTACGAGGCCGTCCGCGCCATCAACCCGGAGGTGATCTACGACTACGCGCCCGGTTGGGGCTCAGTCGGGCCCGACATCCAGCGTCCGGGTTTCGCGCCGCTGTTCGGCGGTTATGCCGGTCTCCACTACGAGGCCGCCGGGAGGGGCAACGTCCCAGTGCCACCGGTGGGGAACGAGGACAACGGCAATGGGCTGCTCGGGGCGGCGGTGATCCTGATGGCCCTCTACCACCGCAAGCGCTCGGGCAAGGGCCAGTACGTGGAACATCCGCAGCTGAACGCCACCCTGCTCATGGCGATGCACCTCATGCGCACCGCGGCCGGGACAGTCGTCGGTTCGGTGGATCTCGACGCCGGGAGAACAGGACCGCACCCGCTGGATCGCCTCTACCGCACCGGGGACGGGTGGCTCTGTCTCTTCGCCCGGACCGAAGCGGAGTTCGAGCGCCTCTGCACTGTCGCCGGATTCGGGCACCTCGGATCGGACGGTCGGTTCGCCGGTGCCGCTGAACGGGCCCGGAATGGCGACGCCCTCACCACCCTGATCGAAGAGGTCTTCGCCCGGGCCACGAGTGACGAGTGGCACGCCGCCCTGGGGGCGGCCGGCGTCCCGAGCGAGATCCCCACCGGCCCGGAGGCGGCGCACGACCTCCTCGGCGACCCCGGGCACCGGGAGGTCGGCCGGGTGGAGGAGTACCACCACCCGAAATGGGGGACGGTCCGCGACGTCGCCGTCATGGTGCGCCTGAGCGGGGCCGAGCGGCGCCCCGGGCGCCCGGCCCCCGAGATCGGCCAGCACACCGGCGAGATCCTCGCTGAGCTCGGCTACTCCCGGGGGGAGATCGACGGACTGCACCACGACGGCGTGGTGCGCTGACCCGGCGGCCCGTCCCGGGCCGTCCCGGCCGGGATCGGGTACCGTGCTCCGATGAGCCCGGACCGCTACACCCTGGCCGGGTCCGAGGTGTCGATACCGCCGCTCGGCGTGGGGACCTGGGCCTGGGGCGACCGGTCCACCTGGGGCATGGGCGGCTACGACACCGACCTCACCCGGGAGACGATCAAAGAGGCGTGGGACACCTCGATCGACGGCGGCGTCACCTTGTTCGACACGGCCGAGGTGTACGGCGGGGGAGAGAGCGAGCGGATCATCGGGGCGATGCTGGCCGGCGACCCGGAGCGGGCGGCCTCAGTCGTCATCGCCACCAAATTCATGCCCTCGCCGTGGAAGCTGCAGGTCCGCAGCGCCCTGCTGAAGGCCCTGCGGGCCTCGTTGGGCCGTCTGGGCCTTCCCGCGGTCGACCTCTACCAGATCCACGGCCCGATCAGCCTCCGCTCCCACTCGGCCCTGGCCGATGCCCTGGCCGCCGCCCATCAGGAAGGCCTGGTCAAGGCGGTGGGGGTCTCCAACTACTCGGTGGCCGAGACCCGGTCCATGGCGTCGGAGCTGCGCAAGCGCGATCTGCGTCTGGCGACGAACCAGATCGAGTTCTCGCTGCTCCGCCGGGGCCCCGAGACGAGCGGCCTGCTGGCGGCCTGCAGGGAACTCGGGGTGGTGCCGCTGGCCTACTCGCCGATCGGCCAGGGCCGACTCACCGGCAAGTACTCGGCGGCGAACCCTCCCCCCGGCAAGAGGAACTTCTCCAATCACCCGATGTCGGTCGTCGACGGCGTGGTGGCCGAGTTGCGGCGCATCGGGGACAAGCACGGCGGGAAGGTTCCGAGCCAGGTCGCCCTGAACTGGGTCATCGCCAAGGGGGCCGTCCCGATCCCGGGAGCGAAGAACCGACACCAGGGCCAGGAGAACGCCGGGGCGCTCGGGTGGAGCGTCGACGAGGAGGACATCGTGCAGCTCGACCGGGCCGCCCTCCAGGGCACGCGGACCCTTTCGAGCCGTATCTGGCAGCACGGTTGAACGCGGGGTGAAGCGGAGGACGTAGAAGCATTTGCCGGCGGCCCCGCCCCTCTCGTGGGCCGCAGAGGGAGTTGGACATGTCGAGTGAGTCTCTGTGGCCATCGCTGCCCGTCGCCGACTGGCAGGGCACTCGGGACACCCTGCAGCTCTGGACCCAGGTCGTCGGCAAGGTCCGCATGGTGAACGAGACCCTCCTGAACCATTGGTGGAACGTCCCGCTCTATGTCACGGCGAGGGGACTCACGACGTCGCTCATCCCCCACCCGAGCGGGGTGGGTTTCCAGATCGACTTCGACCTGGTGGCCGGCGAGCTCGAGATCCGTACGACGACCGGGGACCGACGCTCGATGGCCCTCGGGCCCGGGCCGGTGGCCGAGTTCTACGGACGGGTGATGGACCTTCTCGACCAGCTGGGGGTGGCCAGCGGGATCTGGCCGATGCCGGTCGAGATCGAGGGGGCGCTCCCGTTCCCCGACGACCGCGTCCACACCGAGTACGACCCCACCCAGGCCCGCAACTTCTGGCTCGCCCTGGTGCAGATCGACCGGGTGTTCCTGGAGTTCCGGAGTCGCTTCATCGGCAAGGCCAGCCCGGTGCACCTCTTCTGGGGGGCGCTCGATCTGGCCACCACCCGGTTCTCCGGCCGGCGGGCGCCCCCCCACCCCGGAGGGGCGCCCAACTGCGGGCCCCAGGTCATGCTCGAGGCGTACTCCCACGAGGTCAGCAGCTGCGGCTACTGGCCCGGGGGTGACGGTGAAGGCCTCTTCTACTCGTACGCCTATCCGGAGCCCCCCGGCTTCAGCGACGCCGTCGTCGCGCCGTCCAGCGCCTCCTACCGCGAGGACCTGGGGGAGTTCACCCTCCCCTACGAGGTGGTCCGCCAGGCCGAACGGCCCGACGAGGTGCTCCTCGAGTTCCTCCAGACGACGTACGAGGCGGCGGCGGACGCCGCGGCCTGGGACCGTCAGGCGCTCGAGCGACCGTCCGGTGAGGAGCGGTGGGGGAGATCGTGAGATCGGGTCCCCCGGGATCCGGGTGCCGCGGTATCGCGCCGGCTTGATCATCGACAGTACGGGCGGCAACGATGGCGCAATGACGAACACCGCGCTCCTGGTCATGGACGTCCAGAACGGCATCGTGGGGCGCATTGGGGACGGCTCCGGGCCCCTGCTCGCCGCGGTGGGCCGGGCCACCGCCGGGGCCCGGGGGAGCGGGGTGCCGGTGATCTACGTGCGGGTGGCCTTCCGTCCCGGCTCACCGGAGATCAGTGGTCGGAACCGGGCCTTCTCGACCATCGGCGCCGCGCCGGCGATGGGCGTGGACGACCCGGCGACCCAGATCCATCCGGCGGTGGCTCCGGAGCCCGACGATGTGGTGGTGATCAAGAAGCGGGTCAGCGCCTTCACCGGAAGTGATCTCGACGTGGTCCTCCGGTCGATGGAGGTGGGTTCCCTGGTGCTCACCGGCATTGCCACCAGCGGGGTGGTCCTCTCCACCCTGCGCCAGGGCGCGGACCTGGACTACGAACTCGCCGTGCTCGGGGACGGGTGCGCCGACCCCGACCCCGAGGTCCACCGTGTCCTCCTGGACAAGGTGTTCCCCCGTCAGGCCGCCGTCGTCGGCACCGCCGAGTGGGTGGAATCCCTGTCCGGCCGATCCGCGTCCTGACCACGTGGCCGGTCGCCCCGGGGCGTCGCTGCCACCCCTCTCCCGACCGTCCCCTTGTTGAGGCCCACCCGGGCCCGCGGACCCCTTGGCATTCGGTAACTGATATGTTACGGTAGCTGAGTGGTTACTAATGCCCCCGGAGCGTGCGGCTGATGGGGCCGACGTCGCCCTCGGGGCCCCGGACCGGCTCCGGCTCCCCCGGGCCCGCCGCCGGAACGGCCGGTTGATCCGATGGCCCGGGCCGGCGCGGCCGGTGACCCCTTCGGAGCTCTCGGCGATGCGAACCGGCGGGAGATCCTCCGCCTCCTGAGCGGGGGCGACAAGCCGGTCCAGGAGATCGCCGCGGCCATGCCGATCAGCCGGCCCGCCGTCTCGCGCCACCTGCGCCTCCTGAAGGCGGCCGGGATGGTGACCGAGCAGGCCCGGGGCACCCGCCGGATCTACCACCTCCAGGAGCAGGGGATGCTCGCCGTGCAGGCCTACCTCGAGGGCGTGTGGGGCGAGGCCGCGTCCCGGTTCCGACTGCTGGCCGAGAACACCGAGCCGGGGACGCGGCCGTGACCGATCCGCTGAGGATCGCCTTCGACCTCGACTGCTCGGCCGAGCACGCGTTCGCAGTGTGGACCGCCCGGATCGGCACCTGGTGGCCGGTCGACCACACCGTGACCGGGCAGGCCGACGCCGACATCGTCCTGCAGCCGGGCGTCGGCGGTCGCATCTACGAGCGGACGGCCGACGGGACCGAGCACGAGTGGGGGCGGGTGACCTTCTGGGAGCCTCCGGCCCGGTTGGCCTACACCTGGCATCTCCTCCAGGACCCGGTCAACGCCACCGAGGTCGAGATCCGCTTCCTCGAACGGGGTGGCGCCGCCGCCCGGGTCGAGATCGAGCACCGCGGCTGGGAGCGACTGGGGACCGCCGGCGAGGAGCGGCGGGCCCAGAACCGGGGCGGATGGGAGGCCCTGTTGCCGTACTACCGGGCGGCGATCGAGAAGGGAGACAGCTGATGGCCAGCGGCACCAGAGAGGACCCGTGGATGCTCAGGACCCCGCCGGGGACCTCGGGCTACACCATGTACCGCGACGAGCAGGCCGACCCACCGGCCCTCGTGTGCCAGGTGGGCTCCACCACGCTGCGCTACGACGCGCGGGCGGTGGAGGACCTCCACGGCTGGCTCGTCGAGCACGGCGACTGGGTCCCGCTGGGCGCGGCCGACGAGAAGAAGGAGGCCGCCCCGGGCACCGTTGAGGCCTGGGGACGCTCGACGGAGAACCCGCTGGGGGGTTGGTACGGACTGCGGAAGGGCTACCGGGGACGGTTCGGGATGTACCTCCCGCCGTTGCTCGAGGAGCTCGGCCTGGCCGAGGTGACCCACGACGCACGCAACAACTCGATGCGGGCGGTCTGAGCACCGCCCGGCGCCGGCGCCCGGCCGGCCGAACCCCGGGCAATCCACCGGGGCCCAGCACGATCGGCCCCCAGAGCCCGATCAGACCCAGAGAGCCACATCAACACCGAGAGGGAGCCAACCAATGGCAGTCACCAAGGTCATCAGGTACCGGACGAAGCCGGAGTGCGCGGACGAGAACGAGCGGCTGATCCGGGGGGTGTTCGCCGAGCTGGCTGAGCAGAAGCCCGCCGGCCTGCGCTACGCCACATTCCGGCTCGCCGACGGGATCAGCTTCCTCCATGTCGCCGTGCTCGATGCCGAGGAGAACCCGCTGTCGTCGTCGCCCGCATTCAGTGAGTTCCAGTCGGCCATCGGTGACCGCCTGGACGAGGGTCCGGCACAGTCGGACGCCACGATCATCGGCAACTTCGGGCTCGTATCGGGGTGATCGGCCACCCATGACGCGCGATTGATCCGACGGCGTCCACCACCCCGGAGGCCCCGGACCCCGGGGGGACCACGGACACGACCTGAGCCGGCGCCGTAGCCCACGGCCGACGTCCCGATCGGAAGGGAGCCGACAGCGGAGCACCCCATCCGGTGACCCACAGCATTCGCACAGGCGGGTGGGCTTGAATGGGTAGAGATCGACCTCGACAGGGAGCTCACCATGTCTCGATTCGGGCCCAACCCCAACGGCTTCGGCAACGGCTTCGGCGGCGGCTTCCACCACCCGGTGCTGGCCTGGCTGCTGGTGGCGCTGTTCGCGGCTCTGCTCGTCGGCCTACTGGTGGTCGGGATCATCCTCGTGGTGCGGATGTCGAGGAACCCTCGCTGGCGCCCGGCACGGCCGGCGATGGGGGCGGGCCCCGGGCCGGTCGATCCGGCGTTCACCGAGTTGCGGATCCGCTACGCCCGCGGAGAGATCACCTGGGACGACTATGCGCAACGGGCCGGTGCACTGGGGTTCCCGGTCCCCCCGGCGACCGGACCGGGCGCCGCACCTACCGAGGAGCACCCGCCGGTTCCACCGGCCTGAGCCGGCCGAGGGCCCGCGGCGCTCGATCTGTACCAGGCCTCGTCGGAGCGGCCGGTCCCGAGGTGGTCGGCCCGGCGACCGCCGGGGCGGCCCGGTGCTGTTGATCACTCAGGGCGATCGGCCAGGGGGCGGTCGCTAGCACCGCACCCCCTCCCCCTTGGGCGGCCGGCGCCCGTCGTGGCGGCGAGGCCGGATCCGAGCATGCACCCGACCCGGCGTGGTCGGCGCGCCATGCGCATGTGGTCAGCCGATCACCGGACGACCCGACCCGGCGGGCAGATCCCTCAAAGGGTCCTGATGTCGACCCTGCACGGCACCGGACGGCGGCGGAACCGGTCGTGAGGGCACGCCCCGGCAGCCCACGCCGACCGTTCCTCCGGTCGTGTCGCCGAGCCAGGGAGGAGCCCCCATGAAGGAGACCGCCAGGTCGGAGCTGCTGGCCCGGCTGACCGAGGGTGTAACGACGCTGACGACCTCGGGGAGGTGGCGCCAGTGGCTCGACGTCCAGAGCCGCTTCCACTCCTACAGCTTCAACAACACCGTCCTGATCCTCTTGCAGCGTCCCGACGCCAGCCGGGTGGCCGGCTTCCAGGCATGGCGCCAGCTCGACCGGTGCGTGCGCCGTGGCGAGAAGGGCATCTGGATCCTGGCCCCGATGGTCTACCGGGCCGGGGACGACGAGGCACCCGACCCGGCACCCCGGGTGATCCGGGGCTTCAAGCCGGTGCCCGTCTTCGACCTCTCACAGACCGAGGGACGAGACCTGCCCGAGATCTGCCGGCGTCTCGAAGGCGAGGTGGGTGCGGACCTGTTTGAGGATCTGTCCCGGGTGGCCGCCGAACTGGGCTTCGCCGTCGAGGAGGCGGTCACCCTGCCCGATGGGGCCAACGGGGACTGCAGTCACCGCCGCCGGCGCCTCCGCGTCCTCGCCGGCAACTCGCCCTCCCAGCGGGTGAAGACCCTGGCCCACGAGCTCGGGCACGCCATCTTGCACGAGGAGGTCGACAGTCGGCCGCTGGCCGAGCTGGAGGCGGAGAGCGTCGCCTTCATCGTCTGCGCCAACCAGGGCATCGCCGCCGACCGTTACAGCTTCGGCTACGTGGCCGCCTGGGCCGGCGGTGGGGAGCAGGCCGTTGCCGCCATCCGCGCTTCGGGGGCCCGGATCCAGGGGGCGGCCGACCGGGTGCTCTCCGTCCTGGCGGCGCTGGACGCGGTGCCGGCGCCGTGAAGGGGGCGGGGGAGGTCTCCCAGTGTTCCGGCGACGGGTCGTCCGGTCAGTTCAGCTGGCCGCCCTCTCGAGGATATGGACCCCGCAGGCCGATCCCAGGCCGATCACGTGGGCCAGCCCGACCCGTGCCCCTTCGATCTGACGGTCGCCGGCCTCGCCCCGCACGTGGGTGGCCACCTCCCAGATGTTGGCGATCCCGGTGGCGGCGATCGGGTGGCCCTTGGACTCGAGGCCACCAGAGACGTTGACCGGCATCGAGCCGTCGCGCCATGGGGCGCCCGACTCGAAGAAGTCGACGGCGCCGCCCTCGGGGCACAGCATCAGGTTGTCGTAGTGCACGAGCTCGGCCGTGGCGAAGCAGTCGTGCAGCTCGACCAGGTCAAGGTCCTCGGGGCCCACACCGGCCTGCTCGTAGGCGGTCGTGGCCGCGTTGCGGGTCAGGGTGTTCACGTCGGGCAGGACCTGGCAGGCCTCCTCCCAGGGGTCACTGGTGAGGATCGAGGCGGCGATCTTGACCGCCCGCCGCCGCTGGTCGGGGTCGAGGGTCTTGAGCCTGGCGTCGCTCACCACCACGGCCGCCGCCGCCCCGTCGCAGTTGGCCGAGCACATGGGCCGGGTGTTCGGGTAGGCGATCATGACGTCGCCCATGATCTCCTCGAGACTCATGCGCTTGGAATAGGAGGCCAGGGGGTTGAGGGTGGAGTGGGCGTGGTTCTTCTCCGAGATCCGGGCGAACAGCTCGAAGCTGGTGCCGCCGTGCCGGTAGCCGTACTCCTGGCCGATCTGGGCGAAGACGCCGGGCATGGTCTCGGTGCCGATGCGGCCATCGACCGGGGCCACGGCGCCGAAGCGGCCGTGCGGGGTCCAGGTGTCGCCGTCGGCCGCCCGCCCGCCGCCGGCCAGCAGTCCGGCGCCGGACAGCTTCTCCACCCCGACGGCCAGACCCAGATCGCACTCGCCGGCCTTCACCGCCATGACGGCGGTCCGCAGCGCGGTGGCGCCGGTGGCGCAGGCGTTGGCCACGTTGTAGACCGGGATCCCGGTCTGGCCGATCTGCTTCTGGATCATCTGGCCGATGCCGGCCTGGGCGTGCATGAGGCACCCGGCGGCCATGACCCCCATGTCCTTCATGGTCACCCCGCCGTCGGCCAGGGCCCCGAGGGCGGCCTCGGCCCCCAGATCGACGATGTCCTCGTCGGGGTGCTTGCCGAACTTGGTCATCGAGATCCCGAGGATCCAGACGTCGTCACCGGCCATCGCGCTCCACCTCCAGTGGCTCGAAGCCGAAGCCGACGGCCTCGGTGCCCTCGGCGTCCGTGCCGACCGTGTAGGTGGCCAGGCGCACCTTCATCCCGATCGTCACGTGCTCGGGGTCGGGTTGGACGTTGATCACGTTGGCCCGCACGCTGGTGCCCCCGCAATCGACCACGGCGGCGACGAAGGGCACCGGGATGCCCGGGGCGGCGAAGGCCACGATGGTGAAGGTCCGCACGACCCCCTCGGTGTCGATCCGGATCTCGGTGAACGCCTGGCCCCCACACGAGGCACAGGCGTTGCGGCGGTCGAAGTAGCGGGCCCCGCAGGACGAGCACTGGTGGGCCACCAGGTGGGGGTCGCCGCCCAGCCGGAGATAGTCGACCAATGGGATCTGGTGTGCCACCGGCGGCTCTCCTCGGTTGTCCGGCCCGTCGGGGGTCGATGATGGCAGTTCCCCCCGGCGGGGGCCAACCGCCCCGGCCCCGGACCGGGACGTCCGGCCCGGCCCGGGGGGCGGCGGACGGCAACCGGGCGGTGGCCGTACGCTGTGGGGGTGATGTACTACGGGCACGGATCGTGGCTGGTGCTCCTCGCCTTCGGGGCGATGTTCGCCCTGCGGGCCTTCAACCACCGGGGCGCCCGGCGGCCCGGGTCGGCCCCCGGCAGCTCGTTCACCGCCGCCCCACCGGCCACGCCCTCGACCACCGAGTCCCCCGCACCCGGGGGGACCGGCGACCCGTCGGCCCCGGGCTACGGCGCCGGCGGCATGGGGGTGACCACCTTCACCGGGGTCCCCGCCGGTTGGCTGGCCGATCCGTCGGGCCGCCACCAGCAGCGCTACTGGTCGGGGAGCGGGTGGACCGACCACGTGACCGACGACGGGGTTCCCGGGTCCGACCGCCCGCCCGAGAGCCTGCGATCCTGACCCCTCCCCGGCCGCGCCGGCGCTGAGCGCGGCGTCAGGGCCCCGGTAGCATCGCCCCGGTGGCCCTGCCCAAGATCATCAGCGTCGACGACCACGTGGTCGAGCCGGCCCACGTGTGGCAGACCTGGCTTCCCCACAGGTACCGGTCCGGCGGCCCCCGGGTCGAGCGCAGGCGCTGGGGCGACTTCGTCCACACGGCCGGGGCCAAGTACGAGATGCACGAGGACCCCGAGGGCCTGTGGGGGGACGCCTGGTACTACGAGGACCGGCTCATCTACGTCCACAAGCGGTTTGTGGCCATCCCGGCCGACGCCGTCTCGGGGGAGGGCGGGGCCCTGGTCCTCGACCGCTCCAAGATGCCGATGACCGCACTCACCTACGACGACATGCGTCCGGGCTGCTTCGACCGCGACGAGCGGGTCAAGGACATGGCCCTCAACGGGATGGACGGCTCGCTGCCCTTCCCGACCTTCCCCCGCTTCTGCGGCCAGACCTTCTTCGAGGGCGACGACCGGGAGCTCGGCCTGGCCTGCGTCCGCGCCTACAACGACTGGATGGTGGAGGAGTGGTGCGGGCCGTCGGGCGGGATGAACATCCCGCTCTGCCTGATCCCGCTCTGGGACCCCGAGCTGGCGGTGGCCGAGGTCCTGCGCAACGCCGGGCGCGGGGTCCGGGCCATCTGCTTCAGTGAGCTGCCGACCCGGCTCGGACTTCCGAGCATCCACACCGGCCACTGGGACCCGCTCCTGGCGGCCTGCAACGACACCGGGGTCACGATCTGCATGCACATCGGGTCGTCCTCGTCGAACCCGGTGGCCTCGCCCGACGCCCCCGACGGGGTGGGCAACACCCTGGCCTTCAACAACTCGATGGCCTCGCTGGCCGACTGGCTCTACTCGGGGAAGATGATCGAGTTCCCGAGGCTAAAGCTGGCCTACTCGGAGGGCCAGATCGGCTGGATCCCCTACGTGCTCGAGCGGGCCGACACGGTCTGGGACCTGCACGAGGGCTGGATGCACTCCAAAGAGCTCATCCCCGAGCCTCCCTCCACCTACTACTACGGCCGGGTCTTCGGCTGCTTCACCGCCGACCGCCACGGACTGCGGTCACTGGCCGAGGTGGGCCCCGAGAACATCTGCTTCGAGGTGGACTACCCCCACACCGACACCACCTGGCCCAACTCGCCGGCCTACGTCGAGAAGCTGCTGGCCGGCGTCGACGACGACGTGGCGTACAAGGTCCTACGGGGCAACGCCATCCGCATGCTCGAGCTCGACCGGATCTGACCCGCACCCGCGGCCGACCGGGTAGACCGGGGGGGTGGGCGCGGACAAGCTCGACACCTACCGGTCCAAGCGGCGGGCCGCCAGGACCCCTGAGCCGGTCCCCCCCGAGGCCAGGGCCGGCCGCGCCGGGGCCAAGGCCCGGACCGGGGGGGCCGGCGCCAAGAGGGGGGTGGCGGGCGACGGGATGTTCGTCATCCAGGAGCACCACGCCCGGGCCCTGCACTGGGACTTCCGGCTCGAGCGCGACGGGGTCCTGGTGAGCTGGGCCGTGCCCAAGGGCCTGCCGCTCGATCCCGGGCAGAACCACCTGGCCGTCCACACTGAGGACCACCCGATCGAGTACTCGGACTTCGAGGGGGAGATCCCGGCCGGCGAGTATGGCGGCGGCACGGTGGTCCTGTGGGACCGGGGCCGCTACGAGTGCGAGAAGTGGAGCGACCGCGAGGTGATGGTCGTGCTCCATGGCGACCGGGTCCAGGGCCGCTACGTGCTCTTCTCGACGGCGGCCCGGTCCGTGGGCCGGCCGGCGGGGACCGGGAGGGGCCGGGGTGGCAAGGACAACTGGATGGTCCACCGCATGGACCCGGCTCCCGCGTCGTGGGAGCGGTTGCCCGAGCTGGTCCGGCCCATGCTGTGCCGCACGGGCCCCCTCCCGGCCGACGACGGGGACTGGGCCTACGAGTTCAAGTGGGACGGGGTGCGGGCCGTGCTGTACGTGGAGGGGGGCCGGGTGCGCATCGTCTCGCGCAACGACCGCGACGTCTCGGTGGCCTACCCCGAGGTGCGGGCCCTCGGCGAGGCGCTGGGGTCGCGCCAGGCCGTGCTGGACGGCGAGATCGTGGCCCTCGACGAGCAGGGCCGCCCGAGCTTCGGGGTGCTCCAACAGCGCATCCACATCAACGAGGCGGCCCGGGCCCGCCGCCTGGCCGAGCAGGTGCCGGCCACGTTCATGGCCTTCGACGTCCTGCACCTCGACGGCCGCCCGACCGTCGGCCTCCCCTACGACGAGCGGCGGGAGCTGCTGGCCTCCCTGGCGCTCGACGGCCCCCACTGGAACACCCCGCCGGCCTTCACCGGCGTGGCCGGCTCCGACGTGATGGCCGCGGCGGTCGAGCGGGGCCTCGAGGGCGTAGTGGCCAAGCGGCGCTCCAGCAACTACGTGCCGGGCCGGCGCACCGGCGCCTGGATCAAGGTGAAGCACTTCCTCACCCAGGAGGTCGTGGTCGGGGGGTGGACCCCGGGCCAGGGCCGCCGGGCCGGTGGCCTCGGGGCCCTGCTGCTCGGCCTCCCGGGCGACGACGGGCTCGGGTACGTGGGCAAGGTGGGCACCGGGTTCAGCGACGAGGTGCTCGACGACCTGGCCCGCCGGCTGGGACGCCTCAAGCGGGCCACACCTCCCTTCGTCGGCCCCCTGCCCCGGGCCCAGGTGGCCGGGGCCAACTGGGTACGTCCGACGCTGGTGGGGGAGGTGCGCTTCACCGAGTGGACGGGGGACGGGCGCCTGCGCCATCCCACGTGGCGCGGGCTGCGCCCCGACAAGGACCCGACCCAGGTCGTGCGCGAGCCGTGAGGCCGTCGGCGACCGGGGGCCGGCTCAGCGCCCCCGGTCGCCGCCTCTTCAGCGTTCGTCGAGGCTGGGGAAGGCCATCTCCTCGAGGACCTGGCGGATGCCGGCGGCCGCCGGGACGGCGACCAGGGCGCCGGTGAGGCCCGGCAGGACCCCGCCGACCAGGGTGGCGATGATGGCGAGCCCGCGGGAGATCGGCACGGTGTGGCGCATCACCCCGGGGGTCAGCGGGTAGTCCTCGAAGCTCAGATGCGGCCCTCGCCCTTGTCCTCGACCCCGCGCTCGGTCATGTCCTGGTAGTGCTCACCGACCTCTTCGAGATCCCCGGTGAGCTCGGGGTCGCGCCGCGCCCGCTCGGCCGCCTCCTCTTCGTCGGTCGTGGCCGGGCGGTCCGCCTCGTGGGCGGCGCCGGCCTCGTGGTCCTCGGCGGCCTCGGTCGCCTTGTCGGGCTCGGTGGGGTTCATGGTCACGCTCCTCATGTGCTCGGTGTTCGGTCGGTGGTCGTGGGCGACGGTCCTCTGTCGTGCGACCCGGTCACGGGGTACGGCCTACCAGGCGCGGGCGCCGGCGGCTCAGCGGTTCTCGGCGAAGGCGGCCCGGAGCTGCTCGAGGCTCGAGGCGAGGAGACGCGAGACGTGCATCTGGCTCACCCCGATCCGCCCGGCGATCTCGGACTGGGTGAGCCCGTCGACGAAGCGCAACCGGAGGATGGCCCGCTCGCGCTCGGGCAGCCGGGCCAGGGCCGGCGCCAGGACGGACCGGTCGTCCACCCCGGCGAACTTGGCGTCCTCGCCCCCGATCCGGTTGGCCAGGGTCTCCTCCTGGCGGTCGGGCACGTCGATCGACGAGGTCCGGTAGCCCTGCCCCGCCTCGAGGGCCTCCAGCACCGCCTCTTCGGTCGTCCCGGTCGACTCGGCCAGCTCGGCCACCGTGGGAGAGCGCCCGAGCTCCTGGGAGAGGGTGCTGATGGTGTGGCCCAGCTCGAGGTAGAGCTCCTGGATCCGCCGGGGGGCCCGCACCGCCCAGCCCCGGTCGCGGAAATGGCGTTTGAGCTCACCGATCACTGTCCGGGTGGCGAAGGTGCTGAACTCCACGCCCCGCTCGGGGTCGAACCGGTCGACCGACTTGACGATGGCCAGCGAGGCCACCTGCACCAGGTCGTCGTAGGACTCGCCGCGGTTGGTGAACCGTCGGGCCAGCTGGTGGGCCAGGCCCAGGTGGGTGGTGACCAGCTCGTCCCGCAGGGTGCGGTCCCGGGTCTCGGAGAAGACCACGAACTTCGCGCGCGCCTCGCGCGCCGTGTCGGCGTTGCGGACGTCGCTGGCCATCAGTTCGTGACGCGGGTCCGTCGCTTGCGGAGCCATGCGCACGGGCGCCCGTCACGGGTCTCCCGGCCGTGCTCGTCGACCAGGGCATCGAGGATCCGCAGGGATAGGTCGTCGTGGCCGCCCTCGGCCGACCCGTTGGGCCGGTGCTGATCGCCGCCCTCGAGGATGCAGGTGATCTCGATGGCGTGCTCGTCCCGGGCGTAGGTGAGCTCGAGCCGTCCCCCTTCGTCCCCCTCGACCAGGGAGAGGCACAACTCCTCGACGGCCAGTCGGAGATCCTCGATCTCCTCGACGCCGAAGCCCGCCCGCGAGGCCACGGTGGCCGCCGTCAGCCGGGCCAGCACGACCAGGTCGGCCCGGACCGGGATCGAGAGCTCGACCAGGTCGTTCGTCGGGCCCGTCCCCGGCGCGCTCACGGGCGCGACGCCTGACGGGCCTGGTCCACCGTGGAGTGGATGGAGAAGACCTCGGTGAGCCCGGTGATCTCGAAGACCTTGAGGATCCGGGGCTCGGCGATGACCAGGTGCAGGTCGCCCCCCGCTTCCCGGCAGCGCTTGAGCCCGCCGACCAGGACGCCGAGAGCGGTGGAGTCCAAGAAGGTGACATCGAGCAGGTCGACGACGATCGTCGAATTGTTCTTGGTCACGCAGGCCTGCAGGTGGTCCCGAAGCTCGGGGGCAGTGGCCACGTCGATCTCGCCGGCGACGCTCAGGACCGGGATCCCGTCGTGCTCGGTCTCGCTGATCTCGAATGTCTCATCCATGCGGGGCTCCTTCTGGAACTCGGGTCGCTGGGATCATCGGACGACGCTTCACACGCCCTTCCGCCACTCCTTTTCCGCACCGATCATCGCGGGCAAAGGTACCCGTCGTCGGCAACCGGGGACCCTCCCATTATCCCACCTCCGGCAGCCCGATTGCCCATCGTCGTGTTCGGGTATAGCCGGTCCCGGAGGTGTCAACGGGCGTCGGGACGACGACCGGCGCCGGCGCCGGGCGCGGCCTCGGTGTCGGCTCCGTCCCCATCGTCGGGCAGGGTCAACTCGAACCACAGCGTCTTGCGGTGGCCGTCCAGTCGGGCCCCCCAGGCCGTCGCCTCGGCGGCGACGATGGCCATGCCGCGGCCGTACTCCCGGTCGGGGCTGGTCCCGAGAACGTGGGGCGGGCGGGGATCGTCGTCGGTGACCGAGACCCGCAAGCGGTCCCGCCGGACCTCGAGCCGCAGGTTGAAGCTGACCCCGCCGTGGAGGACGGCGTTGGTGACGACCTCACTGGTCAACAGGACCGCGCTGTCGCGCACCTCGTCGGGCACCACCCCGATGCTCCGGCCCACGAGGGCGCGGGCCAGCCGGATCGAGGAGGCGTCCCCCGAGAGACACGCGGTCGCCGGTCGCATTCAGCAGGACGCGGCCCGATGTTCCCCGGTGATCACGACGTGAGGTTCCCGTTGGGCTGTCGTGGCGCCCCGAGCCCGGCACGGTCCCGGGGATGGTACCGAACGGCTGACCGAGCTTCGAGGGGCGTCATCGGTGTGTCGATGCCCGCTCGGGGACCCCTGAAACCTTCCGGGACCCCTTCTTCCCGGGCAACGCCCGTGCCGATGATCCCGGGCCCCGTCACCCCCGCCGGGCGACCCCGGGATCAGAGTCGCAGCGGCTGGATGGGGGCGGCCACCAGCGCCGGGTCGGCCCGCCAGTCCACGCCCGGGACGTCGATGTTGAGCTCGATCTCGTTCCCGTCCGGGTCGAGGAGGTAGAGGCTGTGGGTGACCTGGTGGTCCGAGGCGCCGACCACCGTCGCCCCTGCCGCCTCAACCCGGGCCAGCGCCTCGCGGAGCTCGTCGTCGCTCTCGCCGACCTTGAGCCCGAAGTGGTAGAGGCCGAGGCGACGGCCGGCCGGGATCCCCTGGGCGTCCGGGCCGACCTCGATGAGCAGCAGCTCGTGGTGGGTCCGGCCGCCGGAGAACGCGGCCACCCCCACCGGCGGGGTGCCCGGCTCGGGCAGGATCTGGGGCCAGCCGAGGACGTCGCGGTAGAAGGCGGCCGACCGCCCGACGTCGCGCACGTAGAGGACCAGGTGGCCCAACTCCTTGACTGCCATGACCAACCTCCGCTCGTTCCGGGGCGCCGGTCGGTGCCCACTCGGACAACACCGGCCGGCCACCGGCCATGCCCGGGGTCCCCCGGGACGGGTCAGCCCGGGGGGGAGAGTGTGGTCCCGGCCCCGCCGGTCGCCCAGCCGGCGCCGGCGGCCCCGGCATCGTGGCCGTTGCCCGGGGGCCCGGCGGCCGGCGAGACCCGGTCCACCGGGCGGCCGGACCAGGCCCCGGCCCCGGGCATGCCCGGGCCGAGGTGCAGGGCCAGGTCGAAGGGCTCGGGCTCGAGCCCGGCCGCCGCCAGCAGCTCGTCGAGCGAGGCGGGCACGGCCGCCGCGATGTCCCAGAGCCGGGGAACGGCCCGGGCGCACGAGACCAGCCCCCAGTAGAGGACGCCCCGGTAGCTCATGATGGTGATGTTCAGACCCATCCCGTCCATCACCGGGCCGAGCGGGAATCCGGCCAGCATCTCGGTTCCGCCGAAGTAGAGCGGGAAGTCCGGCCCCGGCACGTTGGAGATCACCAGGTTGGCGATCGGCCGGTGCCGGTCGGCCAGCTTCATGCCGGTGTAGAGCCGGGCGGCCAGGGCGAACGTGTTGGGGGTGGCGTGCTCGGCCCAGTTCTGCAGGGTCTCGGCCCCGAGCGCATTGTGCTCGTCCTTGGCCCCCTTGGTGCCTTCGCGGATGAGGCGCAGACGCTCGAGCGGGTCGGGCTCGTGGGTGGGGAGCTGCACGAACATGCCCGATACCTTGTTGGACCCCTTCAATGCGATCACGTCGGGGGACACCGACACCGGCACCACCGAGACCAGGGGGGTGCTCGGGAGCTCGTCGCCGGCCAGCAGGTAGTTGCGCAGGGCCCCGGCGCACATGGCCAGCACCACGTCGTTGACCGTGGTGCCCATCTCGTTCTTCAGCCGCTTGACGTCGGCCAGGCCGGCGGCGGCGAAGGCCACCCGGCGCCGTCCGGTGATGGCCACGTTGATCGAGGTGCGCGGTGCGGTCAGGGGCAGGCCGCCCTTCCCCGATCCCTCCTGACGGACCCGGCGCACGCCGAGGATCGACTGGCCGGTGCGCCAGAGCGTGCGGGTGATCTCGAAGGGCTTGACCGCCCGGGCCAACATGGCCTGGGAGATGAGCTCGAAGTCCGAGGGGACGCGACCGATGTCGTCGGGCTGGGGGATCTCGGGCTGGACGGCCGGGCTGGGCTCCAGATCGAACAGGATGCCCAGGAGCTCGGCCCCCGAGACGCCGTCCACGGTGCTGTGGTGCATCTTGGCGATCAGCGCGATCTTCCCGCCCTCCAGACCCTCCACGAGCCACATCTCCCACAGCGGGCGGTCACGGTGCAGCTGGCGGCTGTCCACGTCGGCCGCGAACTCGGCCAGCTCCCGCATGCCGCCCGGGGAGGGTAGGGCGGCCCGCCGGAGGTGGTTGTCGATGTCGAAGTGCGGGTCGTCGACCCAGATCGGGTGGCCGAGCCGGAACGGCACCTCCACCAGCCGGCGGGTGAACACGGGGGCGAGCGGGAGCCGATCGTCGATGAGCCGGCGCAGCCGCCGGAAGGAGTAGCCGCCGGGCACGGTCGAGGGGTCGAACACCGCGGTCATGGCCACGTGCATGTGCAGCGTCGGCGTCTCCATGTACAAGAAGCTGGCGTCGAGGCCGCTCAGTCGCTCGGTGGTCATCTCACCTCCCTGGCCGCGTCCGGGCCGGCCACGGCATTTGGGCACCGTGAGGGATCCGGCCGGCCCCGGCGGGGCGCCCGGGACCCGGTACCCGGATCAGTACCCCACCGTCCCACTCCCCGGCGCCGGGGGCAACCGGTCGCCGCCGCCGCCGGTCGGCGCCCGCCGCCACGGCCGGGCGGTCGGAGCCGGTGATTAGGCACCGGTCGGGCCGGGCGAGCGATGATGGAGGGCGTGCCCTACATCTTCCTGGCGGTCACCGTGCTCGGCGGCCTCTGCGTGCTCAACGCCTACCGGCCCATGCGTCGCGAGCCCTTCACCGTGGTCAGCTTCTTCGCCGGATGGCTGGTCGGCGAGCTCCCCATCCAGAACATCGCGTGGCAGGTGGCGGCCACCGTGGTCTTCGGGCTCTTCGGCGCCTTCAACAACTGGGCCGGCGTCGTGGGCCTGCTCGTGGCCGGGGTCAGCTGGGCAGGCCTGGTGGGTCTGGCGGTGTCGGGCCGCCGGGCCGGGTCGGTGGTGGCCGACGCCCTAGCCGGGGCGAGCGGCCAGGCCCTGCCCCGGATCGAGCCACCCAAGCCCGAGTGGGGGCGGTGGTGGCGGCTCACCCAGGCCGTCCCAGTGCGGGCCCGTTCGACCGAGCTGACCAAGAACGTCGACTACTGGGGGGACGGGATCCACCGTCACCGTCTCGACATCGTGCGCCCGAAGGAGCGGTCGGACCGTCCGGCGCCGGTCATGATCTACATTCACGGTGGGGCCTGGGTCATCGGGGACAAGCGCGAGCAGGGCAAGCCCATGCTCTACGAGCTGGTCGCCCGGGGCTGGGTCTGTGTGGCCATCAATTACCGGCTCAGCCCGTCGGCCACCTGGCCCGACCACATCGTCGACTGCAAGCGGGCCATCGCCTGGGTGCGCGAGCACATCGCCGAGTACGGGGGCGACCCGTCGTTCATCGCCCTCTCCGGCGGATCGGCCGGCGGCCACCTCTCGGCCATCGCCGCTCTCAGCGCCGGTGACCCCGCCTGGCAGCCGGGCTTCGAGTCGGCCGACACCTCGGTCGACGCCTGCATCCCGTTCTACGGCGTGATGGACATGACCGGTGACGAGTCGGGGGCCGGAAAGTACGGCCCCGGCCTGCTCGAGCTACTCGAGAAGCGGGTCATGAAGGTCCCGATCACCGAGGACCGGGCCCTGTTCGAGCGGGCCTCGCCGACCCGGCGGGTCCACGCCGGGGCCCCGCCGTTCTTCGTCCTGCACGGCACGAACGACACCCTGGTCCCGATCGAGGTGGCCCGGCTGTTCGTCGACGCCCTGCGGAGGGTCTCCCGGGCCCCGGTGGCCTACGCCGAGCTCCCGCTGGCCCAGCACGCCTTCGACGTCCTGGCCTCCCTGCGCTGCCAGGCCACCGCGGCCGGCGTGGTCAGTTTCCTCGACGCGGTGCGGTCCTCCCGCCCGGCCGGGACCCCCCGGGCCCCCGAGGACGCCCGGTCCTGAACCGGGTCCCCCCGGCCCCGACCTGCGGCCATTCGGCCGGGGCCCTCCGGGCGGCCCGGCGGCGGTCCCCCGCCGCCCGGCGAACGCCGCCAGCGCCGCCCCGGGCTCCCGGATGTGACGTAGAGTCAGCTGTTTGCGAACGTGTTACGAAACCGGGCCCCGACGGCCGGGTGGGGGTCAGGAAAACGGGCGGCGACGAGCGCCGAGGGGACCGATCGGCGGCACCGCCGGCACGCGGGCCCACCGACGAAAGGAGCACAGTGCGAGTCGACAGGCATCGGCATGGGGGCGGAGGGTCCCGACGGGGCACGAGGGGCCGGCGGGCCGTGGCCGCGGCGGTCGCCTTGGGGGTCGTGGCCGGACCGGTGGCCGGGGCGGCGGTGCTGCCCGGGCCGGCCGGGGCCGCCCCGGTGGCCAGTGCCGGCGCCCCCTGCCAGGCCTCGTCCCCGGTGACGCCGGCGGCCGCCGCCTCGACCACCGGGGTCACGCCGACGTCGTTGACCGTCGGCAACATCTCGATCATCAGCGGCCCGGTGCCCGGCCTGTTCAAGGGGGCCCCGACCGGCGCGCAGGCCTACTTCGCCTATGTCAACTCGAAAGGCGGCGTGAACGGGCGAAAGCTCAAACTCGACTCCTACGACGACGGGTTCAACGGACAGGCCAACGGGACCGAGACCACGACCGCGGTGGCCAAGGACTTCGGCCTGGTCGGCAACTTCTCCCTCTTCGACAGCTCGGGCTGCAAGATCCTGGCCCAGAACTCGGCCGTCCCCGACGTGTCGGTGACCCTCGACCCGGGCACCAACAGCCTGCCCAACGTCTTCAGCGCCCAGCCGCTGGCCACCGGCTGGTCCCTCGGGCCGCTCCAGTACTACAAGCAGCACTTCCCCGGGGCCAACAAGGTTGGGTCGCTGGTCTCGAACACGGCGACCGCCATCGCCCAGTGGAACGGCGAGGCGGCGGCCCTCAAGCACGAGGGTTTCCAGGTCACCTACGTGCGCTACGTCAGCCCGCTCGAGTCGGACTTCACGACCGACGTCGTGTCGATGCGGGCCAAAGGGGTCAACGCCCTGAACCTCACCGCGCTCGACTGGCAGGTGGCAGCGATCATCATCCAGGACGCCACCCAGCAGGGCTGGCGGCCCAAGCTCATATTCTCGGGCGGCCCGGTCTACGCCGACCAGTTCATCAAGACGGCCGGCGGTGCCGCGGCGACCAACGGGATCATGATCGGGCAGGTCCAGGCGCTCTACCTCGGCCAGGACGCCAAGTCGGTGCCGGCGGTCAAGACCTTCCTCAGCTGGGTTAAGAAGGTCAACCCGTCCTGGACGCCGGACCTGTTCACCCTCTTCGGCTGGGCCTCGGCCCAGCTCTTCGTCCAGGCGCTCCAGGCGGCCGGCAAGAACCCGACCCGGGGGGCGGTGCTGACCCAGCTGAAGAAGATCACCAGCTTCACCGCCAACGGGCTCCTGGCCGCGGCCAACCCGGCCAAGAAGCTGCCGTCGAACTGTGACCTGATGGCCACCATCAAGAGCGGCAAATTCGTCCGGGTCCAGCCGACCGGCTCGGGCTTCGACTGCAGTTCGAAGTTCTACTTCGCCCCAGCGGGTGGCTGACCGTTTACGGTAGGAATGGGGTTCGGGGGGCTGCGACCGGTCGATCGGGGAGGCGCGAGATGTCGGGACGGGGCTTGACGCCGTGAGCGTCTTCTTCAGCTACACCGTCATCGGCATCACGGTCGGGGCCATCTACGCCATCACCGCCACCGGGCTGGTGATCACCTACACCACCACCGGCATCTTCAACTTCGCCCAGGGCGCGGTGGGCATGGTCGCCGCCTTCAGCTTCTGGCAGCTCTGGCAGGGGTGGGGCTGGAACCCGGTGCTCTCCCTGGCCGTCGTCCTCCTGGTGCTGGCGCCGCTGCTGGCCATCGGGGTGGAGTTCGTCTTCATGCGGCGGCTCCACGGCGCCTCGACGGTCCGCTCGTTGATGGTCACTCTGGGCCTGCTGGTGATCCTGGTCGGCCTGGCCACCGCCATCTGGAACCCCCAGGTGCAGCGGATCGTCCCCCAGTTCTGGCCGGGTGACGACGTGACCATCCTCGGCGTGGTCATCAATTACCAGCAGCTGCTGACGGTGATCGTGGCTGTGGCGGTGGCCGTGGCCATGCGCTACTTCTTCCGCTGGTTCCGGGTGGGCGTGGCCATGCGGGCCGTCGTCGACGACCCCGACCTGGTGGCCCTGGCCGGGGCCAAACCCCACCGGGTGGCCCAGATGGGCTGGATGCTCGGCTTCTTCTTCGCCGCCCTGGCCGGCTGCCTCATCGCCCCGACGGTCGCCTCGACCGGGCTCAACATCGACAACCTCACCATCCTGGTGGTCAACGGCTACGCGGCGGCGGTGGTGGGCCGCCTGCGCAGCCTGCCCTGGACCTTCGTGGGGGCGATCGCCCTCGGCCTGGCCGGCGAGTACTCGGTCGGCTACCTCTCTCAGCACCTGCCCTCCAGCCTCGGCGGCCAGCTGCCCGAGCTGGTCCCGGTGGTCTTCCTCTTCGTCGCCCTGCTGGTGGTGCCGGCCGCCCGGCTGGCCGCAGTCGGCCGGCTCCCGGTGCACCCCCCGCCCAGAGTGGCCAACCTGCGCCAGTCGCTGCTCGGCGCGGCGGTGCTCATCGTCGCGGTGGCCGCCGTCTCGCCCCTCCTCGGCGGCTCCCTCCTGGCCGCCGTGGCCACCGGCCTGACCCTGGGTATCGTCGGCCTGTCGCTGGTCCTGTTGACCGGTTTCGCCGGCCAGGTGTCGCTGTGCCAGCTGACCTTCTTGGGCGTCGGGGCCTACGTCATGGGCAAGGTGGCCAGCGGGGGCGGCGACTGGCTCGGACTGGTGGCCGCTGTGGCGGTGACCGCGGGGCTGGGCACCGTCATCGCCCTGCCGGCCATCCGCCTGCGCGGCCTCTACCTGGCGCTGGCCACCCTGGCCTTCGGCGAGGCCGCCTACTTCGCCTTCTTCACCAACACAAGTTTCTTCCCCGGGTTCGGGGGGTCGGTCGCCGTGGGCCGGCTCAGCCTGCCCGGGGTGCACCTGGTCGGGGACAGGGCCGAGCTGATCGAGATCGCGGCCTTCTTCGCCCTGAGCGCGGTGGCCGTCCTGGCCGTCCGCCGCTCCAACTTCGGGCGCCGGCTGGTGGCCATGAACGACTCACCGGCCGCCTTCGCCACCCTCGGGCTCAACGCCACGGTCACCAAGGTGGCGGTGTTCGCCCTGGCCGCCGGGATGGCCGGTCTGGGCGGCGTCCTCTACGGGGGGGAGACCGGGGCCATCGCCGGCAACGACACCCAGCTCCAGTTCCTCTCCAGCCTCATCCTCCTCCTGTTCGTGGCCATCTGGGGCATCCGCACCACGACCGGGGCCCTCCTCGGCGGCCTGTCGGCCACCCTGCTGCCCTTCGCCGAGACCCATCTCCCGGCCGCCTACGCCGGGCTGACCGGCCTGGTGGCCGGGGTCGGGATCGTGCTCCTCGGCCGCAGCGCCGACGGGGTGCTGGGTCTGCCCCAGCTGCGGGGCCGGGTCCGGCTGCCCTTCACCGACACGCCCCGACGGCCGGCCGGCGACGGGGGCGGCGCCGACGCAGCCCCGACCGACGACGAGATCAAGGGGGCGGTCGGTGTCGCCTGAGGCCGCATCGGCCGGGTCCGGGGCCACCGGTGCACCGACCAGCGCCGCGGCCGCACACCGACCCGGCGGGGTGGTGCTCGAGGCCCGGGGGGTCACGGTGCGCTTCGGCGGGGTGGCGGCGCTGACCGACGTCTCGCTCTCGGTGACCGCCGGACAGGTGACCGGGCTCATCGGGCCCAACGGCGCCGGCAAGACCACGCTGTTCAACGTGATCACCGGCCTGCAACGCCCGGACCGGGGCGAGGTGCGCATCGACGGCTCCGACGTCACCCGCCGCGGCCCCCACCGTCGTTCCCGGCTCGGCCTGGCCCGGACCTTCCAGCGCCTCGAGCTCTTCGGCACCCTGACGGCGGCCGACAACGTGCGGGTGGGGCTGGAGGCGTCGGCCCACCACGGCCACGTCATCGCCCCGGTGAGCGAGACGGCCATCGGGGCGGCGGGCGACCCGGCCCTGGCCGTGCTCGAGCGGGTGGGGGTGGGCGCGGTGGCCGACGCCCAGGTCGGGTCGCTGCCGACCGGGACCGCCCGGCTGGTCGAGCTGGCCCGGGCCCTGTCCACCGGTCCCCGGATCATCCTGCTCGACGAGCCGTGCTCCGGCCTCGACGACAACGAGACCGAGACCCTCGGCGCGCTGCTGGGGGACCTGGCGGCCGAGGGCCGGGCCGTGCTGGTGGTCGAGCACGACATGGACCTGGTCCTCAAGGTCTGCGACGTGGTCCACGTGCTGGACTTCGGCGAGGTCATCGCCTCGGGGACCCCTCTCGAGATCCGGGCCGACCCGATCGTCCAGGCCGCCTACCTGGGGCGGATGGACGTGCCGGCCTCGGCCGACCCCGACGGCCACGGCGCCGGCCCCGGTCGGAACGGGCACGGCGCACCGGGGGTGGCGCCCGGAGGGCCCGGGCCGGTCCCGGGGGCACCGGCGTGACCCCCACCGTCGAGGCCCCGGCGGCCGTCGTCCTCGACGGCGTGCGGGCCGCCTACGGCCGCATCGAGGTGCTCCACGGGGTCGATCTCACCGTGCCGGCCGGGAGCGTCTTCGCCCTCCTCGGGCCGAACGGTGCCGGCAAGACCACCACCTTGAAGGTGGTCAACGGGGTCCTGCGGCCCACGGCGGGGACGGTGCGCATCGGGGGCGTGGCCACCACCAAGCCCACGCCCGAGGCGTTCGCCCGGGCCGGGGTCTGCGCCATCCCCGAAGGACGCGGGGTGTTCCCCAACCTGACGGTCACCGACAACATCCGGATGTGGACCTACCAGGGCGGGGTGACCCGGAGCGAGGCCGAGGAGCGGGCCTTCCTCCGCTTCCCCCGGCTGAGGGAACGGCGCAAGCAACTGGCCGGGACCCTGTCGGGGGGGGAGCAGCAGATGCTGGCCATCTCCCGGGCCCTGGTCGGGCGCCCCCGGCTCCTGCTGCTCGACGAGATCTCGATGGGCCTGGCCCCCCTGATTGTGGCCGAGCTGTACGAGCTGGTCGGCCAGATCGCGGCCGACGGGGTCACCGTGGTGGTGGTCGAGCAATTCGTGACCACCGCGCTGAGTGTGGCCACCCGGGCCGCCATCATGCTCCACGGCCGGGTGCATAAGGAGGGGACGCCCGACGAGATGGCCGATGCCGCCCTGGGGGCCTACCTCTCGAGTGGTACCTGAGCGCGGGGCCGGTCCGGCCGGCGTCGCCGTCCGGCGGCCCCGCCCCGATCAGAAGTGGCCGAGCACCGGATGGGGCACGTAGGGCTCCTCCAGGGCGGCCATTTCCTCGGCGCTGAGCTGCAGCTGCTCGGCCGCCAGCGCGTCCTCGAGATGGCCGATCTTGGTGGAGCCCACGATGGGGGCGCTCACCCCGGGCTTGGCCAGCAGCCAGGCCAGGGCCACCTGGGCCGACGGCACCCCCCGGGCGCCGGCCACCTCACCCACCCGGTCGACCACGTCGAAGTCGGTGGGCTGGCTGTAGAGGTAGTCGGTGAAGCCGTCGGTGCCGGCCCGGGTGGTGCGCTTGTCGCCGGCCCGGGTGCGGTTCCCGGTGAGCACCCCGCGGGCCAGCGGGCTCCAGGGCAGGACCCCGATCCCCTGGTCGACGCAGAGCGGGATCATCTCACGCTCCTCCTCGCGGTAGATGAGGTTGTAATGGTTCTGCATCGAGACGAAGCGGGACCAGCCACGCCGCTCGGCGGAGTGCTGGGCCTCGGCGAACTGCCAGGCGAACATGGACGATGCCCCGATGTAGCGGGCCTTGCCGGCCCGGACCACCTCGTCGAGGGCGCCCATGGTCTCCTCGATCGGCGTCTGCGGGTCCCACCGGTGGATCTGGTAGAGGTCCACGTAATCCAGGCCCAGGCGGGTGAGTGACGCGTCGATGGCCGACAGGATGTGCTTGCGGGACAGGCCCTTGCCGTTCTCCCCCGGGGTCATCGGCATGAAGACCTTGGTGGCGACGACCATCTCGTCCCGGCTCAGGAACTTCGGCACCAGGCGCCCGGTGGCCACCTCGCTCGCCCCGCCCGAGTAGGTGTCGGCGGTGTCGAAGAACGTCACGCCGCCCTCGACCGCGGTCTTGACGATCGGCTCCGCCGCGTCCTCGTCGATCACCCAGGGCCGCTCGCTCCCGTTGCCGAAGCCCATCATGCCCATGCACAGCCGGGACACCCTGAGCCCGGTCGCGCCAAGGTTCACGTACTGCATCGGTTCCTCCCGTTCGGTGGGTCGGACCGCGTGGGCGGTCCGACCCCAACTTACGGCCCCCGGCGGCGGGCGGTGCCCGGTCCGTCGCCCCACCCCGTCGTGACCTCCCGGCCCGGCCCAGCCTGATGGCCCCCGCCCGCCGGTCCGCCCGAAGGGCCCGACCGGCCCGGGTCACCAGGGGCGGCCCTCCACCACGTGCTCGTGGTGGTGGGTGTGGCGCCACCGCCCCCGGGTGAAGAAGAAGAGCACGATCAGGCCCACCACGAACCACGGGACGTGGGGGACGGCCCAGGTGGACCAGGCGACGGCCAGGACGACGGCCACCGCCACGAGGACGGCCAGCACCGGGCGGCGCCCGCGGGCGGGGGCATCGGACGGGGGGCCCGTCCTCGGCAGGTCGGTGGTCAGCCCGGACAGGTCGGCCCGGGTCTTGGCCCCCATGGCCCGGTCCAGCCGCTCCTTGAATTCGGTGTCGTCGAGCCGCCCCTCGGCGTAGTGCTTCGAGAGCACGTCGGCGACCTGGCTGCGCTCGTCGTTGGAGACCCGCATCTCGGGCCCGGCGGCCGGTCGGCCGGCGTACCACGGTCGGTCATGTCGGTGGCTCACTGTTCCTCCTCGTCTGGGTGGGCGCCAAGCTTGGGTGGGCGGCTGTTCACCACAGATGGGCATGGTGGAGGAGGTCGTCGGCGATGGCGTACTCGGCGCCCTCCTCGGGCACCAGAAGCCAGGCCGCCAGGTAGAGCGGGATGCCGGCCCCGCCGAAGAGCACGAGGGCGACGATCAGGATCCGCACCAGGGTCACGTCCACCCCCAGGAACTCGGCGGCGCCGGCGGCGACGCCGGCCAGCATCCGCCCTTCGACGGGGCGCCGGAGCGGGCGCCGCTCGGCGGCGACGGGGGTGTCGGGGGTGTCGGGGGTGTCGGGGGTGTGGTCGGGGCGTTCCATGGGTCCATTTTGGGTGGCGACCGGCGTCGGGGGTATCGGGAATGACCCCGACCCGACCCCGACGCAGGGCCCCGCGCCTGGGGGATGTGCCCGATGTCCCCGGGCCGGGCGGGGCGCGATCATGGGGGCATCACCCGCATCAACGACCTCGACCCGCCGGCGCCTGAGGCGGGCGCGCCCCCGTGGTCCGCCGCGGGAGGACCGTCCTGGTGGTGGCATGGCCCCTCCCGGCAGCGGCACTCCCATTGGGGCTGGCGCCACCGGGGCGGCCGCCGGCCGCTGCGGCGGAGCCGGGAGGACCGGCTGGTGGCCGGGGTGGCCGGGGGGCTGGCCCGGCGCCTCGGCGTCGACGTCACCGTGGTGCGGGTGGGCCTGGTCCTGCTGGCCCTGTTCAGCGGCTTCGGGGCGGCCGGGTACGTGCTGGCCTGGCTGCTGCTGCCGGTCGAGGGCGAGCCGGGCACGATCGCCGGGCGGGCCCTGGGCGATCGCCGGGGCCTGGCCCTGGCCCTGGCCGCCGTGCCCTTCCTGGTGGTGCTGGCGGTCGTGGCCTCGGCCAGCGGGGTGGGCTACGTGGCCACGTTCGCCTGGCCGATGGTCCTGGCCGGGGCCGGGCTGATCCTCGTCTACCGCAACGAAGAGGAGGGGGAGCGGGCCCGGCTGCGCCTGGCCGTCACCTCGTTCACCGAGATCGGCTCGCCCGGACGCCGGTCGCGCCGCTCCCTGGTCGCCCGGGTCGCCCTGGGCCTAGTGCTGCTGGCCGTCGGGGCCGGCCTCCTGAGCGTGGGCCACCCCTCCCGGGGGGCGCTCGGCCTGCTGGGCGGGGCCCTGCTCATCCTGGGTTCTTTCGTGGTGCTCTTCGGGCCGTGGTGGCTCCGGCTGGCCCGGGACCTGGTGACCGAGCGCAACGCCCGCATCCGGGCCGAGGAGCGGGCCGACATGGCGGCCCAGGTCCACGACTCGGTCCTCCAGACCCTGGCCCTCATCCAGCGCAACGCCGCCGCGCCCCAGAAGGTGGCCCAGCTGGCCCGGGCCCAGGAGCGTGAGCTTCGGTCCTGGCTCTTCGACGGGGTGGCCCCGGGCTCCCCCGGGGCCACCGAGCCGGCGACCCTGGCCGCCGGCGTCGCCCTGATCGAGCGGGACGTCGAGGCCGCCCATGGCGTGGCGGTGGACGCCGTCACCGTCGGGGACTGCCCGCTCGACGACGACCTCCGGGCCCTGCTGGCTGCCGCCCGGGAGGCGGCGGTCAACGCGGCCAAGTGGTCCGGGGCGGCGACGGTGTCCCTCTACGCCGAGGTGGAGCCGGGTGCGGTGTCGGTGTTCGTGCGCGACCGCGGGGCGGGCTTCGACCCCTCGGCGGTGGGCCCGGACCGCCGGGGCCTCGCCGAGTCGGTGGTCGGGCGCATGACCCGCCACGGGGGTACCGCGGTGGTCCGTTCGGTGCCCGGACGGGGGACCGAGGTGGAGGTCACCGTGGCCCGGCACCCCGCCAGGTCGTGAGCGCTCCGGCGGTGCGGGTGGTGCTGGTCGACGACCACCACCTGTTCCGGGCCGGCGTGCGCAGCGAGCTCGGCGGGCACGTCGAGGTGCTCGGGGAGGCCAGCGACGTGGGCGGCGCGGTGGCCCTGATCGACGGGACGGCGCCCGAGGTGGTCCTGCTCGACGTCCACCTGCCCGGCGGTGGCGGCAGGGCGGTGATCGAGGCGGTGAAGCAGAGCCGACCCGAGGTGCGCTTCCTGGCCCTGTCGGTGTCCGACGCCCCCGAGGACGTGATCTCGGTCATCCGGGCCGGGGCCCGGGGCTACGTCACCAAGACCATTTCGGGGGCCGAGCTCATCGACGCGGTGCGCCGGGTGGCCGCCGGGGACGCGGTGTTCAGCCCTCGGCTGGCCGGCTTCGTGCTCGACGCCTTCGCCACCATGCCCGCCGTCGCCGGCCCGCCGGCCCGCTTCGACCCCGAGCTCGACCAGCTCTCGCCCCGCGAGCGCGAGGTCCTCCGCCACATCGCCCGGGGCTACACATACAAGGAGATCGCCCGGGACCTCTCGATCTCGACCAAGACGGTCGAGAGCCACGTCTCGGCCGTCCTCCGCAAGCTCCAGCTCTCGACCCGCCACCAGCTGACCCGGTGGGCGACCGAGCGCCGGCTCATCTGACCTCGGCCCGGGCCCCGGCCCGGCGCCGCTCAGGGCTCCTCGGGGGCCAGCTCGACCGTGACCGAGGACTCGGGCCCGCTCACCAGGGTCCAGTCGGTGATGCCGCCGGCCTCCCTCAGGTCGGCCCCGCCGGACAGCAGGTGGGCCAGCCGCTCGTCGGTGTCGACCACGGTCAGGCCCGAGACGGTGGCCCGCATCGAACGCTTCTGGGCCGTCTTCTCCCGGCGCACGGCGCCCAGCACCTCGGCCGTCACGTCGAGCACGGGGGAGCGGCCCAGCTCGGTGCCCGCCGGCAGGGCCGGGAGGATCTCGGCCTCGACCGAGGGCCAGCGTCCCCGGTCGTGGACCGATCCCGGGCGCCACCAGCTCCAGACCTCCTCGGTGACGAAGGGCACGAAGGGGGCGAAGAGCCGGAGCTGCACCGACAGGGCGAGGGCCAGGGCGGCCCGGGCCGAGGCGGTGCCGGGCCGGCCGTCCTCGCGGTAGGCGCGGCCCTTCACCAGCTCGAGGTAGTCGTCGCAGAAGGACCAGAAGAAACCCTCGGCCGACTCGAGGGCCCGGGAGTAGTCGTACTCGTCGAAGGCGGCGGCGGCCCGGTCGACCACCAGGCCCAGTCGGGAGAGCATGTCGGCGTCCAGCGGTTCGGTGACCGCCGCGGCCCCGGGTACCGCCGCGGTGCCCAGGCGCCCGATGGCGAACCTCGAGGCGTTGAGGATCTTGATGGCCAGGCGCCGGCCGACCTTCATCTGCCCCTCGTCGACGGCGGTGTCGGTCCCGGGGCGCCCGTTGGCCGCCCAGTAGCGCACGGCGTCGGAACCGTGCTGGACCAGCAGCGGGAGGGGGGTGACCACGTTGCCCTTGGACTTGGACATCTTCTTGCGGTCCGGGTCGAGGACCCAACCCGAGATGGCGGCGTCGGTCCAGGGCAGCGAGCCGAACTCGAGCTCGGCCCGGACCACGCTCGAGAACAGCCAGGTGCGGATGATCTCGTGGGCCTGGGGACGCAGGTCCATCGGGAAGACCCGGGCGAAGAGCTCCGGGTCCTCCTCCCAGCGCCCGGCGATCTCGGGGGTGAGCGAGCTGGTGGCCCAGGTGTCCATCACATCGGGGTCGCCGACGAACCCCCCTGGGCGTCCCCGTTGGTCCTGGGTGTACCCGTCGGGGACGTCGGTGGACGGGTCGACCGGGAGCCGGCCCTCGGTGGCGCCGAGCCGGCCCTCGTAGTCGACCACCCCGTCGTCGGTCACCGGGTACCAGACCGGGAAGGCCACCCCGAAGAAGCGCTGGCGGCTGATGTTCCAGTCGGTGTTGAGCCCCTCGACCCAGCTGCGGTAGCGGTGGGCCATGTAGGGGGGGTGCCAGCGCAGCTCCTCGCCCCTGGCCAGCAGCCGGTCCCGCAGATCCAGGGTCTTGACGAACCACTGGCGCGATGAGACGATCTCGAGCGGCCGCTCGCCCCGTTCGTAGAACTTGACCGGGTGGGTGATCGGCCGGGGCTCGCCCACCAGGTCCCCCGACTCGGCCAGCAGTTCGACGATCCGGGTCTGGGCCTGCTTGACCGTCCGGCCGGCCAGCTCGCCGTAGTGGCGGGTGGCGGCGGCCGGGTCGACCGACTCCCAGCCCGGCTGGCCCCAGGCGACCGGCTCGAGCCGGCCGTTGCGCCCGACCAGGGTCCGGGTGGCCAGGCCGAGCTCCCGCCACCACACCACGTCGGTGCTGTCGCCGAACGTGCAGACCATGGCGATGCCCGACCCCTTGTCCGGCTCGGCCAGCTGGTGGGCCACGACCGGCACCCGGACCCCGAACAGCGGGGTGACCACGTCGGTGCCGAAGAGGGGCCGGTAGCGCTGGTCGTCGGGGTGGGCCACCAGGGCCACGCAGGCCGGGACCAGCTCGGGCCGGGTGGTCTCGATCTCGACCTCCCCGGTCCCCTCGGCCCTGGCGAAGCGCAGCCGGTGGTAGGCGCCGGGCCGCTCGCGGTCCTCCAGCTCGGCCTGGGAGACCGCGGTCTGGAAGTCCACGTCCCACAGGGTCGGCGCCTCGCTCTGGTAGACGTGGCCACGCTCGAGGAGGCGGAGGAAGCTGCGCTGGGAGGCCCGCTGGGAGCCCTCGTCGATGGTGGTGTAGGCCAGGTCCCAGTCCACCGAGAGCCCGAGGGCCCGGAACGTCGCCTCGAAGGCCTTCTCGTCCTCGGCCGTGAGTTGTCGGCAGAGCTCGACGAAGTTGGGCCTCGAGACGGGGAGGGGGTCCCGGGGGGGATCGGCCGGGGGCTCGAACGCCGGGTCGTAGGCCACCGACGGGTCGCAGCGGACCCCGTAGTAGTTCTGGACCCGGCGCTCGGTGGGCAGGCCGTTGTCGTCCCAGCCCATCGGGTAGAAGACCGACTTGCCCCGCATCCGCTGGTAGCGGGCGAGCAGGTCGGTGTGGGTGAAGCTGAAGACGTGGCCGATGTGGAGCGACCCCGACACCGTGGGCGGGGGGGTGTCGATGGCATAGACCTGGTCGCGGGGCGTCTCCCGGTCGAACCGGTAGGTCCCCCGCTCGGCCCACACGGCCGACCAGCGGGCCTCCAGGCCGTCGAGCGAGGGGCGCTCGGGCACCGCGGCGGGGAAGGGCTCGCGCTCGGGGGCCGGTGCGCTCATAGTCGGGTTACCGTATCCCGGGTGCTGCGCCTCCACGACACCGCGACCGGCACCGTCCGCCCGCTCGAGCTCCGCGACCCCGGGCGGGTGTCGATGTACGTCTGCGGCCCGACCGTCTACGACCTGCCCCACCTCGGCCACGGGCGCTACGCCCTGGTCTTCGACGTGCTCCGCCGCTTCCTCGTGTTCTGCGGCCTGGACGTCCACTACGTCTCGAACGTCACCGACGTCGACGACAACATCATCAGGCGGGCGGCCGAGCAGGGGAGGACCGAGCCGGAGGTGGCGGCCGAGTTCGAGGCCGAGTGGTGGGCGGCCATGGACGCCCTGGGCAACCTGCGCCCGACCGACACCCCCCACGCCACCGGGTACGTGGCCGACATGGTGACCCTGGTGGCCGAGCTGGTCGGGCGGGCCGTGGGTTACGAGACCTCCGACGGCGTGTACCTCGACGTCGGCCGGGTGCCCGGCTACGGGCTCCTGGCCCAGCAGCCCCTGGACTCGCTGCGGGCCGGGGCCCGGGTCGAGGCCAGCGAGGAGAAGCGATCGCCCCTCGACTTCGCGCTGTGGAAGAAGGCCAAGGAGGGCGAGCCCTCGTGGCCGTCGCCGTGGGGGCCGGGCCGGCCGGGCTGGCACACCGAGTGCGTGGTCATGTCGCTCGACCTGCTGGGCGACGGCTTCGACCTGCACGGCGGGGGACGGGACCTCGCCTTCCCCCACCACGAGAACGAGCGGGCCCAGGCGGTCGCCCTGGGCCGGCCGTTCGCCCGGCACTGGGCCCACAACGGTTGGGTGGAGGTGGGGGGCGAGAAGATGTCCAAGTCCCTCGGGAACTTCACCTCGCTGACCGACCTGCTGTCGCGCAGCGACGCCCGCGCCTACCGCCTGCTCGTCCTGCGCTCCCACTACCGCTCGCCCATCGAGATCACGGCCGAGACGGTGGCCGACGCCGAGAAGGGCCTCGAGCGGCTCGACGCCGTCGCCCGTCGCTTCGCCCTGCCCGACGTCCTGGCCGAGGCCGGCGGCCGGCCGGTGGCCGGCCGCGGGCCGGCGGCCGACGCCGACCCGGCGGAGGTGGCCCGGTTCAGCGACCGCATGGACGACGACCTGGACACCCCCGGCGCCCTGGCCCGGATCTTCGAGCTGGTGAGCCTGGCCAACGCGGCGGCCGACCGGGGCGACATCGAGGGTGCCCGGGCGGCGGCCCGCACCGTCGCCGTCCTGTGCGCCGCCCTCGGCCTCCCGCTCAACGGGGCGGCGGCCGAGGTCGACGCCGACTCGGCCCGGCTGGCCGCCGAGCGCGACGTCGCCCGGGCGGGCCGGGACTGGGCCCGGGCCGACGCCCTGCGCGACCAGCTGGTGGCCCGGGGCTGGACGGTGGAGGACGGCCCCGACGGCACCGGGCTCCGGCGCTGAGGGTTGCCGACCCCGCGCCCGGCGCCCCGGCCCCATACGGCGGTATCGGGCCCGGCGCGTCAGGGACGTGACGGGCCACCCGCCCGTTCGCGAGGGCTGCTAGGTTCCCCACTCAAAATATCGGCCGTGTCGGTGCCGGAACGGCCGGTGTCCGCCGGGGAGCAACACGTCACGGTGGGAGCCGGGACCGCAGCAAGAAGGGGGATCGCCACAGTGGCATCCGGAACGGTCAAGTGGTTCAACTCCGAGAAGGGCTTCGGCTTCATCTCGCAACCCGGGGGCGGTGACGACGTGTTCGTGCACCACACCGCCATCCAGATGAACGGCTACCGCGTGCTGGAAGAGGGCCAGGCGGTCGAGTTCGAGGTCGAGGAGGGCCCCAAGGGCCTCATGGCCAAGGACGTCCGCCCCGCCGGAGCCTGAGCTCCCGCCCACCACCCCCCCGGGGCGCGGCGCCGGGTGCCCGGCATCTCCCCCGGGACACCCCCAGGGGCAAACTTCCAGCCCAGGCCGCCTCCTCGGCGGGGTGACCGCCCCCGCGCCCGGGCGAGGTTACTATTGGGTAACTAAGGGGAGGATCCCGACACGGGGTCGACCCGATCGGTGTCCCGGCCCCGTCGGTCGGGCCGCCCACCCGAGATCCACCAACCGGGACCGGCGGCGGGGAGCCGCCGGCCGCCCAAGGAGGGCCAGCAATGTCCGAATACTCGCTCGACCTCAACGAGGACCAGATCCAGATCCAGAAGTGGGTCCACGACTTCGCCGAGAACGTCGTCCGACCGGCCGGCCGGGAGTGGGATGAGCGCGAGGAGACGCCGTGGCCGATCATCGAGGAGGCGGCCAAGAACGGCATGTACTCCTTCGACTTCATCGCCCAGTGCTTCGCCGACCCGACCGGCCTCATGCTCTGCCTGGTCAACGAAGAGATGAGCTGGGGCGACGCCGGGATCGCCCTGGCCATCTTCGGCTCGACCCTCGCCGTCGCCGGGATCTTCGCCAACGGCACCCCCGAGCAGCAGGCCGAGTTCATCCCCCAGTGCTTCGGGACCCCCGAGGACATCAAGCTCGCCGCCTTCGGGGTGTCCGAGCCCGACGCCGGCTCGGACGTCTCGTCACTCCAGTCCCGCGCCGTCTATGACGAGGCCACCGACGAGTGGGTGCTCAACGGCACCAAGACGTGGATCACCAATGGCGGCATCGCCCACACCCACGTGCTCGTCCTCTCGGTCGACCCCGAGCTGGGCAGCCGGGGCCAGGCCAGCTTCGTCGTCCCCGAAGGGACGCCCGGCATAAGCCAGGGCCAGAAGTTCAAGAAGATGGGCATCCGGGCCTCCCACACGGCCGAGGTCGTCCTGGAGGACTGCCGGGTGCCCGGCCGCTGCCTGCTCGGGGGCAAGGAGAAGCTGGACGAGCGCCTGGCCCGGGCGCGGGAGGGCAAGAAGAACGCGGTGCAGGCGGCCATGGCCACCTTCGAGGCCTCCCGCCCCCTGGTCGGCGCCCAGGCGGTCGGCATCGCCCGCGCCGCCTACGAGTACGCCCTCGATTACGCCAAGGAGCGCAAGCAGTTCAAACGGGCGATCATCGAGAACCAGGCCATCGCCTTCAGGCTGGCTGACATGAAGATGCGCACCGACGCCTCCCGCCTGCTCGTGCACCGGGCCGCCTGGATGGCCCGGACGGGCAAGAAATTCGAGTCGGGCGAGGGTTCGATGTCGAAGCTCTTCGCCGGGGAGACCGCGGTGTGGGTGACCGAGCAGGCCATCCAGATCCTCGGCGGCTACGGCTATGTCCGCGACTACCCGGTCGAGCAGTGGCACCGGGACTCGAAGATCTACACGATCTTCGAGGGGACGAGCGAGATCCAGCGCCTAGTCATCAGCCGGGCCATCTCGGGCGTCCACATCAAGTAGCCCGCCGGCGCCGCCCCCTAGAGTGCGGGGGCGTGCCGGACACCCCGCGGGTCACCGCCCAGCTCCCCACCACCCACTTCGGCGGGGCCGACGAGTTCCTGTCGGCCGGGGCGGTGGCCGAGGTGGCGGCGGCCCTGGAGGACGCCGGCTTCGACGGGTGCCACGTCACCGACCACCCCGCCCCCGACGCCCGCTGGCTCGACAGCGGGGGCCACCACGCCCTGGATCCCTTCGTCGTCCTGTCGTTCGCCGCCGCCGCCACGACGAGCCTGCAGCTCCAGACCTACATCTACGTGGCCGGCTACCGGAACCCCTTCCTCTCGGCCAAGTCGGCGCTCAGCCTGGACCTGCTCTCGGGCGGCCGTCTGACCCTGGGGGTGGGAGCCGGCTACCTCAAGCCCGAGTTCGGGGCCCTGGGGGTGGACTTCGACGAGCGCAACGAGCTGCTCGAAGAGGCCATCGAGGTCATGAAGCTGGCCTGGACCGGGGACACCGTCACCTACGAGGGGCGGCACTTCCGGGCCCGCGGTGTGCGCATGCTGCCCCGGCCGGTCGCCGACCCCCACCCCCCGATCTGGATGGGCGGCAACTCGACCCGGGCCATCCGGCGTGCCGTCGAGAGCTGCCAGGGTTGGGCGCCGTTCCGCAGCGGTCGACTCGGCTCGTCGGTCCGGACGGCCTCGGTGACCAGCGTGGAGGACCTGATCCCCCGGATCGAGCTGGCCCACCGGCACGCGGCGGACATCGGGCGCACCGAGCCGCTCGACATCTGCTTCAGCGTCGGGGACAGCGAGGGCAGCCCCCAGGGCGGCGCCGCCCGCGACGAGCTCGAGCGGCTGGCCGAGGCCGGGGTCACGTGGGTGTCGGTCGGCTTCGACGACGACCGTACCCGCACCCGTCGGGAGGTCATCGAACGGGCCCGTCGCTACGCCGACGAGGTACTGGCGCCCCTGCGTTGAGCGCCGGGTTCCCGGGCCGGGCCTCCGGGCGGTCCCCGACGGTGGCCGCGCCGTCGGCCGCGAGCCGCCGACCCGGGAGAGGCTGCGGGCCGCCCCGCCGACCGTGGTGCCCGTAGTGTCGGCGGTGCCATGAGCACGGTCAGTGAGCGACGAGGGCCCGGCCCGGACGGTCCCGGGGAGACGGCCCACCCGCCGCCGCCGTCCGGCCCCGGGCCCGGCGCCGGACGGGCCCGGCCCTGGCGCTCCATCGTGTTCGCCCCGGTCGGCGACGGGGCCACCCGCCGCCGCGGGTCCGACGGCCTGCGGGTGGTGGTCATGGTGCTAGCCGTCCTGTGCTGCTGGCTGATCACCCTGGGGGTGGCGGCCCCCGAGATCTCGGTCACCAAGTTCCTGACCAACGTCCCGAACGGGGTCCAGTGGGTGGTCAGCGCCGTACTGTGGCTGGGCTCGATCGGCACCATCGTGGTCCTGGTCGTCCTCTCCCTGGTCGCCAAGCGACGCAACGTGGCCCGGGACATCGCCCTGGCCGGGGGGGCCGCCTTCCTGGTGAGCCTGGCCCTGTCGTTCGTCATCGGCCCGAACGGGGCCCACACCCCGACGCCCGACCTGGCCGGGATCAACCTGGGTTTCCCGCTGGCCCGGATCGCGGCGACGATCGCCGTGGGCACGGCCGCCCTCCCCTACCTCAGCCGGGCCTTCCAGCGACTGGTGGAGCTCGTCATCGCCCTGGCCTCGGTGGCCACCGTGGTGCACGGCTCGGGCCTCCCGGTGGCGGTGGTCGCCAGCCTGGCCATCGGTTGGGGTATGACGGCGATCGTCCACCTGGTCTTCGGCTCCCCGCTCGGGCTCCCCTCGGGCGACGAGGTGGAGGTGCTGGTCAGGGACCTCGGGGTGGGCGCCGGATCGGTGGTGCCCTCCCAGCGCCAGATCTGGGGTGTGGCCCGCTTCAGCGGCCGTGACGGCACCGGTCCCCTCGAGGTGTCGGTGTACGGGCGCGACGCCCACGACGCCCAGCTCCTGGCCAAGGTCTTCCGTTTCATCTGCTACCGGGACTCCGGGCCCACCCTGACCTTCACCCGGATCCAGCAGGTCGAGCACGAGGCCTTCCTCACCCTCATGGCCGGGCGCTCGGGGGCCCGTGCGCCCGAGGTGCTGGTGGCCGGCCGGGCCGGGCCGGCCCGCGACGCCGTCCTGGTGACCCGGCCCCCCTCCGGCACCCGGCTGGCCGACCTCCCGGCGCCGGCCCCTGCCCCCGGGCTCCCGGCCCCCAGAGGCGCGCTGCCCTCGGCATCCCCCGGCGGTGCGGCCGCGGCGGCGCTCGTGGACGGGACCGAGAGGCCGGCCCCCCCGGTCGCGACGGGGCCCGAGGATGAGAGGCCCGAGGATCAGAAGCCCGAGGATCAGAAGGAGGCGACGGCGGGGCACGGGGAGGCCACGCCGAGGGCGACCGGCCGGCGGGCGGCCCGCCGGGCCCGCCGGGAGGCGGCCGATGCCGAGGCGGCGATCGCCGCCGCCGCCGCCGCCGTGGCGGCGGTCGCCCCCCGGGTCACCGCGGAGGCCTTCAGCGACGATGCCGCCGACGACCTGCTCCGCCAGGTTCTCAAGCTCCGCCAGGACGGGATCGCCCACGGCGCCGTCAGCGTCGAGACGGTGGTGGCCGGACCCGCTGGGACGGTCGGTCTGGTCGACTTCCGCGACGCCACGGTGTCGGGCCGAGACGAGCGGCTCGAACGCGACCTGGCCGCCGCCCTGGTGACCCTGGGGCAGGCCACCGGTCCCGAGCGGGCGATCGCCGCCGCCGCCCGGGTGCTCCCGACCGACGTGCTGGCCGCCGCCCTGCCCTTCATCCAGCGGGCCGCCCTCGACCCGGTGGCGTCGAAGTCCCTGCGCGGTCGCAAGCCGCTGCTGGTCGCCCTGCGCGAACAGGGGGCCGAGGCGGCCGGGGTCGAGGTGCCCGAGCTGGCCGAGCCCCGCCGGATCAGCTGGGTCAACCTCATCATGATCATCGGCTCGCTCATCGGCGGATGGGCCCTGATCGCCGTGCTCATCAACGTCGGCAAGTCGTGGAGCACCATCACCGGCGCCAAGTGGGGCTGGGTGGCCGCCTGCTTCGTGCTGGCCCAGGCGGTCTACCCCGCAATCGCGGTGACCACGACCGGTTCGATCGTGGACCCGCTGTCCTTCGGGAGGGTCCTGGCACTGGAGGTCTCCAACACGTTCGTGTCCCTGGCCGGGGGGACGATGGCGGTGCTGGCGGCCCGGGTCCGTTTCTTCCAGCAGGACGGCTACGACGCCACGCTGGCCGTCAGCTCCGGCGCCGTGTGCAGCACCGCAAGCTGGATCGTCAAGGGCGGCCTGTTCCTCATCGCCCTGCCATTCGCCATCTCGAACCTGCACTTCCAGAAGGAACCGACCTCGTCGAGCGGCGGCGACTCGGGCCTGGTCTGGCTCATCCTGCTCGTGGTCATCGGCGTCGTGGTGCTGCTCGGCCTGGTCTTCCTGGTCCCCCGGCTGCGCCGCCTGGCCCGGGACAAGCTGCGACCCAAGCTGTCCGAGGCCTGGGCCCACCTGAAGATCCTGGCCGTCCACCCCCGCAACCTGATCGAGATCTTCGGGGGCTCCATCGTGGCCCAGCTGCTGGTGGCCATGGCCCTGGGGGCCGCCCTCCACGCCTTCGGGGACCACCTGAGCCTGGCCATCCTCCTGGTGGTGCTGACCCTGGGGTCGATGCTGGGCGGGATCTCCCCGGTCCCCGGGGGGATGGGGGTGGTCGAGGCCGGGATGATCATCGGGCTCACCGCGGCGGGGATCTCGGAGTCCGACGCGGTGGCCGCCGTTTTCGTCCAACGCCTCTTCACCGCCTACCTGCCGCCGATCTGGGGCTGGTTCGTCCTGCTGTGGCTGCGCAAGCGGGAGTACCTCTGACCTCCGGCGGGCCGCCCGACGCCCCGCCCCGTCCGGCCCACCTGCTCGTCATCTGCACCGGCAACGCAGCGCGTTCGGTCATGGCCGGCTTCATGCTGGAGTACCTGTCCGAGGTCGGCGGGCTCGGCCTGCGGGTGGCCACCGCCGGGACCCACACCGTCGACGGACAGCCCATGAGCATGCGGACACGGGCCGCGCTGAACGCGCTCGACGAGGTCGCCGACGCCCCGGTCGGGCGCCACCGCAGCCATCAGCTCAGCGACGCCGACCTGGACCGCGCCGAGCTGGTGGTGGCCATGGAGGCGGACCACGTCCGCTACGTCCGTCGTCGCCATCCCCGGGCGGCCGCCCGCACAGCCACCATCCGCCGGCTGTGCGCCGACCTGGCCCCCGGGCCCGGCCCGCTGGCCGACCGGGTGGACGCGCTCGGGCTCGAGTCGGTGGAACTGCACTCCGACGAGGACGTCGCCGATCCCGCCGGCCGCGACGAGGAGGTCTACGTGGACTGCGCCCGACAGCTCTGGCTGTTCTGCCGAGAGCTGACCGCCCGCCTCTGAGCGCCCGGAGGCGTCGCCGGTCCGGGCGGTACGGTGGGGCATGACCGACATCGCCGCTCGCTACCGGACCGTCGCCGACGGCTTCACCGCCACCCTGGCCGGGGTCCCGGCCGGCCGGTGGGACGCCCCCTCGCCGTGCCCGGACTGGACGGCCCGCGAGGTGGCGGCCCACGTGGTGCTGACCCATCGCCGGGTGCTGGCCATGGCCGGCGGCCCCGAGCCCGTTGAGGTCGGGGCCGACGACGACCTGGGGGTCGCCTGGGAGGAGGCCTCCGACGCCCTGCTGGGGGCGGTCAGCGACCCCGAGGTGCGCGACCGGGTGGTCACGGCCCGCTTCGGCGACATGCCGTTCGGCGACATCGTCAGCCGCATGGTGTGCGCCGACACCCTCATCCACACCTGGGACCTGGCCCGGGCCGTCGGGGAGGACGAGCGGCTCGACCCCGAGTCGGTGACCCACGTGGCCACCTTCCTGGCCACCGCCGGCGACGCCGTGCGCTCGCCCGGGGGCTTCGGCCCGGCCCTCGAGCCCCCGGCCGGCGCCGACGAGCAGACCCGGCTCATCTGCCTGGCCGGCCGGGCGCCCTGAGGGCCATCCCCCGCGGCGTCAGTCGGCGTGGACCGAACGCAGGCCGGCCCAGGCCAGGGCGGCCAGGCGGGCGGCCAGGCGGACCGACTCGGCTTCCGCCTCGTGCCCGTCGCCCTTGCCCGCCGCCCGCCGCCGGGCCAGCCACTGCCGGCTGGCGCCCTCGGCCATCCCGACCACGGCGTAGGCCAGGAAGCGCCGGTGACCGGGATCGAGCCCGGCGTCGATGAGGGGGTCGATGGCCTCGGCGATGGCGTCCTCCACCCGCCGCAGGGCATCGCCCAGTTCCTGGTCGTCGGCGTCGTCGCGTCCGTAGAGGAGCCGGAACGCCGCCTCGTGGGTGACCACCATGCGGAAGTAGGCGGCGAAGCCCAGCTCGACCTGCTGGCGGGGGCCGTCGGCCCGGGCCGCCGCCTCGGCGATGGCGGCCAGCAGCTCGGCCGATACCGAGTCGACCAGCTCCAGGTAGAGCGCCCGCTTAGAGGAGAAGTGCTGGTAGACGAGGGGCTTGGTCACCCCGGCGGCCTCGGCCACGTCGTCCATGGTGGTGGCCCGGTAGCCGCGCTCGGCGAAGAGCTCGAGGGCGACGGCGAAGAGCTGCTGGCGCCGCTCACCGGCCGGGAGGCGCCGGGACGGGGCGTCGTCGGTGGGGCGGCCCGTGGTCCCTGGTCGCGCGGGCGCGGTCATGGGCCACGAGGCTACCCGCCCCCTCCCAGGGCCCAGCGACCGGCAATCATCACGCGGGCATGGGGAGACCGGCCAGGACGGCGTCGAGGCGCGCCGGCAGGTCGGCCAGGTTGAAGTGCCGACGGGCGACCGCCCGGTTGGCTTCCAGCAGCGCCGGGTCGGGGCGGTCCAACCAGGCGGCCAGCGGGCCGAGCTGGTCGAGCGCGAACCAGGTGAAGCCGAAGGCGGCGAGCTCGGCCGCCACCGGGTAGGGCCCGATGGCCAGGGGGCGGCGGTGGACGGCGGACTCGACCGCCGGGTTGCCGAACCCCTCCCAGGTGGACGGCAGGGCCACCACGTCGCACGCCGCGTAGGCGTCGACCACGTCGGCGCCGGCGCCGCCCAGACCCGGGCCGTGGCGCACCGGCGGGCGCGCCGTGGCCAGCAGCCGGTCGAGCTCGGGCCCGTAGCCGTCCTCGGCCGGCCCGAGGAGCCAGAAGGTCGCCCCCAGCGCCTCGGCCACCGCCAGGCCGCCGGCCACGTTCTTGCGGGCCAGGGCCCTGGTCGGCTGCAGAACCAATCGCTCGCCCTCGGCGACCCCGAGGGCCCGACGGGTGGCGGCCCGTTCACCGTCGGCCACGTCGGGGTCGAAGGCGTTGCGGACGGTGACGGCGTCGATGCCCCGTGCGGCAAGCTGGCGCCGGCTCAGCTCGTTGACGGTGACGTGGCGCCAGTCCGGGTCGTCGGGGGGAGGGGGGTGGTGGGCCAGGTGCGGCCGCTGCCAGGGCAGGTCGTGGTGGTGGAGCACGGTCGGCCGTCCCCCGCACGCGGCGGCGACCGCCGCGGCAGCCGGCGGGTTGAGGGGCAGCGAGCAGAGGTTCTCGACCACCACCAGGTCGGCCCCGGCCAGGGCGGCGGCGACCTCGGTGGCGGTGGGGGCCGAGTCGGCCCCGATGGCCAGGCCCGGCACCAGGTGGTCGACCGGGCCCTCACCGGCCACGGTGAAGATGGCGAACCCCAGCGACTCGAGGGCCAGCTGCCATTTGGCCGACTCGACCGAGACCCCGTCGGTCCCACCGAGCCGGAACGAGACGATGGCCGCGCGCCGCATCGCAGGGACCCTACGGTGCCCCGGGCACCGCGAGGCGGGCGGGTGCCGGCCGCCCGGCCCCGGGGGGGTCGACGCTGGGCGGTGGGCTACCGTTGGTGGCGCCGCCGGGCCGCCCCGGCCGCCCGGCCACGGCCGACCCGGAGCACGACAACGCAGGGAGATCAACGCGATGGCGAACCGAGCGCTCATCACCGGGGTCACCGGCCAGGACGGCTCGTATCTGGCGGAGTTCCTCTTGGAACAGGGCTACGAGGTCATCGGCATGGTCCGGCGCTCGAGCACCGTCAACTTCGAGCGGATCTCGCACATTCAGGACCGCCTGAATCTCGTGGCCGGTGATCTGCTCGACGAGGTCTCCCTCATCAGCGTGCTGCGGGACCACCGGCCCCAGGAGGTCTACAACCTGGCCGCCCAGTCCTTCGTCCAGACCAGCTGGAGCCAGCCGGTCCTCACGGGTGAGACCACCGCCCTCGGGGTGACCCGTCTGCTCGACGCCATCCGCACCGTCGACCCCGACATCCGCTTCTACCAGGCCAGTTCCTCGGAGATGTTCGGCAAGGTCCAGGAGGTCCCCCAGACCGAGAGCACGCCCTTCTACCCCCGCAGCCCCTACGGCGTGGCCAAGGTCTACGGCCACTGGATCACCGTCAACTACCGCGAGAGCTACGGCCTGCACGCGTCGTCCGGGATGCTCTTCAACCACGAGTCTCCGAGGCGCGGCCTCGAGTTCGTTACCCGCAAGGTCACCCACGGCGCCGCCCGCATCGCCGCCGGGCTCGACGACAAGCTGTCGCTCGGCAACCTCGAGTCCCAGCGGGACTGGGGCTACGCGGCGGACTACGTACGGGCCATGTGGCTGATGCTCCAGCAGGACGCCCCGGACGACTTCGTCGTGGCCACCGGCGAGACGCACTCGGTGCGAGAGCTCTGCGAGCTCGCCTTCGCCGCGGCCGGCCTGGACTGGGAGCAGCACGTCATCGTCGACGAGCGGTTCCTCCGGCCGGCCGAGGTCGACCTGCTGGTGGGCGACCCGGCCAAGGCCCGGGCCACCCTCGGCTGGGAGCGCGACCTCGATTTCCCCGGGCTGGTGGCGATGATGGTCGAGGCCGACATCGCCCTGGTCCGCAGCCAGCTCCGCTGAGCCGTACCGGGGGCGCCGTGCTCGCTCCGCCGAGGCCGGCGCCGTGACCACGGCGGCCATCACCGCCAACTTCTTCGGGGTGCTCGCCGCGTTCGGCGCCGGCATCCTCTCGTTCCTCTCGCCGTGCGTCCTCCCACTGGTCCCGGGTTACGTGTCGATGGTCAGCGGGTTGTCGGCGGCCGAGCTCGAGGCCCGGCCCCGCCCGACGCCGGTGCCGGTCGCCGTCGCCACTGCCACCGTCACCCCCGGCACCCGGACTGACGGCGCTCCCACCGGGGGCGACGCGGTGTTCGGGGCGGCGGAGGCCACCCCCGGGGATCCCGGCGCCGCGCCGGGGCCGCCGCTCCGGCCGCTGCTCCGGGGCATCGGGCTGTTCATCGCCGGCTTCACCGTCGTCTTCGTGGCCCTGGGCGCGGCGGCCTCGGGCCTCGGCCACCTCATCGGCACCCACAAGCAGGCCCTGACCATGGTGGCCGGGGTCGTGGTCCTGGCCCTCGGGCTGGTGCTCCTGATCGGGGCGCTGCCCGCCGGGTTCTGGACCCGCCTGGGGGCCGGCCGGGCCGGGGCGCTCGGCCGGGTCGTCGGCGAACGGCGCTTCCAGGTCCGGCCGTCGGCTCTCGGGGCCTGGGCCGCCCCGGTCATGGGCATGGCCTTCGCCTTCGCCTGGACCCCGTGCATCGGCCCCGTCCTCGCCGCCGTCCTCGGGCTAGCCGCCGCCCGCTCGAGCCTCGGGGGCGGGGTGCTCCTGCTGTTCGCCTACTCCCTCGGCCTGGGGGTCCCCTTCCTGGTCACCGGCCTGGCCTTCGGCCGCCTGACCGCCGTCTACGCCCGGGCCCGCCGGGGCCTCTGGGTCGTCCACCTGGTGGCCGGAGGGATCCTGGTGGCCTTCGGGGCCCTGCTCCTGGCCGGTCAGCTGGGCTGGATGTCGGCCCAATTCTCGGACCTGTTGAACCACCTGGGCCTGCACCGCTTGACCAGCAGTTGAGGGCGGGGCCCCGCTTGGATTCGGGCGACCATGCCCCCGTAGCATGGGCCCGAAGTCCATGGCCCCCGCAGTCCACTTCCACGCCGCCGTCGCGCTTGCCGGTCGGTTCCCCGCCCTCTCCGGCGTCGACCTCAACGTCGCACCCGGCGAGGTGGTCGTGGTTGTGGGCCCCAACGGGGCCGGCAAGACCAGCCTCCTGCGGGCCTGCGCCGGCCTGCTGGCGGTCACCTCGGGCGATGCGGTGGTCCTCGGCCACGATCTGCGCTCGGAGCGGGCCGAGGTCCGCCGCCGGGTGGGCCTGCTCGGCCACGCCGCCCCGCTCTACGACGAACTGACGGCGACCGAGAACGTCCGGTTCGCCGTCCGGGCGGCCGGCCTGCCCGCCGCCGCCGCCGGCCCCGCCCTCGAGCGGCTGGGGCTGGTCGGCCGGCTCGGGCGCACCACCGTGGGTCGCCTGTCGGCCGGTCAGGTCCGCCGGGTGGCCCTGGCCGCCCTGGTCGCCCGGTCCCCCGAGCTCTGGCTGCTCGACGAGCCCCACGCCGGGCTGGACGCGGCGGCCCGCCGCCTGCTGGGCGAGCTGGTGACCGAGGCGGCGGCCGCCGGTGCCGCCGTGCTCCTGAGCTCCCACGAGCCGGACCTGGCCGTCCCGATGGCCGACCGGGTCGTGACCATGGCGGGCGGCGCGGTGGCCGGCGAGCAGCGGGGCGGCCGCGGCCCCGTCCTGAGCGCGCTCGGGTCCGAGGGCACCAATGTTGCGTGACGCGCTGCTGGTGGCCGGCAAGGACCTTCGCATCGAGGCCCGCTCCCGCGTCGCCCTCTGGCAGGTGCTGCCCTTCGCCCTCCTCTGCCTGGTGCTGTTCGCCTTCGCCCTGGGGCCGGGCCCGGCGGCCCTGCGCGCCGCGGCGCCCGGGCTGTTCTGGCTGGCCGTCCTGTTCTCGACGGTGCTCGCCACCCAGCGCAGCTTCGCCATCGAGTCCGGTGAGGGCACCCGGGACGGTCTGCGCCTGTCGGGGATCGACCCGGCCGGCATCTTCCTCGGCAAGGCGGCCGCCCTGGCCGTCCAGCTGGCCCTCCTCCAGGTGGTGCTGTTCTGCGGCATCACGCTGTTCTTCGGCGTGCGGCTGCACACGGTGTGGTTGGCCGTGGCCGCCTCGGTGCTGGCCACCGTCGGCCTGTCGTGCGCCGGGGTGATCTACGGCTCGCTGTCGGCCGGGCTCCGGGTGCGCGAGACCCTGCTGCCCCTCCTCGTCCTGCCGATCGTGGCCCCGGTGCTCCTGGCCGGGTCACGGGCCTGGTCGGCCGCACTGGTCGGCCCGGCGGCGTCGGGCACGCCCTGGCTCAGGATCCTCGCCGCGTTCGCCGCCGTCTACCTCGTGGTCGGCGTCGCCCTCTACGGGCCCCTTCAGGAGGCGTCGTGAGGATCAACTGGGTCCGGGCCGTGGGCCTCGGCGCGCTGGTCACCACCGCGGCCACCGTCTGGCTCGGCCTGTGGGTCACCCCGCCCGACCGGGTGCAGGGGGACCTGGTCCGGCTGCTCTACATCCACCCACCGGTCGCCTTCGTGGCTCTCTACTGCGCCGGCGGCCTGGCCGCCCTCTCAAGTCTCCTCTACCTGTGGCACCGCACCCGGTCGCTGTTCTGGGACCGCCTCACGGCCGCCGCGGTGGAGGTCGGGGTGGTCTTCTGCGCCCTGACCCTGGCCACCGGCTCGATCTGGGGCCGGCCCAGCTGGGGGGTGTGGTGGACCTGGGACGCCCGGCTGACCAGCACCGCCCTCCTCCTGGTCCTGCTGCTCGGCTACCTCGCCCTGCGCCGGGTGTCGGCCGACCCCGAGGTCCGGGCCCGGCGCTGCTCGGTGGCCGCCCTGATCGCCCTGATCGACGTGCCGATCGTGCACTTCTCGGTCGACTGGTGGCAGACCCTGCACCAGTCGGGCACCGTCCTCAACCCCGAACTCAAGCTGTACGTGCACGGCTCGATCGCCTGGACCTTCCTGCTCGGCTTCATCGCCATGGCCCTGGTGTTCACCTGGATGGTCGCCGTGCGCTACCGCATCGAGGTCCTGGCCGACGAGGTGGGAGACGAGGAGCTGGAGATCTCGCTGGCCGAGCGGCGGGCCGAGGGGGCCCCCGACGACGCCGGACTGGCTGTCCCCGAGCCGACCGGGGGCGCCCGGTGAGCTACGTCGACGCCGGCTACGTCGTCACCTTCGCCGCCCTCTCCCTCTACACCGCCAGCCTGGTGCTGCGCCGCCGCCGCCTCCTGCGCGCCGTGGCCCTGGCCCGGCGCGATCCGGCCGCCGCCGGGACGGACCACAAGGATCGATGACCACGACCGAACGGGCGCCGGGAGACCCGGGTTCGGCGGCCCCGGCGAGCCCCCGGCGCGCCCGGCCCCGCCACCGGCTGCGGCTCGCCGTCGTGTTCGCGGTGCTCGCCGCCGCCCTGGTCTTCCTCCTGGCGGAGGGCCTCGGCAGCTCGCTCAACTACTTCGACACGGTCGACCAGGCCGTGGCCCACAAGCTGAGCCTCGGCACCACGACCTTCCGGCTGGAGGGGGTGGTGGTCCCCGGGACCATCGAGCGCACCTCGGACGGGGCCGACTTCACCATCGCCGAGGGGGGCCAACGCCTGGCCGTGCAGAACTCGGGCTCGCCGCCCCAGCTGTTCCAGCCCGACATCCCCGTGGTCGTGGTCGGTCACTTCGCCTCGACGGGCTCCGACGTCTTCGTGTCGGACCAGATCATGGTGAAGCACTCGGCGCAGTACATCGCGGCGCACCCGGGCCGGGTGACGTCGCCGGACGGTTCGGTCCGCTGAGGGTGGTCCCGGTGCCGTTCGCCGCCCCAAGGCCGCGCCCCGGGGCGGCGGCGTGAACGCCGTCCTCGGCCAGCTCGGGGTGTGGCTCGGCTTCACCGGCGCGCTGGTGGGCGTGGTGGTGGTCGCCGTCGGCCTGCGCCGCCGGGCCACCGGGGCCCGGCCCGACCGGCGGCTCGACGGCCGGCTCTTCGCCCCGGTCGTGCTCGTCGGTGCCCTGGTGGCCGTGGCCGCGATGGAGCACGCCCTGATCACCCACGACTTCTCGCTCGTCTACGTGGCCGACAACAACGCCCGGGCCACGCCGCTCCTCTACTCGGTCACCGGGCTGTGGTCGGCCCTGGCCGGCTCCATCCTGTTGTGGGGCCTCGCCCTGGCCGTCTTCGCCACCATCTTGGTGTGGCGTTACCGCCGCCAGGCCGCCGACCCGGTCGTCGCCTGGGCCACCCTCACCATGTACGCGGTGTCGGCCTTCTTCTTCGGTCTCATGGTCGGCCCGGCCGACCCCTTCACCACGGTCTCGGGCACGGCGCCCCTGCAGGGAGCTGGGCCCAACGCCCTCCTGCAGGACAACCCGCTCGTGGCCATCCACCCCCCGCTCCTCTACCTCGGGTTCGTCGGCTTCACGGTGCCCTTCGCCTTCGCCGTCGGCATGCTGGCCACCGGGCGGGTGAGGGACCGGTGGCTGGTCGAGACCCGGCGCTGGACCCTGCTCTCGTGGACCTTCCTGTCGGTGGGCCTGGTGCTCGGCGCCTGGTGGTCCTACCAGGTCCTCGGGTGGGGCGGGTTCTGGGGCTGGGACCCGGTCGAGAACGCGGCGCTGATGCCGTGGCTCTGCGGCACCGCCTACCTGCACTCGGTGCTGGTGCAGGAGCGTCGGGGCCTTCTCCGGGTCTGGAACCTCTCGCTGTGCGTGGCCACCTTCTCGCTGACCATCCTCGGCACCTTCTTGACCCGCTCGGGGGTCATCGAATCGGTGCACGCTTTCTCGACCTCGAGTCTGGGGCCGCTCCTGATCGGGTTCTTCCTCGTCGTCATCGCCGTCGGCTTCGGCCTCATCGCCTGGCGTGGGGACCGGTTGCGCTCGCCCGGCGGCATCGACGCGCCGCTCGGGCGGGAGGGGGCATTCTTGGTCAACAACCTCCTCTTCGTCGGCTTCGCCGCCGTGGTCCTCCTGGGCACGCTCTTCCCGCTCCTCTACGAGGCGGTCGAGAACCAGCAGGTCACCGTCGGCGCGCCGTATTTCAACACCGTGGCCGTGCCGGTGGGCCTGGCCCTGCTGTTCCTGATGGCCGTCGCCCCGGCCCTCAGCTGGCGCAAGATCGACGGTGCGGTCCTGTGGGGACGGGTCGCCGTCCCGGCCTGGATCGGGGTGCTGATCGTCGTCGGCTGTGTCATCGGCGGCGTGCGGGGCCTGGTCCCGTTGGTCGGCTTCGGGCTGGGGGCCTTCGCCGCCGCCTCGGCCGGCCGCGCCCTGGTGCTGTCGGTCCGGGCCAGCCGGCGCCACCGGTCCGGGGCCTGGCGGGGACTGGTCGGGCGGACCAACGGCGGGATGGTGGTCCACCTCGGGGTGGTGGTGCTGGCTGTCGGGCTGATCGCCGCCACCTCGTTCGCCCAGCGGACCGACCTGGCCCTGCGCCGCGGCCACCTGGTCCGCTTCGACGGGCACAGCTTCGTCTACGAGGGCATGCGCACCGTGAACACCGCCCAGCGGCGGGCCACCGAGGCCGTGGTCGTTGTCGACGGGGGCGGCCCCTTCCTCCCGGCCCTGAGCCAGTACGCGGGGACGGCGTCGGAGACGGTCGGGACCCCGGCCATCGACTCGGGCATCTTCGGCGACGTCTACGTCACCCTCGACGCCATCGGGGGCCAGGGGCCCGAGTCGGCGGCCCAGGCCTTCCCCAACCTGCCGGCCGGCGCCATCGACGCCGGCGTGGTGGTCGAGCCGCTGCTGGCCTGGTTGTGGGCCGGCGGGCTTCTCGTCGGGATCGGCGGCCTGCTGGCCCTCCTGCCCGGGGGTCGGCGGCGACCGACCGACCCGGTCTCGGCTCCGGCCCCGGCGGCGGCTTCGGCCGGAGCCGGCCACGGCTCGGAGGGCGTCGACGGCTCGGAGGCTGACGCCGACCCGACCGGCGGGAGGGAGCCGCTTCCCGACCGGGCCGGTGTCCCCGACCCGCCCGGGGCGGTGCCCGAGGCCGAGCCGGTGGGCTCGGAGGCCCCGTGAGCACGGCGCTGGAGGCCCCGACACCACCGGCCGGCCGGCCGCCGGCCGGCCGGCACACCGCCCGCTGGATCGCCGGGGCCCTGCTGGTGGTGCTGGTGGCGGTGGCCGTCGTCGCCGCCACCCGGCCCAGCTACCAGGCGACCCAGGTGGCCAGTCCGCTCGAGGGCCGGCCCGCGCCGGCCCTCTCGGGCACCACCCTCACCGGCCAGCATGTCTCGCTGGCCGACTTCCGGGGCCGCTACGTCTACGTGAATTTCTTCGCCAGCTGGTGCCCGCCCTGCCAGGCCGAGGAACCCAACCTGGTGGCCTTCAACTTCACCCAGCAGCGCTCGCCCGACGGCGCCGGGCTGGTCAGCGTGGTGTTCAACGACACCGACGCCGGGGCGGCCCGCTTCGTGGCGACGATGGGTGCGGACTGGCCGGCCCTGGCCGACCACGGCGGCGCCATGGCCAACGCCTACGGGGTGGGCTCGCCCCCCGAGACCTTCCTGATCGACCCCCGTGGCACGGTCGTGGGCCTGCTCGACGGCCCGGCGACGACGGCCCAGCTCACCACCACCCTGGCCCGGGCCCGGCGGAGCGATGGCTGAACGGGCAAGGCGCCGGCCCCTGCTCGGCCTGGGCGCCCTGATCGTCGTGCTCGGTGTCGCCCTGATGATCGGCAGCGGAGCCGGGTCGGGGGGCCCCCCGACCCCGGCCGAGCGCTCGGCCGGCCTGGCCACCCAGATCCGCTGCCCGACGTGTGAGGGCCTTTCCGCCGAGGCGTCAGTCTCCCAAGCGGCCGGCGCGGTGCGAGCCGCGATCCGCACCCAGCTCACCCAAGGTCGCAGCGACGCCCAGATCG
>Ga0182024_10001664_pt1 | contig 56408 bp, 48 predicted proteins | sample P32metaG_FD_120480 | JGI IMG/M metagenome (GOLD analysis project Ga0182024, IMG submission 120480) | Permafrost microbial communities from Stordalen Mire, Sweden - P3-2 metaG (Illumina Assembly) | ecosystem: Environmental > Terrestrial > Soil > Wetlands > Permafrost | place: Sweden: Stordalen...
AGAGGTACGGGTAGTGGATGCGGTAGCGATCCATCACGCGCTGGATCTCGGCCGGATAATTCAACGGATAACCATATTCTTCTCCGTTCACACCCGTCGTGGCCGGAGCCATGGGAGCGTGAAAAGTCGGATCGGGCGCGTTGTAGACTACGCGTATCCGGCTGGCGGGGATGCCCAATACCGCCTCCACGTCGCGGCACGTTGCCATCGAAACCGCCATCACGCGATCGGCCCGCAAGAGTCCGCGCCGCAGATAGAAGTGCCGCAGACGGTTGCGATAACCGAGCTGGCTCGCAAACAGCAGCGTGCTCATGTCATGGATGGTCACCAGGTAAGGTTTCGGCATCAGCAGCGGCACGGCGTTCAGCGGGATATGGAAAAGATCGGCATCCAGCTTTCGCAGGAACAATCCGTAGCGAATCTGAGCCAGGCCGTCCTGACCGATCCCCTTCTTGTTAGCCCCGGGAAAGATTGCCGTTTCAAAATTCGGCGGCAGATCGGCGAACTCGGGGACCGCCTGCTCAGTGGTGATTAGCTTGTATTGGTTCCGATTGTCTACACGCGCCAGCGCTCGAACCAGGTTCCGGATGTAAGTTCCGATGCCAAAGTCCGCCACGCGGCGGGTGTCGAGTGCGATCTGTAGCGGCATCGGGGGAGCGGCTGGGCCTGTCCAGTTTAATGCTAAGCCGTGGTGCGCGCCAGTTTCCACGGATAGAGTGGATAACGGTCCGCCAGTTCGATCACGCGGCGTCTCACTGCCAGAAGCTTATCAGCCACGTTCGAGCCGGATTGCACGCCGTTCAACGCCTCGGCAATCAACGCTGCCACCTGCCGCATTTCAGCCTCGCGGAAACCGCGCGTAGTCACCGCCGGACTGCCCAGCCGGACGCCGCTCGGATTGAGCGGTGGATTGACATCGAATGGGATTGCGTTCTTGTTTACTGTGATGTAGGCTTCATCCAGCGCCGTCTCGGCCTCTTTTCCGCGAACGCCCTTTGCGAATACATCCACCAGCAGCAGGTGCGTATCCGTTCCGCCCGAGACCACGCGAAAGCCCTCTCGTTGCAGGCTCTCGGCCAGCACTTGCGCATTGACGATCACTTGCTGTGAATAAGACAGGAACTCCGGCGCCATCGCTTCCAGGAAACAGACCGCCTTGGCCGCGATCACATGCACCAGCGGACCGCCCTGAATTCCGGGGAAGAGCGCTTTGTCGATGGCCGCCCCATATTTTGCTCTGGCCAAAATCATCCCCGAGCGCGGCCCCCGCAATGTTTTATGAGTGGTTGACGTCACGATGTCGGCGTATTCGCAGGGATTCGGATACAGCCCCGCGGCCACCAGTCCGGAAAAGTGCGCCATGTCCACAACCAGGATGGCGCCTATCGAATCGGCGATCTCGCGGAAGCGCCCAAAATCGATGATTCGCGCATAAGCGCTGCCACCGGCGATGATCAGCTTAGGCTTGTGTTCTTCGGCCAGCCGGGCCAACTCGGCGTAATCGATCCGCTCGTCGTCCCGAGCCACCCCGTAGGCCACCACATGGTAAGTCTTGCCCGAAAAATTCAGTGGGTGCCCGTGGGTCAAGTGCCCGCCGTGCGCCAGATTCATGCCCAGGATCACATCGCCCGGCTGAATCACCGCCGCGTAGGCCGCTTGATTGGCTTGCGAACCCGAGTGCGGCTGAACGTTAACATATTCAGCCCCGAAGAGTTTCTTGGCCCTCTCGCGCGCCAAGGTCTCAACGGCATCCGCGTATTCGCACCCACCGTAATAGCGCCTGCCCGGATAGCCCTCGGCGTACTTGTTGGTGAATACGGATCCGGTTGCCTGCAGGACCGCTTCGGAAGTGAAATTTTCGCTGGCGATCAATTCCAAACGGCTATGCTGGCGCTCCACTTCGTGCTGGATCGCTTCATAGATTTCCGGATCGACGGCGGAAAGCGGGCGCGACATGCGCTCGATATCGTTCATAGGTTCTAGTGTAGTGTAGTGCTAAGTGGCACCTTGTGGGGCGGTCCCCCTGGACCGCGGCCGACGCCCCCGTCGGCCTCCGCTTCTTAAGAGTCGGGCCGGGGTGTCAGCCAGGCGTCCGCCCAACTAAGAGTTTGGCTGCCGCTGGCGCTTCGGGCTCGCCACTTCCGGAGCTTCATGCACCAGTGCCGCGTGCACGATGAATCGTTTGGGCGCTGATCCCACGTAGTAGAACGGGTAGCACGTCACTAATGTAAGCGTCTCGCCGCCGGACGCTTCCAGCACGCTGACGTCGCGCGGCGTCACGATGCGGGTCGATTTCACGATATAGCGGTACGTCCCGGCTGTGGTCTCGAGTTCGATTGTGTCGTCGGCGCGAATGTTCCGCAGCGCCCGGAAGAAGGTGTCGCGATGCCCAGCCAGTCCCACATTGCCGACATTGCCGGGAAGCGCCGTTCCCGGAATATGTCCCACGGCACGGCTGAGCGTGCGCTCATCGGCGCCTTCCCGCACCATCACGGCCAGGTTGAGCCGCGGGATTTCCAGCCGTCCGATTACCGATCGGGGGCCTGGCGGCGCAATGACGAATGGTGCATTGGCCGGGGGCGCGGGTTGAGGCGATTCCGCGGTCTCGGCCTTCTCGCGCCCTCCGCTCAACAACCAGCGTGTTTCGTCGCGAACGAAACCGCCCACGCCAGGCGTCAATCCGCGCAGCGTCTGATCGAAGGCCCAGTCTTCATAAGCTTGGTAGAGCACGCTGCTCGTGGTGACCCAAACGAAGCAGTCGATCGCGAGCAGGCCAATGAGCAGGAAAGTCCACTCCAGCGCTCGCAAGCCCGCTCGCCCCGCCGCTGGGCGCTGGGGCCGATCTTCATTCCAGGTCAAACGCGCTCTCATCGGGACTCGGTAGCTTTATCCGAGAATACGTAACTGGTCCGGGTTCGCACGATCAATTTCGGATGATCCGGGGAGGAAGCCATTACCTTGATATGACGTTCCATCTTGCCCTCCACCGAGGGTACGTATCCAATCGTGTAGCGCGTGCGAATGTCCTTGGCGATCTGGCGGCATATCGGCACAATCTCTTCCAGCGACGCAGGATGATAGAACACTCCACCGCTCACGTGCGCCAGATTTTTCAAGACAGCCTCATTCTTCTCCGGGTCCTCTTCGTCGTAGATGCCCACGGTATAGATGGTTACCAGCGACGAGAGCACATCCTGCTTTACTTCCTGCAGCGTGTGCTGGCTATGATTATCGCCGCCATCGCTGATCACGACCAGCGTCTTTTTAGCTTGCCTTCCGAACTCCAGCTGATGCAGCGACATCTCAATCGCGTCGTACAACGCGGTTCTTCCTTCCGGATCTCCTTGCCAGAGCGCCGTCCGCAGAAGGGGCGCGCTGTCTGTGAACAGTACGTCGTCCGGCAAGCCGCGCCGCGGCTTCTCATTGAAGTTCACGATGAACATCTCATCCATCGGATTACTCGCTTGGATAAAGACCAGAGCGGCCGTAACTACTTGCGCCCGCTTGGGCCGCATGCTACCGCTCTCGTCCACGACAATACCGACCGTCACGGGAATGTCCGTGTTCGCAAACTGGCTGATCTGTTCCTGTTTGCCATTTTCAAGAACTTTGAAATTGTCTTTGGTCAGCCCGGAAACGAAACCTCCGGCCGCGTCCTTCACGCTCACATCCAAAAGAACAAGCCGCGAAGTGGTCTGGAGAGTGAATTCTTTCTGTTCGCCGCCTTGAGAGCCGGTGTTGGAGGCTTCCGTTTGGCCCCCACCACCGGCTCTCGCTGCGGTCCACAGCAGAACTCCTATTCCCAGACGCGCTACGCGGCCTCGGATCATGGACTCTCCGATGCTATGTTACGACAACCGGAAAGCGCGAACCATCGCGAACAGACCTAGCGACAAGAGGCCGGCCAAGCCGATGAGCGGATACGGGCTGGCAGTCTTGGGCAGTTCCTGAGGAGCAGGCTCGGGAGCGGGAGCGGGCGCAGCGGCCTGAGCAACCTCTTGTTGCTGAGGCGCCGGCGGCGGAACGTTCTGAGCTTCCTGCTGAGGCTCGGGCTGCGTTTGCGTTATTACAGCCTCACGCAACTCGGTGGGCTGAGTGGCTTCGGTGGTCGGTACCTGTTGATGCGAAACAGCCGCGATTTGCACCGCAGCCGACTTCGGATAAGCGAACTCCTGTCCAAAGTTGTCGCCCGGATAGAACCAAGCTCTCAGAGCCTTGGGTTGTCCGGGAGGCGTCTCCCAGAAAGAAAACACCGTCTTGCCGGTGGGTTGAATCCGGTAATTCGGAATTGCCAGAATCGTGGTCTGCAGTTGAGTCTCGTCAGCATTGAAGATCTGAACGATGTGACGATCGGAGGGCGAATTGAGCAGTTTGATCACGTACGTTCCAGCAGGCAGCACCTTGTTTGGAACCTGGATCGGCTCATTCACGGTCATCACGGTCTTTTTGTTCCATTCATCCGCGCGGGCGCTCGATGCGAGCGCAACTCCGAGCAATCCGACGGATGCCATTGCAACAACAAAACGGGTCATAAGTTACTCCTTCTTTGATTAATTGCCGCTTCGCGATCGCGTCAGCAACCGCACGGTTTAAATCGGTCCAGCCCCACGGCGAACCTGCTACTAGACAAAGCAGCTTTGATGCCAAAGAGTGAAGTGACCGCGATTCAGCATATTCCTAACGGGAATACGCGCGCAGACCGGAAAGTTTTACAGACTTTGTTGTCCTATGGACGCAGAGTGTCCACCCGTAGACCAAGGTTCTGCGCTCCCGCATTACCGCTCCCTCTGGTCGCGGCTCAGTAACACTGTGATTTTGCTGGGCCGTCGATACTGAGCCGTGACCGAAGGGAACGGTTGATTTCAACGCTGCAGCGGATCTTCAACCCACGGCGGCGTCGCCTCCATCAGGCGGCCGAGCTCAGGCTCCAGCAAACTCATCTTTTGCTTCATTTCCCAAGCAATTTTGCGATAGCTGAAGTGCCCCTTCACTCCGGAACGCAGCCGAGCGATGTACTCGGCCTCTGCAAAATCCATCTTGAAGAGAAAACGGGACCGCGCGGCAAAAGGAAGCAGGTATTGGCCTCCAGGAGGGGGCAAAGTCGCCGCCAGGTTACCGGCCTGTGACAACAATTGCGCATAGGGAGCGCTCAAGCCAGCCTCTGCAATAAGATCCGGAGTTTCAAAGCCGAGATGCGCCGAGTAACTCTGACGGAACTGTTGACACCGCCGGTGCCTGTGAAGATCGCGATAGGCGCCGATATCCATCACGATATCGAAGACATAGGGCCCGCTCCGGAAATTTCGCAGCAATTCATCGCGCCGGGTTCTGGACCGCAAGGCCACGTCAATCACCTCATTCCTTCGCGCCGCGCTCCAGGAACAGGCGATTTCGTACAGTTCTCGATACGGCCGGTCCGTCACGGGGTAGAGTAAGGTGGCCACGACGTCGGCCGCCGTGTCGCCGGGCTTCATCAGATCGACGTCGGCCATGGCCGTCGCGGAATTTGACGCCCTGCGGTCACTCATGTCAAGGTTTTCGAGCGCCCAGGCGCGCAAATCCTCCCGGCTGCGTTGCAAATGCTCATCCGCATCCAAATGCCGCGCCAGCGTCGGCGCCACAGCCTCACCGGTGGCTTCAAGCGGCCCGCTCGAGTCCCATTGCAAACACGGTTCCGCTGCGCATGCTTCCGCAATCTCATGCGCCAAACTGCGCAACTCCTGGTATTCCGACGCCTTCAGGCGCCGCACCTGGCGCTCCAGCGTCCGAATGCTGGTCACTTGCCCTACGCCGGTCGGGATCCCCCAGCACAACAAGTAGCGCGCCACGTCAAACGCCCGCGCCTTCACGTTGCGTTGGTACGCTTGCGGCGTCATGCTCTCGGGCCGGGGAAGTTTCCCCGCCAGATGGTCGAAGATCTTGGCGTGGATTTCGTTGTAGCCGCCCAACAACTGGCCCGCGGCTTGCCGATACACGGCGGCCTGCGCCGCGTCAAACTCCTGCGGAGTCACAAATCCGGATTTGGAGAAATCCTGATAGCGGGACGACCGCGCCTGTCCGTCCCACAGCTGCTCGTCTTCGATTTCCGTCGCGGCCAGTTCGGAAATGCCTTCAAAGCACAGCACCACGTGCCCCAGATCGGCAATCGAAGCGTGCCCATACTGGAAATAGAAGCTTTCCAGAAACTTGCTGGAATCGTGCGTGCGCACCCAATCGAGCGAATCGCTGATCGAATCGGGCGACCGGCTATAACGCGCCAGCGCGAACGCACATTTCTCCGGGGGCATCGGCGCCAGCGTGAAAACGCGCTTCGCCATTAACCTTTGAACTCGCCCGCCAGCCGGCTCGCGAGCGGACGCGTCTGGCCCGCATATTTGTTGCCGGCCTTTTTGCCGTAGGGCATGGACGAAGGCGTGGAGAGCTGCTCGAAGGTGAACGAGCAAATGCGCATCCCTGGATACAGCGCCACCGGCATGCGGCCCAGATTGCTCAGCTCGAGCGTGGCTTTACCCGCCCAGCCCGGATCGAATAACCCCGCCGTTCCATGCACGATGATTCCGATGCGCCCCAAGCTCGATCGCCCTTCCAGTCTGCCCAGAACATCGTCGGCCAGCTCCAGCCTTTCTTCGGTGATGGCCAGCACAAACTCGCGCGGCTGCAGGATGAACGATTCGCCCGCCGGCACCATCACGCTCTGCATCAATCCCTCGATGCCCTTGTTCTCGCGCAAATCGATGTAGGCGTTGCGGCTGTGTTCGAAAACGTTGAACTCGTTGCCCAGCTTAAAATCTACCGAGCAGCTTCCAAACTGTTCCGGCGGCAGCTCGGGTGAAATTTTAATCTTCCCCTCTGCGATGTAACGCCGGATGTCCACGTCGGACAAAACCATAGAGATTCAAAATAGCACAGGGAGGTAACCGGGGTAGCGGGAAGCGCTGTGTCTTTGATCGCGCCACGAAAGCGAAAGATATTCACGGTAGATTCACTATCGAGTAACGCATAAGGCCCAAAAATATTCCAGATTTTTTCTGGCGCATTGAATACTTTCTCCGGTAAGATCAGGGGAGTACAGCGGGCCTCTTGGTGGGGGCTTTGAAACGTGCCCGGAGCGGTGCACGGTTTGCATCGGAGGAACATCGTCTTGATCTGGCAAAGAACGTTTGTATGTCTCGCTTTATCCCTGCTCGTCAGTCCGATCTGGGCCGACAAAGATAGCAAGCCCCGCTATCTCGGCCTGGGAGATTCGCTCGCCTTCGGCTATAACCCGCTGGTCCAACCCCCAAATCTGGCCTTGTACATCGGCTATCCGAAGATCGTCGCCGCCGTTTTAGACCTCGGTCTCGCGAATGCATCCTGCCCGGGTGAGACCACTAGCACGTTCATTGGCGCGTCTACGAACTACTATCCTGGCTTCGACTGCCTGGAAATGCAGGAAAAGAACCAGCTATTCGTTCCCTATAATGGCGCCCAGAATCAATTGGACTATGCGCTGGCTTTTCTGAAGGCCGATCCCAGCACAAAGCTCGTCACCATCGACATCGGTGTGAATGACATTGGAATTCTGCAGTACGATTGCTTGACGCAGTATTCAGGAAATTCGAACGGCATCCTGAAGTGTGAGGAAAGTGGTCTCCCAGGAACACTGGCCGCCATCGGCCAAAATGTCACGACGATATTTTCAGCCCTCCGCGCGACCGGCTACAAAAAGACTATCGTCGCAGTGGACGCCTTTGCGTTCAACTATAGCGACCTTGTCGAAACGGGCGCTCTCGGTGCATATAACGCGCTGATCGGGAAAGTGGCCAGCTATTTTGACGTAGAAATCGCCGATGTGTATCCCGTCTTCGAGCACGTTGCTGCTCGGTTCGGCGGCGATACATGCGCCGCGGGACTGCTGGTGAAACTGCCGGATGGTACCTGCGATACGCATCCTAACTTGGCTGGACAAGCTCTGATTGCTTCCACTGTTCTGCAAGTTTTCGAGAGCAAGCCATCCAAATAAGCGATGGCGCCGCGCCGGCAGCGCGGGAACGGTAGCGCCGGATGTCCACGTCGGACAAAATTATAGAGATTCAAAAGAGCACAGGGCGCTTAGGCTCGATGCTATCGGTCCTTGATGGCGTGAAACGCCGCTCGGCCGCGCTGTGAACTAGGCCAGAACGGCGCCGTGCCGCGTATCTTTTTCATCGCCGCGGTCCCCATGCGCTCCATCCACGAATGTTTGGAAACACATTTCACGCGTTGGAAACCGCAAGCGCGGAGCATCCCCTCCACACCGGCGGCATTGGGCCCAAACCAGTTGGTCGGATCGCCATTCAATTCGTCGCCCGGATAGAACGCCATGGCTGGTTTTTTCAGTCCCATCAGATCCACCGCCGTTTCCACGACGAGAAGCTTGTTGGTGACGCTGGCCACCCGCTCCAGCGCGCCCAGAGGGTCCTTCAGATGATAAAGGACGCCTAAGAAGAGCACCACGTCGAACGTGCCCACCGTGCGCGGCGCAAGATCGTAAACATCGATCTCCAGATCTTCCACTTGCGATCCCAACGCCCGGCGCGCCAGTTCGAACCCCGCCTTCCCCGTTCCCCACCCGAACGCTTCCGCGCTGCGCCACGCCTGATGGTCGGTGGCCAGCACGCGCTTCGCTCCGCGCCGCTCGGCTTCGAAAGAATAAAACCCGTCCCACGCGCCCACGTCCAATACGGTCATTCCAGCCAGGCTGTCGGGCATGTGGATACGCCGTAGTTGGGAAGGCGTGTTATCGGAACCCTTGGTCTGCACGCTCCCTAGGTCCATGCTGTGATACCAGGTGATCTTCTCCGCTTCGGCGCGAAGTTGTTCCGAGGAAGACGCGCGGCCAACGTGCACTATGGAATAGTAGCGTAGGAATCCAGTACTTAAGAAATGACGCCTTTCCTGACGGCATACAGGATCAACTCCGCGAAGCTATGCAGGTTCAGCTTTTCCTGCAAGTTCCTGCGATGGGTCTCCACCGTGTACAGGCTGAGATTGAGACGCTGTGCGATCTCTTTGTTCGACTTCAATTCCGCCAAAAGCTGAAGAATCTCCCGTTCGCGCGGGGTGAGCAGGTCATAGCTATCCTCGGCGCCGCGCGCCCGGATTTCCCGGACGTAGTCTTCCATAAGCATGCGAGTGATTTCTGAACTGAAGAAAGTTTTACCGACATGCACGGATCTGATCGCTTCGACGAGATCCCCTTCGGCGGAATCTTTCAGCAGATAGCCTTTGGCTCCAGCTTTGAGCGCCCGTAGGACATAGGCTTCGTCCGAGTGCATGCTCAAAATCACGATCGCAATCTGAGGCTGGTCGGCGTTGATGCGCTGCGCGGCTTCGATCCCGCTCAAGTTGGGCATGGCAATATCGAGAACCGCGACATCCGGTTGGATCGCCTCCGCTCGTTCCACTGCCTCGCGGCCATCCGACGCTTCGGCAACTACGCTGAATTCGGGGCGGCTCTCCAGCAGAAGCCGCAAGCCGCGGCGCATTACGGTATGATCGTCAGCCAGCAGGATGCGAATCTGTTTCACGGACACGAGCCATAGCTAACCGCGAGTGGGCCGCGCGAGCGAAGTTCCGGACCCATGGTATCACTGGAAGAAGAACGAACATGCAGCCAACTCATACCGATCTCGATCGGCTTACACAACTTAAACAAAGGATGCGCGGCGCCTGGATGGCGGGAGACTTCGGACAGATCGCCCGGTACACGGCCAAGTCCGCCGAGGAATTCGTCGACCGGCTCCACATCCAGCCGGGAACGCGCGTGCTGGACGTCGCCTGCGGCACCGGCAACCTCGCGATACCGGCGGCTAGGAAGGGCGCGCAGGTCTGGGGTGTCGACATTGCTCCCAATCTGCTGCAGCAGGCCCGTGAAAGGGCTTCCGCCGAAGGGCTGCCCGCCGTCTTTGAAGAAGGCGACGCCGAACAGTTGCCCTATCCCGATGCTCACTTCGATGTGGTGATGAGCATGTTTGGCGCGATGTTTGGCCCCCGTCCGGAACTGGTCGCCTCTGAATTGGCGCGCGTTTGCCGGCCTGGAGGCACGATCGCGATGGCCAACTGGACGCCCGATAGCTTTGTGGCCAGCCAATTTGCGATCGGCAACCGCTACGTTCCCCCGCCGGTCGGGATCCCTGCGCCGGTCCTTTGGGGCGACGAGCGAGTAGTCGGCGAGCGGCTGGGCCCCCACACGTCGGCGGTTCGAGCCAATCGGCAAACGGTAGATTTCGATTATCCATTTCCCCCGCGAGAGGTGGTGCAATTCTTCCGTCAGTATTTCGGCCCCACTCAAATCGCTTTTGCGAAGCTGCCCCCCGACGCGCAGCTAGCCTATACAGCCGAATTAGAGTCCCTCTGGCAGGAGCACAACGAAGCTACGGATGGCCATACTGCCGTACGCGCCGAGTATTTGGAAGTGATCGCCACGCGGGCCTGATTCCTGCGAACGGCTCCCGCTCGATCGTCAGTCTTATGTCGCGAACGCCTGCTAGTCTCCTGTACCAGTGGGGCGGACGCCCGCGTCCGCGCCGGACCCCTGGTCCGGCTCGGTGTTGGACCCCATGCCCGACTCAGGACTAACGCCGCCTCTGATTTCTGTCGATCAGTACGGGCGAGGGAGGCCGTCATTGTACGCACCCTCGCACCACAATGATTTGTCACGTCGATCCAAAGGGTATAGGCGTCCATACTCAAGTTCGCACTGACGCGCGATCTGTGGGAGAACGCGGGCTTCCCGTGGTCTCCACTCTACCGAGCCCCGCTACGGCCCTCCTATGAGACGGCGGAACGCTTGATGCCAACTATCCCCCACGCCGCAGCCCTAGCCGGTTCCTACGATTACCGCCTGGTCGCCTTGTCCGTGCTGATCGCGATGCTGGCTTCTTACGCTGCGCTCGACCTCGCGGGACGGGTAACAGCCGCGCAGGGACGCGCCCGGTTCATTTGGCTCATCGGCGGCGCAGTTGCCATGGGTCTCGGCATCTGGTCGATGCACTATATCGGAATGCTCGCCTACAGCCTTCCGGTTGCGGTCCTCTACGATTGGCCTACAGTTTTGCTGTCTCTCGCCGCGGCCATGTTGGCATCGGGCATTGCTCTAGTGATCGCAAGCCGGAACGTCATGCTGCCACTGCGCACTGCCATCGGCGGAGTCCTCATGGGAATTGGAATCGCGGCCATGCACTACATCGGCATGGAAGCGATGCGCCTGCCCGCCATGTGCCATTATTCTCCCGGACTCGTAATTCTTTCCGTCATCCTTGCAATTGTCATCTCGCTGATCGCGCTCTGGCTGACATTCCATTTGCGGGAAGAGAGCAAGGCCACCGGCTGGCGGAAGCTGGCCAGCGCGATCTTGATGGGTGCGGCGATCCCGGTCATGCATTACACCGGCATGGCCGCAGTCTCATTTACGCCGATGGATTCGGTTCCGCGGCTCACTCACTCGGTGGACGTCTCCGATCTCGGTATCGCAGGCATTATCGTCGTCACGTTTATGGTTCTCGGCCTGACCATCCTGACATCGTTGGTCGACCGGCGGTTCTCCGCGCAATCCTTGGAATTGAGTTTGAGTGAACAGCGCTTCCGGCAATTAGTAGAGTCGGCCCAAGTGATCTTGTGGCGGCGCAGCGTCGATTCCTCTCAATTCAGCTTTGTCAACAAAGAAGCCGAGGAGCTCCTCGGTTACAGACCCGAGCAGTGGCTGGCCGACGGGAATTTCCTATTGGATCACGTGCATCCAGACGATCGCGAATTAGCGGAATCGTTTTGCGCCGCTGCCGCCCAGAACGGCAGCTCCCAACGTTTCGAGCATAGGATGATATGCGCCGATAGGAGCGTTGTCTGGCTGAGGACTTCGGTCTGCCTGGTTGTGGGGGACAGAAAGTCCAAAGAGTTGGTGGGAGTGATGACGGACATCACCGAGAGAAAGCGAGCTCAAGAAGCCGCTGAGAGCGCCAGTCGGGCCAAGAGCGAGTTCCTGGCGTCGATGAGCCACGAAATCCGTACGCCGATGAACGGCGTCATTGGAATGACCGAATTGGTGCTGGACACCGACCTTACGTTTGAACAACGCGAATATTTGACCACGGCCAAGTTCTCCGCTGAATCGCTGCTGACCATCATTAACGATATCCTGGACTTCTCCAAGATCGAGGCGGGAAAGCTGGATCTGGATACCGTCTCCTTCCAGTTGCCAGAGAGCATTGAGGAAACGATGAGAGCCCTAGCGTTTCGGGCGCACGAGAAGGGCCTCGAGTTGCTCTGTGACATCAAGGCGGATGTCCCCTGCTACGTCATCGGCGACTCCGTGCGCATCCGGCAGATCATCGTGAATCTGGTGGGAAATTCCATTAAATTCACTGAGCGCGGCCAGGTAGAGCTGGTGGTGGCGCTGGAAGCCGAAAAGAATGATGAACTGCAGCTCCATGTCATCGTGAGCGATACGGGCGTCGGCATTGCTCCGGAAAAACAGCAGCTCATCTTCGAAGCATTTTCTCAGGCCGATAGTTCGACCACGCGCAGGTTCGGAGGAACAGGGTTGGGATTGACCATCTCTTCCCGCCTGGTAGAAGCCATGCGAGGAAAGATCTGGGTGGAGAGCGAGCCGGGCAAAGGAAGCAACTTCCATTTCACAGTCTCTCTGGGAGTGGACCACCAGGCAACCACACCGCCGGCCACTGAAGAAATGCCTTTGACTGGAATACCCGTCCTGGTAGTCGACGACAATTTTACCAACCGGCGGATACTGACGGAGATGTTTTGGATGTGGCAAATGAAACCGACGGAAGCGGCGAGCGCTCAAGAGGCGCTGACCCACTTACGGCGCGCATCCGAACGCGGTAATCCGTTTGCCTTGGTGGTGACAGACGTTCACATGCCGGAGATGGATGGCTTTGATCTTGCGGAACGAATCAAAGATACGCCGAATCTGGCCGGTGTCGTTATTCTGATGCTGACTTCAGGCGAAAATAGAGGCGATATACAGCGTTGCCGTGGGATGGGTATTTCAGCCCAGCTCATGAAGCCGGTTCGGCGGGTTGAGCTTCGCGCCGCCATAAGTAAGGCGATAAGATACGCATCCGAAGGCGGAAACGAAAACGACCACATATTGCCAGTGTCGCAACTTGCGTTGCGGGTAGCGCCAGACTCAGCGCGGTCGCGCATCCTGTTGGCCGAGGATAACGTCGTTAACCAGCGTGTGGCTGCCCGAATTCTCGAAAAAGGGGGCCACAGTGTGGTTATCGCCGCCAATGGAAAAGAAGCGATGGCCGCGTTGCAGCGCGAGGCCATCGACCTGGTTTTGATGGATGTGCAAATGCCGGAAATGGATGGGTTTGAGGCCACCATGGCCATCCGCAAAGACGAGATCGGCAAGAATAGGCACATCCCCATCATTGCCATGACGGCGCACGCCATGACTGGCGACCGGGATCGATGTCTCGCGGCAGGAATGGACGGTTATATTTCCAAACCGATTCGCGCCGTCGACTTACTAAATCTAATCGAGAACACCAGGGCTTTAGACAGCAAAGTTCCGTCTGACAGTCGAGTTTGAACACCCAAAGCGGCCGATCACGGTTGGAAACACGCCGGAGCATTGATTGGTGGACGGCGGGGGGATCGAACCCCCGACCTCTGCATTGCGAACGCAGCGCTCTCCCAGCTGAGCTAGCCGCCCACTTCGGTACGCCAAACCATTTTACTCCAACTTCGATTCACCCCACGCGATATCTCCCTTCGCTCTTGCCCTCAATCACTTCCCTCGCCCTGACCCGCTGAATCCGCTCCTCCGTGCCTTATTCTGGCCCCGATGCTTTTGCTGGACGTGATGCTTTCACGCGATCCGGCACCTCGCCTTCGCCGCCCCAGCCCTTGGGTTCGTTCGCCCAAAATCGCAAAAAAATGCGTTACCGCACACAAAAATACCCCTGATGCGCCTCCCAACCGGAGCCGCGCGCGTCGGCAAGTTAACGATCCCCCGCCGTCGGCAGCCTGCTAAAATGGAATTCCCCCCGCGAAAATGCTCACGCGCATCACCGTGCACGGCGCCCGCCAGCACAATCTCAAAAATATCGACGTCGAGATCCCTCGCAACACCTTCACCGTGATCACCGGGCTCAGCGGCTCCGGCAAATCTTCGCTTGCGTTCGACACCATCTACGCCGAGGGCCAGCGCCGCTACGTGGAAACGCTCTCGCCTTATGCGCGCCAGTTCCTCGATCAAATGGAGCGCCCCGAAGTCGATTCCATCGATGGCCTGAGCCCCGCCATTTCCATCGAGCAGAAAACCACCAACCGCAGCCCGCGCTCTACCGTCGGCACCATCACGGAAATTTACGACTACCTGCGCGTGCTCTATTCCTCCATCGGCGTCCCGCATTGCCCCACTTGCGGCATTGAAATCTCGCGCCAAAGCACCGAGCAGATCCTGCAGCAAATCTTAGCGCTGCCGGAAGGCGAGCGCGTCATGATCCTCGCGCCCATCGTTCGCGGTCGAAAGGGCGAGTACAAAAAGGATCTCGAAAAGCTTTTCCGCCAGGGTTTTGTGCGCGCCCGCGTGGATGGCGTTCTGCGCTCGCTCGATGAAGAAATTCCGCTCGATAAGCGCAAGAATCACACCATCGAGATCGTGGTGGATCGTCTGCCGCTCAAGGCGGGCTCCGAGAAGCGTCTCGAAGCGTCCATCGAAACCGCCGCCAAGCTCGCCAATGGACTGGTCGCGGTCTCCGTCGTCAACGGTGAAGAGAAGCTTTATTCGCAAAAGCTCGCGTGCCCCAATTGCGGCGACAGCATCCCGCAGCTTGAGCCGCGATCGTTTTCCTTCAACAGCCCGTTCGGCGCCTGCGAAACTTGTCACGGACTCGGCAGTACGTGGGCCTTCGATGCCGCCAAGGTCATCGTCGATTCCTCGAAACCATTGCTCGATGGCGGACTCGGTCCCGGCGCCAGTTCCTCTTACATGCAACAGCAGCTCGGCGACGGGGCCGCGCAACTGCGCATCAAGATCAACAAGCCGTTCGAAGAGCTTCCCAAGAAGTCTCAAACATTGCTGCTCGAAGGCGGCAACGGCTTTGACGGAATCATCAAGATTCTCACTGACACCTACGAAGAAGCCGGCCCCGGTTATCGCGAGTGGCTGATGGACTACATGTCCCCGTCACTCTGCCCCGACTGCAAAGGACGGCGCTTGCGCCCCGGCAGTCTGGCCGTTCGCGTTAAGGGCTTGGGGCTAGCCGAACTGACCGAGATGTCCATCGATCGCGCGCTGGCCACCGTGCGCGCCTGGAAGCTCAACGAGCGCGAGCAGCAGATCGCCGCGCGGGTCGTCGAAGAGATTCGCAACCGCCTCGAATTTCTCACCGCCGTCGGGCTCAATTACCTCAGCCTTGCCCGTTCCGCCGCCACGCTTTCGGGTGGAGAAGCCCAGCGCATCCGCCTGGCGACGCAAATCGGCTCGAAACTACGAGGCGTGCTGTATGTGCTGGATGAGCCTTCCATCGGACTGCACCCCCGCGACAACGAGCGCCTGCTCAATACACTGACTCGTCTGCGCGATCTCGGCAACACCGTCCTGGTTGTCGAGCATGATGCCGAGACCATCGAACGCGCCGATTACGTCATCGATCTTGGACCGGGCGCGGGACGCCTGGGCGGCCATCTGGTCGCAGCCGGGACGCCGCGCGAGATCGAAAACAATCCGGCCTCGCTCACCGGTCAATATCTCTCCGGAGCCATCCGCATCGACCCTCCCGCCGGCCGCCGTCATGGCAACGGAAAGCAGCTCATCGTGCGTGGCGCCCGCGAGCACAATCTCAAGGACGTCACCGTTGCATTTCCGCTCGGATGCTTTATCGCCATCACCGGAGTTTCAGGCAGCGGCAAATCGACGCTCATCAACGATATTCTTTATCGCGCGCTGGCCAAGGAAATCTACGGATCGCACGACGCCCCTGGCGAACACGATTCCATCGAAGGCCTGGAAAACATCGACAAAGTGGTCGAGATCGATCAATCCCCCATTGGCCGCACCCCGCGCTCCAACCCCGCTACTTACACCGGATTATTCACGCCCATCCGCGAACTCTACGCGATGCTTCCGGAATCGCGCGAGCGCGGCTACAAGGCCGGCCGCTTCAGCTTCAACGTAAAAGGCGGCCGCTGCGAAGCCTGCCAGGGCGACGGACTCAAGCGCATCGAGATGAACTTCCTGCCGGACGTATACGTCACCTGCGACGTCTGCCACGGCCGCCGCTACAACAGCGAAACGCTACAGGTGAAATACAAGGGTCTTTCCGTCGCCGACCTTCTGGCGTCCACGGTGGAAGACGCCGTCCCCATCCTCGAAAACATCCCGCAGATCAATGCCAAGCTGCGCACACTGCACGACGTGGGGCTCGGCTACATCCACCTCGGCCAATCCTCCACCACGCTCTCCGGAGGGGAAGCGCAGCGCATCAAACTGGCGCGTGAATTGAGCAAGCGCCAGACCGGCCGGACTCTTTATATCCTGGACGAACCCACCACGGGTCTGCATTTCGAAGACGTCAAGCGGCTTCTGGATGTACTCCAGCGCTTGGTCGACTTAGGCAATACTGTCATTGTGATTGAACATCAGCTCGATGTGATCAAATCGGCCGACTGGGTGATCGACATGGGCCCGGAAGGCGGCGAACGCGGCGGCGGCGTGGTGGCGTCGGGAACCCCGGAGCAGATCCTGCGATTCAAGAAAAGCTACACCGCTCACGCGCTCGAAAAGGCGCTGCGCTCCGGCAGGGTTGCATGAGATATTTCGCATGAGCAAGTACGTTCACCAGCCGTTGAGCTTTCAGGGCTTGAAAACCGTCCCCATCCACGCGCGCGGCGGCAAGGTTCGTGTCGAACATTTCGCGAAGCCGTATACAGGCGGGGGCATTTCGGCCTGGTTGGATTCGCTTCCGCACATCCTGGCAGCCGATTCGCTGCGCTCCGTCGTGGATGCCTTGGCCAACGCCCGCGCCCGCAAGAAAATGATCCTCTGGGGGCTGGGCGGCCACGTCATCAAGTGCGGATTGGCCCCCGTTCTGATCGATCTGATGCGCCGCGGCTACGCCACCGCGTTCGCGATGAATGGCGCCGCGGCGATCCACGATTTTGAAATCGCGATCGCCGGCCAAACCAGTGAAGATGTCGAAGCCGTGCTTCCCGATGGCAGCTTCGGCGCCGCCGAAGAAACCGGCCGCGAGTTCAACGCAGCTTTGAATCAAGAGCGGGGCTTCGGAGAATCCCTCGGCCGTCATCTGGAAACGATCGCCGACTCGCGCTACGTCTCCTCCAGTCTGTTGTGCGAAACCTATCGCAACTCCACTCCAGTTACTGTGCACGTCGCAATCGGAACCGATACGCCGCACACGCATCCAACAGCGGATGGCGGCGCTCTAGGCCGCGCGACGCACCATGACTTTCGGCTGCTGTGCTCGCTGGTCAAGGACATTAACGACGGCGGCGTCTATTTAAATGTTGGCTCCGCCGTGGTACTGCCCGAAGTCTTCTTAAAAGCAGTTTCCGTGGTTCGCAACCTCGGCCATCCGCTGGCTAACTTCACCACCGTCAACTTCGATTTCCTCCAGCACTACCGGCCCAAGGTCAACGTAGTGGAACGGCCGCACGCCCAAGCCGGCGGACACGGTTACTCCATCACGGGCCATCACGAAATCATGATTCCGCTGCTCGCAGCGGCCCTGGTCGAGCTGCCCGCATGATCCCGAGCGATAATCCCCAATCCCTAGACCCGACCCCCCAAACCCTGGTTCCCGTTCCCCGATCCCCTTTCTGGGATTACTCCGATTTCTTCCTCTTCACGGGACTCCTCGTGGCGAGCCTCACCGTCACATTGTTTCTAGCGGCATTTCTGCTAAAGACTTCATCGCTGAGTCTCGGCTGGAAGCTCATCCTGCCACAATTGATCCTCTACGCTCTCGTCTTAGGCGTGCTCGCAGCAATCCTTCGCGTCCGCTACGATCAACCTCTTTGGCGCTCGCTGGGCTGGCGGCCGATCTCTTTGGCTGTGGCGCTTGCGGCGCTGCTGGTGGGGCCTTTCCTGGCAATTGGACTCGGCCTTTTGGGCACGGCGTTACACACGCCGGAAATTGATCTTCCGTTTCAACAGACGCTCGGTTCCCCAACCACCACGGTCATGCTCGGCATCGTCGTCGTCGTCCTAGGTCCGCTGTGCGAGGAATTGGTCTTTCGCGGATTCCTCATGCCCCTGCTGGTGCGGAGTCTGGGCGTTGTGGCTGGTGTTGTGGCCACTGGAGTTTTATTTGGAGCCATGCACGGCTACGAATACGAATGGTCCTGGCGCCACATACTTCTGATTTCCATGGCGGGCAGTATTTTCGGATGGGCTCGCTATAAGACGCGCTCCACCACGGTGTCGGTCTTCATGCATTCTACTTTCAATCTCACCCAATTCGCTGCGTTGCTTTGGCAATCTCGAACACTATGATCGAAACCATACAGTGGACCGATTCCGGCGTGGTCATGATCGATCAAACTCGACTTCCGCGCGAAGAGGTCTACGTCACTTGCACGGATCATCTGCAAGTTGCCGATGCGATTCGCTCCATGGTCATCCGCGGCGCGCCGGCCATCGGCGTGGCGGCTGCCATGGGAATCGCGCTGGGCATGCAGCAGGCCGAATCCGCTAGCCAGTTTGACGAAATCTGCGAGACCCTCCGCGCTACCCGCCCCACCGCTGTCAACTTGTTTTGGGCCCTTGAACGCATGCGGCGCGTCTTCAACGAACTCGCCGGTCGAAGCCTTCCGGAAATCCGCGAGAAGCTGGTCGCCGAAGCCACCCAGATCCGTCTCGAAGACATCGCGATCAACGAGTGCATCGGAAGAAACGGTGCAGCGCTAATCCCGGATGGCAAAACCGTGCTCACACACTGCAATGCGGGTGCGCTCGCAACTGCCGGCTATGGCACAGCGCTCGGCGTGATCCGCGCCGCCGTCGCTTCGGGCAAAAAGATCGATGTCTTCGCCGACGAAACCCGGCCATTCCTGCAAGGGGCGCGCCTCACCATTTGGGAACTCCAGCACGACCACATTCCCGCGACGCTGATCACCGATAACATGGCCGGCCATTTCCTGCATTCCGGCCGCATCGGATGCGTCGTAGTCGGCGCCGACCGTATCGCCGCCAATGGCGATGTCGCCAACAAAATCGGGACGTACTCGGTGGCCGTGCTCGCCAAAGAGAACAACGTTCCCTTTTACGTCGCCGCGCCCATCTCTACCTTCGACTTGACCCTTGCTTCCGGCGACCAGATCCCGATTGAGCAGCGCGCCGCAATCGAAGTAACGCACGTTCACGGCGTGCCCGTTGCGCCGGAAGGCACGCAAGTTGCCAATCCCGCGTTCGACGTTACCCCGCATCGCTACGTCACCGCCATCGTCACCGAACGCGGCGTGGTCCGCGCGCCTTATTCGGACGCCCTTCGAAAGTTGATAGGTTAGGGGTATGCTTCGCTCTGTTTTCTGCCTGCTTGCCGCCGCCGGCGGACTGTTGTTGGGCGCCTCGGGCGAGCTTTCGGACCGCCGCGCGCCGGGCTTCGCTCTGCCCGATCCCGCCTATGAGCGCTACTACGACTTGCAGGATTACGCGGGGAAAGTGGTGCTGATCGACATCATGTCGACTCGCTGTCCCCATTGCCTGTTGGCGTCCACAACGCTAGAGCAAGTGGAGTCGCACTACGGCGACAAGGTCGCGATCTTAGAAGTAGTGCTGCCGCCCGACAACCAGGACACCATTTCCAAATTCATCCAGGTAAACAACATCACGGTTCCCGTGGTGTGCGACATGGGCCAAATGACGGCATCCTACTTCAAGGCCACTCCAGCCACCATGCAACACATCGACGTTCCGCATCTGTTCCTCATCGATAAGAGCGGCGTCATCCGCAACGATTTCGCCTATGACGAATCGACGCGAAATGTTTTTGAGGGTGCGGGATTGTTCGCAGAAATTGACAGACTACTGAAGTAAATACCGTCACACGTCGTACCGCCGTCTCGTGTCCTCCGTCTCCAAGTAACTCATTCATAACGCCTGCGTGGGGATTTCTTCTGGTGGCACGTGAATTGCTCCAGTGCATGCAGCGCTAGCAGGGCTTGAGGAAATACGGTGGTCGCCCGCGTTGGCAGCTTTTCTTACTGGAGGTTATGGTTTTATGAAAGCCGTGCAATCGCTGATGCAAGATGAATTCGAGAATGTCCTGCTGGCCGAATTACAGGAACTGCGCAGGACCGAGAAAGCTTTGCAGAAGATGTACCCGCGTCTCAAGAGCAAGCCGCAACTGCGCACCCGCTTCCTGCAACAGCTCGCCGACATGCAGCAGCGCGCTTATCGTCTGGACGCGGTTCTGAACCCGACCGGGGCGCCACAATTCGCACAGTCCGTTCCCGTGGCAGTTCAGCCTTCCGTCGCCTGAGGATATCCCATGCCTAGAATGCTTCTGATCATCATTTTGGTCATTCTGGTTCTCGGGCTTCTCCCCACCTGGCCTTATAGCGCGGGCTGGGGCTATTATCCGAGCGGCGGTCTTGGACTGGTAGTTGTGATTGTGCTGATCCTTTTGCTGATGGGCCGCATCTAGTCTCCGAGCGGCCAGATGCTAAGATGTGTGTGACTATTTTCCATGGGCACACACGGTGTAAAAGTGGTAATCATCTATCCGCGGCCTCAAGACGAACAGGCATTTGAGCGAGCCTACTTAGAGGAACACGTACCGATGGTTGAAAATAAGCTGAAGGGCCTTACCCGGCTGGTGTTGACGAAAGTGACTGGGTCACCCCAAGGCAAGATCGCTGCCTACCGCATCGCCGAAGCCTATTTTTCTTCCATGCCCGACCTCCAGAACATTATCGAATCCGACGCCGGGAAAGAGGTAATGGCCCACGCCCATGCCATTTCCAGTGGCGGGCCACCGCTCATTCTGATTTGCGAAGAGGAAGCGTTCGTCTATTGGTAGCTTTACCGCGCCAAAACTTCTTTCACTTTATCGAGCAGAGATCCCAGAGTGAAAGGCTTCTGCAGGAACGCCGTTCCGGGCGGAAGATCGCCTGAATACACCGTGGCGTCGTCGGTGTAGCCCGAAACGTACAGCACCTTCATATCGTGTCCTTGCGTTTGCAGCCGCTCCACCAATTCGCGGCCGCCCATTTGCGGCATCAACACATCGGTGATGAGAAGCTCCACGCGCTGGCCGTGTTCGCGGCAAAGCACCAGCGCATCCTGTCCGTTGGCTGCTTCCAACACTTCATAGCCCTGGCGCCTAAGAATCTTGCGAACCAGCGCGCGAATACCCGCTTCATCTTCGACCACGAGAATCGTCGCAAGCGGCGCCGGCGGTTCAATCGCGGCGGGTGGCTCAATGGCGGTCGCGGATTCGGTGGCTGCTTCGCCCGCGAGCGGCTCAAATCGCGGAAGAAATACGCGGAACACTGTGGCGGATCGCGGTGCATTGGAAACTGAGATATCGCCGCCCCATTGCCGCACGATGCCGTAGACGCGAGACAATGTGGCCGCCACGTCGTCCCACGGTTCTTTGCCAGGCAGCGTACATTCGAACATCGCGGCTTTTGCTTCGGCATCCAGCGGTTGTCCCGGAGCGACGATCGAAATCACCGCATAGTTGCCGGGTTGCAGCGGGGCGTTTGGACGGCGAAGATCTTCGCTTACCTCCAGGCGCGAAGTTTCGACCACGATCTTTTCGCCGGCGTGCATGGCTTGCCGCGCTCGCTCGACGATCGCGGTCATCACTTGTTCCAACTGTGCGATGTCGGCGCGGACCCGGTTGGATTCGCCGGACATGCGTAACTCGAGGCCCACGTGCGTTCCGAGCAGCGCGCTCAATCGCGGACCAAATCTTCCCAGCGTGGATTCGAGATCCATTTCACTGCCGGCGCCGCCCTGCCGCCGCGCGAACGACAGCAACTGGCTGGTGAGCCCGCTCATGCGGTCCGTGGCGGCCAGTATCTCTTGCACGTCGGCGCGCAGCGTGCTGCCTGCCGGCAGGCCGGTGAGCAATTCTTCGCTGTACCCGGTGAGGATCATCAGCATATTGTTCAGATCGTGCGCCATGCGGCTGGCCAGGCGCGACACGGCTTCCACGCGCTCCGATTGCACCAGTTGATCTTCCAGCATGCGGCGCTCGGTAACATCCACAGCGACCCCGATCATGTAGCGCGGCTGGCCCTCGGCGCCGGCCTGCGCATTGGGAAGCACACGGGAATATTCCCGCAGCCACACGGCGCCCCCACCGGCCGTAATGGCCTGGAACTCGCACGAATGCGCGGCCCCGGTCTCGATGGCGCGCTGGTAGGACTGCGCAACCCAATCGCGATCGGAATCGCGGACCCGATCCAACCAAAAAGACGGATGGCTGGTCCAATGTTCCGGAGCGAAGCCGAGCAGTTTTTCGGCTTGCGGGCTGGCAAAGACAAAATTCATGGAAGGCAGTTCGACGGCCCAAACAATCGCGTCGATGTTCTCGATGAACTGCCGGGCGGAAATGGCGGCCAGTTTGTCTGAGACCGCTTCAATTGCCGGCGCTTCAGGCGCTGGCGGCTCGGCCGCGGGAACGGGAGCTGCAGACACGTCCGCGAGCCCTCCCACGCCGGTCAGGTCTTCCACCGTGAGCAGCGCTTCCTGGGCCGCTTCCTCATCCCAATTGCGAATCGCCAAAATGCCGACGCGCAGGCGGCGTTTATCGCGGCCAGTCTCGACCATTACTCCCGTCTGCTGCACGCCATTCTTCAGCACTTCTTCAATGCGATCGAGCAGGGAAGGGGGCAAGATGGTGTCCATGCGGCGCGGAGACTCGCCGCTGTGCAGTCCAAAAATCTTGCGCGCGGCGCCATTGGCCAGCAGGATGTTCAGATCCGAGGAAAGCACCAACAAACCGACCGGAACGGACGCGACGATTTCCTGATAGTAGCGGCGTTGGGTTTCAACGAGCGCCAGCAGGCGCGCGACTTCCCTACCTCGCCACTGATCCAGGTCGGTTCTTTCCATGCGATTCCAACTAACAGTCTCAACTGTAGCGGACCAATTGGACAAGGTACTTTGGGCTAGAACCGTACTGTCAGGTACTAACGGTTTGTCTGCTTGTGGTTCCAGCACCATGCCCCGTTGCGCTCCGCGCCCTTATGGGTCCGATAAAAAGAATTCGTTATGCCGCTCATAGCGCTGGGTGACTCATTGACGCGAAAATAAGACGATGCGATCTTTTACTTACCTGTGGTGGCTTTCACCACTCATTCTGTTTCTATCCGCGTGTTCCGACGCTCCCAAAACCGCCGAACAGAAGCAACCTCCGAAGCCGCCCGAGGCGCTCACTGGCCGCCAGGCTTTCCAGCGAATGTATCCGCAGGCCCGCGGATGGGCGCCGGATGCAGTGCCGCTCGAGATCCGCAGCGTCAATCTTGCGCAGGTAAAAGCGGACCGGGGCAAGGCTGGCGCGTGGCAAGTAGTTTTCGTTTCGCCTTCCCTGGGGAAGGTGAAAACATACACCTATTCAGCGGTGGAAGAAGCCGGCGGCTTGCATGAAGGGGTGTTCGGCGGCGCGGTAGACAGCTACACGCCGCGCGGAGATTCGTCTCCCTTTCAGATCGCGGCCATCAAGGTGGACTCCGACGAAGCGTACGCCACCGCGGCCAAAGAGAGCGCCGACTACATGAAGAAGAACTCGGACAAGCCGGTGGTGTTCCTGATGGAGCTGAGCAGGCGATTCCCGGATGTGACGTGGCGCGTGATTTGGGGCGATTCGGTGGGAACCAGCGACTACTCCGTCTTTGTCGACGGGACAACGGGGAAGTATTTAGAGAAGATGCATTAGGCTGGGAGCTCGGCCTGAGCCGCCTGTCGGACTGGCACATTATCGGCCTCGGCTTTCTCCCGTGCCAACGCCGGCACCCAGGCGTCTATCGACAAGCCTTGGGACTCTGCCTGCCTTTTGAGTAACGCCACACTTTCGTCTGACAGTTCTAAGGTCTTAATTGGCTTTGGGGCGCTTCTTCTTGGGGATTTCAACGGCGGCGGGAGTGCGCATCTGAACCACGGGAATCAGCGAACGCCGGGATTCGGCTGGGGACTGCCGGGCCTGGTGGGCGAAAGCCTGATTCAGCGTGGCGACAAATTCCTCGATTTGATCCTGCATCGCCGACATCTTCTCTCGCATATTCAGGATGATCTCCACGCCGGCCAGATTGACCCCGAGGTCGCGCGTGAGCTTGAGGATCACTTCCAGGCGCTCGAGATCGTCGTCGGTGTACAGACGGGTGTTGCCTTCACTGCGCGAGGGCGCGAGCAAACCTTCGCGTTCGTACAGGCGCAGGGTTTGAGGATGGATCTGGTACTGCTCGGCGACGGCCGAGATCATGTAAGCGGCTTTGGATCGAGCTTTAGCCATGGGATTACACCTTGCTCCAGATATCCTTGCGCGGATCGTCGGTGTTCGCTTGAGACAGTTCGCGCAACAGTTCCCGGGTGCGCTCGTCCTGCGCCTTGGGGGCCTGGATGACTACCTCGACGATCTCGTCGCCGCGCTGATTCCTGCGCGCGTTCATCACGCCCTTTTCACGCAGGCGGAACTTCTGCGAATTCTGCGTTCCTTGCGGCACTTTGAGCAAAGCCCGCCCATCGATGGTGGGGACTTCGATCTTGGCGCCGAGCCCGGCTTCGGACACAGTGACCGGAACCTGGATATGAATGTCATCGCCGTCACGGCGGAAGAAGGCGTGCGGCTCCACGCGGACGGTGATGTAGAGATCGCCGGCCCCTCCGCCAATGCGCCCCGCGTTGCCTTTGCCCGCGACGCGCAGACGAGAGCCGGATTGAGCGCCCGGCGGGATGCGAACTTCGACGATTTCGGATTTCGATAAGCGCCCGTCGCCGTGGCAGGTGGGGCATACGTTGCGCAAGCGGCCCTTGCCGTCGCAGCGCGGGCAGGTGAGGCTGAACTTCATGGCCCCCGCCATTTGCGTTACGTTGCCGGTGCCATCGCACTCGGGGCAAACGGTGGAGGCGCCGCCGACCGAGCCGCTGCCGTTGCAGGTCTCGCACGTTTCCTGGCGCGCGGCGTTGAGACGCGCCTGCGTGCCGCGGATGGATTGCCAAAAATCGATGTCCAGTCCATATTCGAGATCCGAGCCTTTTTCGGGGCCATTGCCCGGCTGGTCGCCCCGCTTGTTACCAAAGAACTGGCTGAAGATGTCGCGGAACGCTCCGGCTCCGGCGGCGCCGCCCGGCTGTGCGTCGCCGCCGTGATGATTGACGTAATCGGAAAAATCGAAGCCGCCGAAACCCATGCCCGGCTGACCGGCCCCCGCGCCTGGCCCGCCGCCCGGACCGCCCGGCGGGATGTTGTCGGAGTAGAAACCGTACTGATCGTAAACTTGCCGCTTCTTGGGATCGCTCAGGATGTCGTAGGCTTCCTGAACTTTCTTGAAGCGCTCCTCGGCGGATTTATCGCCAGGGTTCAGATCCGGATGATACTTGCGCGCCAGCTTGCGGTACGTCTTGCGGATCTCGTCGTCTTTGGCGGCGCGAGATACACCGAGCGTTTCGTAATAATCTTGTTTGCTTGCGGCTGGCATAAACGGTCTCTTATTCCCCGGCTACCGCTCCCTCTGGTCGCGGCTCGGTAAGGCGGAGCCGGGGAACACACTGCAAATTACTTCTTGTCGTCGACGTCCACGAACTCGGCGTCTACAACATTGTCCTTCGGTTTTGATTCACCGCCGGAAGCTCCGTTGGCATCGGGCGCCGGGGGAGTTGCGCCAGGCTGGCTGGAAGCTTTGTACATGGCTTCGGCCAGCTTGTGGCTGGCCGTCTCCAGTTTCGAAGTGGCCTGATTGATGCGATCGATGCCGCCCTCCGACATCGCTTTCTTGGTGTCGGCGAGCGCTTCCTCCACAGCCTTGGCGTCGTCGGCGCCCACTTTATCGCGATGCTCCTTCAACATCTTTTCGATGTTGTAGACCATGGCGTCGGCCCGGTTACGGGACTCGATTTCTTCCTTCTTTTTGCGATCGTCGGAGGAGTGAGACTCCGCGTCCCGCGCCATCTTCTCCACTTCGTCCTTAGCGAGGCCCGACGAAGAAGTAATTGTGATCTTCTGCTCGTTGTTGGTGGCTTTATCCTTGGCCGTGACGTTCAGGATGCCGTTGGCGTCGATGTCAAAAGTGACCTCCACCTGCGGAATCCCGCGCGGGGCCGGGGGAATACCAACCAGTTGGAACACGCCGAGCATCTTGTTGTCGGCCGCCATGGAACGCTCGCCCTGGTAGACTTTGATCTCGACCGAGGTCTGGCTATCGGAAGCCGTCGAAAAAGTCTCGCTCTTGCGCGTGGGGATGGTGGTGTTGCGCTCGATCAGGCGAGTAAATACACCGCCCAGTGTTTCGATGCCGAGCGACAGCGGAGTAACGTCGAGCAGGAGAACGTCTTTGACTTCGCCGCCCAGCACGCCGCCTTGAACCGCCGCGCCCACCGCGACCACTTCATCGGGATTGACGCTCTTGTTAGGCTCTTTGGCAAACAGGTCGCGCACCAATTGCTGGACTTTGGGCATGCGGGTGGAACCGCCCACCAGCACCACTTCATCGATCTGCGCGGGGGTGACGCTGGCATCGGTTATGGCCTGCCGGCACGGACCACTGGCGCGCTCCAGAATATCGGCGACCATTTGCTCCAGCCGGGCCCGCGTCAGCTTTACGTTCATGTGCTTGGGACCGCTGGCGTCGGCCGTCAGGAACGGCAGATTGATTTCGGTTTCGAGCACGTTAGACAGCTCGATCTTGGCCTTTTCGGCAGCCTCTTTCAAGCGCTGCAAAGCCATTTGATCCTTGGAGACGTCGACGCCGGTTTCCTTTTTGAACTCCTGCACCAGCCAGTCGATAATGCGCTGGTCGATGTTGTCGCCGCCCAAGTGCGTGTCGCCGTTGGTGGATTTCACTTCCACCACGCCATCGCCGACTTCGAGAATCGAAATGTCGAACGTGCCGCCACCGAAGTCATAGACCGCGATGGTTTCGTTCTTCTTCTTATCCAGCCCGTACGCCAAGGCGGCGGCCGTGGGTTCGTTGATGATGCGCATCACCTCCAGGCCCGCGATCTGCCCGGCGTCTTTGGTGGCCTGGCGCTGCGTATCGTTGAAGTAGGCCGGAACCGTGATGACGGCCTTGGTGACCTTTTCGCCGAGGTAGGCTTCGGCGGCTTCTTTCAATTTGGTCAGAATCATCGCGGAAATCTCGGGCGGGGAGTAGCGTTTGCCGTTGATCTCGACGCGAGCGTCGCCGTTTTCGCCGGCGACTACCTTGTACGGAACAAGCTTCATCTCTTCGCTCACTTCATTGAAGCGGCGGCCCATGAAACGCTTGATCGAATAGACGGTGTTTTCGGGGTTGGTGACGGATTGGCGCTTGGCCACCGTGCCCACCAGCCGTTCACCGGTCTTGGTGAAAGCCACAACGGACGGCGTGGTCCGGCCGCCCTCCTGGTTCGGGATGACGACAGCTTGGCCGCCTTCCATGACGGATACGACGGAGTTAGTCGTACCCAAGTCTATACCTATGATTTTGCTCATTCTTCCCTCAATCTCTCGGCTAGGAATCCGGCTCGTTTTAGCCTGAGACCATTATCAAACTTTAGTGTGTTGTTGTCAAGTAGAGATGAGTCCGAAGGTCCCGCCGATAGCGACTACTCTGCCCGCAGGCGGAATTTCAGATGGTCGCATCTCGACAGTACCGTGCGCCCGTAGCAGCAGAGGCTAGCCGGGGCGTTCGATGTGGCGGCAATGGTGAAAGGTGCTCATATGTGGCACGGCCTCGTTTCGTCGGCGTTCGATTTGGTTGAACCGGCGAGTGCGAGCCGCTCAGAGCGGCCAGGATGTCAGAAGTACGGTTTTTCTAATTGCTGGTTTCCTTTTGTGTCTTCCCGCATCTGAGTGAAATATAATAGCGCTAGTACAGGTTGGCAAAGAAGAACGTGGCCGCCGGCGATAAAGAAGCGGTGAGATAAAGCGAAGAAGGCGAGAAAATGAGAGGATCTCGGTTCAGCGAAAGCCATGAGGGCGAAAAAGCGGGCGGCGAAGAAGGAAGGGGCGTAAATTGACAGATCTACAGCTGTACCTCACTATCGGCGTGCCATCCTTTGTGGTGCTCATCAGTATCCTCGTGAACGGATTCCTATACAACTCTCTAAGCAGCGCCCTCAACAGCCGGATGAGCAGCCTGGAAAGCCGGATGCTGGCTCTCGAAGCCACCTTCACTACGCGCTTCGATCTCATCATGGGCAAGCTGTCCGAACTCGACACGCGCCTCGGCGTCCTCGAAGACCGAAGCAAACGGTAGAGGATCTCGGAAAGCGAATCAGCCCCCTAGTCGAACCACAATGAAATTTCCCGCAATCATGATCCTGGCTAGCGCCCTTCGCCGCAACCACGGTCAGTGCGCAAACCGGCCAACATCCCGGGGGACGATCTCGAACTTCGGAACCGAACTCGCCCCCCTACGTCGCGCCGTCCTCCCCCTCACACTTCATTACGCGGTGACATTCATCATTATGGGTACCGCCCGGCTGGGTCGCATCCTGTCACCGGAACTGCACCGTTAGAACGAAGCCAAGAGCGTGTACAATTTCGATAATCATGCCAGCCAAGGAGAAGCCGGCTTCGAGCGAGAAGGTGGAACTTTACGAAAAGCTCCTCGCGACCAATCTGGAAATCGAGCGAAAGGGCGACGCCAATCCCTACACCGCCTGCAACGGCAACATGTTCACGCTGTTGCATCAATCGCAAACCCTTGCGATTCGGCTACCCGCCGGGGAGCGGGAGAAGTTCCTGAAAAAGTACGAAACCACGCTGTTCGAAGCCTACGGGGCCCTCATGAAGGAGTATGTCAAGGTCCCCGACGACCTGCTCGACAAAACCGCCGAGCGCCGCAAGTATTTGGAAATGAGCTTTGAATACGCCAAAACGCTCACGCCGAAGCCGACCACCAAGCCGAAGCCTGGCACCAAGAAGAAGGGTTGAAGGATTCTAGGCCGACAGCGGTTGGGCGCGAAGCTCTTCGAGCCAGGCGCCGACCAGCCGAAGCTGTTCCCGGTCCATATCGGCGACCCCGCTCGCGGGGAGCTTCAGAGCCATTTCCCAGGCTTTGTTCCAGGTGGCCGATGCGCGGGCTAAATGGCCTTGTGCGGCCTGTAAGGTAATGAGGGCGCGCCAGTAATCGGGAGAATCTTCACAGGGAGGGGCCTGCTCGAACAGCCGCTGCGCTTCGCGCGCGTCGCGGCGATGGAAGGCTTCAAGGTAGGCGCGATCGATGCTAAGCGTCTGAGCAAGCTTGCTGGCGGGTTGCGCTCGGTGGCGCGCCTTGTCGAGCCAAATGAGGGCGCGCTGCCAATCGCCACGATCCAGGAAGTGGAGATAGCTCATGGTGAACGATCCAGCGGAATCGGGCAACTGGGTGGCGAACTCGGCGGCCCGTTCCACCGTGCCTGTGGGCCAGTCCCGCGGGCGGAGCGGAGTGGTGCGCGATAACGCCATGTAATGATTTGCGCAATGAAAGTCGCACCAGGGGCCGCGCCGGACCATTTGCCACAGGAGCGCGCCGTCGGAATATTGAGACTCGCTCGCCATGGGCAGCAAGTTGAATATGAAGTCGCCCCATGCAAAGCCGGCGCTGAGTGCGACAGTCCGGCCCAGCGCAGCCGGCCATGCGGGGCCCGGAATCAACAGGAGAACAATCGCTCCGATGGCGCCGAGCATCGCGGATGCCAGGGGTCCGCCGAGAGTGAGGATGATGACGCGAGCACGGATATTCCGAGGCGTGGTGGGCGCCATGGCCGTGTGACCGCCCAAGAGCTTGCCGTGGCGGATGTGGGAGCTCCAGCGGTTTTCAGAGTAAGCCCAACTCAGCGGTCCCACGCCGAAACCGACCAGCCGGAACCGGACGATGTCGCCCAAAACGAAGTGTCCCAGCTCATGGAACAGAAGGCAGCCGTAAACCGCACAGGCCAGCGTGATCCAGAAAAGAACTTCGGAATGGATTTGCGGCATTCCTCTGGCGGTGGTCCAAAGGCGGATGGAACTGACAACCACCACGCCCCAGACCAGCTGGCCAATCGTAAAAATGATTCTGGACCATCCGCCAGTGCCATCGCCAGCAATGGGCTGGTGCTTGCGATGGAGCGGGGCATCGATGGCAGGATTACGTATGAAGTAGAAGATACCGGCGACTGCCACAATGGTTCCCACCGGGAATAGCAGCAGGTTGAAGATAGACGCGGCCAGCAGGGACCAACGGCCCAAGGGATCTGGTTGCTCAAGACGCCAGGCGGCCAGGGCGGCCAGCAGCGCCAACAACAGAATGAAGCAGAACAGCGCCAGAATCGAATGCGGCCCCAAATGGAGACGGGGGGCGGCTGCGATTGTACTGGATTGACGGAGGGTGAAAAACGCCAGGCTAAGGAACCCCAGGGCTTCGAGCGCAAAGATCAGGCGCAGAACGTACCGCAGAATGCGCATTACAAATGAGATCGGCGGCGGACTAGCTTTGTCCGCTAAGGCTGCTACCTGAGAACGGCCATCATTACAACATGGGTTGGCCGGCCGGGCGCGGATACAATAAAGCCGTCACATGGATATAAATCAGATGCCTACAATTGATCGGATTCGCTTGGGCGATCTCGCCGTCCGGCTGGGCTGCGAACTTCATGGCGACCCGGTCGCTAGAACAAGCTCACCAGAGGCTGCGCGAGGTCCATTTCCACCCATCCGGTCTGGCCGGACTTGAGTTTCACCTTGGCCCACCACGACTTCCTGCCCAAATCCATGTAAGTGGCTGCGCAATGGGCGCCGCCGCAGCCTGTGCCGTCCGGCCATTTCGTAAATGTAATGTCGAAGCCGGCATAATATCTACCTTTGAACCAAACCGCCGAAAAGCCTTCGCCTCGATATGCGTATGTGAGAATGCTATCTCCGCGAAGAAGATCCTCGTTCGGTAAGTTGCGATCCATCCGAATCAGGCCTGGCTCGAAGGTGATGACCACACCGGTGACGCCGGTCACTTTGTCTCCAACCGCAAGCTGGTCGAGCGGCCGGCGCTCCTCCTTCCAGGTGTCGTAAACCGTCACCGCTCGATGTGCGGTCCATTGACGGTAGGCACAGGTTTCGTATGGGCAGGCCCCCCAGTCATAGAACGGCAGGGCGGGAGCTGCCATCGCCTTTGACTCCACCCGCAGATGCTCATCCTGGCAGAAGGCCGAAGGCAATATTCCGGCACAAATCATCAGCACCACGATCCGCACAACCAACAGCTTACTCCGTAAGACGCCGGGAAAGCCGCCCCGCGGCCGGTTGGGTTTACAATCAAGCCATAAATTATGCCTACAATTGATCGGATTCGCTTGGGCGACCTCGCCGCCCGGCTGGGCTGCGAACTTCATGGCGACCCGGAGATTGAGATCACGGGCGTGGCTGGAGTGGAGCGGGCGGGTCCCACGGAATTGACGTTTCTGGCCAACCCCAAGTACGCGCCGAAGGTGAAGGAGACGCGTGCCGGCGCGATTCTGGTGAAACAGGTCCTCGCACAAACACAGGCCGCCAGCCTGGTATCGGCGAATCCCTATCACGATTTTGCGCAAGCGCTGGCCTTGTTCTATCAGCCGCCTCGGGCGAAGCCGGGCATTCATCCGCAAGCGAGCGTAGCGGCGACGGCCCGGATCGGCGAAGGAGCGTCGGTGGGGGCGTTCGCGGTGGTGGGCGAGCGTGTGGTCATCGGCAAAAATGCGGTGCTGCATCCGCATGTGGTGATCTATGAGGGCGCCGAGATTGGCGACGATTTCTACGCGCATTCGCACGCCGTGGTGCGGGAGCATTGCAGAATCGGAGATCGGGTGATCCTGCAGAACGGGGTGGTGGTGGGCAGCGACGGCTTCGGTTTCGCCAAGACCCGCGCAGGGACGCACTTCAAGATTGTGCAATCCGGCGTGACGGTGATTGAGGATGACGTGGAGATCCAATCGCTGACCTCGATAGATCGGGCGACGGTGGGCGAGACGCGCGTGAAGCGCGGGGCCAAGATCGACAGCCTGGTGCAGGTGGGACACGCGTGCGTGGTGGGAGAGGACAATATCATTTGCGCGCAGACCGGACTGGCGGGCGGATCGGTTCTGGAGAAGAACGTTTTGCTGGCGGGACAGGTGGGAATTTCGGGGCACCTGACGATTCACGATAACGCAGTGATCTACGCGCAGAGCGGGATCGGCGGGGACGTGGCCGAAGGGGCGGTGATGTCGGGATCGCCGGCGTTTGAAGCGCGCGAATGGCTGCGAGCCATCACCGCATTTCCGAAACTGCCTGATTTGCTGAAGACAGTGAGACAATTGGAGAAGCGTTTGGATCGCCTGGAAGGCGCTCGAACCCCTTCTCCATGATCGAAGACAGCTCCAACAACAGCCACCGGCCGGTGGCGTATCTGAACGAGACCTTTCTCGAAAGTCCGGATGCGCGCGGGTTGCGCATTCTTTCCGAGTATCTGGAGCCGCTCTCGCACTTTCGCGACGAGAAGATCCAGGACACAATTGTTTTCTTCGGGTCGGCGAGGATTAGCGAAGAGGGCCGGCTAGGCCGGTATTATCGCGACGCCCAAACATTGGCGCGCTTGATCACCGAGTGGTCCAGCAAACTGGACTCGGCGTCGCACCGCTTCGTGATCTGTTCGGGAGGTGGGCCGGGCATTATGGAGGCGGCCAATCGGGGCGCGGCGGATGCGGGCGGCAAGACCATCGGCCTCAACATCGGATTGCCGTTCGAGCAGCGGCCCAATCCTTTCATCACTCCCGAATTGTCGTTCGAGTTCCATTACTTCTTCATGCGTAAGTTCTGGTTTGCGTATCTGGCGAAGGCGCTGGTTATTTTTCCGGGTGGATTCGGAACCATGGATGAGATGTTCGAGGTGATGACGCTGGCGCAGACGCGGAAGCTGGAAAGCAAGATCGTGATCGTTCTGTACGGAACGAAATTCTGGCAAGAGGTATTGAATTTTGAGGCCCTGGTGGAACATGGGACCATCGATCGGGAAGATCTGAACCTGTTTCAGTATGCCGACGATCCCGAAACTGCGCTGGGCATCTTGCAAGAGCAGTTGACCCGGTTTTTCCTGGAGCCGGAGAAGCCGCTGCCGGAAGCGGCGTCCGAGACTCCAGAGATCGCCAAATCGCGCGTGTGAATCCTTCGATCCAATCAAGGTGGGGCCGGCTTGGGAAGGTGGAGAAAACCTTCTCGGTGGCGCTTGTGCTGTATCTGATCCTGCTGGTGGCCTGGCCGGACAGCGTTGTCGAGGTGCTGGCGACGCTGGCGACCTACGTCCTGGGCGCGTGGATTGCGGTCCGCCTGTTGCGGATCGGTCTGAGGAAACTTACGTGGCGTCTGCGGAACCGGCTGATTGTCGCGTACCTGTTTATCGCGGTGCTGCCCATTCTGCTGGTGCTGACGCTGGTGGGGCTGGGCGGGTACATGCTGGCGGGTCAGGTGGCCGCGTATCTGGTGCGATCGGAGTTGGACCGGCGGGTGGTTTTGCTTCGATCGGTAGCGGAGGATCTGAGCGCCTCTCCGGCCAGCATCCAGCGAATCCACCAAAGGGAGCAACGGCGCTTTCCCGGGCTGATCTTATGGACGGAGCGCAATGGCGCGAGCCAGCAATGGCCGTCCGACGCGGCTGTGAATTTTCCTGCGGGACTCCCAGTGAATGCAAGCGGCGTGGCAGCGCGCGAAGGACGTTATTACGCATGGGCGGATATCGTCGTCGATGATCGGCAGGTCCTCGCGTTGACGCCGCTCACCCGGCGCTTTATGAGTGGATTGGCACCGGGATTGGGCGACTTCTACTTTTTGCAGCGGGAGTTTAACGGATCTTCGCGTGCGGCCGGATCGGCTCCGGCTACGAGCAAGCCGAAGGTCAAGGTGAGCGCGGGATCCACCAAGGTGGGCGCGGAAGGTGACGGAGATTTTCGGTTGCTGCCGGCCGGAGGCGACACCCCACAGGCGCCGCTGCCTCCGGCGGTGAATCGCTTCGATCTGGATGTGAGGTGGGGATCGCTGGTCCACGCGGTGAATTGGGAGCAGCCGGATAAGTCCGAGTCCGCTTTATTGGCGGTGCATACGCGTCTGTCGGCGATTCTCGCGGCAATTTTGAGCCAGGGCGGCGACGAGTTGCAGGGCGGCGTCTTAGTGGTCTTTTACGGCGTGGCCGTGGCGTTCCTGGTGGTGGGTATCGCGGGGCTGGCCATCGGGATTTCCATGTCGCGCAGCATTACCGGCGCGGTGCATGCGTTGTATGCGGGAACGCAGCGGGTGATGCGCGGCGAATTTTCGCAGTTGATTCAGGTGTCGGGGCGCGATCAACTGGCTGAGTTAAGCGGCTCTTTCAACACCATGACGCAGAATCTGGAGCGGCTGCTGGCGGTGGCGAAAGAGAAAGAGCGCATGCAGGCCGAGATCGAGATTGCGCGCGGCGTGCAGGACCAACTGTACCCCAAGGCGCCCCCCGTATTCGAAAGCCTGCGAGTGCTGGGAATGTGCGACCCGGCCCGCATGGTTTCGGGCGACTACTACGACTACCAGTTGGTGGATGGAAAGCTCGCGATCGCCATCGGCGACGTGGCGGGGAAGGGCATTTCGGCGGCGCTGTTGATGGCCACCATCCAAGCGGCCATGCGCATGGAACTGCGGGCTTCCGCCGACCTGGCGGCATCCATGAACGGCCTGCGTTTCTCCACGGCGCGGATGGTTTCCGAGTTGAACCAGCAATTGCACGCGACCACGTCGCCGGAAAAATACGCCACCTTCTTTTTCGCAATCTACGACGCGTCGACGGGCTTGCTCACCTATACCAACGCCGGCCACCTGCAGCCGGTCCTGTTCCGCTCGGGTGTCGCCACTCCTTTGGACGTCAACGGTACTGTGGTGGGCGCGTTTCCTTTTTCCAAGTACGAAGAGAGCAAGCTGGAGCTGCGCAGCGGCGACTTGCTGCTGTGCTACACCGACGGCATCACCGAACCCGAGAACGAATATGGAGAAATGTTCGGCGAAGAGCGGCTCATCGAATTAGTGGCGAAGAACGCGGAGCGGGACGAAGCGCAGATCATCGAGAGCGTCATGGAACGGGTGCGAGAGTGGACGGGCGTGCCGGAGCTGTCCGACGACATGACCGTGCTGCTGGCCCGGAAGCGGTAAAGTATGCGCCGCCTTCGCACCTGGATACTTGTACTGGGCAGCGGAGTTCTGCTGATTCTTACGGGCGGAACGCTGGGCTTCATATGGATCGAGCACTACACCCCCTTCGACGCGTTCTACATGACGCTGATCACCGTCACTACGGTGGGGTATCAGGAACTGCATCCGCTGAGTTTCTGGGGGCGAATCTTCAATTCGTTTCTGATATTCTTCGGCGTAACCATCATGCTGCTCGCGGTGGGCGGCATGACGCAAGTAATCATCGAGCTGGAACTCACGCAATATTTTGGGAAACGGCGGACCGGGAAAATGATCGACAAGCTGCGGGACCATATCATCGTGTGCGGTTTCGGACGAGTGGGCCGGGGCGCGGCTCGCGAGCTCCAGCGGGCGGGTGTTCCCTTCCTTATCGTGGACAAGAGCGAAGACCGCGTGGAATGGGCGATCCGGGACGGCATGCTCGCTGTGCTGGCCGATGCAACCGACGACGAAACGCTGAAACACGCCGGCGTGCTGCGGGCCAGGGGCTTGATTGCGACGCTGCAGAGCGACGCCGACAATCTGTTCGTGATTCTCTCGGCCAAAGCGTTGAAGCCCGGGCTGCAAGTGTCGGCGCGCGTGGCTTCCGAGCAAAGCGAAAAGAAGATGCGGCTGGCGGGCGCCGATTACGTCTATGCGCCCTATGACATGACCGGCAATCGCATGGCGCAGGTGATGTTGAAGCCGCATGTCTTCCAGTTCATCGATTTCACCACCAAGGGGATGGGGCTGGATGTGGGGATCGAGCAGTTCAGTGTGCCGGCCTCGAGCGAGTTTGCGTCAAAATCGCTGTCCGAGAGCAGAATCCGCAGCGAGTTGGGCGTGATTGTGCTGGCGATCCGGAAATCGGACGGGCAAATGCAGTTCAATCCACCGGCGGAGGCGGAGATCCAGGCGGGCGACTTTCTGATCGTGATGGGGGAACTCGCGAACTTGCGCAAACTGGAGCAGGTGCTGGGCGAGGTGCGGGCATGAAGATTTTAACCACGGCGCAAATGCGCGATGTGGACCGGCGCACGGCCGAGTTGGGCATCCCCAACATCATTCTGATGGAAAATGCCGGGCAGCGCGTAGTGGAATTTCTGGAGCGTGAGTACGCGCCGCTCGCAAAGCAGCGCATTGTCGTGGTGTGCGGCCAGGGCAACAATGGGGGCGATGGATTGGTGGTGGCGCGGCAACTGCATATCCGCGTGAAGCCCCAGTGGTTGCGCGTGGTGCTGGCGGGAAATCCGGAGAAGATGCAAGGCGACGCGCTGGCCAATTACAAAATGCTGACGGCGGTGGGCTGTCCGGTGTGGTTTGAGATCACGGAAGAAATGCGGACGGCGACGCTGGTGGTGGATGCGGTTCTCGGAACGGGGATGGAGGGCCCCGCCAGGGGGAAAGCGGCCGAGACGATCGGTGCGATCAATGAACATTTCCCGCTGGCGGAAGTTGTCGCCGTGGACGTTCCTTCCGGCGCGATTAGCGATTCAGGCGAGCTGCATGGCGAGACCATCGTTCGAGCGAAACACACCGTCACGTTTACGGCGCCGAAGCCCTGCCTGGTGCTTTCGCCCGCGTGCGAATGGGCGGGCAAGGTACATGTCGCGCCGATCGGGACTCCGCCGGAGTTGGTTGAAGAGGACCCGGCTATTTCGCTCTCCCTGTCGGATCCGGCGGAGTTTGCGCGAATGTTCCAGCCGCGTGCGAGTGATTCGAATAAGGGCATGTATGGTCACGTGCTCGTCATCGCAGGCGGCCGCGGAAAAACGGGCGCGGCGGCGATGGCGGGGATTGCCGCGCTGCGGGCGGGCGCGGGGCTTTCAACCGTTGCTTCTGCCGCGTCGGCAATTTCGGCGATCGCATCCTACGCACCCGAGATCATGACGGAGCCGCTGGCCGAAACCGAGGGCGGAGCGATCGCGATGCGCGCGCCCGACGATCCCGCGCTGGCCGCAATCACGGAGAAGAAAACTGTAATCGCGATCGGTCCAGGCATGGGCCAGCATCCCGAGACCGTGCAGTTCATCCGGCGATTTGTGCAAGAATCGAAAACGCCGATGGTGGTGGATGCCGATGCGTTGAATGCGCTGGCAGGGCAGCGGTCGCGATTTGAGGGCCTACGCATCTTCACGCCACATCCCGGTGAGATGTCGCGGTTGACCGGTAAGACCATCGCGGAGATTCAGAAGGATCGCATCGGTCACGCGCGCGCGTACGCGACCGAGCACGGAGTCCATATGGTGCTCAAGGGAGACCGCACCGTGATCGCGTTTCCGGATGGACGCGTGTGGATCAATCCCACCGGGTCGCCGTCGATGGCTACCGGCGGGACGGGCGACGTGTTGACCGGAATGATCGCGGGACTGGTGGCGCAGTTCCCGGAGCATTTCAACATAGAGTACGCACTGCTGGCGGCCGTGTACCTGCATGGGCGAGCGGGTGAACTGGGCGCCGAGGCGCTGGGCGAAAAATCTTTCATGGCCACCGATCTGTTCGAGTTCCTGCCCGAGGCGATGCGTGAAATCGCAGATCTATCACACCGAAACTGAAGACGAGACCATCGCGTTGGGTGAGAAACTGGCGGCGGAATTGCCGGCGGCGGTGGTGGTGTTGCTGATCGGGCAACTGGGAGCGGGAAAAACGACGCTCGCCAAGGGAATCGTCAAGGGACTGGGCGCAGCGCGGCCCGATGACGTTTCCAGCCCAACGTTTACGTTGATCCACGAATACAGCCCCAGCGTTTATCACATCGATCTCTACCGGCTGGACACCGCGGCGCAAGTGGCTTCGCTCGGCCTGGATGAGATTTTCGACCGGCGCGCGGTGGTGTTGATCGAATGGGGCGAGCGGTTTCCCGACTTGATGCCGGAAAATCGCATCGAGATTCGGCTGCGAACAACGGGAGAGTCCTCGCGAGAGATCGCGGTACAATGGAGCCAATCCTCCCCCAGCAAGGAATCGGAATGAGTTCCGCACGGCCTTTCGTTCATTTACATTGCCACACCGACTATTCGCTGCTCGATGGCGCTTGTGAGATCGAGCAACTGATGGACCTGGTGGTGGAGCAGAAGATGCCCGCGGTCGCCATGACGGACCATGGGAATCTTTTTGGCGCGGTCGAGTTTTACAACAAGGCCAAAGAGAAAGGCGTGCATCCGGTGATTGGATGCGAGGTGTATGTCTCGCAGCAGGGCTTGAAGAGCCGCAGCGACACGGATCGCTACAACCACCTGGTGCTGCTGTGCGAGAACCAGGATGGCTACCGCAACTTGCTGAAGCTGGTGTCCACTGCCTTTCTCGAAGGCTTCTACTACAAACCGAGAATCGACAAGGATCTTCTTGCCCAGCACTCCAAGGGCCTGATCGCGATGTCGGCCTGCCTGCGCGGCGACATTAACGAAACGATCATGGCCAATCGCTACGACGAAGCCAAACGTCTGGCTTATGGCTATGCGGACATGTTCGGCAAGGACAATTTCTTTCTTGAGATTCAGGATCACGGCCTGGACCAGGACAAGATTGTGACCCCGGAGGTATTGCGACTGTCGCAAGATACGCGCATCCCGCTGGTCGCGACCAACGATTCGCACTACATGCGTAAGGGCGATGCGCGGGCGCATGAGATTTTGCTGTGTATCCAGACCGGCAAGACCATGAGCGATCCGAATCGCATGCGGTTCACGCAGCCGGAGTTCTATCTCAAGACGCGCGATGAAATGCTCGCGATGTTCGGCGAAGTGCCCGAGACGGTAGCCGCGCTGGATCGCACCTGGGACATCGCGCAGCGCTGCCAGGTGAGCCTGGAAAAGGTGAAGGAGCCGTTCCCGAAGTTCGATGTTCCCACCGAGCACTCCACCGACAGCTATTTCGAATACGTTGCGCGGCAGGGCTTTGAAAAGCGGCGCGGGCGGCTGGAGGCCTTGCGCAAAGAAGGCGGATTGAAGCACGATTTGCCTGAGTATGCCGAGCGTCTGGATCGCGAGATCCGCATGATCCAGCAGATGAAGTTCTCGGGCTACTTCCTCATCGTTTGGGACTTCATCCGGTTCGCGAAATCGCGTGGGATACCGGTGGGCCCGGGCCGCGGATCGGCCGCCGGCAGCCTGGTGAGTTATGCGATGGAAATCACCGACATCGATCCGCTCGAATACGGTCTGCTGTTTGAGCGCTTCCTGAATCCGGAGCGCATCAGCATGCCGGATATCGATATCGACTTCCACACGAAACGCCGTGGCGAAGTGATCCAATACGTCACCGAAAAATACGGGCGCGAGCAAGTGGCGCAGATCATCACGTTCGGCACGCTGGGCGCGCGCACGGCCATCAAGGACGTGGGACGCGTGCTCGACATCCCGTTCGCGGACGTGGACCGCATCACCAAGCTCATTCCTACCACGCTCAACATCAAGCTGAAGGAAGCGATGCAGCAGGAGCCGGCCATTGAGGAGGCGGCACGCAAAGATCCGCGGCTCAAGGAAGTGCTCGAAGTGGCCTGCAAGGTGGAAGGGATGGCGCGCAACTCCGGGATGCACGCGGCCGGCGTGGTGATCTCGCCCGTTCCGCTGCGGGAGTTGGTTCCTCTCTGCAAGACCAGCAAAGACGAAATTGTCACGCAGTACGACATGGTGGGGCTCGAGAAGCTGGCGCTGCTCAAAATGGATTTTCTCGGGCTGACGACGCTCGACATTATCCAGGAGGCGGTGGCGCTGATCGAGCGATATCGCGGCGTGAAGATCGATACGGAAAAGCTCCCGCTGGACGACGCGGAGACGTATCAGATTTTTTCAAAAGGCTATACCAGCGGGGTGTTCCAGTTTGAATCGCCTGGCATGCGCGATATTTTGCGCAAATATCAGCCCACCCGCATCGAAGATTTGTGCGCGCTGAACGCGCTCTACCGTCCCGGGCCGATTCAGGGCGGCATGGTGGACGATTTTATCGATCGCAAGCACGGCCGCAAGCAGGTGACGTACGATTTCCCGGAGCTCAAGGAGCTGCTGGAGGAGACCTACGGCGTCATCGTTTATCAAGAGCAGGTGATGCAGATTTCCAATCGTCTGGCGGGGTATTCGCTGGGCGAAGCCGACATTCTGCGCCGCGCCATGGGAAAGAAGAAGGCCGAAGAGATGGCGGCGCAGCGCGTCCGTTTCCTCGAAGGCGCCAAAGCCAAGGGCCTTGCGCCGAAAAAGGTCGAAAAGATCTTCGATCTGATGGAGCAATTCGCCGGGTACGGCTTCAATAAATCGCACTCGGCCGCGTACGCTTATCTGGCGTATGTGACCGCGTACCTGAAGGCGCACTATGCGCTGGAGTTTTTGTCGGCGCTGCTCACGTCGGAAATGGGCAACACCGACAAGGTGGTGAAGTACATCAACGAATGCCGCGAGATGGGCATTCCGGTGCTTCCTCCGGATGTGAATTCGAGCGGCCGGGATTTTTCGCCCGATGGCCAAGGCATTCGCATGGGCCTATGCGCGATCCGCAACGTGGGTGCAGGGGGCGCGGACGCCATCATCGAAGCGCGCGAGAGCGGCGGCCCGTTCCAATCGCTGTACGATCTTTGCGAGCGCGTGGATCTGACGAGCGTGAACAAGCGGGTCCTCGAAAACTTCACGAAGGGCGGTGCGCTGGCGAGCCTGGGCGGGAATCGCGCGCAATTGACCGCGGCGATCGAGAACGCCATGGAGAGCGGCCAGCGTGCCTGGAAAGATCGTGAGAGCGGCCAAACCGGGCTGTTTGGCATGGCTGCCGGAGAGCCCGAGCACGTGGAGCACCCGTTGCCGGTGCTGCCCGATTGGACCGTGCAGCAGAAGCTTTCGGGCGAGAAAGAAGTGCTGGGCATTTTTGTCACCGGCCATCCCTTGGACGAATTTTCAGACAAGGCGGCCGAGTTGTCGACGCACGATACGGAAACTCTGGAAGGGCTGCAGCGCGGCGCCGAGGTTGCCATCTGCGGCATCCTGACGGGCATCCAGCGCAAGCGCAACAAAGAAGGAAAACTGTGGGCGGCGATGCGCGTGGAAGATCGCAAAGGCGGAGTGGAAGCCATGGCGTTCTCCACGCAGTACGATCGCCTGTTGACGAGTTTGGTGGAGGATCAAGCGGTGCTGGTGCGCGGTCTGGTGCTGCCGGAAGAGAATAGTCCGCCCAAAATATCGATCCAGGACATTGTGCCGCTGCGGGTGGCGCGCGTGAACCTGCCGACGCTGATTTCGATTCGCGTGGGCGTGGGCGTCAATGGAACAAACATGGACAAGGCCGAGGAGCTGAACCAGCTCTTCGCACGCAAGCGCGGTGAGACCGAGGTGCGGCTGCGGCTGGAGAAACCCCGCGATTTTTCCGTTATTCTGGATGTGGCCCCCAAGGTCCGCCCGGATAAAGAATTCTGGGCGGAAGTGGAACGGATCTGCGGACCGGAGTCGGTCGAGGTTCTGGCCAGCTAAATGGCAGATCAACCGATTCAAAACGCGTCCGAGCCAGTTGCGTCCAATCCCACCTGGGAGCGAGTGCAACTCGCGCGGCATCCCAAGCGGCCGCACGCGTCGGATTATATCAGCCGCATTTTTACCGGATTTTCCGAGCTGCACGGCGACCGATTCTATGGCGACGATGCGGCGGTGATCGGTGGGTTCGGCCTCCTGGATGGCCGGCCGGTGATGGTGATCGGGCAGGAAAAAGGCCGCGACACCAAGCAGAAGCTGCATCGCAACTTCGGGATGCCGAAACCGGAAGGCTATCGCAAGGCCATGCGGCTGATGCGAATGGCGGACAAATTCCAGCGGCCGATCGTTACGTTCCTGGACACCATGGGCGCCTATCCGGGCATCGACGCCGAGGAACGCGGCCAGGCCGAAGCGATTGCGAATAACTTGCGCGAGATGTCGCGCCTGGGCGTCCCGGTGGTCACCGTGGTGATCGGGGAAGGCGGCAGCGGAGGAGCGCTGGGACTGGGAATCGCGAACCGCGTCTACATGCTCGAAAACGCTTACTACAGCGTGATCTCGCCGGAAAGCTGCGCCGCGATCATTTATCGCGATTCGGGACGCGCCGCGGAAGCCGCCAAGGCGCTGCGGTTGACAGCCGTGGATCTGGAAGGGCTGGGCTTGATCGACGGCACGATCCGGGAGCCGGCGGAAGGCGCGCAAACCGACCCAAACAAAGCCGCTGAGTCCGTGAAGGAAACCATCCAGAAAGCGCTGGCGGAATTAACTCCGCTTTCGCGCCAAGCCTTGATCGACGAGCGCTACAATAAGTTCCGCCGCATGGGCAACTTCTTCGCCGAATGAACAAAACAGTAACCATCGGAATTGTTTTTGTGGCTGTGGTGCTGGCGTTCCTGGTGTATTCGAGCATGCACATCGCAAACTATCGCGTGGAGGTCTGCGTGGCGTTTCATGGCGGGAATCAATGCCGGACGGCATCGGCGGACACGCAGGATCATGCGCTGCGAAGCGCGCAGTCGAATGCATGCGCACTGCTAGTGTCGGGAGTGACGGATACCATGCAGTGCGAACGAGCCGTGCCGACTAGTGTGAAGTGGCTCGAGAGGAAGTAGCATCGTGGCGCACGCACTCCTGCGTGCCGCGTTCACACTCGTGTGAACGCTAAAGCTTTATTCAGAAGTATTTCTCCGCCAGCTCCGGTTTCGCCTGCACAGCCTGTTGCCAGCACCCGCGAGCTTCTTCTTCCTGCCCCAGAGCTTCCAGCGCATGGCCCAGATTGAGCAGCGCTTCGGCGAACTCGGGTTTCTCTTCGGTGGCCCGGCGGTAGGAGCGGGCGGCGTCCTCCTGCAAGTTGGACTGCTGCAGCAGGACACCGATATTGTAGTTCAAATCCGCGCTGCGTTCGCCCAGCAGTTCCAGCTTCGCCTCCGTGTCGAGAGCCAGAACGTAATCGCCCTGATCGACGGCGACAGCGGCCAGCCCGCGCAAAGCGTCGATAGACTCCGGATGACGCGCCGCAGCCTGCGTGAAAGCGGCTTTCGCTGCTTCGAGGTCGCCCAAACGCCGCTGTGCAACGCCCAGATCGATGAGCGCGTCCAGCCAATCGGGCCGTTTGCTCACGCAGACGCGAAACGGCTCGATACTGCCCGCCGCGTCGCCGCGCAGCAAGCGCGCATAGCCGATGCGAAACCACGCTTCCTCGCGCTCCGGGTCCACTTCCACCAGCTTCTCGATGCATTTCTCGGCTTCCGAAGGATTGCCCAGGCGGTCCTGCACGATGGCGAGATTCCATAAAGCGGCGGGATTCTCCGGCGCGAGCTGGAGCGCCCGCTCGTAAGCTTTGCGCGCTTCGGGCTGATCGCCGCGCTCCTGCAGGGTAGCGCCCAGATTGGCGTACGCGAGTCCGCTGTCCGGCTTGAGTTTCAACGCTTCGGCGTAGGCCTGCCCAGCCTGCTCCAAACGATTGGTCTTCTGGTAGGCCACGCCCAGATTGAACCAGGCTTCAAACGAACTGGAAGCGGTCTTAACCAACTGCGCGCCGAGCTGGGCAGCGGATTTATAGTCGCCGCGCGCCAGTGCGGCCGCGATCATTCCGGCCAGTCCGGCCTGGGCATTGGGCCGCAAACGGAGCAACTTCTCGGAATATTCACGCGCCTTTTCGGGCTCTCCCCGCTCCAAAGCCAGGCGGATCATGTTGGTGATCAGTTCGGCGTCGGTGGAATTGTCCGGAAGCAGCTTGTTATACCATTCCATCGCCTCGTCGGTTCGTCCCAGGAGGTGCAGCGCCACCGCTTTCCCGTACTGGGCCCGGCTGTTGCCGGGTTGCGCCTTCAGGCATTCTTCAAACGAAGCCAGCGCATTTTCCGGCCGATTGCACTGCAGCTCAGACACGCCCACGCCCACAATCGCATCGGCGAGTTTCGGATCGAGTTCAGCCGCTCTGCGGAACTCCGCGCCGGCCTCTTCGTAGTGCTTCAACTTTTCAAGACAGAGGGCCGCATTGTAGGTGGCGGCCTTGTGGTTGGGCTGCGTTTCGAGCACCTTCCGATAGTCTTCCAGCGCGTTCTCGAAGTGGCCGAGTTGAAACTCCAGGTGAGCCTTGGTCCACGCCAATTCGGGCAGGTCCTCGCCGCCATCGACGGCGTCCCTGACTTCGCGCAGCGCCTGCTCGGTCTTCCCGTCCATGTTGAGCGCCAGCGCCTTGGCGAGCGTGGAAGACTGCACCGGCCGCTTCTCGCTCTCGGCATCCAGGACATCGGTGCGCGCCAGAGCCTCCACCAGCTCATCGTCTACAAACCATAGCCACTGATCGTTCGTCTGTTCCATTCCACCCTTCTTCTATTTGGCCGCGCCGCTGAGGTAACGGATCGACACCGATTTTACTTTTCCCCGTTCTTCGCGTTCGTTCAGGAAGCCAGCGCCGCCGATCTTCAACTGGTCGTCGGTCCGGCTGTCCACCTGCTGTCCCTGGATATAGGTAGTGAAGTGGGGGCCGCGAACGTCCACGCGGATATCGAATACGGTATCCGGCTGTACCGCCAAGTCGATCGGCACGCGCCCCACTTGGGTCTGCCTTCCATTGGCCACCAGATACTTGAACAGCGCCACCTTGGTAGACAATCCCGAAGAAACCGTCATCAGTTTCATGGCGTAGTAGTTGTCCGGATCCGCAGCGCGGAAAACCCATCCGATGCTCTTGGCGTCGATACTGGCCTGAAACTCCAGCCGGTAATCGGACAGCTTTAGCGACGGCCGGTAAATGGTGATCTGCCTTCCTACGTGCAGACCCGTGGGATCTCCGCCCCAATCTTCCACCCACCCGCCTTCGCCCAGGATGATGCTGGGACCGGAGCCATCGCCCGCCGGATTAGAACCAGCCGGGTTGTGCGGCTTGCCGCCTCCCCAGCCCAGGAAATAGGCGCAAGCGACAACCAGGAGCACGATTGCAATCCCAAGCTTTACCTTGAGCGAACCGAGCCAGGAGTTGTTGGCAGGTTGAGCAATGCCAAAGCTGGGCACATTGTCTTTCTTGACGTGGTCGGCCGATGGCTTTGGCTGGTCCTGCGCCCCGGCTGTATGCGCAGGGGGCTTTACTGGATCGGCCGTGGGCTTTACGGGATCGGCCGCCGGCTTTACTGCATCGGCCGCCGGCTTTACTGTATCGGCCGCGGGCGCTTTTTCGGCGGGTGCAGCTTTCGGGACGTTAGCCAGTGCGGCGACGGGTTCTTGAACGGCGACGGGCGATGAAGCTACCGGCTTTGGGGCCGCAGGTGCTCGCGGACCGGGAGGCTTCGCGGCGGCCGCCTGAACCTGGCCGCCCTGTGAAGTGGGTCGCTTGGGTTGTATCAGACGAGCGGCAGGCTTGCCACTCGCGGGTTTTGATGGACTCGGCGGCCGTACGGCGGCTGCCGTTGCCGCAGCCGGCTTGGTCTCGGTAGGAGCCGGGGTGTTTGAAGGCGGGACGTAGCCAGGGGCCAGCGCGACTTTAGGCCGCAGGGGCAGAGACTTCAGGTGCGGCAGTAGAGGACCGCTATGGCTGGGGAAGGGCTCGCCGGCAATGAGCGCCGGTTTGGCCGGCGGAAATGTCTTGATCGAGATCTCCAACAATTCGGTAGTGTAATTTGGCCGAAGCGCTTCCTCCGTTGGTTTCAGCACCTCCGCCTTGATCTCCACCGTTTGCTGCTCAGCCGCCGGGTTTTCGTCCCTCTCGGCCTCGGCGGGCGTGACTACCTGAACAGGCATGGCTGCGACCACTTCGGCAGCCGCTTCCATAGGCTCGGCGGCTGACTCGGTTGGCGCCTCCCCGGCCCGCGCGGCTTCTTGCTCGGCCAGTTCGAGGTGCAGACGCGACAGCGCTTCGAGCGACGCCCGAGGGCTGTTGTCTTCGCCGGGTATATCGGACTCTGTTTCCGCGTGGGCCGGCGCTGTCCCATTCGTACCGTTATATTGGCTGCGAGCCGGTACTGCGACGTCGGAATCCTCGGCCGGAAAATCGATGGCGGTGGGCGACAGCTCCAGGAACTGAGACTGATCGGCCAGGATCGCGGTCTCAAACCGAATGGCTTGCACAAAGCTTTGGTCGGCGGTCGAAGCGACTGCGCTTGGCGCGATATCGATTGCGATGGCGCCGCCGGCGGGTAAACGATTTTTGTTCGCGATCTTCCTGGCGTTTGCCAGCGCCGGCAACGGATGATCGGCCCCGTTGAACGTCTGGGGCGAAAGCCTGGACGAAAAGGTGTGATCTTCGATGGAGGACGCTTTTGGCTGCAAATCGAGCGATACCAAATCCGCCGTGGAAAGGTTGAAGGCAGCTCCATTTTGCGGCCGCCATTCCGACATGGCCGGTCCCGCTTGAGGCTCCAGCCAGGACTCTGAATAGGGCGCTTCTTCCGGCCACGCTGCGACCGCGGGGGGTTCGTGCAAGAACCCGGCCGTATCGAGCGGCTCAGGTTCGGCACTTACGGATGCCTCGCCGTCTACTTCCGCCTCACTGTCTCCTACCACCTCGGTAGAGGGTTCTTCTACAGCGACCGCGCCGTTAACCGATTCCGGAAGTGCTGCTGTTAGCCCTTCCGTCAGGTCTGCCTCGAGTACCCGAGCGTCTGCAGGAAGACTCGCCGCGTCCTCCAGCGCCTGCGGCCCCGGCTCCTCCAAGGCCACTAAGGAATTGGGGGAATTGGGCGGTGGCGGGGCGTTTGGGGCCGCCGGACTATTGGCCTGTTGCCCTTTCTTTTGAGCCTGGAGCAGCCGGCTCAGCGCTAGCCGGTTGTATTCTTCCTGGTAGCTGTGCTTGTGGGCGTCGGAACAAAAGTCGCCTCCTCCCCTTAGTCTCTTCAGCAGCGCGAGCTCCTTGCCACAGTACAGGCATCGCATGAGGGAGTGATCGGCTTTTCTAGGCGATTAGTGAATACCTCCCCAGGGTGTTTCTATACGGTAAAGCACTTATCAAGCCTTTCTCAGGCGGTCGCCTTACGACTTTGGGTGAAAGCATGAGCATTTGCTACACGCTAGGGCGTGGACGGACGAGCTCTAGCAGCTTGTTCCCTCAGCGCTCAACCAGTCTTGGCCAAGGTGACAAAGTAATGTGTTTGTCGGTAAGACCGCCTAAAGTTGGAACCCTATCCAAACGATCTTAGAAATAGCGCGGGGTGCGCCGGCCTTCCACGCAGACTTTGGGCGCTCATCAGGAGAGGAATATGGTGAAACACGAAGCTTTGAAGAATCATCTGGAGACGCTGCGCAACTCGATTCCCGAGTTGCGGGGTGTGCTGCTGGCGTCCACCGAGGGGCTGCCGGTGGCGCATTCGCTGTCCAATGGCACAGATCCGAATCGGGTAGCGGCCATGGCGGCGGCAGCTTCCAGTCTGGGCCGCCGTATCAGCGAAAGCATGGCGACGGGCGGACTTTGCGAGGTGAGTATCCGCGGGGATGACGGTGCTTTATTCGTCTATTCGGCGGGTCCCAAAGCAGTGCTCGCCGTGATCGGGCCCATGGGATCGAACGCGGGTTTGATCCATCTGGAGGCACGCGACATCGCCAAGGAAATCGGCGAACTGTTCTAGCCTCCCGACTGTGGGGCGGACGCCTTCGTCCGCGCCGGCCCCCCCGGTCCGGCTCAACCATCACAAGGGAAACAGAGGCCGACGCGGGCGCCGGCCGCGGTCACTGCACCGAGCAGTTTGGCCGAGCAGCCTGGAGGACCGCCCCACTTGGCGCGTTCTTCAATAAACTTCAGAGTCGGGACACCAGAGACCGCTTCCTCTGGGCGCGGAAAGCCACCTGGGATGGGTATACTTGTTCTTAGGCCCATCAAATGCTCGCGAGATCCGAACAAAGCGGCGTCTCGGAGCCCAAGGTTGGAGTGGAGAGCGCCGGCGCGCAAGGCGCCGCATCGCAGAACGTCCCCCATCACCAGTCGCTCCTGGATGTTTCACAGGCCATTCTGCAGCACCGCGACCTCAACGGGCTGTTCCGCGATCTTGCAGTGCGCCTGCGCGCGATTGTCCCCTTCGATTTCCTCAACCTAGTCCTGTACGACGCGGCCACCAATACAATGCGGCTGCACATTCTGGAAAGCACCACGGGAATAGAGCCCGACGTACCGGAGCTGGAGTTTCCCCAAGAGGATTCACCATCCGGTTGGGTGTACCTGAACCAGGAAAGCCTGGTGATTCCGGACGTTCACGCCGAGACGCGCTGGCCGAAGATCATGGAGGTGCTGAAACGGAATCGCGTGATCAGCTCCTGTTGGCTGCCGCTAACGACCGCGCAGCATCGGCTGGGCGCTCTGATGTTCGGATTCGGATCGGGCGGCCCGCTGGAATCGCAGGTGGATTTCATGCGCCAGATCACGTCGCAAGTGGCCGTCGCCGTCGATAACACCCTGAATTTTGAAAACGCCGAGAAGTATCAGCGGCAACTGGCGCGCGAGCGCGATCGTCTACAGGTGTTGCTGGAAATCACCAACGTGCTGGTATCCGAGCGGGATATCCGCGAGCTGTTCCCCAGCATTGCCGCCTGCCTGCGGAGGGTGATGCCCAGCGAATATTCGAGCTTGGCGCTGCTGGAGCAAGGCGGAGGCGCGCTGAAAAATCACGCGCTGGTGTTCGAAGGAAATCCGGCCATCATCCCGCAAGGGGCGACGGCGAAGCTGGAGGAGACGCCCGCCGGACAAGCTGTGGAAACGCGGCGTCCCTTGGTGCTGGATGCTCGGGAACTGGCGCAGTTCACGTCGCCGCTGGCTCAACGTCTGGCGGCTGCCGGACTCCAGTCCTTCTGCTGTATTCCGTTGATCACGCGGAACCGCGTCTTAGGAACGCTCAATGTCGGAAGCGTGAAAGAAAATGCCTTTGCGCCGGCCGACGTCGACTTTCTCACCCAAGTGGCAAGTCAGGCTGCCATCGCCATTGAGAATGCGACAGCGTTTCAGGAAATCGCCCAACTCAAGGATCAACTGGCCGAAGAGAAGCTGTATCTGGAAGACGAAATCCGCACCGAGCAGAATTTCGGCGAAATCATCGGCGACGATCCGGCATTTCGTACAGTTCTGGATCAACTAGCGACCGTGGCGCCCACCGACGCCTCGGTAATGATCTTGGGCGAGACCGGGACGGGCAAGGAGTTGATCGCCCGCGCGATTCACGAATTGAGCGGACGCCGCGAGCGCACCTTCGTGAAGCTGAATTGCGCCGCCATTCCGACCGGGCTGCTCGAAAGCGAGCTGTTCGGCCATGAGAGGGGCGCCTTTACCGGGGCCATTGCTCAGAAAGTCGGCCGGTTCGAGCTGGCCAACAAAGGAACGCTGTTCCTGGATGAGGTCGGCGATATCCCGCTGGAGTTACAGCCGAAGCTTCTGCGCGCTCTGCAAGAGCATGAGTTCGAGCGCCTGGGCAGCGAAAAACCATCAAAGTGGACGTGCGGCTGGTGGCCGCCACCAATCGCGATCTGGCGCAGATGATCGCCGATCGTGAATTCCGGAGCGACTTATATTATCGGCTCAGCGTCTTCCCTCTTTCGCTGCCGCCTTTGCGAGAGCGGACCGCCGACATCCCCAAGCTGGTCCGCTATTTCACCCAGAAGTACGCGCGCCGCATGAACAAGCGCGTGGAAAGCATCCCGACGGAAACCATGGAGGCGCTGGCGGCTTATGCGTGGCCTGGTAACGTGCGGGAGCTGGAGAATCTGATTGAACGGGCAGTGATACTGACGCGCGGCGCTAGCCTCGAAATCCCGCTGGCCGAACTGCGCGCCGCGACGTCGGACGTTGCGACTCCGGTCACGCTCGAAGACGCCGAACGCGACCACATTCGCCGTGTGCTGGAGCAAGCCCATGGAGTGGTGGGCGGACCGAATGGAGCGGCGGCCCGCCTGGGGATGAAACGCACCACGTTGCAATCGAAGATGAAGAAGCTCGGAATCGGGCGGTAGTCTCGCTTACGGGCTCTTGTGCGCCAACCGGCTGCAGGCTGTGTCGGCGCCGGTAGGATCGATCGCTACGCTCCCTTCTTCAATGCTGGCAATTTTGCCGTCCTTGTCCACCACGAAGGTCGCGCGGTTCGCGACCCCGAGCGGCGCGATCAAGATCCCGTAAGACTCCGCTACCTTACGCATGTGATCGCTGAGGACGGGGTAGGTGACGTTGAGTTCCTTTTTCCAGTGCGCCAAGGTCGGCGTGAAATCGGTGCTGATCGCCAAAACCTGCGCATCGTTTGCATCGAACTTTGAGATACCAGACTGGTATCCGTTTAATTCCTTGGTTCAACCGCCAGTGAATGCGGCCACGAAGAAGGCCAGAACGACGGTCTTCTTGCCGCGGAAATCGGACAGCTTTACGGGCTTGTTGTCCGTGTCGGGAAGGGTGAAGTCGGGAGCCATATCGCCGACTTTGAGAGTTGTCTTGGGCGGATTGAAACCCGGTGGCTGGGCCGAAAGAGCCGCAGCCAGGGTCAGGCAACCCAGTAGTGCTGAAATCGATTTCATATTTCCTCCAACTGGAATTGGAACTCTGGGAGAAAGCGTAACATGCCTGTGGCCCACGCACTCTACTCTTGCGTGCCGTCCACAGTGGAAGCGTACGAATTAACAACTCAGGGAGGTTCCACCGACTTTGCACGGCTGATCGCTGCGTGCGAATCGTTTGGGCCCTATTGTCTGGATGCCGACCTCGTCGCGATCGCGGCCAGTCTGCCCGCGCTGACGGCGCGCCTGGACGCGCAAGGGGTAGCCAACTTCGGATTCAGTTCGCCACCGACGAACGGTACCAGGCCTTCCCGGCCCGATCGGTGGATGCGAATGTCTTGGGGATCCGAGTGAAGGTGGCTTGTCGAGAGGACGTGACGCAGGGCAAGCTCTGGGCGTACGGTGATCCCCACCGGCGGCTCAGCAAACGAAGAAGGACGAACTGGACCTGATCCGGCTCGCCGAGGCCTACCCCGAGCTGAAATCGCTATACCCCAGTGAGCTCCGGGAACAACTGGACCGCGGATAAGGGATCGCGTTAGCTGACCGGACTTTGATCGTTGCCGGCAGCACTTCCATGGTTGGGCCGTTTTTAATAAAGTTGAAGTGGTGGCGACATATCAGGAGTAATCTCCAGAGTGCCGTTTCCAGAACCATTAGTGACACAAGTCACCATAACCGACGATACGTCCCGATGGTTTGCTTTCGAAGTGGCGATTGTCCGACGGACCCGGAGATGCGGTATTCCTAGGAACAGCGTTGCGTCAACTTAGGTGCGTTTTCAGATCGTACCGTTCAATGCGAACTGGGGTATTTCAGCAGGTATTGTCGAATCAGTTCATGCCGTGCCTGCAGCGAAGCCGTGGCTGCACGGGCGCGCTCCTCGCCCAGGCCCGACATGAATGCGGCCTTGTAGAAGATGACTCTGACGACTCGTGGACCGCTTGACCAAACAGATGTATAAGTCTTCGGAAGGTCCAGTGTTGTGACGGTCTTGCCGTCGACGACCTCAATCCTCTCCGCGCCCTTCGTGTAGCCGTCTTCTGCCCCAATCCTAGACGAGGTGCGCCTGTCCTCTTCACTAACAACCAGCGAGACGGTCACGCAGGCGGCGTCGGTCTGCCACTTTGTGTCGACGCTATAGCAAGCGCCATAGGTAGCCGTTTCACGGAACGGATCCAGATGACCAAGCCCGGATCGGATGACAAACATCCCGGCGATGGGTTTCAGGATGAGGACTTTCTCGATGGGATCGACTTCCATTCGAAGCGGCAGGCGGTTTTCGAACGCGCCAGGATTCGCGACGTACAGTTGGAGAGATTCTAGGCAGGTTTTCGTGAGCCCCGGCTCTACCTTGCCGCACATCTCCTTGTCCGCCCGAACCTGCGCGATGGTCTCGACGTGGCGAAAGGCAGCCTGGTAAGTATTGAGCTGACGGCACTGCTCGCCTAGCGCCTGGTCTGCGATCTTGCCGCACTCTTCGGGATTGTCGAGAACGGGAATCAGGGGCACGCGCACGTTCTGGGTATCGGAAAAGCTGACGCAATTCGCGTTCCACATCTGTTTGCATGGGCGTACGAACTGGACCGCCATGGGGAAATACGCCTTGTTGTTTACCCGCGCGTCTTTTCGATTGAAAAGCGGATCACGCGCGATGTCCCAGGAGAGGTCATCGGGGGTCGAATCTGTTGTTACCTCTCCATAGGGCGTCTGGTCTTTGAGTGACTCGATCGACAAGAAGGTACGGTTCACCGATAGCCAGTATCCCTTTAGGGACGTGAAAGGCTCCGCGAGCTTCGCCTCCAGCGACGTTTGGAAGTTGAACTGGCCCTGCGCGGAAGTGCGAGAGTTCTCATAGCGTAGCGTGCTCCTACCGCTGTCGTCCCCGAGTGAGGGCGTCCCGGCTGTGGCCCGCAGTGTCACATCGATATTCGCGACTGGCTTTCCAGTGAGCGCGTCCACGACCTGACCCGAGATAGCGGGAATCCTTGCCCCGAGCGGCCACCCGGCGGGCTTGGGTTGCGCCAACAGCGCTCCAGGCAGCGGCAGCAAAAGAAGAGCCAAGGAAAGTACTTTAATAGGTCTTCTCATCGGGGTTGGTACAACGCGTGGGTGGCGCCTGGGGGTCCACGCGGCAGATCCGCACGCCTGGGTAGATGTAGCCATCGTCTATGAAGCTGTAGCCAAACCCCGACCCGGCCAATTCGTGCAACTTGGAGTAGAAAGGCCGGTGTTTTTCATAATCTTCGTTTGCGATCTGATGGCCCTCCTTGCCGACGTGGGCGATGTCTATCCCCAGGTCGCTTGGCCAAAACGTCCGCCCGGCGAATAGAGCGATGCGCCCGAAGATGGGTTCGATGGCGCGGGCCGCTGGCTGCTGAACCCGCATCGCCGTCAGATCGCCGAACGTGTTGCAGCGGGGGCGGCTGCCGCCGCACGGGGCTCGAACCACTCGATACATCTGATCGGCATCGGTGACATAGACGTAGGCGTTCGGTTCAGACGCCGCCGTCCCAATGATCACGGTCTGCGGCAGCTTGGATAGGAAGTCCTCTGAAACCGTGCCATGCATTGCCGCTGGAATGGCCGCACCGGGTATTCGCTTTTCGATCTCACTCAATCGAACCCGGCGGAATGGCCATTCGAGAATGGTCAGCTTCGTTCGGCCGTTGGTGAGCAGCAGATAGAAGGCCTGCGACGTGGCACGGGCTTTGAGATCCTCCAGGCGCGAAAGGAGCGGAGCAAGTTTGGTTTCCTGGCCAGTCAGCGAGACGTTTTGAAAACGAGAGCAAATCAGAGTGAGCGAGTGGTAGTTGAATACCTGGTCCATCGGAGGCGGGCTGGAAGGGACGGTGTCAAAGGCGCTGTCGGCGAATGTCTTCAAGAGCTGCGCCAACTCGTCGCGAGAGAGCTTTTGAGTACCGAACCGATTAAGCGTCAGGTCCTGGTAATAAATGCCGCCATCATTGTAGACGTTGACATAATCACCGTTCCCTCGATAGGAAAGAAGAAGCCCACTCCGGTTGTAGCAGCCTCGCATGCTACTGTTTGCCCTAGCGTTCAGTGCTAATTCGGAAAGTACAATCTCGTGCGGGAATTCGGCATTGCCCCCATAAAACAGCTTCGCCTTTACTAGCTGGTTAAAGTTCAATTGTGACAGAATGCCCTTGAGCCTCGCGTCCGCGAGGGCTATTACGTAGAGGCCGCCGCAGAGATTGGAAAACTCGTCCTTCGGAATCGGCGACATGTCCAGCACATCCAGCACCAGAGGCCGAGCGCTGACAATCCGAGCGGTCAGTTCGAAATGGATGTCCAGTTGTTGGCTGAGCCCTTTCCAGTCGTACGGCTCGGAGGCCTGCAGAAACTCCACCTGAGGCCGTCCCAGCGGTTGGCCAGTTGGCGTCTGCGCGGCCAGGGAGCACTCCTAGCAGACCGGCATGAGGAGCGGCTGGGTTGACGTCTGGCAATGGCCAAGCCAAAAAGCACCGACAGTCCAAAACAGGAATCCGCTCTTGCGAAGTGGAGCGAACATTGATTTCAGCGCGACACCTCTTAATCATATCGTCGGTGTGTTAGGGAAGGTGTAGCTTCCGCCGTTTGTGTAAGAGGCCAGCGGCTCCGCCACTCATGAGCGGTTGACGGAAATTGCGTAACAATGGCGGGACCGGATCGCTTCGATCCGCCGATCCCGCTTCGTGATGCACTTGGCCGCATAACGGCGAAATCGTACATTTCCTTTGGAGCCGTCACGCCACCCTTCGCTTGTTGCACGGGCTCTACAATTCGCGCCCCTCATTGTTGCTTACTGCAACCCTTTTTGGTTTCCTCAAACCCGTCGAACAAGCGGCCGGCATTGGCGCCCGCTAGTGTCTCCATCCGATGCGGCTGCCCCTTCTCGACGGTATAGTGCGCCACCGTCCCTGCAGAGCGCAGCGCTTCGGCTTCCTTCATCATCTCTGGGTGCCACATGTATTCGTCATTCTCGCCGACGTACATGAATACGCACATCTTCGAAATAGCTTGCAGTTTGGCCGGGCTGGCTTCCCACATATATCCAGGAAAGGCGGTGATAGACAAAAAATATTGAGGATTCGCGGCCGCGACGTGGAAAGCGGCGATTCCGCCGTTGGATGGTCCGGCGATATGGAACTTGTTGTCTTGTATCTTGTAATCCGCCAGGATCATCTTTAGAAACTCAGGGAAAATGCGAGCCCCGTCCTCGAAGAACAACTGACCGTCGGGCGCGGCTGGAGCCACCACGATGTAGCCCCGTTTCTCGGCCTCCGCGCGGAAGTTGCGGTTAAGAACGCTGTCCACCGTGTTCATGGTTTGCGGACCTCCGCCGAAGGCCAGGATCGCTGGATAAGTCTTCGCTGGATCATATCCGCTGGGAAGCACCACTTTATACCGGACTGTGACACCATCCACTTTTTTGCTCTTCTCGATCAGCTCCGCCTGGACGGCCTGGGTTGCGAACATCGCGACAACGGCCGCCGCGGAAAACAGCGGCATCCAGCTCGACCTCAGTTGTTTCATATAGGAAGCCTCCACCTTTCGGGATGGCAACATCGATTTTATCCGAAATCTCCTCGCGGCCGAGAATCTGTATACTGGGCTGAACCGGGAAATCAAGATGGAGACTTCGGCCCAGGAGGCTTGATCGCGGGTGCAGGTTGCCACACGTTCACAACCTCCGCCTCCCTGGCTAATTGGCGTGGGCGTGCTGACCTTCGGTCTGGTCGCCGGCTTTGTCATAACGGCCCTGCCGTTCCTGCTAAGCAAGGCAGGCGTCCGTGTCGATCGCATCGCGACCGTGAGCGCGGCCGCGATGTCGCCCACGTTTTGGGCTTTTCTGATTACCCCCATTGTCGACGTGGGCTTTACCCGCCCCTTGTGGTTTTTTCCTCCGCCCGGCTATCGCTGTTCAGTGTCCTTGTATTGCTCGCTGAATTGGCTATTGTGCTTCAGAGCGGCGCTGTCTACGGGTGGATCTCGGAATTCGTCTCCGACGCCGAGCGCTGAAGAGTGGGCGGCTGGATCAATGCGGCCAACCTGGGCGGCGGCGCTTTGGGAGATCGCCTTCGCGGCGGTGTTGTCCACATTATTCCTGTTGCGTTTTCCACCGCCAGCCGATCCTCAACTCGGCCTGCGCCAGATTCTTGGCGGGACGTTCCGAAGTGTTGTGCAGACCTCCCGGCGGCCCCAGGTCCTGGCCGGTTTTCTGCTCTTCCTGGCACCGGTGAGTTGCGTGGGGCCATCAATTTGTTCGCCAGTCTGGGCAATGAGTTCCACGCGAGCCCGCAGTGGGTGGTCTGGACTACCGGCGCCGGAGCCGCGGTCACCAGCGCCATCGGCGCGATCGTGGGTGGCTATATCGCGGATGGCCTTCACTCCCCATACTCAAGACACTTTCACGACCGGCGTCCTTGCCTACAGCTGCATCGCGGGCGTCTGTTATGCGGCGTTTTCAGCGTTGGGTCTGCAATTGGTGGGAATCCGAAATCCGACGGCGGCGACACAGCTCGCACTATTCGCCGCCGCCAGCAACGGCGCCATCGTCTATATGACCTGGGCGGACGGGCAGGGCTTCCGCATGTTCGGAATCCGTGGGCTGTTGCTGGTGGACGGCCTGGCCGCCATGAGCGCAGCCATCCCATTGCTTCTGTTCTTGCGATGGCGCGCG
>Ga0182024_10001665_pt1 | contig 56408 bp, 55 predicted proteins | sample P32metaG_FD_120480 | JGI IMG/M metagenome (GOLD analysis project Ga0182024, IMG submission 120480) | Permafrost microbial communities from Stordalen Mire, Sweden - P3-2 metaG (Illumina Assembly) | ecosystem: Environmental > Terrestrial > Soil > Wetlands > Permafrost | place: Sweden: Stordalen...
AGGCTCGCGTGGTGATCGAGACTGCGCCCGGCGAAGAAGCGCAAGTTGATTACGGCGCCGGCCCCATGGTGCGCGACCCGGACAGCGGCAAGTACCGGCGCACGCGGCTGTTCGTGCTCACGTTGGGCCACAGCCGAAAATCGGTTCGCTTGCTGGTGTTCCGTTCCAGCACGCGAGTATGGGCGGAGTTGCACGAGAAAGCGTTTCGCCGGTTGGGCGGCGTGACTCGCGTCGTGGTGCTGGATAATCTTCGCGAAGGTGTGATCGCGCCGGACATCTACGATGCCACGCTCAATCCGCTCTACAGCGACGTATTGAAGCATTACGGCGCTCTCGCGCTGCCCTGTCGCCTACGAGACCCGGATCGAAAAGGCAAAGTCGAATCCGGCGTCGGTCATGCGCAGAAGACTCCGCTCAAAGGGCTGCGCTTCGAGAACCTGGAGGAGGCTCAGACGTACGCCGTCAACGCCAGCAACCCCGCGATGGCTCCGGCAGAACCCCTTCGGCGACAGGCGCAGCCGATTGCCATCGCAATCGCCGCTCAGCAGAGCATCAGAAATCCCAGATTGATTGCCAGCGAACCAGTGAGGCCAGCCGATGGCCACGCAGGATTCTTCGCTGCAAAATAACTCAGACCAATCCAGGTGCCGATGGCCATCATCGCGAGCAGACTACCACCATCAGAATCTTACTCGACCTGCTGCGCCCCACCTCGGGCAATGCCGCTGTTGATCAGGGCCGTTCATTTCGTACCACATAGAGCCGTACTCTGGTTTTACTCGGCTCCCATCGGCTTCAGCTTTATCGAGTGCCGCCTGCTTCGCGGATTTATCGGTCATCGCTTCGAATTTCCGATTCTGAGCGATCCGATCGAGGTTGCCGATGCTGGTGAACTGGACGGCGAAGGGCTGGCGACCGGGCTCTCCCGAGCGGTCGTAGCAGACCAGCCGGTTCGTTCCCTTCTTGAGCGTCTCGTAGGTTCCGTCTGCTTTCCATTGGATGACCGTAGCTCCATCGTGCATCTGACGAGGTGCCGCTGCCAGCGCGCGCTCCATGATCTCTGCCGGTGTTTGCGCCACCCCTCCAGTCGAGATCGCCCACGCTGCGATAGCCAGTTCCAAAGTGCGCTTCATGTTGAACCTCCACGAAATCTACTGTTGATTATTCGCACCGCGCGAGTCGACGTGCAACCTAATTTATCATCTGCAGGGTGTTTGAGGAGGCCATTCGCGACCTGGCTCGCAAAATCAAAGCGACGGTCAATGCAGATCGGCCGAATCCGCCTGTGTCGTTTGCGGTTACCTTGGTGTCTTCAACGGAAGGCTGAGCCACGCCAGACCGATATCGCGGTCCATATTGCCACTACTCGTCGTGGAAGCGTCGTAAAACAGCGCCAGCCGCCGGCCCACCGGGACAACAGAGGGCATGCCGATACAGCGTTTGCTCCACCCGCAGTTGGTCTGGTCGAGGACGATCGCGCGTTGTTCGGAATTCCAGTGGTTCAGGTCCTGGCTCCAGTAAACCCAGATGCTCTCCGTGAATTCGCCTTCCGTATCCAGCCCGATGTGATTTGTGAAGAGAAACCACGTCCGGTTTGAAGGCTCGAAGTACAAAGCTGAGTTCTCGATCTGGTGTTCTGGAGGGAGTGCCGGCTGGGAATCGATCTCCCAGATTCCGTCGAGATCCGGCGTTCGCGCGATCGAGAGCGTCCGCAGCAACCGGCGTTTAGGTTCCTCTGTGAACGCCGCCGCGCTGAAGAACATCAGATACTCGTCGCCCCGTTTCACGATCTGACCCGGGCTGGCGGTGTCGGCGTAATAGGTGCCGGCCTTGGTTCGGAATGGAACAACATCCCGTTGCTTTTCCCATGGGCCTTCAGGCAGACGACTTTTTGCTACGAGTGTGAAGTAAGGCACCGCCGGGATGCGATTCGGTGCCGGGGACGTCGTTCTCGAACCGACGTAGAACATGCGCCACCACTTACCGTCGAACACGGTCCAGGGAGAACTCGCAGTTCCCGCATCGTCTGAGTCGGGCAAGCCGAGGTCGAGGACCGGGCCTTTGAGCTCCCAGCGCTGTAGATCACGACTGACAGCCAAACAGGCTCGCCAGCCCGTTGGCCCCGCGCCGTCGTAATGCAAGTAGTAAATCCCGTGAGCTCGAAAACAGATTGCTTCACGCGCACCGAGATAGTCGCACTGGCTCGGACCTTGTCCGTGCCGAATAATCGGACCGGCATCCGTGGCATTGAGACGCAAAATTGCGGACGGCCGTCCGTCTGAATAGGACTTTCCCTCGATCCGTGGCTGGGTTTGCGCGACAAGGATTCCCAGGCCCGACCACGCCTGCACCGACAACGTATTCCGAAAAATCTCCCGGCGGCTCACGGCTCCGCGAGGTGATTTGATCGCAGGCGAGACTTCCACAGCGTCTCCTACGCTAGCAAACTACTCAACTCGAGTTCGCGGCAGCAGTAGGGTTAAGCTGCGGGCGAATGGATTCGGTACTTTGAGCCCATTTCAAAATCAGCGGGCATCCTAGTAGCATTGAGCCATGGGGTTGTTATTCCGCATCCTGCGTTTCGGCGGATACTGGCTGGTCCTGCGTCGCAACCACGCGATGCGTGAGGCTCGCAAGTTAAGCCGAATGCGCATTTCCGGGAACCTTCAGCAGGCCAAGCGTCTGCGTTGAGGGGTCAACCAGGCTGATTTGTCGCGAACGATTACGCAAGAGTCCGCGGAGTTGGAGTTCTGGCTCACCGTTCACTTAGCGAAAGCTTTGACCAGATCATGCCGCGTTGCGCCCTGCGACCCGGCGACTTTCAGAAAAAGTGCGGCGATTTGAGGTGGACATTGCTCCTTCTATAACACGCCACGTGAGGAGTTCGGTTCCTGCTACGCCGCATGCTGTCCTTCCGAATAGATCGGCGTACGATGTGTGATATAGGCTAAACGGTATGCCATACGCGATCAGCGACGGAACACGTGTCTATTGGGAGGAGTCGGGCGCCGGGGCGCCATTGCTACTCATTATGGGCCTGGGGTACTCCCATGAGATGTGGCATCGCACTCGGCCGGTGGTTTCTGCGCATTACCGAACGATTCTGTTCGATAACAGAGGGGTAGGAAAAAGCGATGTACCGCAGGGCGCTTATTCGATCGCTCAGATGGCGGCTGACACGGCTGCGGTGTTGGATGCGGCGGGCGTCGCAAACGCGCACGTTTTCGGTCTGTCAATGGGCGGGATGATCGCTCAGGAGTTCGCTCTGAAATATCCCGGACGGGTGAACCGGCTGGTGCTCGGATGTACGGCCTGCGGAGGCCGCAACTCAATTCCTGCAGCGCAGAAAGTTCTTGATGTAGTGATGGCGCGCGCAGGAATGACACCCGAAGAAGGCGCTGAGGCGATGGTGCCATACATTTACGACAGGTCGACGCCGCGCGAACGCATCGAAGAAGATCTTGCGATCCGGCGGCGCTGCTATCCGGCAGCGGCGGGCTACATGGGCCAGGTGCAGGCGATCTTCGCCTGGACTTCCTTCGGCCGGCTCGCCGGAATTCGCGCGCCCACACTAATTATCCACGGCGACACGGACCAACTGGTTCCACCCGGGAACGCGCCGATTCTCGGGCAGGCCATCGCCGGATCGGGTTTAGTTATGCTCCCGCGCGCGAGCCATCTCTTCGTCACCGATCAACCGGAAGCGTCGCATCGCGCGGTCTTAGCGTTTCTATCCGGCGAGAAATCGGCCATCTAATTGTTACTAACATCTGACCGTGAAGAAAATCGGTGTTCAGGCCCCTCGCCGTGCGAGCAGGTTAATCAGGCCCGCGGCCACTGGCACGCGACGGTGGGCCTAATTCTGCGCCTCCCCCAACCATGGGGCGCAGCCAAACATGGTACGAGATCTGGCCATTTCGGATTCGGGCTTCGATTATCAACAGGCCGATGCTCTCCGTGGTCACGTTTTCGGGGAGGCTCTTCGTCGCCTTCGCTTCAGATCGCTCCGTCTTGGCTCGTCATTTGGATATTCTCGGCAAGACAAAACGGCCCTTTCCCGAAGACTGAACGCGCCTAGGCTGTCCGCGGGCCGCTCGGCCATTCCTCGCACTATCATTGAATCGGGCTGAACCCTTGAACCGCACACTGCTTTGGATCACCGTCGCCGCCGTCCTAATAATTGGCTTCCTACTCTACCGCTCTCAGTCAACAAAGAACCTGAATGTGGATCCCCACGCTCGTGACGTGATCGAGAAGGCGAAACGCCGGTGATTGTGGCGGCTATTTCTCTGAACAAACTGACGTCCCGAATGTGCTCGTGCGTCCTTGAGCCCCCTGCATATCGCGATCGGCGCGTCCCCGATTGCTAACAGATGCCGTCTTTGATATGCTGGCTGACCGAAGGATTCCTGCCCCATGAAGGTCACTCTTCGCAGTTCGTCATTGCTGTTTTTCTTATTTAACTTGTTGCTCGGGCTGCCCGTACATCGGAAGCACTGATCAGTCCTCCTGAGGCGCGCCGTCGCAATGCCGCACATCAAGAACAGAAGGCCCACACCAATTTAGAGTTCTTTGCATGAACACGCACCTGGTGGTCCTCGACGCAGTAACGAGCTGTGGCTTGCAACCAGCGGAAACAAAGAATTTTGCCATAACGGTCTCCTTCTGATTGCCATGCAAGCGGGTAACCACCAGGGATTGGTCAAGGTCGAGAGATTGACTGAGGAGGGTCCGCTTATTCCTCATTTGGCAGCCAACGGCGCGAAAGCGGAGAACAAACGCCGATATACGCCGCCCGGCCGGAACCGGAGGCGGCGTTTTTTGGAGGGAACGATCTGGCGTGCACCACTTCGCGATGCGGTAACTGCGCTCGCCGGCGGCATTCTTTGCCGACTCGATCTTCTGCCCGCCCTTGCTACCGAGGATGCTGACGAAGCCACGAACCGTGTGCTTCTGCCAGCCCCGTGGCTTCCACGGTCTCGGCCAAGGTCCCGCTCTTGGCGCGTTTCACCATCGCGAGGACCTCCCCCGTCTTGTTGGTGCGCGATTCGGTGGCGCTCCGAATCCGCCAGTGATACGCTCTCTAAGGAATGCCACGACGCCTTGCGCTCCTCTTTGCAACCTTTACCAGTCTGCTGTGCGCTCACCCAGTCTTCGACGTGAAAGACTACGGCGCTACGGGAATCAAATCAGAAAACGCCCGGCCTGCGCTACAGCAGGCCCTTGACGCATGCGGCAAAGCCGGTGGAGGAACCGTTTACGTTGGTCCGGGCGAATACACCAGCGGCCAACTCCACTTGCGCTCCGGTGTGCGGCTCTATCTGGAGGCCGGGGCGACGTTATTTGCCTCGCTAGACGGCGCGCAGTTCGACCCGTCGCCTAAATCCGCGCTAATCTCCGGCGAAGATCTGCACGATATCGCGCTCGAAGGCCGCGGCACGCTGGACGGGCAATCCACGTATGAATGGCGTCTCAACAGCATTACCGATTTCTACATCCTCTCAAACCAGCGCCTGATGGAAGCGACCGGCAAACCGCTCATGCGCCCGTTCCCGCATGGCTTCCCCGACGAAAAGATTTATCCGCGCATGGTGCTGCTGTTGCGCTGCACGGACGTGCGCATTACCGGATTGAAGTTCCTGCGGTCGCGCAGTTGGACCATTAACCCGTATGCCTGTAAGCGCCTACTCATCGATGGCGTCTACATTTACTCCAGCCAGAAGGAAGGTGTGTGGGCCGATGGCATTGACCCCGACGGTTGTCAGGATGTCCGTATTTCGAACTCGACCATTGAAACGGGCGACGACGCGCTGGTATTCTACTCTTCTGATATTTGGGGGCCTGCGCTACCAGTTGAAAACGTGACGGTGACCAATTGCCGCCTGTCTTCGTCTTCGAGCGCGATCAAGTTTTGCGATGGGAATTCGAACGCGATCCGTCGTGTCAACATCGATAACGTGGTTATTACCAATTCCAACCGAGGGATTGCGTTTATGGTGTTCGATGGCGGCATTGTGGAAGATGTGGTGTTGTCGAACCTGACGATTGAGACTCGACGCTTCGATTGGTTTTGGTGGGGCGATGGCGATCCGCTGCATTTCAACATCAAGCGGCGCAGTGAGGTGGATGGAACGAAGCGCGCCAATGAACCGGCAGCCGGAAAGATTCGCAACGTGATCGTTCAGAATGTGATCGCCCACGGCACAGGCGCTTCCGTTATCAACGGCCATCCGGCGAGTTGGTTAGAGGGCGTAAGGTTGAACAATATAAAGCTTTTTGTGTCGTCCGATCCCAGCGCTCCTTACGAACACACGGCGACCGCGCTGACGGTTCGCCAAGCGCGTGGATTGCGCATGAGTAATGTTGAGATCGGTTGGGAAAAACCATTTGCAGCAACCTGGCGGAATGGCCTGTCGCTGGAGCAGGTGAAAGACGCCATTCTCGACCGCGTGGAGGTGCATCGGGCGCCGGGCTCAAAATCGCAGCGCATCGTTTCAACAGATACTGAATATGTGGTTTGGCCAAAATAAAGTTGATCCGCTTCAAGCGATGATCTGATTCATCGACTTACTCCAGGGCTGCTTTGGCGCGGGAGCTGGCGCTTATTTTAAAGACGTGGCGAAATCCTCGGCCGATACGAGCCTTGCGGGTGTATAGTGCGGTCTGAAAGGAAGTATGCACATGACCTCGTTGTCTCGCCGCGATTTGCTCCGGGTGGCCGTCTCGCTGCCTGCCGCCAGGCTGTTCGCCTCATACCGGGCAATGGCGGCGCCGAATGTGAACCGCGTGAAGATCACCAACGTTCGCGCCATGGCGATCCGGAATATCGCCGGCAATTGTCTCATCCGGATCGATACCGATAGCGGAGTGACCGGTTACGGGGAGGCGGGAGCCACCGGGCCGATGGCGCGGGCCCGCATCGAAACGATGAAAAGTCTGCTGATCGGCAAGGATCCGCTGCAGATCGAAGTGCACTTCCAGAATATGACCACGCTGATGCACACCTACATGGCGCACATTCCGACCATCAGTGGCATCGACATGGCATTGTGGGACCTGGCGGGAAAGCTGCTCAGCGTACCAGTCTCGACGCTGCTGGGCGGGCCGTTTCGCGACGCCATCCCGATGTACTCGCACGGAATCAACCTGAACATGCTGGACAAATCTTCGTGCCGCGACTGGGCGCAGCGCATCAAAGAGATGCCCGAGGGCTTTACGGCGTTCAAGAACGGCATTGACCCGCTGCTGGGCGTGCCGTCGGCGCGATTCGCGGCCACCCTCACCACTCAGCAGCTCCGCAACGTGGCGCACGGCTACGCCAACTGCCGCGAGGCTGTAGGAGACGACATCGACGTTGCGGTCCATTGTCACAACGAGCTCGACACTCCCAGCGCGATTGCAGTGGCTAAGGCCGTGGAGCCGATGAATCCGTTGTTTATCGAAGACGCGCTGAATCCGCCGTTCTCTGAAGCGTGGATGGCGCTAAGGCGCTCGACGCGGGTGCCGCTGCTGACTGGAGAAAAGCTCGAAATGGTGCGCGGATTCAAGCCCTTTCTGGATGCGCAGGCGGTGGACTATATTCATCCCGATCTGGCGTTCGCGGGAGGGATCACAGGGACGCGAAAAATCGCCGATTACGCGGCGCAGTTCCGCATGCCGGTGGCGCTGCATAACGTCGGGTCACTGGTGCTGACGTATGCCAATGCGCATTTCGGCGGGTCGATCCAGAATTTTTACCGCTCAGAAAGTCAACTTGGACGGCCGAACCGCTACATCGAGGGGATGGCCGCGGGCAGTGCGCCCGACGTGCGCAAGGGCTTGCTGAAGGTCCCCACCGGTCCTGGTTTGGGGCTGGAAATCAACCCTGAGTTCCTGAAGCAGAATCTGGCGGACGGTGAGACGTACTGGGCATGAGGCTCAGCCGTAGGTCTTTCCTCGCGCGAATGCTCGCGTCGCCGCTTGCGGGCGCGTATGCTGCCGCCGCGCAGACCGCTGCGCCGTTGAAGATCACACGCGTCGAAACGGTGTACTGGAAGAGCCGCGAGGATGCTCCATTCTGGCCTCACTGGACCTGGGTGAAAATCGACACCGACGCCGGGGTCTCCGGCATCGGAGAAACGTATCCGCGCAACCCTGCCGAGGCGGCGGTTGTCCACTCGGTGGCCAGCTCGCTGATCGGCCGCGACCCGCGCGATATCGAGCGGATCTGCGCAGATCTGTACCGCGCGTTCGATTTTCAGATCGCCGGAGGCGCTGAAATCAGGGCGTTGAGCGCCATCGATCTGGCTTTATGGGACGTGCTGGGAAAAAGCCTCAATGCTCCGGTATACCGGTTGATCGGGGGCAAGGCGAACCCGCGCGTCCGCTTGTACAACACCTGTTTCCCTTATAAGTACGACTTCAACAAGGAGCCGGAAAAGATCATGCGGGAGCTGATCGAAACGCGCGGCATCAAGGCCATCAAGATCTGGCCGTTCGACGAAGCGGCCGCGCGCAACCGGAACCAGTTCATCACGCCGCAGGACATCGACGAGGCGCTCGAACCGGTCAAGAAGCTGCGCGACGGGTTCGGGCCGGAGATTGAGATCGCGGTGGAGTTCCACTCGCAATGGAATGTCACCTCGGCGATTCGCATCGCCCGCGCGCTGGAGCCCTATCGGCCGATGTGGCTCGAAGATATGCTGATGCCCGGCAATTATCTCCAGTATCATGAGCTGGCGGCAGCCACCAGTTTGCCGCTGATCGCCGGGGAGCGGATGGCGGGGAAGATGCAATTCGAACAACTGTTGGAATCCCGCACGGTGAAGTACGTCATGTTCGACGTGACCTGGTGTGGAGGCTTGACCGAGGCTCGCAAGATTGCCGGGATGGCGGACGCATTCGAGCTGCCTATCGCTCCACATACGGCCGGCGGACCGTTACTGTTTTACGCGACCACTCACTTGACGACGGCGTCGCCTAACGTGTGGATCCAAGAAAGCTGCCAGCGGTTTTACGAGCGCGACTGGCCGGCCATGCTGGAGAACCCCATCGCGCCGGAGGGTGGATTCATACGGGTGCCCGAGGAAAGCGGCTTCGGCATGCGGATCAAGCCGGAGGTTTGGAATCACCCCGCAGCGGTGCGACAGGTGAGCGGGCGCAGCTAAGCGGCCTGGAAGCGCCGGCGGCAGGGAAGTTCGATGCTGCGAGTAAACTAAATGGAGCCAAACGGAGCCAGTCGTTGGATAGGGTTGCTGTAGCTCTTTGATTTTATCTATCAGCCCGCTTATCTGGACGACGAACTAGGCGTCGCCGAGAGTCTTCGCGTCCAGAAGCATTTTATCCGTGTGTTTGGATTGCCGAAAGACCCAGGATCAGCAATACGCCTTACGTTCGGTTGTGCGCGATCCTGATTTGTCCGCCCATCCTTCGGCTGATTTCTGAAAGCGTATTGAAGCGGCAGTGCGTCAGGCCGCCAAACAGGAAGCACAGTCGCAGCGTCCTTCGTGGTTCGAATCGTCGCGACTTGGATCCTTCGGAAGACGCAAATGCTTCTGCTTATCGTCAGTCTTTGCCGCTGCGACCGTGGAGCGAATCCAAGACTCCATGTCGGCCGGGCCAGGCAGCTTCCTATTCAATGTCTTTTCTAGATCTTTGAGAAACTCAAGCGGCTGATCCTTCGTGGTCGCGTCCAGGCGGGTACCTCCGGTGCTATTGTTCCACAGTCCGACGCCAGCCTTATCAGGGCTACTGTTCTGCGCGTGCGCGCAGTATCTGCCGTAGGTCCTGGTCAGTCGGATTAGCCCAGCCCCGAAACAAGTCCGACAAGCTGATCTCCAGGACGTGGGCGATCTGGCGGGCGGTTTCTGCCTTGCTTTGATCCGGCCGCGTTCAAGCAGTCGACGCCCGGTTCTTCAGATGAGGAACGGCACGCCGCGCATGCGGTTTCGATCCGCAAGCAGACCTCACTGGTCCGCGTAGATCTTCACCAATCGGTAAAGAAACGTCCGCCCCTCGTAAACAGACCTCACGCGGATGCGTTCGTTCAGACCGTGGATGTTTCCGTAATCCGGGTCTTGGAAAAAGCCTGTGATCCCATAGGTCGGGATACCTGCCGGATTGAGAAACTGGGCGTCCGATGCACCGGGCTCAAGTGCAGGGACAACGGGGACCCCCGGCCACATTTCATCCGCTAATTTCTCGATCGGCTTCAGGATTCGTGGTGTCAATGGAGTTGGTTCCGCGACCGGTCCCCGAATCTCCGGAATAGTAACAGCGACGGCAGGATCATCGACGATCTTGACAAGCTGAGCCAGGACAATCTCGCGTGACACGCCGGGAAAGATTCGGCAGTTGATGTTCGCGCTCGCCCGTTGCGGCAAGGCGTTGGTCGCGTGGCCAGCAGAAAGCATGGTAGCCACGCAGGTCGTGCGGAGCATCGCGTGCCAATTGCGGTCCTTGTCCAACACCGCGACAGAAGTGGCATCTTCCGGATTCTTGACTACAGCGGCCATGGCTGCCCCAGCCTCGCCGCCGACAATCTTCGACATCCCCGAGAAATAGGCGCGATTCGCGTCGTCCAGTTGAACGGGAAACTCGTAGCGGCTCACACGGTCGACGGCGCGCACGACGTGATAGATGGCGTTATCAGGCACCGGCCGTGAGCTATGTCCTCCGGGATTGGTCGTCTCCAGCACGAAGTTTTGGGATGTCTTTTCGGCAGCGAGAATTGCGAGCATGACTCGACGACCTTGTGCGTCAAGATCGCCGTCCGTGCCTTCGGTCAGAGCAAACTCGGCATCAATCGCTTCGCGCTCGTGTGTGGCCAGCCAGCCCGCGCCATTCAGAGCGCTGTTGGTTTCTTCACCGCAGGTCAGCGCTAATTTGACGGAGCGCTTCGGCCGAAAACCTTCTTCTCGAAAACGGATCATATTGTCGACCCAAATGGCGGCCTGGGCCTTCATGTCGTTCGTTCCGCGAGCATAGAAGTATCCGTTTTCCTCGACGAGGGTGAAGGGGTCCCGCGTCCAATCCTCCCGCTTGGCCTCGACCACATCGACATGCGCGAGCATGAGGATTGCTTTGGCATTGGGATCGGAGCCGTGGAGTACAGCCAGGAGGCCGCCTTCCTTGGGATGTCCTTCTGGGACGAAGATCCGCAGATCCTGGTCTGGATATCCGGCGGTCCTCAGTCGCGCCGCCATGCGCTTTGCCGCCAGGGTGCAGTCGCCGGCTGAAAGGGTTGTATTGGTCTCGACGAGTTCTTTATAAATCGTGCGAAACCGTTCCAGTCCTTTGTCGCTAGACTGACCGTATCCCGGTCCGCAGCCGACCAGCATCGCGAGTGCTGCCACTGCGGTCCGGCATTTCATGCCCTTCATTTCGGCCTCCCCAATCAATCGCCACCTGCCGCTCAGTCACCAGAAGCAAAACGTTTGCCCTGCAGCACCCGGATTCTAGCATCTAGTCGAGAGTGGTGTTCGAACCGATCCTCAGCATTTCCCATCTGGACGGGGGATGCGGAGTGCCTCTCATTCACGGGATTGCTCCAATCGGCGGCGGCACTCTTTCCAGACCTGCCAAAAACGCTGCATCGTCGCCGGTCGCGGGACGCCGTCCTTCCGCAGGCCGCACGCCATTCGATAGATCTCGTAGGTCCTAGCGAGCGCCGCGTCCGACATGCTGGCGAGTTCCCGGCGGAAATCGTCCAACTGCGCTTCATCGAGCCGATCAGGGTCCACGGCGGTCACATGGAAACCGTATCGTATTCTCCTTTTGTTCGCCCGCTATGATACGCTGTCTCCCATGGCCCTTCGCGAATGCCGGGTGACGTTTCGGGATGTGCGGGACATCGACCACTCGGTCGTCGTTCTGGCGGAGACAACCATGGACGCGGCGGCGCTGGGGCTGAAGCGCATTCGGGAACAGAAGTTCGTGACGGAGGACTTGGCCGACCCGGTCACGGTCGAGCTGGTCACCTCCACTCAGCACAAGGTGTCGCTCAAAAAGGTGATCGACTGGATGTCGCACGCAGGCGGCGCGAGTCTCGAGGAGGTCGCCCTGAAGGCGCGGGTGCGGGAGGGCTGATTCCTCAGCGAACCATCGGGCAGTCGCCGGCCTTGTGATCCTCGATCTGGAATCTCAAGAACTCGTGAACGGCGTCGAGTGCCGGCTTGTTGTCCGCCGTGATCATGATCCGTGCGACGCGCGGGGTTTCCTGCAAGTCCCAGTGGATTTGATCTTTCAGCCGGGTCATGATTGCCGTTCCAGGAACCGCCGTTCCGTGAACGAGCATGGGCGCGTTGAAATTGCCCACCGCGAACATTTGCGCGATGTGCTGGAAGTGGCTCCGGATCTGGTCGCGGCTGTCGGTATCCTTCACGTCATTCGCGCGGACGTCGATTGTGCCGCCGTCATAATGAAGCTCACAATGATGGGTGGTCTTCTCGTGGGAGAACCCCATAACGTGGTCCCCGTGTTCGTTGACCTGCGCCTGATGATCCTGGGAGAACGCGAGAGCTGCGCCTAGAAACAGAACGGCAATCGGTCGAATCATGGAATTGATCTCCTGTGCTGGAACAGACGGATGGGTTCAATATACGTTAGTGCCGCGCTCGGGCGTCGACTCGGTTTGATGTGCACAGGTCGACCGGGTATTCTAGCCGCTCCCTGCCCCAGATTATTTGAAGCCTAGCACCGGGTGAGGAACGTACGCGGCTTCGAGTTCCGCGATCTCCTCCGGCGATAGTTTTACCTCGAGCGCCCGGACCGCGTCTTCCAGATGATGGGGTTTCGTGGCTCCGACGATGGGACTATCGACGTAGGGTTTGGCCAGCATCCAGGCCAGTGCGACGGTAGCTTGAGGCAGGCTCCTGCGCGCGGAGACTTCCGTCAATTTATCGATCACCTTGTGGTTCGCTTCCTCGGTGCCGCTGTACATCGATTTACCGAACTGGTCCGTTTCCAGGCGCTTCGTGCCTTCGGCTTTCGTGGAGCGGGCAAGGCGTCCACGCGCGAGCGGACTCCAGGGTATGACGCCGATGCCTTCGGCTTGGCAGAGACCCATCATCTCGCGCTCTTCTTCGCGATAAATAAGGTTATAGTGGTTCTGCATAGAGACGAAGCGGGTCCAGCCCCGCAATTCCGCAATATACAGCGCCTTGGCAAACTGCCATGCATACATGGAGGAAGCGCCGATATAGCGCGCCTTGCCGGCCTTGACTACGTCGTGCAGAGCCTCCAGCGTTTCCTCAATCGGGGTTTCGGCATCTAGGCGGTGAATCTGGTACAAATCGACATAGTCAGTCTGCAGGCGGCGGAGGCTCGCGTCGATTTCGGCAAAAATTGCCTTGCGGGAAAGACCGCCGCCGTTGGGGCCATCGCGCATGACGCCGTTGACTTTGGTAGCGATCACGGTGTCGTCGCGCTGGGTATTGTTCTTAAGGAACCGGCCCAAGACTTCCTCGCTGGCGCCTCGGGAATAGACGTTGGCGGTATCGAAGAAATTGATGCCGAGATCAAGCGCCTGTTTGAGGAACGGCTGGGAATCCGTCTCGTTCAACGTCCACGCGTGACTACCAGGAGTAAGAGAGCCCTTCGCCGGTTCACCATACGACATGCACCCGAGACAGATGCGGGAAACTTTGAGACCCGTTTTGCCGAGCCGAGTGTATTCCATTCCTTCATTCTATGCGGTGCGCTAAAACTTTCTACGCGATGCCAGTTTTTTTCTAGCGGATAGGCCGCTTTCCTCTTCGCAGCCGCCTTCTTTTTCGCAGCCCACCGTTTCTTCATTGCGATGGACAGAGCCTTTCGTCCCGCTGCAGTCAGGCCGCCTTTGTTGACTGGCACGGGAGCCTTGGCGGGAGATGCCTTGGGTGCCGCGGCAACCGGAGCCGGAGCTTCAGCAGCAATCTTCGCCGCCTTGATCGCAGCCCAGCGCTTCTTTGTCCCCGCGATAATCGCCCGTCTGCCGGCCGCACTCATCTTCCGTTTCGCCGGTGCTGTAGGACCTACCGTCTCCGGCGGCTTCGAGCCCTGTTCGACAGACGGCAGTACCGCCTTTCGATCGGGACCCGGCGTTTTCTCTGTTGTTGTCGGACCTTGAAGTGCCTCGATTGCTGCTGTTAGCTTGTCTCGCTCGCCTATGAGTAAAGCGAGTATGTGATCAGTTGCCATGAATGTGAGGCTAACACAGGAGACTCGTATTCTTCGTCCGACTCGTTGCCTGCCGATGCCGTGCGGATTCAGCACAGTGGGCGCTGAAGTTACCTTCTCTGGTAATCAAAAGGAAATGAACTTTATCCTGAGATCTAACGTCTAAGGCCACATGGTCTTATTCGAGGACCTTCGATTCGGACTTAGAAAGCTGGCAAAAGATCCGGGCTTCACGTTGACCGCGGTTGTTGCGTTGGCCTTGGGTGTCGGGGCGAACGCGACCGTATTTGCGATTACGAACGGTGTTCTGTTTAAGAACATGCCTTTCGTTGACGATCGCATCCTTTATCTGACGACGAGGAACGTGGACCGGGGAGACCGCAACTCTGGTGTTTCGTGGCCGGATTTTCGAGACTGGCGCTCGGAGGCGAAGTCCTTTGACGGCCTCGGCGCTTACAACTTCGACCAAGGCAACGTAACCGACAAAAGCGGCGTGCCGGCGAGAAACAACATTTCTCAAGTTACCGCGAATACGTTTTCCATAATTGGCCAGAAGCCGGTGATCGGTCGCGATTTTACCGCCGAAGACGAGGCACCCGGCTCGAACGCTGTCGCCATTCTTGGCTATCGGATGTGGCAGGACCGCTACGGCAAGGATCCGGCAATCCTCGGCCAGATCATTCGAATTAACTCGGTCCCCACCACCATCGTAGGCGTCATGCAGAATGGCCTGCGGTTCCCCATCGACACCGAGATATGGACTGCGCTTCATCCCGGCGCAGATGCTGAGAAGCGCGCAACTCGCAATTTCGGTGCTTTTGGACACATGACTGCCGGAGCTACAGAGAAGCAAGCGAAGGCGGAAATGCTCTCCGTAGGGCACAATCTCGAAGTTGCGTATCCGGAGACGAACAAAGGCACCAGCGTCGTAACGCATACCTTTAGCGAGGAGTTCAACGGTCCCGAGATCAACCTCCTTCTCGCCGCGCTAATGGGCGCGGTTCTCTTCGTCTTACTAATTGCCTGCGCCAATGTTGCAAATCTGCTTCTGGCGCGTGCAGTCGAACGATCGCGGGAGATTTCCATTCGAATCGCGCTGGGCGCCGGACGCTGGCGCATTATCCGGCAACTGCTGATTGAAAGCGTCATGCTGTCAGCAGCGGGCGGTGCCTTCGGCTGGTTGATCTCGATCTGGGGGATTCGCGCGTTCGACCGTACGGTGAGAGATCAAATTCCGGCATGGATGAACTTCACGATGGATTTCCGCGGATTTGCCTACCTCGCTGCGGTCTCGATCGGAAGCGGCGTTTTATTCGGGCTGGTGCCCGCCCTTCGGCTCTCGAAGCTCGATGTAAACTCGTCGCTCAAGGATGGAAGCCGCGGATCGAGCGGAGGGAAGCGCGGCAAATATCTCTCGGGAGTTCTTGTCGTGGCGGAGATGTCGCTGGCAGTTGTTCTTTTAGCGGGCGCCGGCCTGATGATCCGCAGTTTCCTGAATATTTACCGGCTCGAAACCGGTGTGAACCAAAAGAATGTTCTCGTGATGCGTATCTTCCTTCCAGAAGCCAAGTATCCCCGCGACGAGGATCAAATTTCTTTTCACGACCGGCTAAAGACTCGCCTCGATGCCCTGCCGGGCGTGCAGGTCTCCTCCATCTCGATTACGATGCCGACCGGCGGCGCGATCGATTTTCCTTATGAACTGGAAGGCAGACCTCCGGTTGATGAGAAACAACGCCCCAGGTTGAACCTGCTGGTGATCAGCCCGGATTATTTCCGTGCGATGGATTTGAAACCGCTGCGCGGCCGGTTTTTTAGTGCGGGCGACGGTGCCCCCGGTCCCTCGGTTACAATTGTGAACCAACGTTTTGCCGAGAAATTCTGGCCGGGTGAAGACCCCCTCGGGGAGCGCTTACGCCTCTTCGAAAAGAATGTGGCTCAGCCCTGGCTAACGGTAGTCGGGGTGGTGCCAAACATAATTCAAAATCTGGAAAACGCAAACATGCGCGATCACGATCCATTGATTTATGTTCCGTACCGGCAGAAGCCGATGCGGGATATGTCACTTATGGCGCGCACTTTGGTTCCTCCCAACAGCCTTGGAACCGCGTTCCGCAAGGAAGTAGCGGCGCTGGACCAGGATATGCCGATCTACAACCTGCGGTCGCTGGAGGAACGCCTCGATATCAACAACTGGATGCAGAAGGTCTTCGGGAGCCTGTTTGGGATATTCGCGCTGATTGCTCTGTTGCTCGCTTCGGTAGGTCTGTATGCCGTAATCGCACATTCGGTCAGCCAGAGGACGCAGGAGATCGGGTTGCGGATGGCGTTAGGCGCATCCGGCCCGACGATCCTTCAACTTATCTTCTCGCAAGGAATGGTGCAGGTGGCGATCGGCCTTGTGATCGGATTGGGTGCGGCGATCGGGCTTACGCGAGCGCTCGGTTTCCTGCTGGTGCAAGTCTCGCCAGGAGATCCGGTCACGCTGGTATTCGTTTCCCTGGTGCTCACAGGCACGGCGGTTTTAGGCTGCCTGATTCCGGCGTTTCGTGCCATGCGTGTCGATCCGGTCGTAGCGCTTCGCCATGAATGACGGCGGCAGGGCGTATTTCGGCGACCGGACTCATCTCCGCTTCCCGATCGCCTTCTCCAACGCGCCGACGAACTGCTTCAGATTCAGCCCGAACGCCTGGCAAAACATCCGCAGTTCCATCACATCGATCCGGCCGCTCACCACGCTCGCACTTGGAAACGAACGTCTGAGTTTCGCCAAGCCGCTTGGCCAGTTGGTAGTTCGGCGGCGTGCCCCGCTTCGCCTCGAACTGATTCTCACCCCTCAGCCATTCCGACAACGGACGAGTCCCGATCCGAATCTGCGCTCGCCTGAGCATGGCGTTCATAAACCGCAGTTCGGCGATCAAGCTGCGATCGGGATTACCGCGGGCCTCGCGTTTTACGGTGACATGGCCTTTCTCGACCCACAGAAGACCCCACTTCTTCGGCACATCCTCAGGGGAGATCACTCCGGGAGGACAAAGATAATAGCGCCGCTGGCCCATTCCGGCGGCTGGCTTCTTGCGCACGATCTTCTTGGCGTCGCGCAGGAAATCGACGCGGCTCGCCTTGCACTCGATCAGCGTCGAGAAGCTATCGGCCCAGCCGATGATGTCGGGACACTCTTTGGAGACCGCAGCGAACTCGTAGAACACCGTGGAGGATCGGCGGCTCAGCCAGCGGACGCCGATGGCTACAAGTGTGGCATGAGTCACTTTCGCGCGCCTAGCGCCTCGCCGGTGAGCGTAGAGCGACCAGATCGGCCTGAATTATAGGAGACGAACATACGACGAAAATGATAACCTAGCGGCGGGCCGATCCGCGAGTGTCAGGTAAGCTTTGAAGAAGTGCGCGGCCAGCTCCATTCGGTCACCGTCCAGGCGTCCAGCGTGCTCGAAATCCGCCGGATTGGCCCTAAAGCGCCTCCGCGAGCAGGAGATGCTCGACGATGACGCTGGTTTCAGGCGTCACCGTCGAGGTCTGACGCGCAATCAATATACTCTTCGCCAACATGAAACCTTTTCACAAATCTGACGTATTCCTCTCAGACAAGGAGACTGGATCGAATGAAACAGGCCGCTATTCTTGCGCTGACTTTGTCGGCTGCGGTTTCCGCCGCGGACTTTAAGGACATAAATAGGACGGTCGCGCTAAATGCAAACGGGTTAGTGGAAATAGATACACACAAGGGATCGATCCGGGTCACGGCCTGGGATCGGCACGACGTGGAAATACAGGCTCGCATTGAATCCGAGCCTGGAACCACCATGGACCGCCGCCGGTTCGACGGCACGGACGTGCGCATCGATTCCTCGGCGGACTCGGTCCACATCAGGACGTCCTACCCTGATTTCAATTGGTGCTGCACTTCCGATTCGGGGAACAATCCCGAGGTGAAATATACGATCCGCATGCCAAAAACGGCGCGGCTCACCATACGGGATCATCGTTCCGATACGGAGGTTACCGGGCTTCAAGGTGCGCTCGATCTCACGACGTACCGGGGATCGGCTCGCGTACACGGTCTTAGCGGCACATTGCGTCTAGAGACTTATCGCGGCGATGTCCAGGTCGAGTTTGCGTCATTTACAGCAAACAGCAGTGTCAAGACCTATCGCGGAACCGTTGAGCTATCAATGCCCAAGAGCAGCCGATTCGACCTTCAAACGGACCCCGGGCGGCGCGGATCGATCTACACCGACTTCACCGTGATGACGCACACAGCCATTCGGCGCGGTGAAAGCAACCATGGCGCAGTGAACGGAGGTGGGCCGTCGTTACGCATCGAGGCCGAACGCGGCGAGGTCAGCGTTCACGCGAAATAGTCGACGCCGGGCTGACTTCGTTGCTGCAGTCTGCACGCTCGATCCTATCCTTCGCCTTCGCATTTGAGGTTGTCTGCCATTACATGTTGCTGGGATCGTCACAACCGCGGCACGCGATATCGGAATCACGTGGTCGACGACATAGCCGTGGCACTCGCCCTCGGTGTTCCCGGTAGCCGGACACGGATGCGACGCCCGAAATGCGTTATGCGCAGCCGTGCTTCGCGGTGCGCGCGTTTTCGAGGTTGCGCAGCCTTTGCACCGAGACTTGGAGCGCTTCGGTACGACGGCCGGGTGATTCGGCGGTGGAGCGGGACAGGCCCTGCTTCCAGTCGGGGCGGAACACCGCCGGGAGCAGGACTGGACCTGTTGGCCACTGTCCCGCGGGCAGGGGCCTGTCGGATTCAATGTCCCAAGGCTGCGTGGTCGCCGGATTCTGCCGGTAGCCGGAGCACTCGAATCTGAAGGCAAACTCAGCGGGCGACCGCGGCCGTTCGGGTGCGGACACCGCCAGGACGACATGGGCCCAATTGACGGCAACCCGGCGCCAGCGGCCTTCGATCTCGCCGCACCGGAATTCCGGTGCGCGCGGACGGTAAAAAATGGAAGGAGCTGCCAAAGTATTTGACTGGCATTACGGAGACGAGATGGGACCGGAGGCGAGTCGAAGCGGCCCGGGGATTTATTCGTGTCGCGCGCGGCCGCGGCTGATGCCCAGCGACAACCGAATGCCGATCTCGCGCGTTCGTTGGGCTACCAAGTACAAGAGGACACCGTAGATTCCAATTGCTGTTAGGATCGCCGCCAGCCCCGCGAAAAGCGCCGACCAATAGACTGAGAAATTGCTGCCTCTGCGCCTCGGCGCCCACGACCTCGTCCATCGAGCGAACGCTAGCGCGGCAGGCTCGAATCGATTTGCTTCAGCGCGCGGCGCACCTCCGCCGTCACGCCGGACACTGGCAAGGACGGGGAAGAGTCAGAAGCTGGAGCGACTGGCCGTCGAAGGTTCTGTAAACACTTGTACCAACATCCCGGCCTTCATTGCCTCCGCCATGGGTTCCATTGTCCTTGCTTTACACGCGGCTTCCAATGATGCCCAGCACAACGAGGGTAATGCCGACTCCGATCAGTATATTGCGCGTCGTATGGGACTTCAGTCTGAACAGCTTAACCGAGGCGACGTCGTCAAAAGCAATCTGCTTTTCGCCCGCGTGCGCATCCACCGGCGCAAACCCACTGTTCGATAGGGCTCCTCTCGCGCCGCGCATTTTTTGTTTATTTTTGAGCCGACGTTCGATGTTGCTGCCCAGTGGCATCGCCGTAATCTGCGTCGTCACGCTAGCAGTATCGGGACCGGCCGCCGCAGACTTAGTCAGAATTCCCAGCACCAGAACTAGGGACAAGAGCTGTCGCATCATACCTCCTATTACACTTTCGAATTGCGCCCGAACCGGCCACACCTTTAACAGGATTCCCAAATGATCCCCACGGCAGCGCGGGCGATACCGACTCCGATTAATATCGATAGCCTGCTACTTTCGGGTGAACAGTCTGCTACTCCCCTGTGCAGTCCACCAGCGTGAGACGGTTCTACACGACTCCTCTAGCGAGCACCCGGTATCTAGGTCCCCGCAAAGGCATCGCCGCGATTCGCGTCGTCACGCTCGCCGTATCGAGTGCATCTGCCACAAAACGGGTCAGGAATTCCAATATTAGTCGTCTCAACGAAACTCCACAGCCCTCGAATCAGTGCTGAAGTTCGCGAAGTAACCAACGTCAAGGCCCGGCGCCGTAAATGTATTCTCGAATGGGTGCGTCCCGAGAAACAGATATCCACGCGAGGAACTAGTCTGTGGCAGGACTGCCAGCACATAGGGCGGTACGATGAGCATCCCTTTCTGCGAATCCTCCACGCACAGAAAAACGCCGCCTCCCGGAACATCCGCGTATCCCCCGAACATGACGTGCCCTGGCGACGGGCCGCCTGACCAGGTAATCATCAAAAATTGAGTGCGGTCCACCGTACTGATCGCGGACTTGTTCAGCCATTGCAGCGTGTTGTTCACGTTGAGCGACGCTGAAAAAGAGCTCACGTCTTTTCCGCCCGGCCCCGCGACCCGGTACGATCCGATTGGAACCTCGGCGCCGGAGCCGATCAACACTTGATATGATCCGTTGCCGGCCTTCGCCAGCGTCAGGTTTCCCGACGGACTCGAAAGCGACAATTGCGGGCCGGCGTCGAGTTCGTGCGACAGCGGTCCCGAACCGTGGGGGGTCGTTGGCAGGCTCTCGAATACTGTACGGGTTCCGGGTGGCGGAAATTGGGAAGCGAACTGCGGCGTCGCGGCGGCCAGATTTCTCAACCCGAGGAACGTCGCGGCCGCTCCCTGACTGTTGTCCGAGGCCAGCTCGCGGATCGCCGCCTGAACCCGCCGCATCTGCGCGGGCGTCCGCAGCCGGTATTTCTTAAGCATTTCGGCCATAACGGCGCGCCGCTCCGATGGTTGCGCCCGCACTACTTTGCGCAGGATCTGCGCAAAGTATTGGTAAGCTGATAGGCAAAGTTTGCCGTGACAGAATTTCCGCCATTTCGGCTTGATAGCGAGAACCAGTGTCTGTGGCGCGGCGCCGAGCGAATTACCGTTACACCAAGAGCCTTCTCGATGCTGGCCCACCTGGTGGAGCGCGCGGGGCGGCTCGTCACGCACAAGGAACTTCTGGCGGCACTCTGGCCTGACTCGTTCGTTCAGCCGGAGGTATTGAAGAGCCATATCCTTGATATTCGCCACGCGCTCGGCGACGACGCTAAGAATCCCAAGTTCATCGAGACGCAGCCGCGGCGAGGGTATCGGTTCATCGCCAGGGTCCAGAACGGTGCGGCGCCGGAATCGGAGCCGAAACCCTCGCCGGCCGCCTCCATCGCCGTGCTTCCCTTTGCCAATCTGGGCAGTGACAGAGAGAACGAGTATTTCGGTGATGGGCTGGCGGAAGATATCATCAACGAACTCACAAAGATCCCTGGCCTTAAAGTGATCGCCCGTACTTCCGCATTCGTATTCATTGGCCAGAATCAGGATATCCGCCGCACTGCGGAGGTGCTCGGCGTATCCAACATTTTGGAAGGAAGCTTCCGGAATGAGGGGAATCGCGTCCGCGTCACGGCGCCACTGATCGCCGCGCGGGATGGCAGCCATCTCTGTTCCGGTCGCTACGACCGGGACTGGAGCGACATTTTGACAATTCAAGACGAGATCGCACAATCGATCGCGGACGCGCTGCGAACCGAACTGAGGGGACCTGGAGAACAGCGGCAGCCAGTTCAGAGGCTTATCAGGCGTACCTGGAAGGCCGCTACTACGTACAACATGTGACGCCCAAAAGCATTGAACGCGCGACCGAATGTTATCATCGGGCCATTCGGCTGGATCCCGGCTATGCGCTTCCCCATTCTGGCTTAGCCCTGCAAGCCTACTACCAAGTACTCTATCTCGCGCAGCGTCCGCGGGAGCTGGTCCCTGCGGCGCTCGCCTCGCTCGGTCGCGTTTTGCAATTGGATCCCGGATCCGCCCAGTCTCATGTAGTGCGCGGGGTCTTCTGCCTTTTACGAGTACAACTGGAATGCGGCAGAGGAACACTTTGCAAGGGCTCTCGAAATGGATCCCGCCTCCCCGATGATCCGGGTGGGACGCACACTCTGGTTCCTATTGCCGACGCTGCGTTTGGCGTAGGCGCTGGACGAAATAAAGCGGGCTGTCGCTATAGATCCTTTGAGCCCTGCCGTCCGAATCGCGGACCTGTGGGTCCTTCGTACGATGAAGAAATCGGAATCGGCGGATTGGGCCCGGGGCATTAATCCGGCTGTTCCCCTTATTACCGATTTGCAGGTTTGCAGCGGGTCTCACTCTACTGCGCCGGGACTTCATTGAAGAAGCTGTTGTTACACTCGAAGAGGGCCTCAAGATTATTCAGGGGGATCAGCACGGCCCCGAAAGAGTATGACACTGAAAAGCGCCGCACCCAGTAGCCGATAACACCACTTAACAGATGGAAAATGAACGACCCCGCGTACTCCGTAAAAAGTGTCAGGTTTTGCTTTCAGAAGAACCTGCGCAGATGGAATGTGTCATCCGACACGCGAGGGCGTGCAATATTAGGGCACTGTGCTTATAAGGCAATTAGGCCGAGGCTGCTCGCGACGACCGCCACTAATACGCCGCAACATTGCCAAGACTGCATACGCTCCATCCTCACTTTAGTTTTTCTTCAGCCCTCCGCCGAATCTCCGGATCCGGATCCTTCGCCGCCTGCAACAGGTGAACTCTCGCCGCCGCCGCATCTCCGCGCGCAGCCAGAATCGCAGCAGCATTCAGGTGGGCTAGGCCAAAATCCGGGCGCAGCTTCAGGGCTGCCTGGAGCTCCCGAAGCGCGTCATCCTCACGGTTGAGGCCGGTTAGAGTCGCGGCATAATTGACGCGGGCCTCCGCATCGTTCGGACTGCGGCGAACAGCGCGTTCGAAATACCAGGCGGCCTCCGGCAGGTCGCCGCGCGCCGCGAGAACATGGCCAAGGTTGCTCTGCGCGGCGGGCATATCGGGCTCGATACGCAAAGCTTCGCGAAACTCGCTCTCCGCCCGCGCCAGATTCTCCGAGCTTGCCAGGAGTTCCCCCAGCGCGTTATGGGCTTCCGCCATGCCGGGATCGAGCGCCACGGCCTTCGCGAATGCAGTTGCATCGTGAGCGGCGAGACCCAGTTGATACCACAGAAGGGGATCGGAGAGCCCTGCCGCGATACCTCGCTTAAGTGCCTCGACGGCACGCACATTCTGCGCGGGTTGCGTCAGCGCTTCCGCAAGGTCGACGAGCGCGACAGACGAGTTCGGCGCACGCTTTAGCGCCTGGTCGAACGCGGCGACGGCATTGCGCGGCTGGCCTGCATTCAGCCACGCTTCGCCCAACTCCACGTAAAACTCGGGGCGCGACGGCGGCTGCGCCGCGATCTCCGCTGCGAGTCGCGGCAACGCTTTCAGATTGCTCTGCTGGGTCACCTGCGCTACTGCTTCGTACAGCAGATTCTCCGGAGTCCGTGGCAGCGGCGACGGATAATAGGGCACCACCGGGCCTCGATACTGCTTCCCATCGAATTCCTGCCGCTCGGCCAGCGGCGCGAGCAAATTTGCGGGTGGCCGCCGCTGGATGTAATGGTCTGTCATCACGGCATGAACCACATCCTGGGTGCGCCGCTTCGGCATGTGGCAGGCCACGCAATCCGTCGCCTTGGTGTGCCGCGCGGGCAGCGACCGATGGCACTGGGCGCACACGCTGTTGTAATGCAGAGTAGCTTCTTCGCCACGTGGAATATCGTGCGGGTTGTGACACGTGGTACATGTCAGGATGCCTTTGCTCGCGAGGAAGCAGCGCGATTTGCGCAAACGGTAGGCGGAATGCGCGATCTCGAAATCGTCACGGTAAGGGCTACCCGCGGCGTGATCGAAAAAGATCATGAAATTGTCGAGAGGCTCGCCGGGCTGATAGGAGAACGGCGCGCGCCCGTACTTCACGATCGAATGCGGCAACTGGAGGCTGGTGGTTTCGAGGTGGCATTGCATGCATACCTCCATCTGGCGATCCTTGCTCAACCGCGCCGGATTCACGATCGCTTTGCGAATATCCTCCACCTTCGCGCCAGGCGTTTGGGCGACCCGCACATGATTCGCTCCGTCGCCGTGGCATCGCTCACAACCGATGCCTTCGGGGAGCACGCCCTCAAACAGCGGCTCGCTGCCGGGTTCGTCGTGCCCGGAGGGAATCTTCGGATAGGCGTTGTGACAGAACATGCACTCATAGGCCACGGCCCGCGGCGGCAGCACGTAATCGCGATCGTGGCCGGGATTCATGGCCCATTGGCCGCCATTTTCCGAATACCATGCGAGCGGCAATTCGATGAGCGCGCCGCGATCCGTACGATGCAGATAAGTGCGGACATGGTTCCCTGAACCCATCACATAGTCGATGCGCGATTCCTGAACCTCCGTCTCGGCACCTGAGTATCCAATGCGCCATCGCCGCTGATAGTAAGAGCCGCCGCGTTCCGCGATCGCGTACCAGGTTTCGGAGGGCTGGTGATAGAAGCGAACGGGCTCGATGGGCCCCGCCTTCGAGAAAGATCGCGCCATACCCGTTTTCGCAAAACTCGCGGCAATTTCCGAATGGCACGTCGCGCACTGGGCGCGGATCAGTCCGGTGCCTGAGCAAACGACGAGGAAAACCTCAAGAAACCGGAGGCGCACTGAGTGGAGTCTATCAGGATCGCGATCGGGAATCACGTTGTTGGGTGCCATTTCGTGGTCGTCAAGTGAGAGCACGTCGACACGAAATGTCGACGCAGCACGCCTGGAGGCGCGCGCCACATCGGTTATGCGGCTTCGTAGGCCTCCTCTAGCAGGCGTTCGCGGTTGCGGCGGAGGATTGCGTCGTTGATTTGGTCTTCTGAAAAAACGAAGCCATCTTCGGAGCGATCGTAGGTTTCTCCTTTGGATTCGTACATTTCCTCGATGTCGAGGAGGTTATCCAGCTCGTGCTCTTCCTTCATCCGGCGGGTTTTCTGGAGGTCGCGGAGCTGCGCTACTGTCCTTTCGAATTGGCGGGAGAGGCGCTGACTGTGGAGGCTGAGGTTCGCTAGCGCGGCGACGATCGAGATGGCGTCCTGGACCTGGGTGAAGAGGTTGGCTTCTAATGCGGCGACGCGGTTCAGGCGCCAGGAGGTGTCGGCCAGGGCTTGGACGAGATGAGCCTCGGTTGCGCCTTGGGGATGGTATTCGTCGGTGAAGGAGCCGAGGTGGCACTGGTAGGCTTCGAGGTCCTCGGTGGGCATGACGACGATTTGGCTGGTGAGTCCGTGACGGAGGGCGTTCAGAGATGATCGCTGCTTGCCGGCTTCGGTTTTGGGGCCGGTGGAGTGTTGGGAATTGGCTCGGTTGATTTCGATACGATTTGGAGTAGACATGCCTTGTTGTAGCAGTGGGGCGGGTGGCTAGAACGTCGGTGGAAGTGGGAGGTGGTTGAAAAGGGGGGATTTGGGGTGGGTGAATCACGGTAATCCCCTCCCTGACGGTCGGGGTTCGGTTGGGGAATTGAGGCGGCGCGAGCTTGAAGCTCGCGCCGCTAAGATTCGGTTAGAACATGAATTTGATTACTAATTGAAGCACACGCGGGCCGCCGGGTGCGCCTGCGGCCGGGGAAGTGACGGTGCCGAAACCGGTGACGTTGAAACTACCGTTGGCGTTGCGTCCGAGCGCTGTTGACGTGATGGTCGGGGAACCGGTCACAATCCCATTGGTTGAGGGATAGGCGTTAAAGTTCAGGGTGGTATTCTCACTGGTGAAGTTGGCGTGATTGAAGATGTTGAACGCGTCCGCGCGCAACTGAATCCGGGCACGCTCCTTTATCGAGATGTTCTTTTCGAGCGAGATGTCGAAGTTGATCACGCCGGGGTATCTCATCCAGTAGACACCGGAATCCACACCCGTGCTGCCGATCGGAGGGGCGTAGAAGCACGCCGCATTGATGCGGTTGAAGGGATCGCTCTTGCCTGTGTTAACATTACAGCCCGCGACGACGCCGATGCGGGCGCCTTCGGTGTTCGAGCCTGTCTCATTGACGCTACCGGCGCCCGAGACGCTGAAACCGGGAGTGAAGGGTTGGCCTGTACGCAGCCCAGTTACGCCGGAGATTTGCCAGCCGTTGGTGGCGAGGTTGCTGAGGTAATTCCCCTTCTTGACGCCCGGGATCAGGTAGACATAGTTGAGACCGAAGTTCTGGGTCACGTCGAAGCTGGCCGGACCGTAATCGGCTTCCTTGGTGAACTGATCGATTCGAACGAAAGTGGAATCGGTCGACGCGGTGGTCAATACCTTGCCGTACGTGTAGCTTGCGCCTAAGAACAGGCCTTTGGCGGTTCGGCGATTGAGCGCCACCTGCAAGGCGTTGTAATTGGCCGTGGCCGCCGCTTCGTAATCGGTGATGCTGCCGTAACCCTGATAGGGTTCGAGAAATGCCTGCTTCAGCGCGTTGTTGCCCAGCAGAGCGTTGGGGCTGGCGGCGACGAGAGTCGGGTCCTGGTTCTGCGGGAGGAAGTCCGCGCCGTACGGGATCCCGTTGAGGTTCCGGTAGTCGTGGAGATGGCGGCTCTGCATTCCTACATAAGCGGTATCCAAAATCACCCCCCAAGGTAACCGGGTCTGAATCGAGAATTGGTAGCTGTAGATAGTCGGAATCTTGCCGAGAGGATCGTCCAAGATCACATTCGGCGGCGCGAGGAAGGCCGTCGCCGGATTGATTTGGGAGGCAAAGCCGTAGAAGAGAGTCGGCTGCACGCTCTCGGGAGGGTTATTCACATTGTTGAAAACGAGATTGCCCTGCACGCGATCGTAGTAAATGCCGCCGCCGGTACGGATGACCATGCGCCCGCTTCCCAACGGGTCCCAGGCGAGGCCGAAGCGCGGACCCCATTGCGGGCCCCGGTTTTTCGTTAAGTATTGGTTGCAGCCACCTTTTCCGGCCTGGCAAATCCCGTCATAAGGATTGCCGCTGTTAGGAATTTCGAGTCCGATATCGTAAACGGGATAGTATTGCCCATTCAGCGAATCGAAAGCGGACCGCGCGCCGCCGGCCGGATTGAACGCCGGCGTAAATAGCTTTGGCGCCTGCGCGGGATTGTAGTTCGCCAGAACGAAGGTAGATGCCTGAAGGGACGCATCGTATTGCGGTTGATACCAGGAAGCGCGGAGACCATAGTCGAAACTCAGATGAGGCGTGACTTTCCAGGTATCCTGGATAAACTGTTCGATGTTCCAATAGCGATACTGGCCGTTGATATAGCCGCTGGCCTGATCGAACGTTTGATAAACGCCATACAGCATGTTCGAATAGCCATACCCGGTGTCGATGGGGTTGGCCGTGGTATCGCCCCAGTTGTAGCTGCCGTTGTTATCGTTGAACGAAGTCTGGTTTTTGCGGCTGCGCTGGAGGTAGATGCCGGCTTTAATGGTGTGCTTGCCCCATACCTTGGTGAGGTTGTCGCTGATATCGATGGTGGTGTTGTAGTTGACGAAGGGGGCATCGGCGGTGCCGAACGAGGGGCTGTTGGCGAGGTGCGTTCCGTTAACGTTGATCTGCGGAATGTAGCCGTCCTGCACGGCGTTGGGATAGAGAAGGGGGAGATTCACTCCCGAACCGGTGGAGGTCAGCGTGTTGCCCGTTTCGAAGATGTTGATGCTGTTATTCGTCATGCCGATGTTCAACTCGTTGGTCATGGTCGGGCTGACGATGTAGGTCGCTCCACCGGCAAAACTCTTCCCCGGCGTATTGACATGGATCGAGTCGAGAGGAACGCTTTCGCCAAGCACAAACGCGCCATATACGTTCGTTACCGGTTGGGTGTTGTTAATCCAATGGCCGAAAACGCGCAGATTCTGCGTGACGTTGTAATCCAGGCGCAAGAGATCTTCACGGCGAGGAGTCTGCGCGGACACCTGAGACGTATAGTTGTACCCGACGCCGGAGACGTTGGGGAGCGGCAGCAGTTGGGCCAGTTTCTGCCCGGGTCCATAAATAGAGCTCGGGGGAATGATGTTACCGGAAACCGGCAACTGCGTATTCGGGTCGCGAATGGTGAGAGGCTTGCCGTTGTTATCGACGCTCTGCGAAAAGTTACCGGTGCGTTCGAGCGCGGTTGGCACGGTGACGTTTTTCGCCGCGGCGGGAGCCAGTTGGAGCTGCCATTCCTCGCTCCAGAAGAAGAATACCTTGTTCTTGTTCTTCAGCAATTTCGGAATGATGACCGGGCCGCCGACGGTGTAGCCGGGATCGTTATACCGGTACAAGGTGCGCTGGAGGCCACGCGCGTTGTTAATGAAGGTATCGGCGTTCAGGCTGTCGTTGCGGTGGTAAAAATAGCCGCTGCCGTGAAGCTGGCCGGTGCCGCTCTTGGTGACCATGGCGATTTGTCCGCCGGCGTTTCGGCCATATTCCGCCTGGTACTGGCCAGTGAGAACTTTGAATTCCGCAATGGAATCGGTGCTAACGGTGACGTTCTGGCTGTTATCGGCTCCGGTGTCGATATCGCCGATACCGTTGATGGTGAGCTGGTTACTGGTGCCTCTGTTGCCGTTTACAAATACGCTGCTGAGCCCGCCGACACCGCCCACCGCAAAGTTACCGATGCTGAATACGCCCGGGATGAACTTTGCCATATCGAGCGGATTGCGTCCGTTGACCTCGAGGTTGTCGATCTGCTTGCCGACGATGGCTTCGGAGCGCTCCGCGCTTTCGGTCTGAAGCAAGGCTGCGGTAGCGGATACTTCAATCGACTCGGTCACCGCGCCGACTGTCATGGCCAAATCGCCGAGCGCCAGATGGTCCTGGGCATTGAGCGGGATATCGAGTCTTTCCAGCTTTTTGAATCCTGTGGCCGCCACCTCGACGTTGTAATTACCGGGAGGAAGACCGGCCAGCGTGAACTCGCCCGACTCAGTCGTCTTGGTGACGGAGTTGACCCGCTTGTTCGTCTCAATCGCCGTCACGGTGGCGTTGCCGACCACGGCGCTCTGTTGGTCTACGACGCGGCCGGACATGGACCCGGTGATGTTCTGCGCATACGCTTGAACACCAAGCGCCAACAATGAAACAAGTATCGTCAGAGATACTCTTCGCATATGTAATCTCCTTAGTTGCCCCTGGTGACTCACCCTGAATCGGACCACCTGGTCTCTTCATGTCGGCAAAGCTAGAGACAGCGCGCTTCGGTGGACCTTTCGAGCATTACGCGCCTAGTTTCTGGTTTTCGTCAGGTGTTTTACGGTACAGCACGCCCGTTACGGGATAAAACGCAGTGTTATAAATCGCTTAGCGGGACATTAACCTTTTCGAAGCGGGGTGCAGTACCCCCCTTTCCGCAGTTGCCGACTCGTGGTAGAATTGCCCAGATACCAAGTGGGCGTCTCTCATAAGGACGGGGGCAGGGTCGCTTCGTTGGCGACAGGCTGGGCGGAAGTGTCCCGCGAGACCGCGCTATTCCAGCTCAATAAAATTCTCGACAGTCTTCAGTTCCGATCGAGCAAGAGATGTTCGATTTTTCTGCGGCACGTGGTGGAGCACGCGGCGGAGAATAACATTGAGTTGCTCAAGGAGCGTTCGCTCGGGGTCGAGGTTTTCGGGCGCGATCCCAATTACGACACCAACCAGGATCCGGTGGTGCGCAGTACAGCTGGTGAAGTTCGCAAGCGGCTGGCGCAGTATTACCTGGAGTCGGGGCACCGGGACGAGATTCGGATCAGCTTGCCGGCGGGCTCTTATTACCCGGAAATCCATCCGTCGCCGGAGAAACCGGTTCCAGCGGTCGCGCCTGCGCCGGCACCGAGCCGCCGCGGCCGGCGATGGCGGTGGATAACCGCGTCCGGGATCGGGGTGGCGGCGGCCGCGATTCTGTTCGCTCCGTTGCTGCGGCACACGGATCTGGATCGCTTCTGGGCGCCCGTGGTAGAGGCCTCTTCGCCCGCGGTGGTGTGCGTGGGGCAACCCAAGGCTTACAAATTTGAACCCGATACCCGGCGGGAGGTCGAGACCTGGATCGAGAAAAGCGCGAAGGGTGAAAACCCGGCCGCGGCGCCTTCGATTCCGGTCTCCGGGATCAGGCCGGTGTGGGACCGCTATATTGCTCTGGTGGATGCCCAGGCGATGCTGCCGCTGTGCCAGCTTTTGACGCGGAAGGGGAAAAAGGTTGAGATCCGGGGCGGGCGGGTGAGCTCGCTGGCCGATCTGCGCGGGAAGCCGTGCATTTTTATCGGCGGCTTCAACAACGAATGGACGATGCGCCTTACCAGCGAGTTGCGTTTTTACTTCGAACTGATACCGGGCAAAGACTCCATGGTTATTCGGGACCGGCAGGACGCCAATTGGAAGGAGTGGGCCGGGACGCGCACGTGGCCGGCGCCAGCGGATCTTGCATCGGACTATGCGATCGTTTCGCGCACGTACAATCCGACGATCGAGCAGACTGTGGTTAGCGTGGCAGGCGCAAGCGGCTACGGAACCTATGCGGCTGGGGAGTTTCTGGCGAATGAGGAGTATTTTGCGGCGGCGGTGCGTGACGCTCCGCGGGATTGGTACCGGAAGCACATGCAGGTGGTGCTATCGGTAAAAGTGATTTCGGGAACGCCGGGACCGCCTAAGGTACTGGCGGTGCACTTTTGGTAAGTCCTATTTAGCCGAGTCCAACTCTTTTAGCAGTCGGAGGGCCAGGTTTCGGAGGTTCGGATCGCCGCTTTTTGACGCGAGGCGCAGATGCTCGGCGGCGGCGACCTTGTCGCCCTTGTTGGCGAGTACTCCACCCAGGTCCAGTTGAGCGTGGCTCAAATCGGGGCGAAGCCGCACGGCTTCGGAGTATTCGCGGAGGGCCGCGTCCACTTGGCCTTTGCGTTCTAATAACGTGCCGAGAACATCGTGAGCCTCGGCCAAGTTCGGGTTGAGACGCAGCGCGGCTTCGATTTGTACCTGCGCTTCGCCGAAATTACGCAGAGAGTTGAGCATGGAGCTGTAATTCAGCCGGGCGGCGACATCCGCGGGGCCGAGACGCACCGCCTGCTCGAATTCGTAACCCGCCTGGCGGAAGTCCTGCTTCCAGGCGAGAATGTTCGCGAGGTTTCCGTGCGCCTCGCCGTAGTTCGGCAGGACGCGAACGGCTTCGCGGAACTCGGCTTCGGCGGCCGTGGGATCGCCGAGCTGCGCCACTGCGATCCCTGCGCCGTTGTGAGCCTCGGGCATTTCGGGATCGAGGGTCAGCGACCGTTTAAGAGAACCGAGGGCGCCGCGAAAGTCGGCGAGGTCCAGTTGGGCCTGGCCAAGAGCGTTCCACGAGCGCGGATCGGTGGGCGCACTTGCCGTGGCGCGCTTCGCGATCGCGGCCGCCTGCGCGGGTTGCCCGGCGGCCTTCAGCGCGGCGGCGTATTCGAGCAAAGCCGGGACATACGCCGGATCGCGCCGCAGTGAATCCTGAAAAGCGATGAGAGCGCGGCCTGGCTGTCCCGCCGCTCGAAGCGCCTGGGCGAATTCCAGATACGGCTCGGGCCTTTGCGAACGGAGCGCGCTCTCGAAAACGGGCAGCGCCTTTTCGAAAGCGGGCAGCCCCTTTTCGAGATTCGCCCTGTCCCGCACTTGAGCCAGCGCGAGGTAATACCGGCCTTCGACGGAACTCGGCGGATGATCCGGATAATACGGCACCACCTCGCCCCGGTACGAGGTGGTCGAGTCCTCGTGCCGCTCGGCAATATCGGCCAGTAGATCCCCGATAGGCCTGTTGCGCGCGATGAGGTGATCGGTGACCACCATGTGAACGATGTCTTCCGTCCGCCTCTTAGGCATATGGCAGTCAATGCATCCGGTCGCGGCGGTGTGGCGACTGGAGGCGACCTGCGCGGCGAAGGAAGGGTCATGGCACTGGCGGCAAACGGAGTTATACCTTTGCGTGGCTTCGCCGCCATGCCGGACATCGTGCGGATCGTGGCAGGTGGTGCACTTGAGCTTGCCGTTGCTTTTCAGGAAGCACTGCGAGGCGCGCATCCGCGACACCGCGCTGGCGGTTTCGAAGCGGGTATTTTTGTTTGGTCCTGCGGCTTCGTCGAACGCGAGCACGAAGGATGCGAGCGGCTCGCCTGGCTGATAGCTGAAGTCGGGGCGCTGATAACGTTTAATCGCGTGAGGCAGGCGGAATTCGGTGGTCTTGAGATGGCACTGCGCGCAAACTTCGAGTTGCCGGTTGTCATCCAGCCGGGCGGGATTCACAATGGCGGCGCGAATGGCCGCGGGTTTCGAATCGGGCGTGGATGCGACCTCGATGTGTCTCCGACCCGGACCATGGCAGCGCTGGCAATCGATGCCCTCGGGCAGTTTGCCGGAGTACACCGGACGATCTCCCAACCGGTCGTGCCCCGGAGGAGTGTTCGGATAAGCGTTGTGGCAGAAGATGCAGTCGTACGCGATCTCGCGCCGCGCGTAAGGGTAATCGGGCGCGTCGTAGCCGGGATTCATCGCCCAGTAGCCGCCCTTTTCCGCATACCACGCGAGCGGGAGTTCGAGGAGCGTACCGTCGGCGTTGCGGTGCACATAGGTACGCATGTGATTGCCCGAGCCCACGATGTAGTCGATCCGCTTCTCGTCCACGTTGGTTTCCTCGCCCTCGAAGCCGAGTTGATAGCGGCGCTGGAAAAGCGCGCCGTTGCGGTTGAGCATTTGATAGTGGGTGTCGGAGGCGGGGTGGTAATAAGTGTTGTTCTTCATGAAATCCTCGACCAGGATTTCGGGGCGCGGCGCGGAGAAGGAACGTCCCATGCCGTTTTGCCGCCAGGTTTTGGCGATCGCGGGGTGACAGGCTGCGCAGAGTTTTGGATTGGCGTATTGGGCCGCGGAGGGGAGGGTGGAGGCGAGGAGCAGAAACGCTGCGGGCGCAATTGTGTGGACGGGGCGAAAAATGGGGACAGCCCGCTCTGTCCACGCGGCAACGAAGTGTGGCACTGCTTTCGCGAAGGGGGCGCCTTGGGACAGAGTAGGCTGTCCCCATTTTTCGCGATATGTCATGGCTTGGCGGTTAATTGCTCGAGGAGCTGAAGCGCGATCTGGCGCAGGCGCGGGTCGGATGAGGTGGAGGCTTGGCGAAGGTGTTCGGTCGCGCCCGCGATGTCACCCTTTTTGGCGAGCATCGCGCCCAGATCGAGCTGCGCCTGGCTCATGTCGGGACGGACGCGAACCGCTGCCTCGTACTCGTGCAGCGCATCGTCAGTCTGTCCCTTCTGTTCGTAAAGACGGCCCAGCATCTCATGCGCTTCCGCGAAGCTGGGATTCGCTTGCACCGCGGCCTGCATCTGCGCGCGCGCTTCGTCGAAGCGCTTCTCGCGGCTGAGCACGGCGCCGTAGTTGAAATGCGTGTTGGCATCGCTGGGCGAGAGGCGAATCCCAAGGTCGAATTCGTAGAGAGCCTGTTTCAAGTCGCGTTCAAGATCGAGTACGCCCGCCAGATTGCCGTGGGCTTCGCCGTAACCCGGAAAGATGCGGATCGCTTCGCGGAACTCGGCTTCGGCGGCCGGAAAATTCCCGCTCTGGGCCAGCACGATTCCCAGTCCGTTGTGCGGCTGCGGCACCTCGGGGGCCAGCGCGATGGATTTTTTCAACGCTTCGAGCGCCTGCGGCGCGCGGCCAAGATCGAGATCCACCTGCCCAAGTTCGTTCCACGCTTTGGGATTGTCGGGCGCCCTGTGGGTGGCCTGTTCGAATGCATCCGCGGCCGACGAAAGCTGACCGGACTGTCGCAGCGCCGTGCCCAGATCCAGCAGCGCCGCGGAATACCCCGGATCTACGCGCAACGCTTCGCGATACGTCGCGATGGCGCGGTCCAAATGCCCGGCGGCCCGGTATGCAGAGGCGAGCTCGAGATAAGGTTCGGGAGTGTTCGGTTGAGCGGCGGCGAGTGCGGCGGCGAGTCGAGGGATCCCCTCCTCCAGATTGCTTCGATCGCGAATCTGCGCGACCGCGAGATACATCTCGTTTTCGGGCGTGGCGGGCAATGTCTTCGGATAATAAAGCTGAACCCTCCCGCGATAGCTGTTGGCGAGCGTTTCATGACGTTCTGGAATGTCGGCCAGCAGATCGGCCGAAGGATTCACCTTCTGGATGTAGTGATCGGTCTTTACGATATGGACCACCTCGACCGGCCGTCGTGTGGGCATGTGGCATCCGGTGCATCCGGGCTCCGCCGTGTGCTTCTTCGCTCGCACCGACGCGGTAAAGGCCGCGGCGTGGCACTGCCGGCAAACGGCGTTGTAGTGATCCGCCGACTCCTCGCCGTGCCGGATGTTATGCGGGTCGTGGCAGGTGGTGCATTTCAGCGCGCCATTGCTCTTTAGGAAGCACTGCGACATCCGCAGGCGCGAAACCGTACTCACATTCTGAAACCAGTTGTCGCGCTCCGTCCCGGGCGTGTAATCGAAGGCGAGTTCGAAAGCCGCGAGCGGCTGGCCCGGACGGTAGGAGAAATCGCCGCGATCGTAGCGCTTGACCACATGCGGCAGAGAGAACTCGGTAGTCTGAAGGTGGCACTGGAGGCAGACTTCGGCTTCGCGATCGGGCGCGAGCTTTGCGGGATTGACAATCGCCGCGCGGACGGCTTCCAGATTCACACCCGGTTTCGCACCCGGCTTCGAGGCGCCCTGAATGTGGTTCTGGCCGGGTCCGTGGCAGCGCTGGCAATCGACGCCCTCGGGAAGTTCGCCTGAATAAACGGGCTCATCGCCGAGCCGGGCATGGCTCGCCGGGATGGCTTCGTAACCGTTGTGGCAGAAGATGCAGTCATAGGTGATGGCGCGTTGGCCGTAGATATGGTCCGGTGAGTCGTAACCGGGAGCCATCCACCAGTAGCCGCCTTTTTCGGCATACCAGGTGACCGGCAATTGCAGTAGACGTCCGTCGGTCGACCGATGCAGATAGGCGCGCGCATGAATGCCCGAGCCGAGGAAGTAGTCGATCTTCGTCTCCTCGACGTTGGTGCGCCTGCCCTCGTAACCGATCTGGTAACGGAGCTGAAAGTAATCGCCGCCGCGCCGGATCATCTCGAAGTGAGTGTCGGAGGGCGCGTGGTAGAAATAATTCTTGTTCGCATAGTCTTCCACAGTGTTCTCCGGCCGTGGGTGGGCGAACGACTTCGCCATGCCGGTTTCGCGATACGTCTTAAAGATGGCGGAATGGCATCCGAAACAGAGTCTCGGGTTCACGTAACCTTGGGACGCGGGGTTCAGAACGGGTTCGTCCTCCGCGTGGATTGATGCGGCAACGGCGACGCAGAAGAGAAACACTGCCATCGCCTGCCACTCGCGTTGACCTGACGTACGAATCGCTCCTGGAGTGAACTCCGCTTCAGTCTATCATCCATATGACCGGATTGAACTAAACCGCTCCGCGGCGGTTGTGTGCAGGTCATGGAGTGGTCGTGGAGGAAGTCCATGACCCCATTGCGCAGGCGGATGCAGGAGGAACTGCAACGCCGCAACTACTCTGACATCACTGCCGTGTGTTATCTCCGCCACGTGGCGGAGTTCGCCAGCTATTTCGGTCGGAGCCCGGATTTGTTGGGTGCGGAAGAGATTAAGCAGTTTCAACTCCACCTCATCCGGAACAGGAAAGTTTCCTGGGCGACGTATATCCAGGCGATGGCCGCGCTCCGCTTCTTGTACGTGAAGACGCTCAGCCTGGCCTTTATGGCCGAGAAGATTCCGTATCCCAAGCGGCCCAAGCTCCTGCCCACCGTTCTCAGTCAGGAGGAAGTCAGCCGCCTTTTGGATGGCACGCGATCGCTCAAACATCGTGCGCTGCTGATGACGCTCTACAGAGCTGGTCTGCGAGTGTCGGAAGCGTGCCGTCTCACGCTTGCCGATATCGACAGTAGCCGCATGATCATCCGCATTCAACAAACCAAGGGACGCAAGGATCGGAATGTGATGCTGTCGCTGGTGCTGGTGCTGCTCGATGCACTGCGGCAGCACTGGAAACGCGGCAGGCCGAGTCATTGGTTGTTTCCCGGCTATGGCACGGGGAAACCGATCACCACCAAAGCCGTGTTCCTGATGATTCGGAAAGCTGCGTCCAGAGCGAAGATCACCAAGACCGTCTCGCCGCACGTGCTGCGGCACAGCTTTTCCACTCACCTATTGGAATCCGGCACCGACCTCAGAACCATCACGGAGCGACTCTCGGACAACCTGTTGATTTCGACCTCAGGTCTCGGACGTCGGCTACCGAAAACAGAGGCGTCTGAGGGCTGGGTTAAGAAAATTGAACGCAGTTGCGAAGGAAAAGTCTGGGTCGGCTTCTTTCACCTTTGGACGACCGACGTGCACGGCCGGCGCGTCCGCACGAAAAAAGAGAAGACGCTCGGACCGGCTTCCATGCCAAACTACGAGGCGCAAGAGAAGCTGGCAGATTACATTACCGAATTCACCGGCAGGCTCACCAAGCAAGGCTATTCAATATCTACGTTCGGTGAACTCTGGAAGGCGTTCTGTGCTGTGAAGTCCGGTCAATGGTCGAAGGAGACAAGGAGAACCTCCAGTGCCTCTTTGGAAAACACGTTGTTCCGATCATAGGACAGCAAGCCCCACGTGAAGTCACGCTGACGTCGCTGCAGTTGCTTCTCAACAAAATGGCGGAGGATGGCTATCGCAAGTCCGCTGTCGGCCAGGTTCGTACCTGCATCAAGTCTTGCTTCGAATATGCGACGGATGAAGACCTCATTCCGAAGAGCCCCGCGCGGAAACTGGCGATGCCCAACATCCAAAAGAAATCGTCGGAGCGCTTCTTGAGCTTGGATGAATTCCGATCCCTGCTTTTGCAGGCATCGGTTCGTGTACACCTCGTATTGCGGATTCTAGCGGTATGTGGCTTGCGGCCAGCCGAGGTTCTCGTGTTGCGCACGGAGGATTTCGAGGGGGCGCAACTCCGAATCGACGAGGCTCTGAAGGAGCGGCAGAAAGGGGATGCGAGGATTGGCGACACGAAGACGGATGAGAGCGACAATTTTGTCCCTGTACCGCCTGATCTGGAACGCGAGCTGAGAGCCTGGATCGCCTCGCATCCGAATCGCAATGATCCTCGCGCGTTCCTTTTTCCGAACTCGGCAGGCTCGGCCTTCAGTGTCGGCAATTATCTGAAGAGGTACTTGAAGCCGTTAGCTGAAAAGCGGAAGTGCCCGACGTGACCCATCAGGCGTTTCGACGGACGTCCTCCACGCACATGCAAACCACGCCACTGTCAAAGACAACGCCACCTTCGGCATACCGATCCCCAAACCACTCTGAAGCATTATACGAAAGTGATCCCCGAGAGCTTGCGTTCTGCGGTCGCTGCCCTGGACGCCCAGATTTCTGGCGCACCACCCCAACCCAACCCGACTTGCGCGCGGTGGCATTCCTAAATTCCTCTAGAGGACCGTCGACGGTTCGGCGCCGTACGAAGAAGCTGTAGCCACCTGGAGCAAGTCTTGTCGGAGCAAGTCTAACGGTCGATCAGCGCTTCTGAGGTATTCTTGCAAACCTCTACGCAAGACCAGTCGACCTGGCCTTCGCCGCTGCAGTTTTGCGACGAATGGACGGTTCACGCTGCTTCCGGGGGTCTCCAGGTGCCTGTGGGGGAGGACAAAAGATGGCCGTTCCTCGCAGCAACGCCGACTTAGCTCAGAGTTTCCGCCACCACCATCGAGCGACCCCGTTATTTCACAGCTCTGGCTCCCTGCGTGACGCTTGAGCATCGGGTGGCTGGCGCCGCCGGATACTCCGACGTTCGAAGGAGAGGCTTGCCATTCTAACGAACTCGCCGCGACGGGTCACTAGGGGTACGGATTATGGATGCTCGCTGGAAAGCCGGCTGTGCGAAGACCTTTTACGACGTAGGGGCATGTTCGCATCGTACTCCAGATGAGCCCGGACTGAAAGTTCTCGATCATGAGAATGATGGGGCCTTGATTCAACCCGAAGATCCAGGGCGACACCCAGCCATGCGGATTTCTGCTGGTCTCGGGATAAGTGGAGTTAAAACTCGCGTCGAATCCATAGGGGGTGTGTCCCTTCAAGTGCAGACGCTCGATCGCGTGACGGATCGTATCGATCACGATCTCCGGGGCGAAAGGAAGTGACGCCACCACGGCCCACGGTGAAAGGGTCCCGTCGTCCGGGCCGAGCGGAGCGCCCCATGCCTCATAGCCGACGAACACCCTCCGGACACCGTCGATTTTCAGTTCCTTCGGACCCGGGCCATCGGTTGCGGTTAATCCCCATCCGTATTGGTGATAGTGGGAGAATCCCAGTGGATTCGCGATTCCATATTGCTGCTGGGCGTAGGTCGCCCGTCGGCTGTTCTCAAAATAATCAACCCCGCGCTTCCGGTTGAAGTCGTCGTGGATGCCGCGGAAATCAAGCCACAGGTGAGACATCTGGTGGATGAACAGCGGACCGGCATACAGATGTTCGATGCCGTAGAGCTCCTTCCATTGAAACGTAGAGGTCCATTTGGCGGTAGCCCTTTGGGTCGACAGGAAACGTTGGTGACCCCAAAGCGAGTATGTAGAGAATCAACGCCTCGCAATAATCCGTATCCCATCGGTACGGAAGGAAGCCCGACTCCGGGCGCCAGCCATGGCTGATGGTCGTGCCTCCATTCAGAGCCCACTGCCAGTCCACGCGCCGGTAAAGACTATCGGCAAGTTTGCAAATCTCCTCCTCACCCTCGGCGGTGAAATAACTGGCTGCAGGCAAGACGCCGGCCATCAAAATGGCGGTATCGATGGTGGATAATTCGCAGTGCCAGGCCCGACGGCCTGTCCGCATATGAAGGAAGTGATAGTAGAAGCCTTTGTATCCGGTGGCATTTGCCTCCGGCTCCTCGTGGCTGGCATGAAAGAACCGCAACCATTAGCGTTCGGGCGACGGCATCTGCTCGCGAAAGCCATCCTCGCTCCGCCGCCACGATGTAAGCGCTCAGTGCCATGCCGACAGCGGCAATGCTCGCCGGCGATCCAGGCCGGGTCTTGTCGGCGATGAGACCCGTGTGCGGATCCACTGCGTCACGAAAATACTCGAAAGTGGCGCGACAGAGACTGTCGAGCATTTTCGCATCCATTGAATTCATGGTGCGAATTCAATGGTGATGGCGGCGACGCTTTGCGGCGGCATGGCGATTGAGAGTTCGATATTTCCAGCATCCCAGTCCAGGGCTGCGCTTCTTTCCGCAACGTAGAAGCGGACCCGAGTTGCTCCACTTGCATAGCGCTCAGGTATTCCGGTTCCCCCATTTTCCGCCAGAGCTCTCGCGGATTCGCATGATCGTCGTCCATCCTCTCGATCCAGGCGCTGCGGGGCTCGGGTGTTCCAGATAGCCGGATATTCAGCAACTCAGTTTTAATCGGATGTCGAGGCATGGCGAGATTGGTCACGATCACCGTTGCGCCTCGCTCCTTTCGGATCACCCACGCGTCCGCAGTCGCTTGCGTTCCGGAAACATCCAGGGATTCGAAGCCCACGCGGTGCAGTAACTGGAATGCGCGATAGGCCGGCTTGGCGATGCCGCGCAGAGCCAGAAGTCCGAAACCTCCCTGGAACGGGACCGATGGGAAATAGTTCTCGTTGAAAATATCGCTGAACGTCCAATAACTGTAGCCCTGGACCAATCCTCGCGCCTCCATAATGATGCGAGTGATGAAGGCGGCGGCGAACGGTTCATCATGCATCGGATCCCGCGGATTCGATGAAATATTCCACTCTGTGTAATAGAGAGGCAGGCCACCGGATTCATCGCGTGCTTTGCTCGCCATATCTCTCATGACGTGGCGCGGCGCATGCTGCAACTGAGTCATTGTATCGGGCGCCCGGCGTTCCGAAGGCATCCGTCGGATAGTGGTGTGTGCTGACGAAATCGACGGGAGCGGCGTTCTTTTGGCAATAATCGAGGAACGCTGGAATCCATTGATTGTCCGCGGTCACGGGTCCGCCGACTTTCAGTGAATCATCCACACTCTTGATCGCTTTCACCCTGCAGCGATAGAGGTCGAAGTAATCCCCCTGCGCTCCGGTCCAGAAAGCTTTGAGATTCGGCTCATTCCACACTTCGAAAAACCAGGTGCGAACCTCGGCGGCTCCGTATCGTTCCACCCAATGTGCCGTCAATTTCTGGATCAGCGCCGACCATTGATCGTAGCTCTTCGGAGGCGTGACATTTCCCCGGTAGCTAAAGACAGTCGTGTTTCCCGAAGCAAGCGCCTCCGGCATGAACGACAGCTCCACGAACGGACGCATACCGATTGAGAGCAGAAAATCGATGATCTGATCGGCATTGAAGAAAGAATAGAGTAGTTCTCCTCCTCGCAGACCAGCGTCCCCATTTCGTCGGACAGCAAGGCGTGAAAGCGAACGTGGCTGAAGCCTAATTCGTCGTGGCAACGCAACATCTGCGCCTGCCAGTCCGCCCGCAAGGCGAGCGGGACGTGTCCACTGCCGACGGTGTGTTCCCAAAAGTGCGGGAACGGCTTCGCTTGCAGCGCAAAATCACATGTGAAATCTGGCAACCGTTCTCCTCAGGGCTTGTTGTTACCCCTCGACGACCTGTTTAATCGAATCGGGGTCATGGTGATCCCGTTATGCGACCGGTGCGATCTCTCCTCTGGCAGCGATGTGGCCGTGGTTATCCGTGAAGGAAAACTCAACAGACAGAGGCCGGGTCCACGCGGAAGGCCGTGGGTGTCGTTGCCCGCACCAGCGGCTAAATGGGGCTTCGATTCGGCTTCAACATGGCGAGCTGGATTGCCGGCGTCATTGATGAACAGCCGCAGATCAGAAACGACCTCCGCGATACCCGAGGGCGATTGATGTCGTCCTGATCGAGGATGACTTCGGGCCGAAGGCGAGTGATAGTTAGAATAGGACTGCCAACTGCGGTGGCGGTCACTCCGTCAGGCGGCTATCGAACGGGCGCAGTTGCGCCGGCCTGTACGATTTCGCGCGCTTCTTTCACCAGATCCCGGCTCTCAATTGGGAGCTTCGGAGTCTTCACGTTGGCGGGGACGATGTCCACCAGTCTTCCCAACTCGCGACTGTGCCAGTCGATTTGCCGGGACGCCGCTTTGCGCTGTTCAACGGCCTCCTTTTCGGTCGCAGAGAGTGATGATTCCATCCTCCAGCCGTGCTATCTTCATCTGCATTGCCTCTACGACAGGTTGTATCTCATTCCATTTTCTGTCGTATTGCATCCACGTGGAGGCAGGATCCTTGGTCATTTTGTTCAATTCCAAAGCTGCCGACTGGATTTGACGCGCATCCGCCGCGACGTTCTTGAGGAGCCGAGCGCCTGTTACGGACGGATCCTGGGTCTTAGCAGGAGAAGGAGCAGCGAACGATGCCGAGGAAAGAATCAGCATTGTTCCCGTTAAAAAAGTGATATGAGCGAAATCGCAACGCATATCAATACATCCTTTCAACTCCATGGTACGCGGCGGGGACATGGCACACAATCACTTTCAGGCAGTACTTTGTGGTCAGCGTAAGCGCCCGCGAACAAAGACAAAAAGAAAGTGCCACGTCCTTACTTCACTTCTATTCGCTTTCCGTCCAGCCCGTCGTGACTCACTTTGTTTTAGAGAGAGTCTCGGCCGTTTTAAGGTGTTCTTCCAAGGTGGGGATCATAGACTTAGCCCATGCCTTGACGTCCGCGTTTTCGCCCTTTTCGGCTTCGGTCTTGAACATCGTGATGGTGGTCTTGTGGGATTGGACTTCATCCAGCAAAAATGCCCGATCGAAGCTGTGCCCCTTCAGGCGCGAAAGGTGTTCAATCGTCTGATCATGTCCGATCGCCTTCGGGATGGCCTCGCCGGTTTTGCTCGCCAGTACAGAAAGTTCTTCATAGGCGTTGGTATGATCCTTCGAAAGCTGCTGGCCGAAATCCTTCACCGCCTGCTGAGCTGCCTGAGCTTCCGCCATCTGACCCAAATGCGCCTCCGTCATGCTGGCTCTCGCTGCATGCGTCATGAAATTTGCATCAATCCTATCGAGAGCAGCGCCTCGCAGGAAAGCAGGAACGCTCAATAGCATCGTACATCCAACGACAACGACTAACGTTTTAAAATCTATCGACATATGCACCTCCACCGTCTCTTGAGGGCAACTCACGAACCCTTTTGCACCTCTAGAACGAGATGTTACTGCTAATCGGGGTGACCTTCAATACCACAGAGGCTGTAGAAGGGTCCTCCGCGTCATCATGCCGAGTGAACAATCGTAAAGAGCAGCAGCGAGAGAACAGTCATGCTGATCAGAGTGTAAAGCCAGTCACGCATTCGAACGAATGCATAGGCGGCAAAGATTACTCGGGAAATCGGCGTCGCCACGATCAACAGCACCGCCAGTTGAATCAATCCTCCTCCGTCACCGCGGCGCGCTTCGCCAAGAATGCCACGGAGACTATGAAGTGGCGAGCTGACGTATCGAAACGTTCGGTAACTTGGAACCCCCTCGGCGTTGTGAATCAGGAAGACAGCAGCGCCGCAGACCATCTCAACCGCGGCCAGTACGACTCCCCACTGCAGCAGTCGCCCCATGCGGACATCCATTTCCGCTTCCGTCAATCGTGGCATCAAATCCGTCCTTTGAGCCCGCTAAATATGAGTTCCATACCAAGAGCGCCGATCACGAAGCGAAAGATGGTGCGCAAGTACGGCGATGGTTTGCTCATCAAGATCTTCGCTCCGATCATCGATCCAGCCAGCACTCCTAGCACCACGGGCATCGCCAGCCCCGGCTGAATGTAACCATTACGCAGATAGATGCCCGCACCCGCGGCAGCCGTCACTCCGATCATAAAATTGCTCGTCGTGGTCGAAACCTTGAACGGCAGTCCCATCGCCCAGTCCATCGCCAAAACCTTAATCGCACCTGAGCCGATACCCAATAAACCAGACATTATTCCGGCAAGCCCCATGAGTCCAAAAGCCAAAGGAATCCGTCGAGCTCTATATGGTGCCGGCCCGGCGGCACCGGGCATATTTCCGTCGAGCCTCAGAAATCCGCGCTGGCGACTAGACTCAGAGTCAGCGTTGAGCGGTCTTTCTTTCCGAGCTCCCGTAAACGCCGTATAGAGCAGAACCAAACCTAGAATCGCTGCCAGAAGGGATGTCGGTGCGCGGGTGCCAAGCATCGCTCCGAGCAGCGCACCGGAGGTGGTCGCTATTTCGAGGAAGAGGCCGATCCGAACATTTGAGTAACCCTCTCGAACGTAAGCGGCGGCGGATCCAGAAGATGTCGCGATGACGGACACAAGGGACGCTCCCATCGCATAATGCATGTCGACGCCAAACACCAAAGTGAGGAGCGGAATTATTATCACCCCTCCGCCCAGACCGGTGAGCGACCCAAGCAAACCTGCAATGAAGGACCCGAGGCCGATCAACACGGAAAAGGTCAGTACACTCATCTTGACCGCAGCACTATTGAAAAGTTTCTCATTTTCCGGATAGCGGAGCGAGATGAATCAAAAAGCGGATCAACGTCGCGGGATCTGGACCTCGACCTCGGAGTGCGCGGGACGGCCGTGGTAATCGAACATCCCGTGTCCATCCTCATTCACTGCGGCTTCTGGATGGAAATCGGGGTTCGTCTCAAGCTCCGGGAGCGACAGGTTCACCCAGATCGCCGTGCCCGACCACGAGATGGATCGGATCGATTCAGGTGACAAAAGAATCGAGCGGAGGACAGGCTGCTTCAAGGCAACGACAGCGTGATGCACGCCCCAGAGAGTATCTTCGATGATAAAGTCCTCGACGATTCCGACTTCTCCGTCGGTGGTATACACACTGTACCCGAGCAGTTCCTGCATACTTCTCAGATGAGACTCGGGCCGCTTCAGGCCGGATTCGCGTTGCAGTGCCACGGGCATATCCACCTCAAGCGGAGCACTGGTTCGAATCTGTTCACAGGTCAGGAGCACGGGGAGCCGCCTCGTCTCCCACTCTGGACGGCCCGCCACGAAGGGGAGGATCAAAACCTTTCGATTTCCCAGCGCGCTGGGGATCTCCGCCACAAGATAGTGAACGATCCAGCTCTTGTCATCGAACAGAAAATCTCGGACTCTACCGATCTCGCCATCCGTAGCTGCGATGCGATAGTCGAGCATGCCATAAAGACTTCGTAACATATTCCCTCCAAAAAGCATGGCCGGCTGGAGCCTCGGAGGAAGAGCTCGCAGCCGGCCATTGATCCAAGCGATGGCTAGATTACACCGCCAGGAACATCGTGTTGCCGTTGCGGTCCACCAGTAAGAGGACGGAGTCGTCCTTCTTCGATGCGCTCACCGCTTGACTATACTCCTTCACATTGGTGACTGATTGATGATTCACCTGCTGAATCACGTCACCGGGCCGCAAGCCGGCATCGGCGGCGTGGCTGGCCGGGTCCACCTGGTCTACCACCACCCCTTTTGTCGTTGCCGGGAGCTTCAATTGCTGCGCCGCGTCCGCAGTCAGGTTCTCAACAGTCACACCCTTGAGATTGCTGTCGGGGCTCTGCTCGTTAACGCTGGCGCGTTCCTCTTTCGATGGGAAGTTGCCGAGCGTCACGGAAACGTTCTCGGTATTTCCGTTACGCACAACTTTCAGCGCGACCGTCTGATTTGGGTCCAACATGCCGATCTTCGTGCGTAACTGACTGGCATCCGCGATTGCCTGTCCGTTTACGGCAACGATAATGTCGCCCTGCTTCAGGCTGCTGTGTGCGGCGGGGCTGTCAGGGGTGATCTCACCCACCAATGCTCCGTTCGTGTCGCTGGCGTGAAAGGACTTGGCCAGCGCGGGCGTCACATCCTGCGGAAGGATGCCGAGGTAGCCGTGCTCCACTTTGCCATGGGCGAGAATCTCGTCCATATCGTGGCGCGCCATGTTGATCGGAATCGCGAATCCGATTCCTTGGTTGCCGCCGGAATTGCCGGCAAGGATGGCGGTGTTGATGCCGATCAAATGACCTTCGTCATCGACCAGCGCTCCGCCGGAGTTGCCCGGGTTAATGGGCGCGTCCGTCTGGATGAAGTCTTCCACCTGCTCGATGCCGAGGCCCCCACGGCTGGTGGCACTCACGATGCCAGCCGTTACCGTCTGGCCAACGCCGAACGGATTGCCGATGGCGAGAACTATATCGCCGATCTCGACTTTACTCGAATCGGCCAGGGTCAGGACTGGGAAATTGGATCCGTCGATTTTGAGGACCGCCACGTCTGTACGCGGATCGGTGCCCACCACCCGAGCCTTAAATTCCCGCCTGTCATGCAGCGTCACGGTAACATCGGTGGCGCCGTCGACCACGTGATTGTTGGTCAGAATGTAGCCTTGCGGACTGATGATCACACCCGATCCAAGAGCCTTCTCACTTCTCTGGCGCGGCATGTTGGGTCCTCGTCCATTGCCGTTGCCAAAGAATTGCCGGAACATCGGATCCATGCCTTCGGGCATTTCCATCGCCGTTTGCTTCACCATTTTTGACGTGGAAATGTTGACCACCGCCGGGACAACTCGTTTCACGACTGCGGAGTAGCCTCGCCCGACGGCGGCCTCGGAGCGCACCGACGTTCGAATGGTCGGCGCGGGATTTTCAAAAGGCAACTTGCCCAGTTCCGCTGCTCGTAATCCGTAGAAACCGGTTACAGCCAACGCTGTTGCTAAGGAAGCCGTCGCTAACCAGCGGCGGCCTTTAAAGAATTCTGTTTTCACCTGGAATTACCTCCTGTTTCAGAGTAAGAGGGAACGCCTTCAGGACCCATAGCCCCCATTGGGGAGATTGAGTCCCCAAGATCGGCTAGTAGAGGGATGCGATACCGGTCCCCGTCCCGCTCCGATAGACTGGGGTCGGATGCAAGGGCCACAAACAGCGCCGGGCGAAGACGGCTATTCGGATTGGGGACTCCGTCTTGCGCTCTTCATTGGCTTGGGAGGCATCGCGTTAACGTTTCTGGTCGCGGGAATTGACGCGGTGCGGCTGTTGGCCACCATGCGGAGCGAGAACAAGGTTCTGCGGGACGCGGCGCTCCAGCGGACCAATCATATCGCCTCCATTCGCTCCTCCATCCTGCTCACCCACACATACTTCGGAGATTATTTCCTGGATTCGAGCCAACAAAAAGCCAGCGAATACCTGGCTAAAGTGCAAGATGCGCGGTCGCGCTCCATGTCCGATTTGGCGAACTACAGAGCGAGCACTTTAGAAGAGCAGGAACTGATCGTGAATCTTGGGGACGTGCTGAATCAGCACTGGGTGCGCCTCACTCGCGTCCTGAGTTCAACGCCGACCGGGAAACCCATTCCCGCATCCTTTTACAAGGACGAGATTGTTCCGTTAAGCGCGTCCTTTGTCGAGATCACCGCGAGGCTGGAGGGGATCGACGCCAAACAGTCCGCGACAACGGAAGCCGAGATCGAAAGCCAATTCGAGCGCTTGGGTTCCCGGTTGAGTTCAGCGCTCGGCCTCGGCCTGGGGGCCGCGCTCCTGCTTGCCGCTGGATGTTTACTTTACATCTCCCGCGTGGAACGGCAAAATGGCCGCAGGTACCAGGAAGTTCTCAAGGCGCGGAGGGCACTGGAGCAGCTGTCGGCGAGGCTGGTGGATGCACAGGAGAAAGAAAGGCGCACGATCTCGCGGGAACTTCACGATCAGGTGGGGCAGACGCTGAATGCCGTGCTTGTAGAGGCGGCCAATCTGGCGCCACGAATCCATGCGGACGACGCCCTCAGCCTTCAGTATTTGGACAACATTCGAAAGTTCGCCGATTCCAGCGTGAACTCGATTCGGGATATCGCCTTGCTGCTTCGTCCTTCCATGCTGGACGACCTGGGCTTGATTCCGGCTCTGGAATGGCAGGCGCGCGAAGTGTCCCGCCGCAGCGGCATCCATGTCAAGGTTGTTGCTGAGGACGTAACGGACTCACTGCCCGACGAAATGCGCACTTGCATTTACCGTCTCGTGCAAGAGGCGCTCCAGAATGTGTCCCGTCATTCCGGGGCCAAGAGCGCTCTGGTCACGGTGCGTCCGGACGGCGGTTCCGTTTCCCTGACTGTCGAAGACGACGGGCACGGGTTCGCTCCGCAGAAGACGCGGGGCCTGGGGATGTTGGGAATGGAAGAACGGGTCCGGCAACTCCGCGGCCAGTTCGAGGTCCGGTCCTCCCCGGGAAAAGGTACGACGATGCGCGTCACGCTGCCGATACCTGTAACGCAACCTACTGAATGATGCCTTTCCTGACTGCGTAAAGAACCAGTTCAGGAACTCCGTGGAGGTTAAGCTTTTGAAGGATGTTGCCGCGATGGGCATCCACTGTGTAGACGCTCAACTGAAGAAGGTTGGCGACTTCCTTGTTGGTCCTGCCTTCGGCAAGAAGTTGCAGAATCTCACGTTCGCGCGGAGTCAGAAGGTCGTAGCTGTCCTCCACGTGCTTGTCGCGTATCTGGCGAATGTAATCTTCGAGCAGCATTTTGCTGATTACAGGGCTGAAGAAAGATTTCCCGTCCGCAACGGTTCGCACTGCCCGAATCAGATCCGCCTCCGCCGAGTTCTTCAGAATGTACGCACGGGCCCCCGCCTTCAACGCGCGCAGCACGTAGCCTTCATCGGCGTGCATGCTGAGGATCACCACTCGTGTCTCCGGCTCTTTGGAAACGATCTGCTGAGTAGCCTCAATCCCATTCAGCAGCGGCATGCCAATGTCGAGAACGGCAACCTCAGGATGATGCTTGGAGATCAGCTCGACGGCTTCCCGGCCGTCGCTGGCCTCTGCCACGACCTTGAAATCCGGCTGCTGGTCGAGGAGAAGCCGCAAGCCCGACCTGATAATCGTGTGATCGTCTGCGAGTAGGATGTGAATCTGTGACACAGTGAGGCGGCCTGACCGCAAGGATACTGCATCGTCGGAGTAGAATGCGAACAATTTGCAGCCGGCCTGTCGTAAGATTCAAGAGGATCGGAGCCAGCACCATGCCATCCAGCGGACCTCTAGAACATCAAGGCGGCGTTCTTCGTGTACTCCAATCGAAGGACGAGACCCGTGCCTTTTACGACAAAATCAGTGGCGTCTATGACCTCCTAGCCGAACAGAGCGAGGGACCCGTCCGCATAGCCGGCCTCAACAAGCTAGCCCTCGCGCCGGGTGAACGCGTCCTGGAGATCGGCTACGGAACCGGTCACAGTCTGGTGCAATTGGCGGGGGCTGTCGGGCCGGAGGGCAAAGTATTCGGCATTGATTTTTTAGAAGGAATGCGAGCACGCGCACGGGAGCGATTGTAGAAAAAACATCTGATCGACCGGGTCGAGTTGTCTTGCGGCGACGCCACGCGCCTTCCCTATGCCGATGCCAGCATCGATGCGGTGTTCATGAGCTTCACGCTGAGCTATTCGATTCGCCTGAAATTCCGCAAGTGCTGGCCGAATGCAAACGCGTGCTGCGCACGGGCGGCAAAATCGGCGTAGTCGCCATCACCAAAGAAGGCAAGGACGGGCTGGCGATCGAGGCCTATGAGTGGACCCACCGACACTTCCCCAACGATTGCCGGCCAATCTTTGTTCGTCGCGCGCTAGAAGGTGCCGGGCTCTCGATCATAGACGCGACGATCACGAAGATGTGGGTCCCCGTGGAGATCGTAGTGGCAGAGAAGATCTAACACGCCTGGGCGTGAGACCTAAGGTCATTTTTGTTTGCCATCCGAGTCGCGAGGACGATCCTTTGCCGTGCCGGCCCCGATGTTTTCGGCGTTTAATGTGAGATCGGGCATCCTTAATTCGGTTAGCAGGTTTTGCAAAACCATTTTGATCGGAACGTCAGCAAGATCCTTCTTGGCCTCATAGCGGACGTTGATCGCAGCACCGCCCGCACCGATGACAACCTTAAAATCCTGAATCGGCGCATCGGCCGACCAGAGCTTTTGGATCAGAGGTCGGACTTTTTCAAAGAGCTCCTCCCGCAATTTGCCGGCGGTCTTTTCAGTTTCGACTGTGGGAGCAGACCGTGTGAGACGTGCCATAAGTTCAGCTAAATCGTTCTTGCCTGCGACCGCCTCGACGGACAAATTAACCGCGTACCCGGTTCGGCGTATCAGATCCTCCCTCACGTCGGCGTTCTTGGAATCAGGGATCGTCGCGTCGAAATCAAGCGGATTACGATGGTGTCCTTGCCGACGGTCACCTGCTGCGAAACGATGGCGTCTGAAGGCACGAGCCGCTTCAAATCGTGTTGAACCGCTCCCCTGGCGACCGTCTCTTTGGCAACCTGGAGTAATGCTCTCCTTAGCGGCACGGCGAGGCCGGCAAGCAGGATCAATATCATTAAGATGCGCCAATGCAAGCGTCCTCGCGTAGTGAGTGTCCGCTCCTTCGGAACATGCCGTAACAATCGCGCCAGGGACTCGGATCGACGAGTTGCGAGTATTTCCTCGCGAACCTCGCCGGTGTTCATCCCAACGAGGATGAAGACTGGAAACGCGCTCGCTACAATGGCGACAAGGTTGGTGAGGAAGGGGAGACCCGCGCCGCCCATGATCTCCATATCCGGCCCGCTACCGAGACCAAAGCCCATCACGCAAAGCGGTGGCATCAGCGCGACGGCAATCGCGACTCCGGGAAGAGCGGTCACGCCGTCGTCTCCTCGTCTGCAAACAACGACCGAACCTGCGAGACCGCATAGCAGCGCGATTCCCAAATCAAGGAGGTTGGGATTCGTACGCGAAACGATCTCGGTCGGAGCGGAATGAAACGGCACCAGCCAAACCGGCAAACCCGAAAGGGCGATAGACACCGCGATGCTGGCGACAAGATTGACGATTGCCTTGATTCCCAGGCAAAGATCACCTATCGCGAGGGCCAAAGCCGTTCCCATAATGGGTCCCATCAAGGGAGAAATAAGCATGGCGCCGATGATCACCGCCGGGCTGCTCTCTACTAATCCGAACGTAGCGATTCCGGCGGAGAAGAAAATCTCCAGCCAATAGCTCACGCTATTAATGGCGGCTGCTTCAATAATCTTGCAACTGCCACGGCGAGACGCCAGCCACTCGGTTTTCAGACATTGTCGTCCTTCCAGTATCCGTCAAGCCCAGTCGTGAAGGACGCTCGCGCGCAGTGCTCGTCCGCCAAGCTCTTGATCGTTGGCGATACCATGAGGTGCGAGCAGCAAATCGATCGCGAAGGGATGACAGGTAACGGAACCCATGGAGCGACCGGGATTATCAAATGATTATTCAGCGCCGTCGGCCCGGTCGCTGAACGCGCCTGCCCTGTGGGCGCTCTCCATCCTGGTAGGAACAGTAGCTGGACTGGGCGCGATTGCGTTTCGCGCGCTAATCGCCGTTCTCCATAATCTGGTGTTTCTCGGAAAGCTTTCCGCGATTTACGACGCGAACGTTCATACGCCGCCCAGTCCGTGGGGCCCATTTGTGATTTTGGTCCCCGTCGTCGGGGCGCTGGGCGTCGTGTTTTTAGTGAAAAACTTCGCTCCGGAAGCGAAGGGGCATGGCGTTCCGGAAGTCATGGATGCCGTGTATCACCGAAAGGGAATCATTCGCCCGGTCGTATCAGTGGTCAAAGCTCTGGCTTCCGCCCTCTCCATTGGCAGCGGGGCCTCCATCGGCCGTGAAGGACCGATCATCCAAATCGGCTCCTCCTTTGGCTCTACAATCGGCCAGATACTGGGTGTACCGGCATGGCAGCGGATCACTCTGATCGCAGCGGGAGCCGGCGGTGGAATCGCAGCGACCTTCAATACGCCGATCGGTGGCGTGCTGTTCGCCGTCGAAATCATTCTTCACGAGGTCAGCGCAAGAACGCTGGTGCCGGTGTTCACAGCCACCGCGACCGCCACCTACATCGGCCAGCTCTACTTTGGACCCCATCCATCTTTTTCCATCCCAGAACTGGAGACGCCCTTCTTTGCGGTGGCGAAGCCCGCTGTGCTTGTCGCATACGCCTGCCTGGGAGCGATCGCCGGCTTGGTGTCGGCGCTGTTCATCCGGTTCATCTACGGAGCAGAAGAGATTTTCGAGAAACATGTCAAGGGCGGATATTATGTGCAGCATGTCATCGGAATGCTGTTGGTCGGTTCACTCATGTACGCCATGATGTATCACTTCGGCCACTATTACATCCAGGGCGTCGGATATGCCACCATTCAGGAAATCCTCTCGGGCGTGCGCGTCCCGCTCTACCTGCTCGTTCTTCTATTTGCTGCCAAGCTTCTGGCGACCTCGCTTACGCTCGGTTCGGGTGCTTCTGGTGGCGTGTTCTCCCCCGCTTTGTTCTTGGGAGCGACGTCCGGAGCCGCATGGGGCGTCGCGCTGAACCACTTCTTTCCCGCCTTGAACATAAGTCCGGCCGCATTTGCCATCGCAGGCATGGGGGGTGTGGTGGGTGGCGCGACCGGCGCAGCGATGGCCGCCATCGTCATGATTTTCGAAATGACGCTCGATTACACGGTGATCGTTCCGATGACGTTAACCGTCGCGATCAGTTACGCCGTGCGCAGGAGCCTGATTAAGGACAGCATCTATACGCGCAAGCTGACCCTGCGTGGAGAGTCCGTCCCGGAGACGATGCGGGCGGATGTTCAACTCTCCGGGGGCGCGGCGCGAATTATGCGCCAAGTCCCACCGGAGACACTTGCTGCACTCGTGACCGCCAGCGGCGAGGGTTCTCCAGGAAGCTCCGCCGCCGTACTGTCAGACGATTCCTTGTGGGACGTGGTAAACAAGATGCGTGCCAACAACGCTTCGGTTGCGCTGGTGACAGAAAAAGATGGACATTTCACCGCGGCTGACGTGAAAGGAGTCATTACGCGTAAGGACCTCATCGATGCATTGGCGGTGGATATGGAATTGTTTAACGGATGAACCAGTTATGCTGTCTTTCCACAGAATCCTTTTCCCAGTCGATTTCTCCGAAGCAACCGTGGCTATGGTCCCCTATGTCGCCGAAGTGGCTCAGCGCTTCGGCGGAATCGTTACCGTTTTGAACGCATTCGATCTGATCCATGATTACAACATGGCGGAGCGCCTGGGCCCTTTCGATTCCGAACGTGTCTCGATACCCTATACAGACGCCATGCAGGAAATTCGCACCGAGCGTCAAACGCGTCTTGAGGAATTTCCAGCTCGCACTTTTCGAGCGTCGCCCATACGGCAAGGGTGGAAGACGGAGACCCTCCGATGGTCATTAAACGGGTCGCACAACGCGAGAACACCGGCCTCATTATGATGCCGACCAAAGGCTTCGGGAGATTCCGTCGTTTGCTGCTGGGATCGGTCACAGCGAAAGTGCTTCACGATGTCGGTTGCCCCGTAATGACGAGCGCTCATGTGACCGCCTCAAAATTCGCGCCGCCCGCTCGCTACCGTTCGATCGTCTGCGCGGTGGAGTTGAATCCCGAGGCACCCGCCGTCCTAGAAGCCGCTGGCTCTCTGGCCCAGGTTTACGGAGCAAAGCTATGCCTGCTGCATATCGAGACGTCCCACGAGCGCGGCGAACAAGTTACCGCCCAATCGATCACGCAGGCGTTCAAAGACGCGAGCCGCAGCGACATGGCGGTCGCCACCACTGTGCTGAACACAAGTGTGGCCGAGGGTATTCGACGTGTTGCGCTTGAGAGCAGTGCGGGCCTGGTGGTCGTGGGCCGAGGACGTCAGACCGGAATTTCGCGCATGTGGTCGTACGCGATTATTGCCGAATCACCGTGTCCGGTTCTCAGCCTGTGAGACAGGCGGCTGCAATTCTGCGTGGCTTTGCAGGTAGGTGAGCAGCTCGGCTCGTGACACCACGCCATCCAGATGGCCGTTGGAAATAACGGGAAGCTGATTTAGATCATAACGGCTCATGGTCTCCAGAGCATTACTTAAAGGCGCATCCGGGCCCACGGCACGGAGATCAGCGAGAGGACGCATGATATCGTGCACGGTCTTAAAGGGCCACTTCGCACGGTCAATTTCCTTGACCTCGTGCGGCGTAACCAAACCGGTGATTTCGCCTTTATCCATGACCATGAAACATCGCCGCCCGGTCCGAAGCAGTTCCTGTTCCACAAAATTCTGGACGTTCAACCAGCCATCCACCGCAGGGCAATCTTTCGTCATCACGTCCGCGACCCTCACGCCCTTCAGTGCATGCGCGATTCCGACTTGCACGTAGCTTTCCCGCGCGGCCTGCAATAAAAACCATCCGATAAAGGCTATCCATAAACCGCCAACCCCGGCGCCGCCGAAGAATCGAATGATTCCAAGCGCGATGAATCCGAGAGCCACGATTTGCCCAACTTTCGCGGCGGATTGAGTCGAGCGGTCGGCGTCCCCTGTTTTCCACCATATGAGTGCCCGGAGCACTCGCCCGCCGTCGAGAGGATAACCCGGAACAAGATTGAAAGCTGCGAGTGTGAGGTTGATGTATCCCAACCAGAGCAGCATCGCCATCCACGGACTCGACACCGGATCGCCTAGCAACCGGGACAACAGCATGCAAATCACCCCGATCACCGCGCTGGTCAGTGGTCCCACGAACGCCATCCAAAACTCAACTTTGGCGCTCATAGGGTTTTTCTCAATCTGAGAAACGCCGCCCAGAGCGAAAAGTGTGATCTCCTTCACCGGCAGATTGTTTGACGTCGCCACCAACGAGTGCGCCAGCTCATGAAGGAGGAGCGAAACGAAGAATAAGATGGCCGTCGCGATCGCCATGAGCAAGATCACGCCATCGCCCCACTGCGGATTGGTGGTATGGAACTGCGAGGAGAGTGAAAAAACAATGAGCAGGGCGATGATAAACCAGCTATAGTGCAGCCCGATCTTGATCCCGAAGACGCTTCCGAGTTTGATTTGCGACCGCACCTCTTATCTCCTCTGCCGAAGTATCCGGGCGGGGACAACGCCCACTCCGTAGCATCGCTCATTTCTTCAGGCTGCGAACATAGGCGACCACATTGTCCACGGCCTTGCCAGTGACCGCCTTAACTGCTGGCATCTTTCCTTTCCCGTCCGTGATGATCTTGTTTATTTCGTCGTCGCTCATTGCCTGGACGCCCGGCGACTTGAGATCGCTTCATTTCCACATTCATCATTTTGGCGACGGCTGGGTTTCCTGCTCCGTCAGGAGCGTGACACCCTTTGCACGACGTCTGGTACAAGGTCTTGTCAGCTTTGGCATCGCCGCCGAAACTCGCGGTCGACGACATGCCGGCGAGAATCAAGGTTGTAAGTACAATTCGCATTTCTTCTCCTACTCGTTCTTTATTTACTGATTGTGGTAACTGGACCGCGGATCAGTCACTCCAAGTGTTGTTAATACGTCGGGTGACTTCTCTTCAACGGCCAACATTTGATGGCATATGCTACAGTCCTGGGGGATCGTTTTGTTATCCCTGTCGCATGGTCCCCATCGTGGCAACGGAAACAGCCTGGAAAATCCGCGTGGCCGAGATTGTTTGGATAGGTTCCCCGGATTACTTTGTGGTCTGGAAAAACGCTGTCATTGTAGATTGCGGAAAGGGCCTGCCCGGCCGCTTGGATATCGGCGGTCTGCTTGCCATAAGCCCGCGGATAGTTCTGTTCGTAGAAGGCCGTAAGACCTGCGATGATTTTCTGTCCGGCTTCCTCGTTACTGCTATAAGCGGGCTTGATCTCAATGCGACGCCGGTCTTCTTGACAAAGGGGAGACTGGATGGAAATCCGCCCTGTCGCGATGGCTTCGTCAACCGCGCGATCAGGTCGTCCGCTGATTGAGACAGCGATAGCAGTCACAACGAAGTGGACGTGCGACACAGCCGCTGTGCTTTCGGGCTGTAATCGAGACGCGCCGTTGCTATCTCAACGCAGCGCTGATACGGTCGACCAGATCTGCGATGTCGAATGGCTTTCGAATGAAGTCGCTTGCGCCCGCTGAGATGGCTTCATCGCCGCGATCCACGGAAGAACACGCGATAATTGGAACGGTTTGGGTCGACAGTTCGTCGCTCGCTCGAATGGCAAGACAGGTCTGAAGCCCATCCATTCCCGGCATCTGCCAATCTAGAACCACCCGATCCGGATGCGCTGTTTTGATTAGACGAAGGGTGTCGGCTCCGTTTGCACTCTCAATGATTTCGTAGCCGCGGACACTAAGCGCAAGCCCCAGCGTCCGTCGAAGCTGAGAGTCATTGTCTACGATCAAAATCCTTGCCACGGCGGAATCCAATGACAAGCACTAACATGCTTGCCTCAGATTCCATCGGACGTTTCCCTGCTGCGGCCACTGACTCAGGTCTTAAACAGTGTCATTTGGTCTCATATTAAGGTATTCGCCTCCGCCCAAGCGCAGGCGGTTTCATAAGTTTGACGAAGCGCTGATTCCGTTGCTTCCACAACCAGTCCTTCGCAGTTCGGGATTGTGAAATAGAATTTTGCTCCTGCTGCTGGGACGGATTCCAGCCACATGCGGCCGCCGTGAGATTCGACGATCGCTTGGATATCGCGAGCCCGAGGCCGGTTCCGGGATACTCTTGGCGGGAGTGCAGCCATATGAGCGGCATGAAGATCTGCTCCTGATACTCGGGCGCGATCCCAATTCCGTTATCGTCGACCGAAAAGATCCATTCGGCTCCCCCATTTGCGCAGCCTACGTGAATCCGCAGGGGCGCTTCACTGCGGAACTTTATCGCATTCGCAATCAAGTTCTGGAAAACTCAGGGCCAAGCCTCCAAAAGTGACGCGATCGCGGGGAGCCAGTCGCTCGTAATGTCGGAATAACTCTCATCGATGGCGGTCTTAAGATTTGAAGGCGCAAACTGCAAGGCCTCCTCAATGTTCACCAGCGACATGTCACGCAACGAGCCATCTGCCAGGCAAAACGCCGTTGTATCGTCGATCAGTCTCTGTAGCCTCTGGCCGCTTCGCTGATATTCGTCGCGGGCTGATTCCGTCGTCGGTCCTTCCCGACGTTTGCGTAAGTAGATTTGCATGGCAGCGAATCGTACGCAGTGGTTCTCTCAGATCGTGCAAGAGCTCGAAGACGAATTGCAAGGAATCCTTAGGATTTTTGCGTCTCCACACTGGACTGCCGTGTCTCACGCTCATCGGTACCTCCTGGTTACACAAGCCGTTTCCTGGACATGCCCCCATTTTTGACACAACCAGTTAAGACTCAAAATCCATCCGAAGGAGAATTGAGTCATGGGGTTGTCGAGAAGGATGTTCACGAAGGAGTTCAAGCTGGCTGCGGTGCAGCGGCTGGAACGCGGGAGTTCGATAGGCGAAGTGGCGCGGGCGCTGGAGGTGAACCC
>Ga0182024_10001666_pt1 | contig 56404 bp, 55 predicted proteins | sample P32metaG_FD_120480 | JGI IMG/M metagenome (GOLD analysis project Ga0182024, IMG submission 120480) | Permafrost microbial communities from Stordalen Mire, Sweden - P3-2 metaG (Illumina Assembly) | ecosystem: Environmental > Terrestrial > Soil > Wetlands > Permafrost | place: Sweden: Stordalen...
CCTTGATGTCCTTTTCGGCGCGAAGGACGACCGCCGGTGACGCCGATCCAATGCGACGGCTCATGGGCTGGGCCGAAGTGTCGTGCCCCCGGCGAAGGTGGTACCGACCGATCGGAAGTACCCGCCGATGATCTCTACCGGCGCGAGGCGCGACAACTCTTCGCTGGGTGACTCGAAGAGTTCGAGCGTGGCCCGACCACCCCACACCGGTCCCAGATCGAGATCGACGCCCGACATCGTGACCACCTCGTCGAGGGAGTCGACGCCGTCGAGTTCAATGCGGGGGAACCAGCGGTGGTGCAACATCGCGTGCCCGTTGACAAAGCCGTTCGCCGGCGCCGGTCCGTCCAACGTGACGGTGGCGTTGGCGAGGCGGCGATCGGCGGCGGCCAGCGTCATGCCGAATTTTCCTCCGGCCTCGAGTCGCGGACCGGCGCGGCCGACCATGACCGGACGGGTCTGGTGAATCGAACCGAGCTTCTTGGGATATCCCTGGAGGTGGCCGCGTACCAGGGCGAAGTCCTTGTCGACCCAAATGAAGACGCACCGGCTGTAGAGCTGGCCGTTGTAGCGACAGCGCACCACCACGAAGGACTCCTTGTACTGGGAACGCACGGGATCGAGCAGTTCGGCGCCGTCGTCCCCGCAGCTCTGCCAATCGGCCCAGATGAAGGCGACCGCACCGGGGTCCTCGTCGTCTCGGGCGAGTTCGACGTCCGGAGGAAGGACTGCTCGCACGTTGGCCGGGTCGGTGCGGTATTCGACCGTGAGGAGGTCACCGGAGTAGTGCCACGGCGTCGGCGGCAGCATCGACGCGACACCGGCCGCGGTTCGGGGGAAGGGCAGTCCCTGGAAGGTCATCAGTTCTGTCCGGTCCATCCATCGGCGGGTTGGTCGAACCACACGTGGGCTTGGCCGGTGCCGATGGAATTCTCGTACTCGGAATACATCCGGCCCGGTGCGCTGCACTCGGCACCCCCAATCGAATGGACCATCATCTGGTAGTGGGCGAAGTGTCCCTCCGGTCGAACGTTCATGAACTGGTCCATCTCGTTCACGACCTGGGCGTGGTCGCCACGTACCAAGGCATCGATGACCCGGTGGTCCCAGTGGCGGGCCTCGTCGGAGTAGATATGTTCTTCGGGCGCGGCCTCGTGTTGGCGCAGGTTCCGCAGTCGGTGGAACGTATGACTCAACGCGCCCGACGCGATGACGACGACACGAAGATCACTCTGGGCGACCGCTTCGGCGACGACGCGGCCGACGGTCGCGAAGTCACGGTGCTCCGCGGTCTGACAGACGCCGATCGAGGCCCAGGCTTCGTCGCCCTGCAAAAAGGAGAGAAAGTTCAGCGTCGCGTAAGTGACGGGAAGATGCTCGTTGGCGATGGGCGTGATCCAACACTCGTCGGTCTCGTCGGCGATTTTGCCGATCAGTCGCGCGAAGTCGGGATGGCCCGGCATGTCGTAGGGCACGCTCGACATTCCTCGGGGTAACTCTTCACTGGTGAAAAATCCCATCCTGCGCTCGGCCGCGGTCACGACGAATTCCACGGTGGTGAACCAGTGACTGTCGAAGACCAGGACCAGGTCGGGCTTCAAGACGTCGAAGACTTCGCGGCGGAGCCTCTGGAGCCCGGTGAAGAGCGTGCTCTCGTTCCCGTTGTTCAGTTCGCGACGTAGATCGTCGGGTAACACGATGGTCGGTACGTGCGCGAGGAGCCCCGCGCCGACGATTTCACCCATGGGTGGTCCCTTCTTTGATCTGGAGCGTCTTCAGATCGGAATAGAAATCCAGCGCGTAGTCGCCACCCTCGCGGCCGATGCCGCTGATCCCGGTGCCGCCGAACGGGGCGGTGAGGTCGCGGACCAAGAAACAGTTCACCCAGATGGTGCCGGCGCGAAGCAACGAACCGAGCCGCTGCGCTCGTTCTTCGCTCGAGGTGTAGATGATGGCCGACAGACCGTAGGCCGTCGAGTTCGCGAGCTGGGCGGCCTCGGCCTCGTTGGTGAAGCTCTGGATCGTCAGCACCGGGCCGAAGACCTCTCGCTGGACGATCTCGGAGTCGTTCGACTTCGGTTCGATCAGTGTCGGTTCATACCAGAGACCGTCTTTGGACTTGCGCTCCCCCCCGAACACGACCGTGTCACCGTTCACTCGAGCGCGCTTCACGAACCCATCAACGCGCGCGAGGTGATCGGGGTGGATCAACGGTGAGACGGTGGTCGCTGACTCGCGACTGTCACCGAGGACGTGACGTTTGGTGGCCTCTTCGAAGCGCTCGACGAACGCGTCTCGGATCGACGCGTCGACGAGCAGTCGCGTGCCGGCGAGACAGACCTGACCGCCATCGTCGTACATGCCGGCCGCCGTTTCGGCGGCGGCGTCCAGGTCGGCGTCGGCGAAGACCATGAAGGGACCCTTGCCGCCGAGTTCGGCGGTGAAGGGCACGAGGTTCTGGGCGGCCGCCTCGCCGATGAACCGGCCGGTCTCGGGTGAGCCGGTAAAGGAGATCCGACAAACCCTGGGATCGGCCACGAGCGCGGCGCCCACTTCGTTGCCGAGGCCCTGCACGACGTTGAAGACGCCCGGCGGAAACCGAGCCTCCTCTACGAGGTCCATCAGCATCGATGCGCTGAGGGGCGACCACTCCGCGGGTTTCAGGATCACCGTGTTGCCCGCGGCCAGGGCCGGCGCGCACTTCCAGGTCGAGAGCATGAACGGTGCGTTCCAGGGGGTGATGACGACGGTCGGTCCGGCCGGCATGCGCAGGACGGTATTGGCCGTGCCGTTGGACGACCAACGACGCGGTTCGTAGTTTCGGGCCAGTTCGGCGTAGGCGCGGAAGTTGCGCGCGCCGCGTCCGATGACGCGAAGTCGAAGACTCTCTTCGAGCATGGCCATGTCCAGACATTCGACGTGGGCGATGGCGTCGACGTCACGGTCGATGAGGTCGGCCAGTCGATCGAGGTACGCACTGCGCTCGTTGACCGACAGCGCGGCCCACGCCGGAAACGCCGCCTCGGCGGCGGTCACGGCGAGGTCCGCTTCCACGGATCCGGCGCGCGCGACGTCGGCCAACTTCCACGTCCAATCGAGCGGCGAGCGGTCCTCAAAGGTCCGCGAGGACGCAATTCGTTCACCGTTGATGTAGTGATCGGGCGAGACGAGCACTCCGTCAACGTCGACGCGCGGCGAACTCATGACTGGAACTTGGGAGGGACGCGAGGAAAGGGCAATTCGTCTCGAGTGGTGGGTGTCGGGCGACGTTGTCCCCGAAACTCCCACTCCGCGCCGAGGGCGGTCGAGAGAACCTCTTCGGTGGCTGTCGGCTGCGCGCCTATTTCGTCACTCACGGGCGTCGGACCTTCGACTATGTAATTGGTCAGCATTCCGAGACCTTCGACTTCGACCGAGACGACGTCACCGGGCTGGACCGGGCGCGATATGGCCGGGGTGCCGGAGAGGATGATGTCACCCGGCACCAGCGTGATCAACCGGGCGATGTCGGCGACCAGATAGTGCATGTCCCAGGCCATCTCCTCGGTCGATCCGTCCTGGCGCACTTCGTCACCCACCAGCGTGAGCATCCGTTTGTTGGTGAAGTCCCAGTCGGTGACCACACCCGGCCCGATGGGGCAGAGCGTGTCGGCTCCCTTGACGCGAAGCATCGACCCGGCGTCGGTGTCGCGAAAATCGTGCAGTCCGAAGTCGTTGGCGACGGTGTAGCCCGCGATGTAGTGCGCAGCGTCGGCGTAGGAGATGTTGCGGGCCGTTCTCCCGATGACGATGGCGATCTCGCCTTCGAAGTTGAGATAGTGACAGTTGGCGGGGCGCACGACGGCCCCGCCGTGCGCGTTGAGGGCCGTGATGGGCTTATGGAAGTACGTCGGCGCCGGTGGGAGTTCCACGCCGAATTCACGCACCCGCGAAATGTGGTTGAGGTGACAACAGATGATCTTGGTGGGTGAGACCGGGGGCAGGTGAGTGGCGGCGCGCGCCTCCACGCGACGGCCGTCGCGGGCCACCAACGAGTCGCCGTCCACCACGACGTCGGTGGGGTACCCATCGAGAAGAATTCGTCGAAATTCCACTGCGCTCCCGGAGTCGTTTGTATCTAAACGTTGTTGACCAGACTAGTAAGTTGCCTAGTGGGTTACTCCTCGCCAGAGTGCTACCTTTCCCAACGTATCCCAAGGGGGCCCGATGTCCAGTGAGTTCAATCGTCTGCGAGTGTTATGGCCCGATCACCTCGGACTCGCGCGAGGCAAATACGTGCCGGCGGCGCTGGCCGAGAACGGCGTACGTCACTGCACCGGCACTTGGGCCCTCGGCTACGACCGCGGCATGACGCCCGAGACGCCGGGCTCGCACTGGAGTGAGGGTCTGCCGGACTTCGACGCCACTTACGAGATGAGCGACATTCGACCCGGCTGGGAGGCGGGGACCCGAGTCGTGGTCGCCGATCTGATGCGCCTCGGCGAACCCTTCGGTCCGTCGCCGCGACACGCCCTACGCCGCGCGATCGCCGACTGGCGAGCACTTGGCTACCGCCCCTTCGTCGGCATGGAGTTCGAGGCCTACGTCTTCGAGTCCGATCACAACGGTGGCTGGCGGCCCCTCGACACGCCCGGCGCCTTCGTCTACGGCACCGGTCCCTCGGTCGACCCCCACGGTCTCCTCGACGCCATCTGGGACGCCTGTCGTGAGGCCGAGATTCCACTCGAGTCGGTCAACTCCGAATACGACACGCCGCAATTTGAATTCACCCTCAGATATAGCGACGCGCTGCGCGCCGCGGACGAGGGGTTCCTCTTCAAGGTCTTGGCTCGCGAGGTCGCTCATCGTCAAGGACTGCTGCTGACCTTCATGGGTAAGCCTCTATCGGATCGCGGAGGCTCGGGACTTCATTTCAACATCTCGTTTCGCAACGAGAACGACGAGAACGCGATCTTCGACGCCGACCAGGACGACGGCGTCTCGGTCCTCGCCAAGCACGCCGTGGCGGGCATGCTCGAACATCACCAGTCGCTGGCCGGGCTCTGTGCGCCGACGGTCAACGCCTACAAGCGGCTGCGACCGGCCTCGCTGTCGGGCTACTGGGCCAATTGGGGCTACGACCACCGCGGCGCGACGGTGCGAATTCCGCCCGATCGCGGCGAGGGATCGCGCCTCGAACACCGGCTCACCGACGGCGCGGCCGTGGTGCACACCGCGATGGCGGCCGTCTTGCAGGCCGCGCGACTGGGCGTCGTCAATAAGACCTCACTCGGTCCGAAAGAGAGTGGCAACGGACTCGACACCATTGACGCCACGGTCGGCGTACCACCGTCACTCAATGACGCCCTCGACGCGCTCGAGGCCGATCAGGACCTCGTCGACGCCGTGGGCGCCGAATTGGTCGCCCAGCATCTGGCTGTCAAGCGCAGCGAATGGGAGCGCTACACCGGAGCGACGACCGACTGGGAAATGCGCGAGTATCTGCCGTTCCTCTAGCGCCAGGTCACGCGAACGGGGAGCTTCTTCGTCCCGCTGATGAAGTTCGACCGGAATCGCTCACTGGGGCCGGCCGCGGCGATGTTCGACCAGGCCTTGGCCATCTCTTCGAACATGACGCGCAGTTCCAAGCGTGCGAGGTGCGCACCCAAGCACAGGTGCGCACTGTGGAGCCCGAAGGCGACGTGATCGTTCGGCGTGCGATCCACGATGAAGTCATCGGGATCGGGGAACTGCTCTTCGTCGAAGTTCGCCGAGATGTACCAGAGCACGACCTTGTCGCCCTTCTTCAAGGTCTGACCCCGCAGTTCCGTGTCTTCGACGACGGTGCGACGAAAGTGCATCGTCGTGCTCGCCCAGCGCAGAACTTCGTCCACGAGCAGCTTGACCCGGGCGTCGTCCATGGTGGCCAACGCGGCGAAGATCTCGGGACGTTCGATGAAGACCTGGGCGCCGGCGGTCATCGTGTAGCGCGTGGTGTCGTTGCCGGCCGCCACCATCAAGGTGAAGAAGTTCTTCAGCGTCGGATCGTCGAGCGTGTCGCCGTCCTTCGTGGGCGCGAGCAACGCCGTCAAGACGTCGTCGGTCGGCGTGGCACGACGCTCTTCGAGGGCCAGTTGGGCGTATTCGAACAGTTCGATCGCGACGGGACTTCGAAAGGGCAGGAGCCGGTAGGCGCTGGTGTCGCTCTGGTCGACGACGTAGTCCGTGAAGTCCGGGTCGGTGTTGCCGATCAACGCGTCGCCGCGACTCACCAGCCAGTCCAGGTCTTCGTTCGGCAGACCGAGGAGTCGCCCGAGCATCTTCATCGGGAGTTCTCGAGCGACGTCCTTGACGAAGTCGAACTCCTCCTTACCTTTAAGGTTCGCGAGGACCTCGCGGGCGAGCCCGCGCACGGCGCCCTCGTAGTCGGCCACCGCGCGTGGCGTGAAAGGACGAGCCACGATCCGACGAAGTCGGGTGTGTTCGGGCGAGTCCATCTCCATCATGGTGCGACGGGCCTCGGTCTCTTCGGCGTCCATGTCCTCCATACGGATACCGAGGCGGCTCGAGAACAGTTCGGTGTGGCGACTGGCGTAGAGGACGTCGTCGTATTTGGTGAGACTCCAAAAGCCCCGGCCCCCGTCGGCCTCCTCGGTCCAGGCGACCGGATCGGAGGCGCGCATTTCGGCGAAGACCTCGTGCGGAATACCGTCGACGTAGGTGTCGTGGGACGTGATATCGACGGCCGTGGCGTCGGGCGACATGAATCCTCCTCGGTTTCCCAAAGGGTACTCGTTCGTTGCCAAACGACATTGCAACACCAGGAGGCCGAATGGTTCGTACTATGGAGAGATGACGAAACCGCTCATTGGAATGTCGGGCCGTCGCTGGCCAGCCTCCGCGCTCGCCAACAACGTGCCCAAAGCGATGTACGACCTCAAGTTCGACCTGCACTTCTCGGACTACCCGGCCTCGGTCGCCGCGGCCGGAGGACTGCCCGTGGAACTGACGCGCGACGCCGACGTCGAGGGCGTGCTCGCGCGACTCGACGGACTGATCCTTAGCGGGGGAGCGGACGTGGAGCCCGATCGCTACGGACACCACGCCGACGAGAACCTGGGCGCGATCGAACCGGACCGCGACGAATGGGAGATGGCGCTCTTTCGCGAAGCCCGACGCCTCGAGATGCCGGTGTTGGCGATCTGTCGCGGGGCGCAACTGGCCAACGTGTTTTACGGTGGCACGTTGAACCAACACGTCGAACTCGACGACGGCGCCGGTCATCCCCAGTGGGACACCGACGGTCACGAGCGTACGCACGAAGTCAAGGTCGTGCCCGGTTCGTTGCTCTCGTCGCTCTACCCGCAAACGATCGGCGTGAACTCACTTCATCACCAGACACTCGCGGTACTGGGTAACGATCTGGTGGTGTCGGCCACGGCGAGCGACGGAGTCGTCGAGGCCCTGGAGCTGCCTGGTCATGACGTGCTGGCGGTGCAGTGGCATCCGGAACTCCTCGACAAGCCCGATCCCACGTTCCGTTGGCTAGTGGAACGAAGCAGTGAGTACTTAGCGCGAAAGAATTAGCGTCGCCGCCGCAGCGGTGCCGCTCGACCATCAATGGGGCAACGCGATTGAGCCGAACGGTGATGGCTCAAAGATTTTGAGCTTCGTCGAAGGTAAGTTCCGCCGCCGGGTCGGCTTCGAGACGCTCGTCTGAGATTGACTCGCCGCTCGATATCGATCGGCCGTACGTCCCCGCGGCGAGCCGTTGCTCGGCACGTTCGATGGCCGCCAGACGCCGAGTGAGGGCGTCGGCCACGGCGTCATCGGTGCCTTCGGAGACGAGAAGTTCTGAGGAGTCGCTCATGTCACCGTGCTGGTTGGCCGCCGTACGATCGGACTCACCGTCGCCCTTCACCGCGTCCAACAAGTTCTCCACCCGCGATCGTTCCGCACTTAGCAATAGTCGAGCTCGATCGTCGTCCACGCCGGCTCCGTTCTTGATGGGCAGTTGATGGTTCACGTCTGTGACCAGGTGCCCATCGTAATTCTTCTGCATCGACTCGTACTCGCGCGTTCTGAATCACGGCAATCGAGTCCAGAAAAAGGAACATTCTTCGTCTCGTAAGGTGATGAAGTGTCCAAGAGGGGTTTCGACTGAGCGTGTTGTGGGCGGCGATTCAGCAGACCTGGGAGCCGTTCGTCCTGGTGGTCGGGCTCCTTCTCATTGGACACGTCGCCTCGAGCGATGGCCTCTTCGAGGTCGCCGGTTCGAAGCTCTCGCGTCTGCGTGGCGGCACGATCGTGCTCTTCGTCTCGATGATGCTGCTCGCGGCGGTCGTGACGGCGACGCTGAATCTCGATACGTCGGTCGTCTTTCTTACTCCCGTGTTGCTGCAAACGGCGCGGCACCGTTCGGTCGATGAGAAGGCGTTCCTCTACGGCTCGATCTTCATGGCCAACGCGGCGTCGCTGTTACTACTCGGTTCGAATCTCACCAACGTCCTGGTGTTCTCGCGGTCCAACGTGCAAGGCGCGGCCTTCGCTCGAACGATGTTTGTCCCGTGGATTCTCTCGGTGACGCTCACGACGTTGGTAGTGCTGGCGTGGCGTTGGCGAGATCTCTCTTCGGAGAGTTCGTCTGATGAGATGGACACTCAACGGTTCACGTTCGGACCGGGCCTCGTCGGCGTCGTCGCGGCCGTGGTGATGATGCTCGTGTTCAGTCGTCCGGCCCTGGCGGTGTTGGGAGTCGCGTTCGGTGTCGCCGCTGTCGACATTGTCCTTCGCCACCGCTTCGCCCTGCCGGTCCTCGTACGAAGCGCCAATCTGCCGATGGTGGTCGGCCTCTTCGTTCTCGCCACCGCCGTTTCGGTCGCCTCTCGTTACTGGCACCTCTCGGAGCACTTGATCGGGACGGCCGGCACGTGGCAGACGGCCGGTATCGCGGCGGCCTCGTCCAACCTGATCAATAATCTCCCCGCGGCGGCGATGCTGTCGGCGAAGTTCCCGCCGCACCCGTACAGTCTTCTGTTCGGACTGAACCTCGGCCCCAACCTCACGGTCGTCGGCGCACTCTCTTCCATGCTGTGGCTCAAGGTCGCCCGAAGAGAAGGAGCATCTCCCTCGGTGTGGACGTTCACCCTAGTTGGATTGGTGGTCACGGCGGTGACGCTCGTGGCGTGTCTGATCGTTTCTTGAAGTCCCCCGCGCGGGCGACGTATGAGTGAGCGTCCGGGATTACGGCTCGGGGGCGCCGTCACGTTGATCGAAGCGACGAGGAAGCGAAATGTCTTCTTCGCCCAGTGCCTCCACTTGGTCGCTCGAGACTTCGGGACTGGGTCGAAAGAACTGTTGCGCGATGAGCGTGGGCACCAACGCCGAAAGTATGACGACGGTGACGAGTTCCGTGTACTGCGACTCGTTGATCAGATGGTGCGATAGTCCATAGAGCGCCGAGATCGAACCGAACGTGAGTCCGGTCGCCATAAGGAGCGTCGTATAGGTTCGTTCCCTCTGGGGTAGTTCGAAGGCTTTCGCCGTGGGCCAGACCCCGAGGAACTTGGTGATCATTTTGACCAGGAACAAGGTGACAATGACACCGGCCCCCGTGACCAGCGTGGACGCCGAAATGAGTGTCCCGGCGCGGAGAAAGAAGAACGGCGTCAGTAGAGCGAACGCGATCGTTCGAATGCGTTCCAGAATGACGCGGTCGTTCATGAAGACGCCCGCCACCACGAGACCCGCTACGTACGCGGGCAGCACGGCCTCGCTGCCCGCTGCGGTCGCCAACCCTCCGAGGGCGAGGAGGACCACGAAGATCACCTTCACCTCGGGCTCGCTGACTCGATGGCCGAGGTTTGCCACGACCCAGCGAAGCACCCTCGGTAAGAAGGACAGCACCACCGTGGTAACGACAACGAAGACGAGCAGGAGCCAGTCGTAGCTCGCGAACAGACCACCGAGGGCCAAGACCGTCCCTAAATCGGTGACGAAACACGCGGCGAGTATGAGCTTGCCAATGTCGTGACGGTTGAGTCCCGTCTCGACCATGACGGCGTAGACCACGGCGACCGACGTCGTACTGAGAGCGATGCCGGCAATCTCCGAGGCGTGAAAGTTCCAATCAAAGACGTAGCGCGCGAAGCAAAACGCTCCGATGAAAGGCAGCACGAATGACACTGCGCCAATGGAGAGACTGGCCTTCCAATGCTTCTTAAGTGACACGGGGTCGATTTCGGCGCCGGCGAGGAAGGTGAGAAGGATCGAACCGATTCCCGCGAGCAGTGTGGTGTAATCGGTCTGTTGGACGTGCTCTCGTAGTCCCGGAATGTTGCCGGCCACGGCGCCGATGAGGATCTCCACGAGGGCCACCGAGAGTCCCACTTTGATGCTGAAAAATGAGGCGAGCAAAGCCATACCGATCCAAATCGCCATTACGTAATAGACGTTCACCGTTACCTCCTATCAAGGCAGGGAACGGCGCACCGGCCCCACCAGCGTGGTTTTCTTGCTGGTAGATGCCATCAGCCGGATCAACCGGCGTTTTTTTGGGCGGGCCTCATCGCTCAAAGGTGATGGTAGCAAATCATCACTTGGAGGTGACGTGATGTCAAAGTGAACGTTCTGAACGTTGATGGGAAGGGGAGGCCGTTTCCATCCCAACCGGTGCGTCGTGTCGGAAGGGTGCCGGGATACTCGCCCCGTATGATGAGTCGCAGTGCGCGAGAGAGCCGTTCGGAGCGGTCCTCGTATCGTGGGGAGTCCGATTTGGATACAGGGGGCGGAGTATGAAAAGTGACGAAATGGCCGAGGACGTGACCTCGATGAACAGCGCAGTGTGGAGTGGTCTGATTCCCGATCCTGGATCACCAGGGTTTAGCGTTCGTACCACGTATCCGACCAATCCCGATGGGGTTGAAGTGATGCTCGAACGGTGGGTCGCCGGCACGGAAGAGCTTCCACACTTTCACCCGGGCGACGACATGACGGTGGTCGTGGAAGGACGAATGTCGGTTCAGTTCTATCGCAAGGTGGGGGAGTCGCTCATCGCCGACGGCGCACCGGTTCAGCTCGTCACGGGCGACGTCGGATACGTTCGCGCCCATCGTATTCACGACGCGAAGTACCTCGAAAACTGCCAACTGGTCTACGTTCACCATGGTGCTTTCGCGTTCAATCGCGTCAACCTCGTTGTGGCATAAGGGGAAGTCGAACAGACGTTGCGTCTCGGTGACAGCTGAGAACCTGACGGGATCCCGATTAAGAGCCCGACGGAAAGAATCGACGAGCCTGATCGAGCGGCATTGGGATGGGCTACTGACTCCAACTGCGGAGTCGCCGACTTCGTGGAAATGGCTTTCGGATTCACTCGCCACTCGTGCGTCTTTGAGGGTGGAATCTTTGACTCGGCGCATGTAGCATCGCAGTCAATTACGAACAATGAGGGGGTCCATATGTCGTCATTCGAGAGCAAGCGCTTTGACAGTCCCGATGAGACGCGTTCTTTTGTTGACAAGGGCGAGGTCAAGATCGTCAATATTGGCGACGGGGTCGTGGGACACGTGACCTTCGAGCCAGGCTGGAAGTGGTCGGAACATGTGCGCCCACTGGCGGGAACCGAGAGTTGCCAGGCGGCGCACGTCGGCTACGTAATCTCCGGGAGGCAGATCGTAAAAATGGACGACGGTGCCGAATTCGAAATCAGCGCCGGCGACGTCGTGTCAATCCCGGCGGGACACGACGGTTGGACGGTGGGCGATGAGCCGTGTGTGGTCATCGACTTCGCCGGAATGACGACCTACGCCAAACCAAGTTGAACTGGGAGGGTGCGGCACTCAATGAAACCGCACCGATCTCGATTACTGATCTGGATGGGTTCGATGCCTTGTATGACCGTCGATTTGGTGGCGAGCGCGGCCCGCAGGACGTTGTGAGATCAAACTGCGCGATAATGACAGGGTGATAAACGTTCCGGCGTCCGAACCTGACGGAGTGTCGGTCGCCATCGTTCGCGATGCCGCCTCCATGATTATCTCGGTGGGCGAAGAGATCACTAAGGTGCTCGGCTGGCTTCCTGACGAGTTCGTCGGTCATCCTTCGACGGATTTCGTTCATCCCGAGGACCAACCAATCGCGGTTGCCGCATGGTTCGAGATGATCGACAGGCCGGGCGAGAAGTGCACCTGGCAGGGTCGCTACCGCACCTCCGATGGGGCGTGGCAGTGGGTCGAGTGCGTCAACGTCAGTATGTTGGAGGATCCGGTTAACCCGGTCGTGATGACCACGATGAGACATGTTGCCGTCGATCAGGTCAACGTGGCCGAGGAGCTCCGGACTCGTAAGCAGTTATTGAGTCGACTATCCGACGCCATGCCGATCGGCATGTTTCAGATCGATGCCGATAAAAACGTCACCTTCACGAACGACCGACTGCACACAATCCTTGGCCATTCGGCGTCGGCGACGATAGACGCCCAGTTCTCGAACATTGATGAAGATGACCGCACCCACTTGGAATCGGCGTTGAATGCCGTTCTGGCCAATGAAGCAATCGATGACGTCGAACTCCGTTTCTCGCGAACCTCGGGGGAGCGTCCGCTCGAGGAACGCGTGTGCGTACTGAGTATGCGACCGTTGACCGACGAGGCGGGGGACGTGACCGGGGCCGTTGGCTGCGTGAGCGACATAACGGCCCAAGTATTACTTCGACGCCAACTCGAAGTCCGGGCCAATACCGACGAACTGACATCGTGCTTGAGCCGCGCCAGGATTCTCGAAGTTCTCTCAGAGGTACTGGAACGCCAAAAGGAAACCCCCGGGGGAACCGCGGTGATCTTCATTGACCTTTGCGGTTTCAAGACGGTGAATGACGAGTTTGGTCATGCCACCGGCGATCAGGTTCTGAAGGTGGCGGGCAACCGGCTACGGTTTGCCATTCGTCAGTACGACCGAGTCGGACGTTTTGGCGGCGACGAATTTCTGGTCGTCTGCCCCCGCGTGGAGACAGCACCGATGTCGCTCGAGATCGCCAAACGAATGACGGCGTCTCTGACGCAGCCCGTTCATGGCACGTCGAACGTCGTTGAACTGCGTGCCAGCGTTGGCGTGGCCTGGTCCTCGGCGATCATCGATGCCGACACGCTGGTGGCCCAGGCCGATCACGCGATGTACGATTCCAAACGCAGTGGCTCGTCGACAGTCGTGTTGTTTTCCGATACGGAGCGGAACCCTTGACATTCATCGAAAGCGTGGGAGTGCGGGGGCTCTCTCTCGACGGGCGAATCACCGGTGGCTTTTTTCCTAGTTGACGCCGTTGATGAGATCCAACTTTCGCATTCCGCTAACTTTCGGCAATAGTGGTCATCCGTACTGCCGTTTTGTATCGGAGGTCAGGTAGGTAAGGAATTTGGAGAGTTGTGACACCTGACAAAGATGTATTTGGACGTGCTCTGCTCGATTGGGCGATGGGCGGCACATCGCTCGAGGTACTCGAGCGCGAGGATGGATTTACTCAAGTCGGCGCCGGACCCGACGTGTATCTCTCGCGATTCAGTGGCTGGCCAGCGGCGGAACGAAAGTCCATTCGATACATAGATGGACGTGTGATGGACGTTGGCTGCGGAGCGGGCCGGGTGGCTCTGGAGCTTCAAAATCGAGGCGTCGAGGTCGTCGGTCTTGATGCGTCACCCCTCGCGGCGAAAGCGGCCAAGATTCGCGGCGTGAACGAAGTGTGGTCAATGCCAATCGAGGATCTGGATTCGAGGATCGAGACCTTTGATTCCATCGTGCTGTTCGGCAACAACTTCGGAATCTTTGAGACTCCGACACGTGCTCGGCGATTGCTGGTCCAGTTGGCTAAATGGACCAAACCTGGCGCCCGGATCTTCGCTGAGAGTACGAACGCATACTGCGGCGGCGCCCCCTCCTTTGATCGTTCGTATTACCACCGAAACAAAGCACGTGGCCTTAGCCCCGGACAGGTGAAGTTGCGCTACCACTATGGACACTTCGTCGGCCCCTGGTTCCGTTGGCTATACGTGTCTCGAAGCGAAATGCGAACGATCCTGGTTGGTACTGGCTGGCATCTCGAGCGAATGTTGGGAGCACACCCGAGTGAGCCATATGTCGCGATCCTGGTGAAGGATTCATTTTAAGAGTGCCGGCTTGCAGTGCTACTCTCGGCCAGTCCCGTACCGAAGCTGTGCTCGGCCAATCCAACACCGATTCCTACGTCGAAGACCTCCGCGAGCTCCCCGGTCAATATCGACCACAGCAGAGGCCGTCGCCTCCGGGCAGGCGGCGCCTCATGTTAGAAATCGTGCATGGCGAAGTCATCGACGCGGCTCGTGCTGATCTGTGGGCTTCCAGCCTCGGGCAAGTCGACACTCGCTCATCAGCTCGCACCCAAAATCCCCGCCATTAGGTTGGATAAGGACGAGTGGACGACTCAACTGGGCGCTGATTTGTGGGATGAAGAATTTCGAGTGCGTCTCGAACATCAGCTGTGGGTTCTTTCCCAGGATCTTCTCGCCCAGGGCCAGAGCGTGATTTTGGAGTGGGGCCACTGGGCGCGAGATGAACGGGATGAGAAACGACTCGGGGCACGAGCTTTGGGAGTGGGAGTCGAACTGCATTACCTCGATACGCCCTTGGAGGAGTTAATCGAGCGAGCCGAACGCCGCAATGCGTCGGGCGAGTGGACAGCCTCGCCTATGACACGGGCTCACTTTGAGAGGTGGGCCACGATTTTTCAACCTCCCGACGAGGAGGAGATCCTGTTGTTCGACAAACCCGTTGCCGAAGGTTGATCTCGTCGAACTCGTCTCGCCCGCTGTCAGCAGAGTCACCGAAGCACCGGAGGGGGCGGGTTAGCTGACTGTTAGCACTCCAGCAGCGTCGTACCTCAGCAAGGTTCACCTCGCCGAGGCGTCAACGGGCTTCGTCCCCGAGCACAGCGGCCCGGTGCAGACCATTCGGGGTGTGGCCAACGTCGCCGAACGTCGGATTCTGATTGCCGATCATCCGAACCTCGGTGGTCAAATCGTAGCCACCCATTCCGACCGTCCGTCTTGGGTGACGATACGCTGGTCGAGAATATCCCATGGTCAGAGGCCGTTTTGACACGACGCCACACTGAGTCGGCCGCGGCCAAAAAGTTGTGTTTGTGAACGTTAAATCAGTATTACGTTGTTAAAATAGCAAATGATCAGGGAGGTCGTGATGGAGTTAGTACCGCGGGCGCAGCTTGGTAGTGCCATTCCGGCGGTGCGACCCGTTCGCGCTGCCGCTTCGGGGCCGTGCCGTTGTAGTCGCCGTTCGTGCTGGCATTCGCGCCAGTGTAAGACCAGTGGAGTCGTTCGAATCTCTCGCGCAACTGCGTCGAGTGGAGAGTCGAACTCCTCGGTCGTGCTTTGTCGTGAGTGCGCGGCCCCCACACAGCGCAATCGCGTGGCCTAACGGTGCCGCTGTCTACTTAGTTCATCCTCAGCACTCAGGTCGACGCGCCGCGACGCAGTTTGTCGCTATTTGATTTGATGGAGGTCGAAGTATTCTGAGGGTTCGTTGATCCCAAGAATTGTGCTACATCGGCATGATGTCCGGTCCCATTAGTAGTGCCACCTTGCACTGGCGGCTTGAAAGAAGTAATCCGAGTGATTCGCTAGGTAACAGTTGGCGTCGATTATCTCCACATGAGTTCAAAAACCGTGTACGTGCCATTCAGACCCCTAAGTGCCGTTGATCTCGGTCCACTAAGCGGAAAGGCACCGGCGAGGTCATCCTGAGCGCTTTGGGACACCAAGATCTCGCCGCCGCTGGCCAAGGAGGAAACACGTGCAGCGACAACAACGGTACGACCGAAGAAGTCACCGCCTTCCGCTTTGGCGTTGCCGGTGTGCAGACCGATCCTTGCGGGCACCGGGACGCCAGTCCATCCCTCACTGAACGACCGTTGAATTGCCGACGCGCAGGCCGCGGCCGATCCAGCTGCGGGAAACGCCAACATGAAGCCGTCGCCCTGTCCTTTCACGACTGTTCCCCCGAAAACTGCGGTCTTTTGCTTCACGATCGCATCGTGCCACTCAAGCAGCTCCAACCAGCGCTCCTCACCGAGCGACTCCATGAGAACCGTTGAACCTTCCAGATCAGTGAACATTATCGTGAGCATCGAACTGTCCTCGTGATGGACGCCTTGGTGGCTCCTATATCGGATGCAAGTGACCTGAGGAAAGCCACTCCATCCTGGTGTCAGAGGACCGACGTGACAGGTCTGCATCCATTCATTGGCGAAAGGTCGGCATGTCTGGCACTATTCGGCAGCGTTAGTCTTTCGACGTGGTCCCCGCAGACCAAATTCGAATCAAGAGTGCGTCAATTGCGGGTCGGGTCATGTCGCCCGACGAGGCAGCCGAATTTATACGACCGGGCGACAATGTCGGGATGAGCGGCTTTACGGGGGCGGGCTATCCCAAGAAGGTACCCGGTGCTCTCGTGCGACGAGTCGAGGACGCGGCCAAACGAGGCGACCGTTTCGCGGTGAGTGTCTGGACAGGGGCGTCGACGGCTCCCGAGCTTGACGGTGCACTCGCTGCGGTCGACGCGATCGACATGCGCATGCCGTACCAGTCTGACCCGGTGAGTCGCGCCAAGATCAATGCCGGACTGCTCGACTACCTCGATATTCACCTCTCGCACGTCGCGCAGATGGTCTGGGAGGGCGCCTTCGGACACCTCGACGTCGCGGTCGTTGAGGTGTCCGGTATCACTGCGGACGGTGAACTGATTCCGTCGTCCTCGGTCGGCAATAACAAGACGTGGATTGACATGGCCGATCGCATCATCCTCGAGGTGAACGCGTGGCAGCCCGTCGCGCTCGAGGGGATGCACGACATCTATTACGGCACCGCACTACCGCCATTTCGCAAGCCCGTCCAAATCCTCCAAGCGTCCGACCGCATCGGCGTTCCCTACCTGCATTGTCCACCCGAGAAGATTGTGGCCGTCGTCGAGACGAACACCCCGGATCGCAACACGGCATTCAAACCGGTCGACGACGCCTCGCAGCGAATCGCCGAACACCTCTTGGAGTTCCTGGCCTACGAGGTGAAGGGAGGGCGCCTGCCCGGGTCACTCCTACCCCTGCAGTCGGGCGTCGGCAACATCGCCAACGCCGTCCTTCGCGGACTCGACGGTGGGCCGTTCCATCCGCTCACCGCGTACACGGAGGTCATCCAGGACGGCATGCTGGCGTTGCTGAACTCGGGCACGATGAGCACCATCTCGGCCACCGCCTTCTCGCTCAGCGAGGAGGGAGCGGCCGACTTACACGCCAACATCGCCGAGTACCACGACCGGATAATCCTTCGATCCCAGGAGATCAGCAATCACCCCGAGGTGATACGGCGCCTCGGGTGTTTGGCGATGAACGGCGCCATCGAAGCCGACATCTACGGCAACGTCAACTCCACCCACGTCATGGGCTCGAGCATCATGAACGGCATCGGCGGCTCGGGTGACTTCGCTCGCAACGCCTACATTGCCATGTTCCTCACGCCTTCAACCGCCAAGGATGGCGCAATCTCCTCAATCGTTCCAATGGTCAGCCACGTGGACCATACCGAGCACGACGTTCACGTCGTCATCACCGAATGGGGCGTAGCGGACCTGCGCGGCTTGGCCCCACGCCGACGCGCTCAGAAGATCATCGACAGCTGCGCGCATCCCGACTACCGGCCGATGCTGCAGGACTATTTCGACCGCGCGAGCGCCACGGCCCCCGGCAAACACACCCCGCACGTGATCGAGGAGGCGCTCTCGTGGCACGCGCGCTATCTACGCGAAGGCACCATGCGACCCTCCTGAGACTTGCGCGACAGGACGCACAATCTGTTTGAGTGCGCCTGACCCAGCGCGACTTCGTTGTTGAAATTAGTGTCGGAGGCCCGACGCAACAGAAGTGCCACCAAGCATTGGCGACGTACTGTAACGTGGGCGACAGTCTCTCATTTTGAGGTTTAACCGTGAATCGCAGCACTGCGCTTGTCCGAACAGCAATCCTGTTCGCACTTGTGGCGACGGTATTGGCTCCAGCGGGTCAGTCGGTGGGCGCGCTTAAACCGCATCCGAAGCCGATCTATCTGGCGCTGGGCGATTCGTATTCTGCGGGCGAGGGCCTCGGACCGTTCCTTCCCGGTTCCGGATCGTGCGATCGATCACCCCAGTCCTACCCGGAGATCGTCGCACATCACTTCGGTGACGTGAAGTTGAAATTCCTTGCGTGCTCGGGAGCGACCATCGCGCAAATCGACCAACAAGTCTCGTCCATAGCGTCGAGGACCTTGCATCAAGTCGAGATCACGACAGTCACGGCCGGGGGAAACGACCTGCCTTTTTTTGGTCTGATTACAGCCTGTGTGGGGGCGGTCAACTCGACAACATCGGCAACGATCGAGTATCTTCCCGGCGTGAGCGGTCCGAAGCTTTGCGCGAACGCAATCAGCGGCGCGGCCAAACTCCTTGGTGCGGGCATCAATCCCGTGACCGGTGGCGTGACGACTCCCATGGGTGCGTTGAATTTCCCCCTTGCCATGCCGTCAGCTTTCGAGACGCGCCTGTCCGCATTGTACGTACACGTACTCCACTCCGAAGGCGCCGTCAAGAATCGAGAAGCCGGCCCACGGCTCTTGGTCGTTCCGTACCCGGCTTTAATGGGTTCTCCGGGAGTGGGCGCCTGTCTCCTCTCTGCGACGCCTCTTCCGTCGCTGGGCCCCACGACCACTGTTGGCATAAGCGCACCCCTTTATCCCGCATTCAGCAACGCCAACGCTTACGCATTGGTAGACATCAATAGTTACGTTCAACTCGAAACTTCCGTCGTCGCGGAGACTCTGCGGCGGGACGGATATCTCAATGTGTCGCTGACGCCGTCGAATGACGGTTTCGCGCCCTTGAGCTGCGCGACCGGAACGTCTCCTGACATTAACGGGCTAATTTTGGCCGATATCGCTCCGGTAATTGAATCGGGGTCCTTCCACCCGACAGCCATCGGTCAAGCCGTTCTCGCTTCGTCGGTGTTGGCTGCGTGGCGAAGGGCGATGCGCTGAACGTCGGTTTTGCGTCATTCATTTGCGTAGTGCTGTGAACGTGGAAGGTCTCCCAAGGCGAAATTCAGCCAAGTGTCGGAGGTTCACGTGACAGGAGTGCAACTTTCCATTGGCGGTTGAACAACTGAAGCTGAGCTCGTGTCGGAGTGGCGACGCATCAGTCCTCTGAGATCGACGATGAGATTCTCAGTTGTGAATTCGGATTGATTGACGATTCGCGGTGTTCTTCACTCGGTAGAAAAGTGGTGCCAAATCGCCCCTTCTAAACAGGTCGATTCAGTGATCCCCCGTCCACTGTGATGATCTTGTTAAGTCCTGTTCTCTTCACCGAGTACATGGCCGCGTCGGCCTGGGCGAGGACCTCATCGGAATGGCACTCCGGTCCCAGAACGACGGCGATCCCGATGCTGATAGTCATGTGAAGATCGATTCCGTTGACTATTACTGGCTCTGTGACGATGGAGTGCAAGCGCTCTGCCAGCTTCTGAGCGGCGTCTAGCGGTTCAGACAGGTCTCCGAAAACAGCGACGAATTCATCACCGCCGATACGGGCGACCATGTCCGAGGGGCGCATCTGGGCGAGCAGACGCGACGCCAGCTCGACGAGCACATCGTCCCCGCAGGCGTGTCCGTATACATCATTCACTTCCTTGAAGTTGTCCAAGTCCATGAAGGCCACGACTATCCCTCCGGGCTGCCGCGCCAATCGAGCAATGACTCGGTCGAGCCATTCGATCAACGTGGCGCGATTGACCAGGCCCGTCAGCGAGTCGTGGAGCGCAAGGTTTGACAGCCGCTCGTAGAGTGACTTGAACTCTGCGTCGAACTGCTTCGCCATTCGCACCAGACTCGAGTGACAACTCTTTACCACCATTTCGCACGATTCGTCCAGCGTGGCGGCGCTGATCTTCAATCGACTGGCCTCCTCGGCCAGTACGGCGCGAGTCGCTTCGCTCCACCAGAGGTTGAGCCGGGTGATGAGAGCGACCGACAACTGCAAAGGCGACTCGGTTTGCGAGAGGAGACCCGCTCCGAGGTCAGCATCGAGTTCTTCGTTGGTTCGGGCTGGCATCACGGGTGCCCTTCGCCGCCTCGCCGCCGCTTTTCCCAGCGAAGCAATCCGTTCGCGGTCAAGATGATTGGCCGAAACTCCGCTCTTGAGCCAGTTGGCGATCGAATGCACCGCCAGCGACGTGGTAGCCCATCCGGACTGCGCTACAGACACCTCTTCGAGCGCGGCCCCCGAATGCTTTGCGAACATTTCCTGACACCAGCGGACAATGTCGTCGGTGCGATCTTCCAGCGCATTACCGAGAGCGATTCGTTCAGCGGTCCGCACGGCTTCGTCAACGTAACTCGATGCACTCATTCGCGCCTCCGATTCGTTTGTCGAAGGCGGCGGATTTGCCCTACCGGTCATGAGGAGAACAATTGGTGCCACACATCACTGCAAGTGAAAAGACCCATTAGACAGCAGGATATATCACATCCGCACCTTCCCACCAACGAACGATGATTCCTGTGAGGTCAGATACCGGCACCGCAGTGAACTCTGGGATAGGGCGATCTTCGTGGAATTCCCAGCAATCACCAAGAAGCCGGTGATGCAGTCACCATCTATCCCGATGGGTTCACCGTGCAGGTCGTGAGAATAGCCGTTCGTCGAGCTGCCTTGCACATCCGTCTGTAGCTGAAGCGTGCTGTCGGAGGGCCGATGTCAACGATGTCCGAATGGAGAGTTTCCAATTGGGAGTGCTTGACGGATGCCCGTGAGGAGTTAACCGGAGATCGCTTTTCTATTCCTAGACACTCAAAATGAGTCCTTGAGAAAATTGCTGGTCGGTTCAACCTGGCTTATCGTCGACTTGCGCAGTCAGGATGTGCGAAGTTGCGTGCGAGCGCACGACTCCGTCAAAGGTGATCGGGCGAGCCGCCTCCGCCACCGCTGCAGCGAGCGCCAATTGATCCGTCTCAGGAAGCTGGGCGAGGGTTGTCGCCACCGAGGCTGCGCGCAGCGTCAGCAAGAGTTGACCAGGGCCGCCTTCAAAAATTAGCGGCAACTCATATCTGCGCACTTTCACATTCGTGAATCCGCTGTCTTTGACGAGTCGAGCCAACGAATCCGAATCACTAAACCCCCAAGGACCGGCCTCGTAAGCATCTTCCGTTTCGGCGCCGAGCACCCGCCCCAAGGCATTCGCCAGGGCCGCGAACGGCGGACAGTCCTCAATGGCGCACCAAATGGCAATGCCCAACTGTCCGCCGGGACGCAAGGCTCGTCGCATCTCGGCCAGAGCTTCCGAACGGTCGGGGAAGAACTGTAGGCCCTGTTGACAGGTCACCAGGACAAAGTCGTCGTCGGGGACGAGGAGCGAACCAGCCGGACATTCCAGGTATTCGATTGGTGCGCTGGCACCAACCGCGATCTTCGAGCGCGCGAGTTCGAGCATCGCCGGACTCAGATCGCAACCCACGACTCGTCCTGAGGGGCCGACGCGAAGCGCGGCGTTTCGAGTCACCGTTCCGGGACCACAGGCGACATCTAGAACGGCTTGTCCACTCTGAAGTTTCATCTGGTCGAGCAAGAGTTCGGCCCACGGTTCGAACAATCGCGGAACCATGATCTCGTCATAGAATCTCATGGCACTGGTCGACGCCGATGCAAAGGATGCGCCCCATTCTTGCTTGCCGGCCATGGTCCCCATCTTTCGCCGCCTCTTCGAACTTCACTATTACACCTCAGTTAGTCGCCCTCCGCCAACCCTTCAGGGGCGAATTGAAGAAAATTCGGATTGGTCATCACTGAAACTAGAACGGGCTTAAGGTCGTAACGAGAAGGCCTATCGCGACTTCGATGAAAGGGGCTCCGTGTCTACGATTTCAGGTGCAGTCATCGGGAGCTACGCGGTAATAGTCGTGATCATGTTCCTGCTGCTCATCGCAAGCGCAGGATCAATCATGACGTACGTCATCATCGTGATCGCTAATCGAGCAGACCCGGACCCTTCGGGCAAGCGGCCGATGGCGGCGTATCTGTTCGGTGGCTCATTCCTCTCGCTGTGGATTACCTACATGGGCTCGATCCTCGTTGTAGAAGCGATTGTGAGCCTGATGCACTCAAACGCCCCCAATACCAACACGGTTGCGCGAATCGTGGCAGTGGGATTCCTCATGGTTCTGGTTGGCGGCGTCGCCCACATAGTCCACCGACAGCGGGGGTTGGCTCTCTCCGATTCGGAACCTGATCCATCCAGCCCGACAAAGCGGGTTATGCGGAGTTACGTGGCCGCAATCAGCTTCATTTCGGTTCTCATCGCCCTCATCGCGACGATGGTCCTCGGGTACCTGATCTTCCAGCTCGTGGCGCCGGGCGTCTTCGGGGCGTCCGGATCACGTGTTGACACGCTGTCGTCGATTATCGATTCGGTCTACATAGTCGGTGCGACGGCGTTTATCTTCTTCTCCCATCAGGCCCTGGCACCGGCGGCGCTGCGACTCCTCGCTCGCGGTTCATCTGCGCCGAGTTCCGCCGTAAACGTCGAAGAATAACGATGCCGGCAACGTGGTCGATATGTCGCGGGGGTCGGGCTTCGGGGTGAACTCAGAACATTCGGTAGTTGCGTTGAGTATGCCACCTTGCACTGGCGACTGAAAGAAATCTGGAATTGATGGGCGGCGGGGAATCGATGTTGCGGTTCAATGTCGGAGATCAGTGACGTAGTTTTCGGCCAGCGTTTACGATGTTGTGCATGACGTTGTCGATTTCGTTCATGCTCGCAGTTGAGGATGCACCAGTAGCCGCCGAGTGGTACATCTCGGCGCTGGGAGCCAGTGAGCTGTGGAGCCTCGGTTCCGTCAGAGGGTTGGACATTGGGGGCGCACCGTTCTTCCTCCACGAATCCAACGACAAGGGATTTTCAAGTCCGGTTGTTATTGGCCATACCACCGTCCGAATTGAAGTCTTCGTCGATGAGCCCGACTCGTTCATTGAGAAGGCAGTCGCTGCTGGTGCGATTGTCTCTGCCGATGGCGTCCAGAATCACCGAGTTCCCTGGGGAGTTCACCGTCAAGGTGGTTTCACCGATCCGTTCGGTCACGTCTGGCTCGTCGGAGACCGATCGCCGCTGAAGCGGTATTCGAGCTAGACACGAAAGCGTTCTCACGATCGAAGGATTGTGAGGAAGGCTACTTTTTGCAGCCGGCGTAATGCCTAGCACTGGCAACTCGACTAAGACGACCTGGCTGGTGTCGGAGGCCCAGCGAAACAGATCGGCAACCTTGCATTGGCGACTTGACCCGATTGAGTCCTGATTGGTGTAGGAGACCCGACGCGACAGCTCTGCTACCAGTCACCGGAGACTAGCCAGTTAGTTCGCTAAGCGTCACAGGTTTGACTTCAACAATCTGATGGGACAGAACTTCGTCGATTGAGAGAAGTTAAGGTGCGCAATAGTACTCAATTCCCAACGAGCAAATCATCGTGAATTACGACGGACAGGTCAGGGAATGACAAGTCAATACTGGGAGGGAAGGCGCCGAAGACTTCCCTTTGCGGCGGTTGTAATTGTTGCTCTAATCCTCATCCTGATTTCAACTTTCGATAGCGATTGGTATCGCGTTGGTCTTGTCTTGAACGTTGTTGCGTTAATTGGTCTTGCATTCTGGCCCCGCGAGAAGAGAACGAAACTGCCGCAGCGAGACTAGGGCGCCACTGAGGCTGGACCTGGTTCCGGCATTGGGGACTGCTGTCAGGGGGCCCGGTGCAACAGTTCTGCAACCTTGCACTGGCGAGTCATCTGATATCGCACTAAATGCTTATCAATCTCCTTGATAAGCCCTCATGCGACGAACCGAATCGCGAATGAATTCGATTGTCCGCTCGAAGACTTCGGAATCAGCGGATTGCGTGATGGAGATGTCAGGATCTTGGCGTTCTTCCCAACAGAAAATGATTAGAGGTACCCATTTGGGATCTATATTCTCGCGCGCCCATTTGACGCCCGCCAACTTCGAATGAATGCTGCCTTCAGATAGGTCGAGCAGACCTCGGCAGTAGTTGAGAACGAGGAACGATTGATAAAACCGATTCCGGTACGGTTCCGGATTGCTGACGACCATATCGCCCCAAGTAACTAGGGTTCGCTGAATTTCAGTTCTTAGATCATTCGGCAATACCTGTTGGACCAATTCCGATGGTTTTGGTCCAAACAGCACAACCCCTCTCTCATGTAATGTCCATCGCACGACCAGTGAGTTGTCGTGGTCTGACCTCTCGATCCGCTCGCTTCCATTGTCGAAGTACCACAACTCTCGATCTGCAGAAACTGATCGGTCATCAACTTTGAATGGCGACGACGGCGATCTCAATAGATCGACAGGGAAGAATGAGTATTCAAGACGCTTGACCCAGCGATTGTTCTGCCGATAAGTATCAGCGTGCACTGCCTGGGCGATCGAGGCCTCTTCCAATGACAGTTCCCTTTGCGTGACGACGATGAAGTCAACATCGCTTGTGAGATCGAAGTCACCTATTGCCAGCGAGCCCTGCAAATAGACCGCAATAATGAGATCCCCCAATGCCTGCCTCAGTCGATCCACGTGGTCGCGTATTACAACGTCAAGCTCAGGAAAAGAAGTCAACTGTTGACCGACCATCATGAAACAGTATCTTCGACAAAAGGAATTTCTTAACTGGTGTCGGAGGTCCGGCTTGACGAAACTGCTACCTTGCACTGGCGCCTGGTCTAATTGTGGGTTCTATTCAGTGGCCCGGCTTGACAGAAATGCCACCTCGCACTGGCGTTTTAGTTAGACCGTGTGGGTTCAACTCTGAGGGCCGACCCGCACAATCTCCGACTGGCGGATTGAACAAAGTTCAATCGCGAGTTAGTTTCGTCTCGGGGCGACGGCCGTCTTGTTGGCTGATACTGAGGTTTGCGTGCGTCAGTACGGCTTGATCTCGGCCCGCGACGATGTCGTCATAGAGACCGATCATCGGCTGTACGGCGGAGCTGGAGCGCGAGGCTGGGGATGACGAAGGACGCGAGGAAGATCGGCAGAAAACTCTTTCCGGTGCATCGGAAGGCGACGGTTTGGTTCTCGGCGACGTCGAAGGTCTGAGTTCGGCTGGAGTTTCGGCCGTTGCGAACTTGCACGGTGTGACGTCCAGGTTCGATTGGTATCTCGATCGTGTCATTCATTTCGAGCGATCCGACACGCTGACCATCAACCACGATGTCGTACGTGCCACGTCGGACCTCGACTCCGATTGATTTGTGCGTCAGTTTCAGTGTTGCGGTCATTGTTGATTTCCTCCTGTTTCTGGAAGGTGTTCTGGGAGTGCTTGACGACGCCACGTGCGATCTTCAATCTCCACAAGCAACCATACGGTTGGTGTCGGATTCATGTTCACAGAGGTCACCTTTAAGAAGTAGATCACAACCAATATCTTGATCAACTTCAGTAACGAAACGCACGACGCCAAACCGCTGCACGGTCTTTCCGGACCATCCAGAGGTTTCGGAATCGGCGCTCCGCCACTCAATGTCCTTCTCGGTGAGGTAATACTTAAGGAGTCGGCGATTGTTGGTGTCGCTGGGCCGACGTCCACTATCTCCGACTGGCGGATCAAGGCATGCGAGTGAAACCACGGGAGGTCAAGGGATCAATGCCTCACTCGCTCCTCCTCCACCGACCCACCAGTCTCATTGCTCACTGCCTGTTCGCGCAATTTCTGGTGCCGTCGGTAACACTTCGCTCCGACCGGACAGTAAAAGGTAAGAAGTGTTCCTAGGAGGTCTTTGTGCGACCATGTAGCCGTCTCCTCGTCGCGACTCTCGTACTCGCCGCCCTTCCCGTCCTCATCAGCGCGCCCTCTGCCGTCGCGGCCACTACTGCCCCCTCCGCCTGCTCTCGGACCCAGGTCACGCTTTCGGCCACTCCCGACCATTCGCTCTATACATCGGGCATCCTGGTGCACGTCACTATTGCGCTGCACAACCACTCCAACATCGCCTGCTCATACGCCACCGGTCCCTTCTCTCCCAACTTCGTCCTCACCAACTCCGCCGGCGTCACCGTCTGGGGTTCGTGCTGGTTTGGTGGAGGTCCTGCCCCTTGCGCTGACTACCTCCTCCACCGCACCCTCGCCCCGGGGGCCACGTACCGCGACCGGCTCACCTGGGATCAACGGACCGGTCATCCCGATCTGGCCGCGCCGGCCGGCCGCTACACCTTCAACACGAACTTCCTGGGCCTGACTCTTCGCCCCACCTCCTTCGTCCTCGCAGGGCCCCGTAGCGACATAGTCACCCTGGCCGACTCCGGCCACCACTACGTCCTCGCCGTTGGCGACCTCTTGACCGTGCGACTGCTCGCCTCGCCGCTGGTCTGGACCACGGCGGTCTCTTCTGATCCGCGAGTCTTGATCTCCCTGCCCGAGATGAACCCCGTCGCCGGTCTCTTCGTCTTTCGCGCCGTTGCGTCCGGCACCGCTCGTGTCTCCGCCGTCGGCAACCCAACTTGTTACCCCCAGTGCCTAATGCCGAGCCGGCTCTTCTTCGTCACCGTGACCGTACGTGCGTCGTGAAAGTACACACGATTGGTTTCGAGTTGAGGTTTCTCCGAGTTAGCACATTGACACCTTTCGCCTCTGGATAGGCGTGCTCGTAAGAGATCTTTACGTGTGAAAGGCTTCGTCCATGAGACGCGTCGGTCGAATTGCAACTGGTGTCATCGTGGCCGCCACCATGATCTTGTCGCCAACTAACTCAGCATTTGGGCAATCGAACTCATCTTTCGCTCAGTTGTGCCAAAGGAATTCAAATTTCTGTTGGGCGGTCGTAGGGCAAGCACGATCCAGTACAACAGAGCGCGAGGTATCTCGATTCATCAACTCAATAACTGAAGCAAATGCCCAGTTCGGCACACACGGAATCCATGAGTGCGAAAACGTAAGAACGCCTTCAATTCAGGTCACTTGCATTCTGGCGGCGTCTGACACAAGAAAGTTCCTGGCCAAAATCGAGACCGTGTTTATAGCGTCCAAACTCTTTCGTGTCGTGAAAACTCGCATCCCATCGGATTAATGTCGTATTCAGAGATTTGACCTTGATGTGGTCTGTGCAACGATTGCCGAATGACCGCACAATCATTGTTCGACAGATTGCTCGAAGAAGGCAATTCTGAACCCGTCGAAGGTTGGGACTTCTCGTGGCTCACTGGCCGGGCTACCGAGGCTCGACCTTCTTGGAAATATTTCGAAGGTCTCAGTGACCGGATGAGTACGGCGAACGCAGTTCTGGAAGTCCAGACGGGCGGAGGAGAACGGTTCGTCGAGATACTCTCGCGCGTGCGCAATAAACCAAAGACGCTCGCCGCCACGGAGTGGTGGCCACCGAACGTGGAAATCGCCCGGAATACGTTAGGCCCCCTTGGTGTGTCAGTACTAGAAGTTCCTGACGACGGCGTCATGCCGTTTGAGAATGAGACGTTCGACCTCGTTTGCAGTCGACACCCTACGGTCACTTTGTGGACTGAGATTGCACGAGTCCTTCAGTCTGAAGGAACGTATTTCTCACAACAAGTCGGTGCCGGAACAAACAGTGAACTAACCGACTTCATAATGGGTCCGCAACCCATTTCAGAAACACGGAGAATTGACCGGGTGATCTCGTTGGCCACGGTTGCGGGACTTGAGGTGATCGACGCTCAAGAGGAGTCCTTACCCGTCGTCTTTTTCGATATTGGCGCCGTCGTCTACTTCCTACGCAAAGTCATATGGACTGTCCCAGATTTCTCCATCGATAAGTATCGAGAACGTCTGAAACTTCTGCATCACGACATTGAACAGCATGGGAGTTTCAAGTCACACTCACAGCGATTCCTGATCGAGGCCAGGAAACCAGGGTAGAAGTTGGACGATCACAAATTATTGGTATCGGAGGCCCGACTTAACAGAAATGCCACCTTGCATTGGCGGTTGGCCCGCAATATGGACGCTGGGAAGTGAGTCGAGCGCGAAACACCAGAATCGTTGAAGTCAATCACCATAAACGTCAATCTGAGGTGGTCGCTCGTCAAGTTAGCCCCTACGACTCGCTACGAAGACAAATTGCCTCTTTGCATCATCGAGTGGTCTCTAAGCATTGGGATCGACACGCCAACCCAAGTCGCAATTAGCAACAACCAGATAGTGAACCGGACCCAGGGGTATAACCCACCAATATTATTGGAGGCTTCCAAGTTGGTATACGTTGCTGAACCGTAAGGCAGATGTAAACCGAGTGAAGTTACCCAGGCGCCAAGAAAGTAGAGAGCAAAACCAAGGGCGACGACTATCACGACTCGCTGTGCATGGTTGAGCCGACGATGCTCCTTGGCGAGAGTCTTTCATATGAAACACCGACAATCAAAAACGCTCGGTTGCCGATTGTCGGTGGCCCGACGCGACAGTTCTGCCACCCATCATTGGCGACTTAAGTGGATACCTGTTGATGGTTGAGTTCGCAAGCCGCGGAATCTGACGATATGACATGATTTGAAAATGATCCGCGCCGTGACCATCGACGCCCACGGAGTTTTGTTACTTCCAGATCCAGAGGCCATAAGAGCCGTTCTTAAAGCGTTTTCATGCGAGCCTGACGACGCGACCTGTTGGAAGGCCCATTATCAGATGATTCAACTTCTCGATCAAATGACGCATGATGACTGGCCTTACATGAACAGAAGTTTCGCGCAGGCATTAGGTGTACGACAAACCTCGGAGGATGACGCGGGAGCGATACTCGCCGAAAATGTTTATCTCGGAACGTCATGGATTCCCGCCCCGGGCGCTTCTTCGGCGTTGGCCCGCCTTACCGCAAATGGGTTTGGCGCGGCCGTAGTCTCGAACACGGTTCATGGCGATTTAGCCCAGTTGTTGTCCAGGACCAAGTTGTGCAGCGTGGGCGGTGATTTTGTACCCGTCGCCGCCATTATCGATTCTCAGATTATTGGGGTCGGGAAGCCCGACCCGCGGCCATTCCAGCTCGCTCTTGACGCGTTAGGCGAAAGCCCTAAGCATTGTGTACACGTTGGTGACTCGCTGCATAGCGATGTGGTCGGTGCGATGGGCGTCGGGATGACGGCGATTCACATAGATCCGTTAAGCCTCTGCGACGACGACACTCATGGACACTTCCAGTCCTTTGAAGCTTTCGTCAACGATTTCATTCCATGAGTTTGATCGTGGGCGTGGCAATTCAAGCAAATCGCAAATTAACAACCCGGTGTCGGAGGCCCGACGCGACAGTTCTGCAACCTTCGATTGGCGGTTGAAGGTCATTGATGAGGACTCATTCCATTTGTAGGCAAGTGAAAGGTGTGTCGCGTAAATCCGCGCCGTCGTAACTTCACCGCGACGCGGGCCCCGTCGTCGTCAACCGTGCAAGTGCGTCTCATTCTTGTAGACCTCGCAAAGCGCCGCTCGTTGGTTGGCGTCCAAGTCCGCGTCGGGATGCGAGTCGGGGATGCGTCCTCGGCCGGCGTCATTGTCGCGTGTCGGAGGGAGTTTGAAAAAGCCCTTTCCGACAAGCGTGATCAACTCCTTCATCGTGCACGTGGGGCTCGCGACACTCCGACCACAGCCCGCCAAAAATAGTGAACTCGTGACGAGTACGAGCACAGATAGAAATGCCCGCGCAGCGCAACAGGCTTTTGGTTGACGACGCACAGAGTCACCTCCTCAATGTCCTTGCGTTCAAGTCCCGGTCATTAGCTCCAATTGAGCAAAGTGCACTTTCAATGGCGAAACTCAAAAGTTGCTCCTTCGTGCCTCGTGCAGAGCGACGATTTCCGAGCGTACTACTCTCCGATTTGGCCATAGTGACGGCGTTCGATGTCGTTCAAAACTCATGCGTCGGTTTGAATGTTCTTTTCATCGAAGTTGGGCTCAAGGTACCGGAGCTTGTTATTGCCGGAGGCCCGACGCGACAGTTATGCCACCTTCCATTGGCGCCTGAGTTAAACCACTGATTCAAATAGCGGTTTTTGAAACTCTTGTGACATGCTTTGGGATGGACGACGCCGCTAAGCGTCGAGGAGTTTGGATTGCGGGCCTCGCCGAATTGATCCTGGTAGCCATTGTCGTGTGGGGATTCACGATGTGGCACTCTGGCGCCACAAGAGATCCTGGGGGCAAGGTAATGAACCAACTCACGCCGACGGTGAGTGCGCTCCCTGGGTATGGGACCGGCGCAATTCCGTGGTTGGCGCAGATACCGCAATCGAACGCTCCGTATGCCATCAAAGACGAGCCTTTCCAGGACGCCTGTGATGGAATGGCCGGCACTCAGGGGTGGTCACAAGTTGTCGTCCAAGCTGGTTTTCGCTGGGACAAAAGCGAGCGGGCTCTTGTTTCGTACGTGGAGCCCCGTCTGGCGAAATTGGGTTGGGCAGCCATGGTGCAGACCAGTCCGTCGAATCCACCCGGTCAGATTTGGTTCAAGACTTTGAGCAATGGAACCCGTGCCAGCCTGAGCATAAATAAGGAGGGCTCATCCTCTTGGGAGTTAGTTGCAGTTGGCAAACCCATAGGCAAGGCAGCAAGTGGATGCTAAGACCCTCACTGGTCTCCGCGAAGCGAGGGTTCATGTCGCAGGCCCGACGCAACAGATCTGCTAACAGCCACTGGCGGTTGGTCTGAATATGAGCATCAAGGTTGCGACACTCGTCCTAGGCAAGCGGGCTCGACCGAAGTAGGTTCGACGTCGGGCCCACCTAGCAAATAGCCGCGGCGTAGGTTTCGCGAGACTTGCCAGATTGACTTCAAAGGAGTCAACAGTGATACTCAACTGATGCCCGGCGACCTGATCATACTGAACGGCCCCAGCAGCGCGGGAAAGTCATCAGTGGTGAGAGAGATGCAAAAGTTATGGCCGCGTCCTCTTTACGCCGTGGGCGTCGACACAATAATTACGGGTTGGCCCGAAGGGTTTTACTTAGATCACAATGAGTCGGACCCCATGAAGGAATCGGAAGCTCTGCGCATTGTGGCCGGACTCGGCCCTGCACCGTCGTGGGTCCCGAAGTTGAGTGACACGTTCCTCGCTATCAGCCGACACGCCCTTAAGTCGTGGGCCACGATGAGCCAAGACGGAATCGACGTGGTCATCGATCACTGCATTATCGAACCGACTGAGCGAGAACAGGCCCAGGTCCTGCTCGTCGGTGCATTTTGGGTCGGAGTCATGTGTGATTTTGAGGAATTGATACGTCGCGAAGCAGTCCGCGGAGACCGCTACGTGGGTTTCGCCTCTGGCACGTCCGCAGTCGTTCACCAAAGCATGAACTACGACATGGTGATCGACACGACCTCGACGTCACCCGAGGAGTTGGCGCTTCAAATCTTCAATACAATATTGCGTCGATGACGAGGTTGTTCCTTAAGCGCTGTCCGCACCGGTTCGTGAGACATTCGAGTACTTCCTTTGATTGGCGTCGGGGGCACGGCGTCAACAATCTCCGACTGGAGGGTTAAGTCCTGGACTGACCTCTGAGACCTTGCTCTCTTTTCACAGTGGGAATCCAAGGTTCGAGTCCTGTAGAACCCGCGGATCGTTTAGTTCGACGGAGCTGATCGGTTGACCGAGCAAGGTGATGTTCCATTTGACCCCGGTGTCGAGGAGAGTGGCCTTATCGAGTCGTCATCGGTTCGTTCCAAATGTCGGGCGGGAGCGGCGCATCTATGGGGCTCTTGACAGGTAACCATATGGTGACATATACTTAGCTGGTGTGGACGACAATCTCGTGTTCAAAGCGCTCGCGGATCCGACCCGTCGCTTCCTGCTCGATCTTCTCTTCGAGCGTGAAGGACGCACGTTGACCGAACTCGAATCCCAGGTGGAGATGACGCGCATCGGAGTCATGAAGCATTTGCGCCTGTTGGAAGAGGCAGGAATTGTCGTTACGCGTCGATCGGGGCGAGAAAAGTTGCATTTTCTCAATCCGGTTCCGATCCAGTCGATCCATGACCGATGGATCGATAAGTACACCGAGCGCCACGCTTCGGCGCTCGCCAACCTAAAAACCAAATTGGAGGCACACAAATGACTAAGGACCACACACACGAAACGACCCAGATTTATCGCGTGTACATCAAGGCCACGCCGGAAGCCATCTGGGATGCGATTACCGAGCCCGAGTGGACGGTGCGGTACGGCTTTGCCCCGCTCGTGGAATACGAATTACGCTCGGGCGGAGTCTTTCGATCGCATGCGAACGAGGGTATGAAGGCGTTCGGCTGTCCGGACATCATCAGCGACGGCGAGGTGCTCGAGGCCGACCCGCCACGCAAGCTAGTCCAGACGTACCGAATGACAATGACGCCAGAAATGGCGTCCGAAGCGTTTACCCGACTCACCTACGACATCGTGCCCGTTCGGGGTGGTGTCACCAAGCTCACCGTCACCCACGACTTCACGGGCGCGCCGATGTGGGCCGGCGTGATGCGGGGAGAGCACGAGTCGGGCGGGGCCGGCGGCGGTTGGAGCGAAATTCTCAGCGGGCTCAAGACACTGCTCGAGACGGGCCAGCAGCTCCCTTTCCAAAGTGGGCCCGAGTGATACCGCGCTCCTAGAGCGGGAGGATCAACGTGGTGCCGACGGCGCTACCAATGGCCACGGTCGTTCACGTTCAACGATGCGCGCCAAGTCGAGGAGTAACTGCTCCTCGTGATGGCGGCCAATGACCTGGAGCCCGACGGGTAGTCCGTTCACAAGGCCCGCCGGAATGGAAATAGCGGGATTGCCCGTGAGATTCGCAGGAATGGTGAGCGCTCCATTGTTGCCAATCGCTTTGCCGAAGCCGTATTCGGCGACCAAGTCGACCACGCCGACGGTGGTGGCCATCGGGCCAGCGGCCGCGAAGGCCACGTCCGGGTTCGTCGCGCAGAAGATGAAGTCCGTTTGCTCAAAGACGTCGGCCATGAATTCATTCGCTTCGATGCGAAACATCTCCGCGGCCCCGGCACTTTGAAGGTTGAGTCGCGACGCGGCGATCTTCATACTTATTTCAATCTCCCGAGTCAGGTCGTCGCTGCACGCGGGGTAGAGATCGCCCAACGCACCGGCCAGTCCGATCGAATTCGACAGTGACCACTCCCGGCCCCCTCCGGGAAAATGAATCGCGAGATCAACGCGTTTCAGCTTGGCGCGAGTTATAAGTTCTTCGGCCAGTTCGATGAGCAGCGTGGTCTGCACGGGTTCCACAATGGCGTTACCAAGATCGATGGCTATAACCGCCCGCTTGCCAGTGAGGTCAAAGGAGTCGAGGCCCGCTGCCCAGCTGTCGACAAAGGGCAAGCTCAACGTGTCTCGTGGATCAAACCCATTACAGGCGTCGAACCAGCGAGCGGTATCACGCACCGATCGCGAAACACATCCCACGGTCACCGTGAGGGGAGGTTGCAGCGTGTGCGGACCTCTCGGAATCCGACCGTACGTGGACTTGAGACCGAACAGTCCAGTAAAACCCGCCGGAATACGAATGGAACCACCGCCGTCACTCCCAGAGCCGAGGGGAACGAGGCCACCGGCCACCGCGGCGGCCGAGCCGCCCGATGAGCCGCCCGGCGTTCGATCGAGATCCCATGGGTTACGCGTGGTGCCATGAAGTTTGGTACTCGTGTAGTTCACGCCACCGAACTCCGACGCCGTCGTCTGTCCCACCAAGACCGCTCCGGCCCCTCGCAGTCGCGTGACCTGCACGCTGTCGTAACGCGACACACGATCGCGGAATACCAGTGACGCTTCGGTGTTGGGCCATCCAGCGACCGACTCCAACTCCTTGATGGCGATCGGTACGCCGCCAAAGGGAAGTGAGACGTCAACTGAGTTCGCCACGACACGGGCCGCGTCGGCGTCAACGTGAGAGAAGGCGTTGAGTTCCGATTCGTCAATCGCCGCGAGCGATGCCTCGAGCGCCTCTGCGGGGCTCAATACGCGTGAACGAAACGCGTCGACTAGGGAACACGCGTCGCCAAGCCACGATTCGTTCGTCATCGAACTAGACACTATCCACGGTTGTTGTCCTCTCTGAGTTTCCGCTATCAACGCGATCAGGCTTCGATGAGAGTGACCCGAGTTACACTGAACTTCCACTCACGTAAGTTACGGACGGCGTCATGAAATATTCGCTTGACCTCGCATCGCAGGTGCTGCGGCAAACGCCGTTGATACTCGAAGCGTTACTCTCTGAGCTCTCCGAGGAATGGACGTGCCAAAGCGAGGGTCCGGGAGCGTGGACGCCATATGAGGTAGTAGGGCACCTCACATTCATCGAGGAGAGCGATTGGATCGACCGGACTCGGATCATTCTTGAACACGGTCCGAATCGGATCTTTGAATCCATTGATCGCGAGGCGGGATTCGAGCGATTCAGGGGCGTGAGTCTCCCTGATCTTCTAGAACGCTTTGCGGAAGTACGAAGTGCAAACCTTCTCCTACTTGATTCCCTAGTTCCACCAGAGAACCTGGGCAAACGCGGTGTCCATCCCGACTTCGGAGAGGTGCGACTCGACCAACTCCTTGCCACGTGGGTAGTTCACGATCTGAATCACATCGGCCAGATCGTGAAAACGATGGCGAAACAGTATACGGAGGCCGTCGGCCCCTGGCGTGCGTATCTTCCAATTATCGACGCTCCCTGACAACTCGTCCGACACAACGGACTCAAGGTATCGGAGATTGAGGTTGTCGGAGGCCCGACGTGCCTGTTATGCCTCCTTGCATTGGCGCCTGGGCTAAGACGTGTGGGTTCTGTTCTGCGGGCCGACGTCAACATTCTCCGACTGGCGTATACAAGACTGGAAACATGGGAGAACCTTCGCGACCAAGCCTTAAGTGCTCGCCGCATTGGAGGATTCTCGAGGCTGAAACAGGAATACGGAGCGTCCCTTGTCCGGCTTATTGAAGCGACTTTGCGCGGTTGCGCTAATTGTCCTAGTTTGTCTCGCAGCATGGATTCTCAGCCGGCCCGCTCACTCCATTCCAAACGGGAGTCAAGTCTTCTTCAGAGTCGTAGCGATTCGCGACGCAGTGCCTTCCAATGCTTCTAACCTCCAAGTCCAGTCCTCTGCGGCGTCATGGGTTTCAGGTTGTGCCGAAATTCCAGGTTCACGCGCCGGCTGGACCACTGATCAGGTGTCGGTCATGTTTTTCGACACCAGTAATCGAGTAACCGTCATTGCAAAGATTGATCGCGCCCTTAGAAGTCAAGGATGGCAACGTCACGACTCTAAGCCGCGTCCCTCGGATGGTCGTCTGCCGCACTGGACTCTTGACGTGAAGAGCGCGCACGTTGTTCAGGCTTGGGCTTTTCCTTTTGGACCCGGCACGCATCACTGGTATTTCAGCGCGAGTTGGAACCCTCCGGGTCCCAGAGGGCAAGGTTGCCCCTAGGCACCTTTCGACTTCGCATTAAGGGAGGGCCGACGTCAACAATCTCCAACTGGCGCCTCATTGAGTGGTCGAAGAATGCCCCGTCTCATCCAACTCGAGCGTCAAAGTGGTTCGAGTGTTAGAGCCGCAGAAGTTAATGGATGGTCTCTATTGAATCCTCATCGAGTCCAGCAACTTCCGAAGCAGTCGTTGATCTTCCGACACACCTGGGTTGCGAAAGTACACGTCGAACTGGTAGTAGTTGTCGGGCACGCCTCTGTCAATGAAGATCCAATACTCAGTGGTCGCGGCTAGCGATCGGTTTGGCTTCCTGATCAAAGTCTCTCGAGCCGCATGATGGTCCACCACAAGGTGTCGTCCTGTATCATCAGCGATCGTCCATCCCGGCATACCACCTGAGACAAACGTGACGAGCACTCCGCCGCGCCTGAGTGTCTTGACAGGAAAGCCACAACTGATCGTGGTCGAAATGCCTGAACGAGTGGTCTTGCAAGGCTGGTGCATCGGCTGATTCGATAGGAAAGCAACATCGGTCGTCATGGTTGTCTCTTCCGTGTACTTACTCAAAGTCCAACAAGAGGGATAGCGGAAGCTGGTACCACCTGTCCCTAGGACTTTGGTTCCGAGACAACTCCGTACGTTCGCGGCGCTGGGCGGCGGATTACTGGCTTTGGGCGCGAACGCATAATGGTCAATAAGGAGCGCTAGCGCTGCTACGACCACAAGCAGAACTGCGATGAAAAACGTCGGACGCCGCTTCACAATGAGATGGTACTTCTGCGTGATGGCGAGGGCGGGCTGACTTGCACATTCTCCGACTGGCGGCTTGCCCGGTGGGGCTGTTGAATTTTGAAGCCCCGACGTTCTTGAATGCCTGCTTGAAACTCTTCGGAATCCTCGGGGCGTGGCCGACGTCTACATTTCGGGGCAATAAACATTTGCGTGACTCGTCTCGCCTTTGAAGACCGTCACCGGTCGCAGGGCGATACATTTGTATTGACCGTTCCCGAATTGTGGTGATGAGCCGGTCAACGAGTATTTTCCTTCGGGAAGTTGCAGAGTGAACTTTCCGGTCGACGGGACAGAGATTGAGAACAGCTGACCACTCGCGTTCCTTGCCATCACTTCACCGTCAGACGGTCGCGGCGTTCCTGGGGCTGGTCCTCCCGAGATGAGGAGTTGGCCTGAAACGGCTTCGTTGTAGTGGGGAGAACTCGAATTGAGTGTGAGTGCCACACTTGGTACTCCAACAACCAAGATGCAGACAATCGTGACGACTACGCGACTACGCATTCTCGAATCCTACGGAGCGCTCCCTCTTGGTGGGCCGAGGTCAACAATCTCCGACTGGCGGATCAAGTCGTGGGAATGACGGCCAAGGGCCGCCGACGTAACTGGACCAGTTCAGCGCGGGACTCTTAGCGCGCCACCGTTGTCACCGTCATCTGGCGATAGATCGGTTCGAGTTCGTCGAATCTCATGTTCCACGAGATAGACAAGTCCGCCTTCTCTCGACCGGCCAGATATTCCGCGAGATCCTCCAAGTGCGCCTGCCAGCCAGCCCCGTACGCCCAACAAAGGTCCGGAGCAATCCCACCTTTCTCGAGAATGAGATTTGTGTGACTTGCATCGGCTACGAGATCAACAGTCAAATCTTGCTCTTCGCCTTCGTTCTCCCACATCGTGACTGATAAATGCCTCGGCGCGTCGCATTCGTCGACCCGGCCTTGTCCGTCCCAGCCACTACTAGGGATGAAGGCTGTGAAAGTTCCACCAACGTGAAATTCACCATCGAAGTTTCCATACCAACGGGCCAAAAGTTGAGGTTCAGTGAGCGCCAACCAAAGGTCATCGATACCGGTATCCAATTGGGTCTTCATACGAACCAATCCTGCGCAACCATCCGCGTGCAAGGTTCCTTCGATTGCAAACTCCGAGTGTGCGGTCATGCTTCCCCTCCAGTTCGATTCTGGACCGTTGGCCACTTGTGAAAACAATACGCACTTGACCATCTAGATTCCGAATTTCGGTGGGCCGACGTACACAATCTCCGACTGGAGGATTCGTACGTGGCAGAAGTGAGATTCTCACATTCGCATCTGCAACTCAGAACGTCAATGGCTCCGCGGTTACTCCTCGCGGATGTTATCCACGTTCACGAAGAAAATCCGTTCCTCGGCTGGGTCTTCAATGTGGAACTTGTACCACCGTGGATCCTTAAGTAGTTCGACCGCTTCCTGAGTCAGCACCGGACTGGGATCCTCGTCCCACCTCCCCTTGTAGATGCGCAGTTTGCCCGACTCGACCAGATCAATCAAGGCTGCGGCCATCGTCGCGACAAGTTCGTTACGGCCCACTGAGTCAAGGACTTCTGGATCGGAGGTGGCTTCTGGCAGAGGAATCCAATCCTCCATACCAAGGTCGAGAAGTGCGTTGCTGAGTTTTTCAAACTGATTCGTCATGCTTCCTCCACCGCCGGATTGACTCAACTGATTGAAATCTCGCGTTCGCTCATTTGCCGAGAGTAGTCGTGAACTGTCAAGTAGATCATCGAAGAATCGTTGACGGAAGTCTCCACCAGCGCCAGGTGTCGTTGGCCCGACGTGAACCCGCACGCACGAAGCAATTGGAAGGGTGGGGGAGTACCCGCCGCCGAGCCGTGGCGTCAATGTGCGAGTGACATTCCGAGAACGAACATTCCCGAACAGAGCAGTGGGGTAGTGGTGATGAGTGCCGCCGCGAAACCCCAGTGGTGCTCTCGCTGGAGAATTACTGGAACTGCGAGCGCTGATGAGAACGTGGTCAATCCCCCACAAAATCCAGTCAAAACTATCGCGCGAATGTGATCTTCATTGGTTCCAATCAATCGATATGCCGCGTAGCCGGCGATGCCAGTACCCAACGCGTTAGCTCCGACCGTGGCCCATGGCCGACTCGTCGGATGATTTCGCCGAACTCCATATTCAAATAGGTAGCGAACCACGCAACCAACGGCGCCGGCAATCGAGACAAGAAAAAGTGTCATGATCTTCGCCGATGTCGGCCTAACCCGAGCATGCCCGCAAAAAGGCCGCCCAGGAGCGCCCCTGCGGTCACTAAAAGACAACCTCCTATGGTGAGGTGCCAGATTGCCGCAAGATCGACGAAGAGGCCCGAATACGACGTCAGTCCTCCCAGGAAACCGGTAACCAGCAGTAATCGCATCGGATCATTCGGATCGTGATGTTTCAGCCGGTGTCGAAGAAGGTCGGTCGCGACATAGACACCAACCGTGTTGATGGCGAGCAACACCCATGGAATCTGATGCGTCCAGTCAGTTAGATGAAAGGCATTAGGACTTACAGGTTCTCCGTAAAGATTAATTTTTGAAGACAAATCGCGAATCGATGTTCCGACGGCGCCGCCAAGTGCCACCAAGAGCACGGCGAGGCCCAGCTGTTTTGGAGAGAGGGTGATGTGAGAGCGCATCAGTACTACGAAACTACTTTGAGGGGGATTACGATTTAGTGATTGAGAATGTTGCGAAGATGCAAAATTTCTCTTTGACTGCCAATACGAATTTAACTTGACATAACGTACATTATCGGCGTTAAAGTGACAATTCGCTGTTATACTGGTCGGTATGCGTCGGCTACTTTGTGCTGCCCTGCTTGTGGCATCCAGCATCGGGATCATCGTGATTCCAGCCGCGGCCGACAGTGGAGATGGCAAAGTTCTCCTCTCATTCGACTACAGCGACAACAGCGTCTCACCGTCGGTTTCCAACGGTCCGTTCAATGTCATCGTGGACATCTTGCCCGGAGACACGGCGGGTCTGATCCGAATGTTCGCGGTCGCTCCGGCGAGCACCAATGATTCGAACATCGTGTGCCACTTCCAGTGGATTAATCAGAGCCAGGCCGAGTGCGCGTTCAACTTCCCGGACAATGGTGTCTGGGCTATTCACGCCCAGTACGTCGTCGTTCCCCAGACCGACGTCGTGGCTGTCGCGGTGACGAACCTTCGCGTCGACAACTAATCGGGGCCCCCTGGGTCCGGTCAAGTTTCGAGTCGTGTGGGGTGACCCGTTCAAGGGCATGACCCAGGTAATTGTGGAGGCCCACGACGCGGATGAGGCGCTCGTCCTCGCCCACGCACTTCACCCCGAACTCCCCCGTCCACGGGTCGCGCTGCCGTCGTTCGTGTAATTGCGACCCGAAAGAGAACATGCGTGGTGGTTTACACTTCGCAGATGAGCTCTCTCTTTGACGTCAGTGGCAAGGTCGTACTAGTAACGGGCGGAAGTCGCGGCATCGGTGAGATGATCGCGCGAGGATTCGTCGAAGCCGGTGCGAAGGTCTACATATCGTCACGCAAGGCCGACGTCTGTGACGCGTTGGCGAAGGAACTCTCCGCGTCCGGTTCGTGCACGTCACTTCCCGCGGACCTGTCGAGTGAGGCCGAGTGCCAACGACTGGCGAACGAAATGGCCGCGCGCGAAGACCACCTCGACGTCCTCGTGAACAACGCCGGCGCCACGTGGGGTGCTCCCCTGGACGATTACGACGAAAAGGCGTGGGAGAGAGTTCTATCGCTGAACGTAAAAGGCGTCTTTCACTTGACAAAGTTCTTGCGGCCCCTGCTTGACGCCCACGGCACGGCGGAGAGCCCGTCGAGGGTGATCAACATCGGTTCCATCGACGGGATCCACGTTCCGTCGATGGACACGTTCGCCTACTCCGCTTCCAAGGCCGCGGTGCACCAACTGACTCGTCACCTCGCCAAGACCATGGCCCCGAAGATCACGGTGAACGCCATCGCTCCGGGACCGTTCCCGTCGAGAATGATGCGCTCGACCCTAGAAGCGCACGGCGACGAGATTGCCAAAGCGGCACCGATGAAGCGCATCGGACAGCCATCAGATATGGCGGGGGCGGCAATATTTCTCGCGTCACCGGCCGCGAGTTACATCACGGGCGTCATTCTTCCAGTCGACGGCGGTCTGGCGACCCTGGCTTAACTCTTGGGTTCGGTGCCCAACGTCACATTGATCGTGAGGTGTTTCTTGCCGCGCACCACGTGCAACGCGATGACGTCGCCCGGTCGAAGAGCCGAGACAACACTGCCCACGTCTTGAGAGCTGCCGATGGTCGTCTTGTTGATGCCCACGATGATGTCGCCCTGCTTCACTCCGGCGGCCGCGGCTCCGGTACCCGAGATGACGCTCATCACGACCGCGCCCGAAGAAACAGTGAAGCCGTACTCCTGTTGTAACGAAGGCGTCATCGACGTGATCTCCACGCCAATGAAGGCCCCGTGGTTGACGACACTCTCCCCGGCTTTCAGTTGCTTCAAGAGCGATTCAATCGTGGCGTCGGGAATGGCGAAGCCAATGTTTTGAGCGCTCGTCCCGTCGGGCAATGTTCCGGCCACCGCGGTGTTCATGCCGATGACGTCACCGCTCGAATCGAGCAACGGGCCACCAGAGTTGCCGGGATTGATCGCGGCGTCGGTTTGGATCATGTTGTTGAGTGTTTCGCTCGAACTGCTAGAACCGGCGGTGACGGTGCGACCGAGCGCCGACACGATGCCCGACGTGACGGTGGGCGTGCCCGCCGCCAGTCCCAGCGCGTTGCCAATCGCCACGACCGCGTCACCCACGACCAGATCGTTTGAATCGCCGAAGGTGACCGGCGTCAATCCGGCAATGTTGTTGATGCGAATGAGAGCCACGTCATCGATGGGGTTCGTTCCTATCAGCGTCGCGGGCAACGCCTTGGTCGAACCGGTGCGCGTGACGGTGATCGTGCCGCCGTTCACCGCGGCGGCGATCACGTGGTTGTTGGTGATGACGAGGCCATTTTTCGTGATGACCATGCCGGTGCCCTGATCCTCTTGGCCTTGACCCTTGACGTCGATCGACACGATGGACGGCAGTGCTTTGTTAATCAGTTTTGGAATGCTCATGCCACCGGGCAGGTAGCTCGCTCCGGGCTTGTTGGTCACGGCGTCGATGGTCACTCCCCCGGGTCCGGAGTTGGACGTGGACGCGTAGTGGCCGGCCAGGCCGCCCACCAGGGCCGCCACCAACAACAACGACACCCGCGTTGACCAGAGAGAACGCTTGGCGGGTCGCACGGACGGCTGCGATGACAGTGGCACCACGTCGATGGCCGCGCCATACGGTGGCCGCGATAGTGGCGCGTCGTGACTCGCGTCCACGAGAGCCGCATCGATTGACGGCGGAGCATCCACCTCGACGGTTTCGGTCGCAACGATCTCGCTCGGCGTCGGTTCGGCGTCGTCATCGGGTAGATCGTTCATTCGGACATGCTAGGCACTCAATCTAAAAATGACCTAAATGCGCACGAAATGTTTGTTTATGAGCGAGCGGCTAGATTGGAGACCCTATGTCGCGTCGTATTGAGATTGAAATCACGAGTCTGAACGGCGACGTGGCGACGTGGCGCGCGGCCGGTGCGAAGCTGCCCAAGGGTGTTCTCAATTCATCGCTGGTGCCCGGCGGACCGGTCGTGGGCAACGTCTATCGCGCCGACGTCGAGCAGTACATGGAGGGGATCGAAATACTCTCGGTCATGGCGCCCAAGACCGCCTCACCGGTCGATCCGCGCAACGAGCGCCTCGAACTCATTCCCACCGTGAAGTCCGGCCCGGACGTTGTCGTCACGTACGCCCCGAAGGGTCGTGGTGGATCGCGTCGTGAAGGCACGGACTTGCGTCGAGAAGGCGGCCCGAGTCGACGTGAAGGTGGGCCTGGTCGGCGCGAATCAGGTCCGGGACGTCGAGAGAGCGGGCCGGCTCGTCGCGAGAGTGGACCTCCAAAATCTGAAGGTTCGGAGGTGCGCGAAGCGCCGACGCGCCCCGAGCGGACCAAGCGACCTCCGAGGAATCCCGTTAACCGAGACGCCGCAACGTCAACACCCGGCGAGCGACCGGCCCGCGGTCCTCGCCCCGAGCGTCCCGCGCGAGGCGCTCGACCACCTCGCCCCGAGCGTCCCGCCGGTCCCGTCCAGCCCCCGATGACCACGACGCATCGCAACTCGTTGCTGGCCACACTTTCGCCGGAGCAACTGCCCGTCGCGGAGCAGCTCCTGCGCGGCGGCATGCCATCGGTTCGGGCCGCGGTCGCTGAACAGAACAAGAACGCCACCGTCCAGGGTCGTCCGATGATTGACGCCACCACGATTGAGCGAATCGCCGAAGAGCTGTTAGGTAAGACCAACCTCGCGCTCTGGAAGGACCGCGCGGCGGGCGCCATCGGGGCCGGTCGAGAACTTCGCCTGCGCGACCTTCGAGCCGTGGTTACATCGGCCAAGACGGTCTCCTTGGACGAAGAGGCTCGCGCACAACTAAAGGAACTTCAGGTCTCCCTCACCGCGCGACTCGAGCACCTGCGAACGCAATGGAACGCAAAACTCGAGACGGCCATCGAGACGAAGAACGTGAAAGAGGCGCTCGCGCTCGTCGCGCGGCCGCCCGACATGTCCACGCGCGTGAGCGCGGAAATGGCGGCGAAGGTGGTGGCGATCACCTCCGAAGCCCTCAGCGCCGACGCCGACCCGACGCTCTGGAAAGAGATCGTCGCGTTGACGATCGACACGTCGATACGTCGCAACGTGAAGCCGCAAGGCATTCCGAATGACGAGTCCTGCAAGGCCGACGCGATCCACAGCGCTGGCGCCATACCGGAGTTCGCGAAGCTGCTTGGCATGAGGGTGCCCCCACCGCCGCCGCCGACCAGAATCGCGCGTCGCCCAACGACGCGTCGTCCGCCTACTCGCCGCGCATCGTAAGGAGGCGAGCCTTCCAACCGAAGGACTCGTAGAGGGATTTCATCCCACGGTCCCCCGGTAAGGCGTAGCCATCTTTCGGTGGGTTCTCCCCCGCCACCAGCGCATTCAACAATTCGGTCGCGACGTGTTCGCGACGTCGTTGATGATCAACGAAGACGCCCTCCACGACCTCGTTGCGCACGAGCGCAAATCCTAGAAGCGCCCGGTCGTCGCCGATCGTCCACAGCGCGCCGTGGGCCACGACGTGCGCGAGCAACTCGTCGTCGTCCACGTCACGTCGAATCGTGTTGTAGAGCTCGGGGCCGCCACGATGACTAATGAGTCGCTTGTAGGCGTGCTGCCAAAGCGCGCGTAGTTCGTCCGAAACCTCACTCGGTTGTATGACGACCTGCACGTCAGCTTCTAGGAAAGGATCGGTTGAAGAGTCGTCGCGTGTCAGACACAGTCACGACAGAGCATATGTGCTCGGTCCGAGAGCTGGCTGGTCTTTTTCAATAGTCGGCACGACGAGCAGCGGAATTCGTCATCCTGCCTGGGCAATATGGTCTCGGCCGGATCGACCAACGTGTCCACTTCACTGGGTGCCTCTTCATCGTCCTCGGGCGTCGAGGTGCGCCGGATGGTCTCGGCGAGGACCTCGTCGAGCGCCAATTCGATATCGGCGTCATCGACCACGTCGTCGTCCTCGACGACCACTACTTCGGGTACCACGTCTTCATCTTCCACTTCTTCGACGTCGTCAACATCGACCACGACGTCCACTCCGACACCCTCGACGTTCTCGACATCTTCGACGTCTTCGACGTCTTCGACATCCTCGACGTCTTCCACATCCTCGACGTCGTCGAGGTCCTCCTCACCAATCGTCTCTTCATCAAAGCCGTCGGCGAGCTCTTCCTCGTCGAATACTTCTTCTGAGTTGCCGTCACTAGACATAAAACCCTCTTCTATAGCGCTGGCATGGTAGCGCCTTTTGGGCCTGAAGTGACGCCAATTGGCATAAACAATGCCTAAGGATGAGAAAAACTAGCGATTGCGGCGGTTTCTTTCCGCGGCGCGCTCGGCTTCGAGCCGCTCAAGGTCGGTGTCGGAAAAATCGACGTATTTCATGGCGTCGGCGATCTTTTCGTGACCGGCGACGTCGCGCACGAGGCGAGCCATCTCTTGAGCGACGCGACGGTAGTTCGGGTGGCCCTGGGGACTCGAGCGAAGTTCGATGAGGTGCATCGCCTCGCGGGCGTTCATTTGCATGACGTAACGAATGCGAAAGGCCAGCGCCACCGCGTACTGCGCCTGTTCCGGGAACTCACGTCGCAGGTCGTAGTAGAGGTCGGCCGAGCGCCGCAATGACTCCTCAAAGCGTTCGGCTAGCCCGGCCTCAACGATCACCTCGGGCACGTCGTAGCCGAGTTCGGCGGTGAGGGGCTGCCACTCGATGGTGAGGAGTCGATGGCGCTGCAGATCACGAAACGCGCCGTAATCGGTCACCAGCTCGAATCGGTAGTCGGTGCTTTCGAAGGCCCGCCCCGGACGGTGGCGACGATTCTGGCGATTCCCCACGTACGTGCTCATCAACGTGGCGCGCTCGTCGGTCGACATCGCGTCGACTCGCTTCTGGGCCTCGTCGTGCGAGACCGTCGAATTGCCGAACAGAATCGCCTCCAGCACTCGTGTCTCGCCGTCGGGGTCGAACGAGATGAGTCGCACCTGTTCGGTGGGTTCGTCTTCGACGATCGTCTCCCACATCGATTCCACGAGAGCGCGCGTGGCGCTTTTGGTTTCGGCCATGTACGTCGACCACGCGACGCCGCGCTCGGGAACGTCGACTCGCTTGAGAAATGACGGAATCACCTTCACGAGTTCCTCGAGCATCAGTTGTCCGTAGAGACGGACTTCGAGGAGGGGATGAGCGCGCATGTGCAAGAGCAACGATTCGTAGGCCTGGCCCGAGGCGTAGATCCCGAGGTTGGATAGTGCGCTGGCCGGCAACAGGCCGCGTGAGGCGTCGAGGGCCTTGGCGCGGATGGCCTGGCGGTAGACGAAGTCGGTGTCTTCGGGGGTCTTCGGGAACTTCTTGGTGAGCCACTCGGTCAGGATCGGCAACAGTTCGGCGTAGGTGTCGAACATTCGGTCCATCTCACCGACGTAGCGCGCACCGAATCGCGATTCGAGCAGGTCGTGGTCTCGATAGAAGCGGTAGCGGCCGTTGTGGAATCGTCGGTCGTAGCCGAGATAGCGCGTCGACTGCTCGAGGTAGCTCATGAGACGACCCCACTCGAGGACTTTGGTGAGGACGTTGCTGGCCTGTTCACAGGCCAAATGGACGCCGCCCAGTTGGGCCACCGAGTCGTCGCCGTACTCGACGAAGATCCTCTGGTAGAGCTCGTCGGCGCGGTCGAGTCCGACGGTGGCGTCGATCGACGTGTCACCCGAAAGATCGAGGTCGCCGACGAACTCGTCGAGGAAGAGTCGGCGCAGGCTCTTGGAGGATCGTGAGTAGCGCGCGAACAAGGCTCCCTTGACGACTTCGGGCAGGTTGACCAGGGCGAAGACGGGACCTTCGAGGTTCGTAAAATACCGACGAAGAATGGCGGTTTCGCTGTCGGAGAACTCTTCGGCGACGTAGGCGTGCATGGACACTCGAGGCTAGAGGCGAAATCAGGCGAGGGGGTGGACGCTGGAGTAGCCGGCCACCACACTACGAAGGACGGCGTCACGGGCCTGGGCCGCGACGCCGGCGACTGAGGTGAGATCACTCATCCGGGCCAACTGCTCGCACAGATCGGCGACCTGCTTGGCGTTGCGCACGAAGTCCCCCGGCGAGGTCTGGCCGATCTCGACGTCGGCGAGGTCCAGCACGGTGCCAAGGGAGGCCCCGCGGGCCCAGGCCGCAATGGTGGTGGCGAACTTGCCGTCGGGCTCTTTGGCCCCGGGCACGTTGAAACGGCGCTCGATCTCTTGAATGGCGGCCGCGGTGACGGTGATCTCGGAAAGTCGGTCATTCAGGTTGCCGCGTCGCTGTTGACCGAGCCGGTCATTGAGCGTGCGCCGTTTCTTGGTGGTCACCTGTCGCGAGGCGTTCGCCGGACGACCGGCGCGCTTGGACTCGAAGACGAAGCAGGACAACAGTCCGGCCAGTTGCGCCGGTTCGAGTTCCTCGAAGACCCCGCTGGTGATCGACTCGGCGATCAGGAGATCGCACTCGTGATAGATGGAGCGAAGGAGTTGACCCCGCGTCGTGAGGTGCCAACTCTCGGCGTAGCCCAGTTCTTCGAGGACGTGGTGGCGCGCGACCATCTGGTCGCCGAGCGGGCGCTTGTTACCGGTCGGCCGATGGTCCGTCTCGAATTGGGCGTACGAGCGCTGCACGACTTCGAGCGCCGTTTCGTACTCGAAGTGATTGATCAAGTTGGCGGTGAAGTTGTAGGTCGGTCGAAACGACGAGTGCAGGTCGGACGGTGGGGCGAGCGCGACGCGGCCGACGTCCCCGAGCGCGACCTCGTTGGCGAAACAGACAATGGCGTGACCCTCATCGTCGAGTCCGCGGCGACCGGCGCGTCCGGTCATCTGCGAGAACTCCCCGCTGGTGAGGAACTTTCGACCGGCGTCGGAGTACTTGGAGAACTTCTCCAGCGCCACGGAGCGCGCCGGCATGTTGACGCCCAGCGCCAGGGTCTCGGTGGCGAACACGACCGCGAGCAGGTTCAACTCGAAGCAGGCCTCGACGATCTCACGAAAGGCGGGAACCATCCCGGCGTGGTGCATCGCCAGTCCTCGACGAAGGCAGTCGATGAAGTCGGCGTACTCCAGGGCCCGCAAATCGTCATCGGAGAAGTCCAGGAGTCGCGACTGGGCGATCGCCTCGATATCACGTCGCTCGTCGGGCGTGGTGAACATGAGTCCGTCACGTCGACACTGGTGGGCCGCGTCATCGCAGGCGGCCCGCGAGAAGATGAAGACGATCACCGGCAAAAGGTCCTCGCGCTCGAGAGCCTGGAGGAGTTCGCTGCGCCGCGGCGCACGAAACGGCGGCGGCGGGGCGCTCGTCTTGGGTCCCTTCCACTTCGGACCGGGCCGGAACTTTCTGGTCGCCTTCATCAAATGGTCGATGCGACGGGCGTCGTCCGAGAGGCGCTGGCCGTCGAGGAGGTCGACGATCTCGACGTGGGGCTGGCCCCGACGCACGACCGCCAAGTGGTTACGCAGTTGAATCGGGCGTTCGTTTTCCACGATGATCGCCGTGGGTCCGCGAACTTCGGCGAACCACTCCCCGATGAAATTGGGGTTGCCGATCGTCGCCGAGAGGGCGACGAAGCGCACGGCCGCCGGCGTGAGGATGATGACCTCTTCCCAGACCCCACCGCGAAAGGGATCCTGGAGATAGTGGACTTCATCGAGGACGACGAGGCCCAACGTGCGGAGCTGGTGTGACTCGGTGAGCAACATATTGCGGAGCACTTCGGTCGTCATGACCACGACGTCGGCGCTGGCGTTGATCGACACGTCCCCGGTGAGGAGTCCGACGCGTCGTTCCCCATACAGGGCGCACAGTTCGCCGTACTTCTGATTCGAGAGCGCCTTCAGGGGCGTCGTGTAGAAGGCCCGCTCCCCTCGTTCGAAGATTCGGCCGATGGCGTAATTGGCAATCAGCGTTTTTCCGGAGCCGGTCGGCGCACTCACCAGCACGTTCACGTGCTCATCCACGGCGTCAAGGGCGTCTAGCTGGAAGCGGTCGAGTCCAAACGCGAGGCTGTTGATGAACCGACCGCGATAATCGCTATCGCTCACTTCTTCAACATCTTGCCGACACCGATCGCGACGAAATAGAAGACCGTGAGCGGTAGCGCCAGGGCCAACATGGAGAGCGGATCGCCACTCGGCGTGAAGACCGCCGAGGCGATCGTGATGGCGATCAGCGCGTAGCGCCAGTAATGCAGGAGCTGTTTCGGGGTGACGATGTTGGCCATCTCCATGGCGACGAGCACCACCGGGAACTCGAAGGTCACGCCGAAGATGAACATCATCAACAAGAACAGCGTCAGGTATTGGTTGGGGTTGTACTCGGTCAACAGTGATTTGCCACCAATGGACTCGAGAAACTGGATGGCGTGGCCGAAACTGAAGTACGCGACCGTCATGCCCGAGATGAAGAAGATCAGCGACGCCGAGACGAAGGGAATGATGTACCGGCGTTCACGGGCCTTCAGCCCGGGAGTGATGAAACGCCACAACTGCCAAAAGAGCACCGGTGAGGCGAGGAGAACTCCGCCGAAGAAGGCGATCTTGATGCGCAGCGTCAGACCATCCAACGGGGCGGTGACCAGGAACGTGCAACCCTTGTGGGCCACGCTGCGAGCGGCGCAGTACGGCTCTTGCAAGAAGTGCAATATCTGCGGGTAGAAGATGAAGGCGACGACGCCGAAGAGCGACACCGTGATCGTCGAGATGAGAAAGCGATGGCGTACTTCGGCGAGGTGTTCGGCCAGCGTCATGCCGGACTGAGCTTTACTGAATTGCGACACGTTCGGCCTAGTTCAGAGACGGATCCGGCGGCAGCGTGGAATTCTCTGTTCGCGCGACAACCGGCCGACTGGGAGGGGCAATAAGCGGCGCCACTGTTTCGGTCGCCACGGGTGGAGCGTTCTTCTTGACTTCCGCGGCCTCTTTCGCGTCGACGTTGTCGGACAGTTGATTCAACAAGTTGATGGGGCTACGCACGATCCGAGCGATGTCCCCGGTGCTCGGCAGATCGGGAATGGCGTCGCGCACCTCGGTTTCCACCCGTTCTTGCAGCCGCTTCAGCGCCCGCCAACTCGAACCGAGACGGTGCGCCACTTCCGGCAGTTTGTCCGGACCCAGCAGGAGCAATACCACCGCCACAATCACCATGATCTTGACGGGACTTAAGAACATCAGTTCATTGTAGGTCGGGGTCTAGAGAAATCCGATTCGGGAGAGAGGCCAGATTCTTAAGAAGGCCTTGCCAATGATGTCCGAGCGCGGCACCGGTCCCCACATGCGACTGTCACACGAATCAGAGTGATTGTCGCCCATCATGAAGTACTGATTGGCCTTCAAATGGACGTGACCGATGGGTTGCCCCAGCGGTTCGGTGTGCGTCCACTTCTCTTTCAGCGCTGCGCCGTCCACGTAGATCGTGTTGCCTTTAGAAGTCAGGGTGTCACCGGGTACGCCGATCACCCGCTTCACGAGATCGGTGACCGGCTCGCCACAGTTCTCGGCCGGCGGAGCCTTGAAGACGACGATGTCACCGATATTGATTGTTCCCCACGAGACGGCCAGTTTGTTGACGACGATACGATCACCGATCTGCAGCGTCGGCTCCATCGAACCCGACGGGATGAAGAAGGTCTGGAACGCGAAGGTACGCAGGAGGAACGAAACCAGCACCGCGACGACGATGATCGCGGTCCACTCAATCAGTGCGCGACGACGGGGCTTCTTGGGAGTCGCCGGGGGTGGTGGGGTAGGTGGCTCGGACGTCAAGACGCCCGAGGCTTCGTGGGGGGTCACTTCAGACACTTATCGAGTTTAGTCCGGTCAACCGTGTCGCTCTAAAGAGAGCAAGAGCTTCTGAAAACGCTCGTCGGTGCTCTTGAAGGGATCCTTCAACAACACCGTTCGTTGCATTTCGTCGTTGAGCTTCAAATGAACCCAGTCCACGGTGTAGTCCCGGCGCCACTCTTTGGCCGCCTTGATGAACGTGCCGCGCATGTGAGCGCGCGTGGTCGGGGGTGGCGTGTTCGTGGCGGTGGCGATCTCCTCGTCGCTCACGATGCGTCGCAGGTGTCCCCGGGCTTGGCGGCGATAGTAGAGACCGCGTTCGAAGCTCGTGTCGTGATACAACAGATCGATGAGGGCGATCTTGGGGTCGCTCAACTCCACGCCACTTCGTTCGCGCTCGCGCTCGATGATTTGCAACTTGGCGATCCAGTCGACTCGGTCGGCCAGTCCCATGGGGTCGTTGCGATACTGCTCGATCACTTCGCGCCACAGTTGCACGGCGTGGACCTGATCGGCCGGCAGCGGGTGACCCTGCAAGAACTGTTCGGCGCGCTCGCAGAGGTCGTCTTGGATCTCCAGGGCCGTCAGGTCGCGCCCGTTGGTCAACTTGACCGGCTCCTTGCTCCACAGGTCGTAGGAGATGTCGCGCAGGGCGTTGATGGGTGAGGCCATGTTGTAGTCGCGCAAAACCGTGTTGCGGTCTTCGATCATCGCCAACACGACCGCGGCGGTGCCCAGTTTCAGATAGGTCGCGAACTCGCTCATGTTGGAGTCGCCGACGATCACGTGCAGGCGCCGATACTTCTCGGGGTCGGCGTGGGGTTCGTCGCGGGTATTGATGATCGGACGGCTGCGCGTGGTGGCCGAGGAGATCGCTTCCCAGATGTGCTCGGCCCGTTGGCTCATCGAGTACGCCGTGCCCTTGGCGTTGGTGACGACCTTGCCGGCACCGGTGAAGATCTGGCGGCTGATGAGGTACGGGATGAAGACCTGCTCGAGGCGGGTCAGATCGTCGATGCGCTCGATGCAGTAGTTCTCGTGACAGCCGTAGGAGTTACCGGTCGAGTCGGTGTTGTTCTTGAAGAGAAAGATGTCACCACGAATCCCTTCGTCACTGAGCTGACCCTGGGCGTATTCGACCAGTTCGCGAAGAATCGACTCCCCCGCTTTGTCCTGGGCGACGGCGTCGACGAGCGTGTCGCATTCGGCCGTCGCGTACTCCGGGTGGCTGCCCACGTCCAGGTAGAGGCGACTACCGTTCTCCAAGAAGACGTTGCTCGAACGTCCCCACGCCACGACCTTGCGAAAGAGAAAGCGGCTGACCTCGTCCGGGCTGAGGCGGCGCTGGCCGCGCAGCGAGAAGGTGATTCCGTATTCAGTCTCGATGCCGTAGATTCGTCGCAGCATGTCGTGACCTTTGCTGATCCCTCAGCGAAGGAGCTCGCTGACTTGGACGTCGTTTAGACGAGTGAAGGTCCGTCGTTCCCCGCGGTCCTCGAGGATCCCGACCTCGAGGTCGCTGACGGCAATGGTCCGGTCCGGTCCGGCGAGGGCGCCTACGGCGTTCTTGAGCGTCGTCGTGAGCGGTTCGAGGGAATCCTCGGACGCGGCGAAGCGGGCCTTGATCGTCTCGGCGTCGCCGCCCAACACGGCGAATCGAGGCTCGTCGGAGATCGTGCCCTCGTAGGCGATGCGATAGAGCTTCGTGGGACGCGTCGTATTGCCCAACTGGGCGACGAGGATCTCGACCTCGAGGGGCTTTTGACCTTCGGTGAACATGTCGCCTAGGTGCTGGGCGTAGTAGTTCGCTAGCGCCCGCACGTCGACGTCACCCCGGGAGTAAGTGAAGCCCGTCGAGTCGGCCCAGCGGATACCCGCCTCTCGAAGACGGTCGAATTCGTTGTATTTGCCGACCCCGGCGAAAGCGATGCGGTCGTAGATCTCGGAGATCTTAAAGAGCGACGCCGAAGGGTTCTCCGCCACCACGACCACTCCGGTATCGAAGATGGCGCCCAGGATGGAGCGGCCCCGCGCGATTCCCTTCTGGGCGAATTCGGCGCGGTCGCGGATGAGTTGTTCGGGCGCGACGTAAAAGTAGTTGCTCACCGCAACGACCCTCCGGCGACGCCGCCGCTCTGGGTGCGTCGCTCGTTGATGACCCGGAATCGCTCGGCGACGTCGTCGTGCTCGAGTTCTTGAAACCCGTCACTCGAAATGGTGACGATCATCGGAAAGAGATTCCGCACGAAGTCCGGTCCCCCGGTGCTGGGATCGTTGTCGCCCGCTTCGTAGATAGCCAGGGCGCCGAGTTCGATGGCCCCGTCGCGGTCCAATTCGGCGTTGAAGCCCAATCGCAAGGTCCCTTCGGCGAAGGGCGTGCCGGATCCGATGGTCGAAAAATCGAAGCGCTCGTAGCAACCGCCGGCGCCGTCGTACTCGAAGATTCGCCCGACCTGGAGGGCCACGTCCCAACCGGCGAGCAGGGGCAGCACCAGCAGAGGTGACGAGAGGTTGTTGCGTTGGATGATCGGCGAGAGGTAGTTGGCTTTACCCTCGAGACTGAGGGTGGTGTCCGTCATTTTCTCGTAGTGCTCGAAGGAGAGTTGCGCCATGCGGATGAATTCAATGCCGCGCGCCGCCGTGCCGGAAATGGCGATCGCCGTGAACCGGTCGGCCGCTTCGATCTTGCGGACGTCGCGGCTGGCGATGTAGTTATGGGTGGCCTGACGGTCCCCCACCATCACGACGCCGCCCTGGTAGCGCACGGCGATCACGGTCGTCGCACGGGCCGAGGTGGCGCTCGCGCTCAAGACCGGTGGCGTCAGTCCGGTGGACTGGGCGAAATGGAAAAACGAAGGCCCCGGATCGTCCGAGGCGTTGAACAGCGGTAGACCCATCTACTCGCCGCCTTTTTGAACGTAGTTGCGAACGAACTCCTCGGCGTTCTCCTCGAGTACTTCGTCGATTTCGTCGAGCAGGTCATCCAGGTCGGCCTTCAACTGGTCGCCTTTGGTCGCGTCAACCGTCACCTCGGGCGCCGCTTGACTCGCGCGCTCGGTGCGTTGCTTTTGGATTCGCTCTTGTTCCGTCATACGTGTTCTACCTGTCTAGTGCTTGGAGAAGCGCTTGTGCCGTCGCACTCGTTTCTAGCAACTCTTCGGTCAGAAGACGTGTACCCCTTAGAGGATCGAGCATCGGCACGCGCTGGAGCGGGCCTTCGCCGAGGTCGAAAACGACGGAATCCCAATTCGCCGCCACGATCTCACCGGGGTAACGGGCCACGCACTGGCCCCGGAAATAGGCCCGCGTCGAATCCGGCGGATTGTGAACCGCTTCACGAACTGCGTCGTCACCGTGCATTGCGCGAAGGCCAACGCGTCGCGCGAGCGATCGTTCGGGGCGCAGATCGTGATATTGCAGGTCGATGGCCTGCAGTCGGGCGTCGCCGTTCGAGAGCGAGTGACGCTCTTGAAAGCCTCGAATAACCCGGAGTTTGGCCACCCAGTCGATCCGATCGGCAACCGACTCGGGGTCGTCGCGCACGCCGTCGAGCATCTCGCGCCACTGGGTGAGGACCAGTTGAATCTCCTCGGGTGTCGCCACCGCGTCGCCCCCGTGTTGCTCGACGTGGTCGTGGGCGAGCCGCCACAGCTCGTCTTGAAAGTCCCACGCTGTTCGTTCGCGGTCGTCTTCACAGAGGACGGTGCACTTCAACGTGGGGTCGAGGGCGAAGCCCCGGACCGCGCCCACGGGATGACGAGGCATCGCCGGGAACGCTCCCAGACCGGAGTCCTCTAAGACCGCGAGGAGCAGGGCGGTCGAGCCGAGCTTGACGAAGGTCGCCACTTGGCTCATGTTGGCGTCACCGATGATGACGTGGAGCCGGCGAAAACGCTCCGCGTCGGCGTGCGGCTCATCACGGGTATTGATGATCGGACGTTTCAGTGTCGTCTCGAGTCCGACCACTTCTTCGAAGAACTCCGCTCGCGAGCTCAGTTGGAAGAACGGATCGCTTTCCAGCCCGGCCTCGGTCTCCGCGCCCACCTTGCCCGCGCCCACGATGATCTGGCGAGAGACGAAGTGCGGCACCATGGCGCGCACCACGTGATTGAACTCAACGTCGCGACTCACGAGGTAGTTCTCGTGGGTGCCGTAGGAGTTGCCTTTGCCGTCGGAGTTGTTCTTGTACAGCGAGATTGCCTGGTGCGTCTCGATCATCTCGTTGGCGACCATGAGGGCCCGGCGCATCACTTCTTCTCCGGCGGCGTCGTAGAGCGTCGCCTCGAGCGGAGTGCGACACTCCGGAGAGGAGTACTCGGGGTGGGCGTGGTCGACGTAGAGACGGGCGCCGTTGGTCAACACGGTGTTGGCGAGGTGCGTCTCGACAATGGGCGCGAAGGACGTCAAGTCGGGCAGTCCGCGCGCGTCCATGTCGGGCGTCTCGCCTTCGAAGTCCCAGTTGATCCGGGTTCGACCTTCTTGGGCGTAGGCGTTGACGATGATGCTGGAGGCGACGATCTGATCGGCGTCGGGACCCCCCGCGATGCCGTACTCAGTCTCGATCCCGAGGACCTTCGCGACGGACATCGTCCTAGAGGTACTGGCCGGTGCCGACGTGTTGAATAGATCGACCGCCGAGCACGTCGGTCTCTTCGCGATTCACGAGGGTGCGAATGAAGATGATTCGTTCGCCCTTCTTACCCGACACGCGTGCCCAGTCGTCCGGGTTGGTCGTGTTCGGAAGGTCCTCGTTCTCGCGGTACTCCTGTCGAATCGATTGAATCAAGTCGTCGGCGCGAAGGCCGCGACCATTGTCGGCGATCTCGCGCTTGACCGCGAGCTTCTTCGCGCGCCGAACGACGTTCTCGATCATGGCGCCGCTCGCGAAATCCTTGAAGTACAACACCTCTTTGTCGCCGCCCTGGTAGGTCACTTCGAGGAATCGATTCTCGTCGTGCACGGCGTACATGTTGGCCACGGTCTCTTCGATCATGGCCGTGATGGCCTTGGCGCGGTCTCCCCCACCGAGGTCGCGGATCGAGGCCTCGTCGATGGGTAGTTTGCTGTGGAGGTAGCGCTGGAAAATCTGGGCGGCGGCGTCGGCGTCCGGACGCTCGATCTTGATCTTCACGTCCAGGCGACCGGGCCGAAGGATCGCCGGGTCGATCAGGTCTTCGCGGTTCGTGGCGCCGATGACGATCACGTCGCGCAGCGATTCGACGCCGTCGATCTCGGCCAGCAGTTGCGGAACGATCGTGGACTCCATGTCCGAACTGATGCCGGTGCCGCGGGTGCGAAAGAGCGAGTCCATCTCGTCGAAGAAGATGATGACCGGCACGCCCTCTTCGGCCTTCTCTCGCGCGCGCTGGAAGACGACGCGAATCTGACGTTCGGTCTCACCGACGTATTTATTGAGTAACTCCGGTCCCTTGATATTGAGGAAGTACGAACGCACGTTGCGATTCCCGGTCAATTCGGCGACCTTTTGCGACAGCGAATTGGCGACGGCCTTGGCGATCAGCGTCTTGCCGCAGCCCGGCGGACCGTAGAGCAAGATGCCCTTGGGCGCCGGCAGGTCGTAGTCGTTGAACAGCGCGCGGTGCAGGTACGGCAACTCCACGGCGTCGGTGATCGCTTCGATCTGGGCGTCCAATCCCCCGACGTCGGCGTAGGTGATGTCGGGAACCTCTTCGAGGATCAGCTCCTCGGCCTCCTGGCGCAGCAGTTTCTCGACCAGCAGGTTCGAGCGCATGTCGAGCAAAAGGGCGTCCCCACTGCGCAACTTGACCTGGCGCAGGGAGTCGGCCAGTTCCACGACCCGCTCTTCGTCGGCGCGACCGTAGACCAGGACCCGGCGATCGTCGAGCACCTCTTTGACGGTGACCACTTCTCCTTGGCCGTCGGACTCGCGCACGGCAATGACGGTGAAGGACTCGTTCAACACGACCTCGTTGCCCCGGTCGATCTGGCCGGGATCCAGACCCGGGTGCAGGGCCACGCGCATCTTTCGCCCGGAGGCGAAGATGTCGACGGTGCCGTCGTCGTTGAAGTCGATGAAGGTGCCGTAAACCGCGGGCGGTTGCGTCAACTTCTCTACCTCGTCACGCAGCGCCGCGATCTGATCACGGGTCTGTTGAATTGTGATGGTGAGCTTCTCGTTGTTCGAGCGGCTCTGGGCCAGGGCGCCTCGCGCCTCGAGCAGTTTCTCTTCGAGCATCTCGATGCGTCGGCTGGCCTGTTCGACGTCACTCATGGTCGTGTCGCGCGGAGAACTAACGACGATTTGGTCGTCGTTCTCTGGAACATCATCACTGCCGAAAGGCGAGGAATGGTCCATAACGCCACCCTAGGTGAGCGCGGCAGGCCAGTGAAAGTCATCAGTAATTAGAGTGGCCCGCTAGAGTAACTAGACACATCGCGCCGCGAAAGGGCCCCTCAATGAAGGTTTGGATTGACCAGGACTTGTGCACCGGAGACGGTCTCTGCGAAGAGATCTGCCCCGACGTGTTCACCCTGCTCGACGACGGCCTGGCCTACGTGAAAGAGGGCACCGACGTGAAGAGCG